>Ga0207706_10004664_pt1 | contig 12847 bp, 10 predicted proteins | sample KBSC53metaG_FD_184318 | JGI IMG/M metagenome (GOLD analysis project Ga0207706, IMG submission 184318) | Corn rhizosphere microbial communities from Kellogg Biological Station, Michigan, USA - KBS C5-3 metaG (SPAdes) (version 2) | ecosystem: Host-associated > Plants > Roots > Rhizosphere > Soil ... | reverse complement strand
CGACCGGGACGCGCAGCACGACCCTCGCGCCGCCACGCTTGCCGGCGTGGGTCGAGTACTGCACCTCGCCGACGTACCCGCCGAGCGAACGGGCCAGCGTCATCGCCCGCTTCGTCGCCGTCGAGAGCTTCTCCACATCGTCGACGCGCAGGCGCAGGGTCGCCTGGTAGCGCTGGAGCCGCAGGGTGCCGGTGGCAGGGAGGATCGCCCGGCCCGATACAGGCGCCGGGGTCTTTTCGACGCTACTCCTCGGCGCGTAGGTGGAACTCGGCGCTCCCGCACCGGCGGCGTCGTGGTTCACGGTTAGATGGGAGCCTTCCGCGCGCGGCTTGCTCGGCTCACGGGTAAGACCCGCCGCAACGAGCGATGCGAGCAGCGCCGCTGCCGCGAGGCCGAGCACCAGCCGGCCCGACGGCCGGCGGAACGTCCAGCGAGGCGCAGCAGGCTCGGCCGGGCCAAGTGCGGCCACACGCTCACGCAGAGCAGCAGAGGCGACGGGCCGCGAGGCGCGCAGCTCCTGCGCGATCCGGCCGGAATCTCCGACGAGCTCAAGCGGCGACACCGGCGCTCACCTCCTTCTCCAGCTTCTGCAAGGCACGGCTGAGGCGGGTCGAGCACGCCGTGGTGCTGATACCGAGGACCCGCGCCGCCGCTTCGCCCTCGAGCTCGAGCACCACGCGCAGCGCGACCACCTCGCGCTCCGCCGCCGAGAGCCGCGCGAGCGCAGCCTCGAGCTCCGGGGACAGCCCTTCCCCGAAGACCTGCTGCGCGTCGCCCGGCTCGGTGGCGGCGTAGCGTCCTTCGCGCCTGCGGCGCCGCGCCTCGGCGCGGAAGTGGTCGAGCGCGGTCGACCGCGCGAGCTGGCAGAGCCAGGTGCGGGGGCCGGCACGTCGAGGGTCGAAGCGATGCCAGCGCTCGAGCGCCCGCGCGAACGTCTCGGCGGTCAGCTCCTCAGCGGTCGCTCGGTCTCCGGTCAGGTACACGAGATAGGCATGAACGTCGTCGAGGTGGCGCTCGGCCGCCTCCGCGAATTCCGTCTTCACGGCGTCCATACGCCGCAGCCTCGTCATTTCGTCACATCATGCGCTGCGAACGGCTTCTTCGTACACGCGGTCGCGGGAAAAGCGGTCGAGCTCGTCGCTGAGCAGATCAGCCGGATCGGGCCGCTCGCCCGGCGGGAACGGCGCGGGCTCGCCGTCGACCTTCACGCCCGCGAGGCGGTCGGCCTGTATGTGCTCGAGCGCGACGTCGTGCCGGAGCCGCGAGCGCAGCCAGCCGGCGAGCAGGTTGGCCTGCGCCTCGGTCCCTGTCACCTCGATCGTCTTGACATCCTTGATCCCCGGCCAGAGCGACGCGAGCTGGGGGCGCCAGCGGCTCGTGCGGGCCCACGCGATGTCGGAGACCACGACCCGGTCGAAGACCTCGGCCAGCTGTGTATATGGGGCCGGGAGGTCAGGCCACTCGGTGGAATCGACGATCAGCCGGTCGACCACGTCGATCAGCTCCTCGAACGGCCGCTCGCCGAACGGCGGCACCCCGCGCCAGCGCAGGAAGACGGGCAGGTCGGGCAGCAGCAGCGGCTGCACCACGCTCGCCGGCACTTCGGCGCGCGAGCCGTTGAGCCGGACGCGGATCGTCTCAACGCAGACCTGGCGCCCGTTGCCGAGCGGGAACTGCATCACCTCGGCGTTCGCATCGATCCCCTCCTCGGCGTCGGGGTCGGGCACGAGCACGATCGTGCGCGAGGGGTGACGGTCGGCGAGGCCCGTGAGCACGTCCTCGGCTGCCTCGACCCACTGGGTCGGCACCCACGCGATGTGCGTCATCACGCTCGTCCGCTGCATCGGCTCGCCGGTGGCGGGATCGACACGCCGCAGCGCAAGCTCGCGATCGATCTCGGAGATCGTGCCTAGTGCCGTCGCCATTTCCGGCCGTCCCGGTTCATCAGCTCGTCCGAGGCTGCAGGCCCCCACGTCCCGGCCGCGTAGTTCGGGAACGAGGGCCGGTCGCGCTTCCAGAACGCGACCATCGCATCGACCAGCGACCATTGCTCCTCGACCTCGTCCGCGCGGGTGAAGAGCGTCGCGTCGCCGAGGAAGCAGTCGAGCAGCAGGCGCTCGTAGGCCTCGGGGATCCCGGTGCGGAAGGTCGGCCCGTAGAGGAAGTCCATGTGCACCGCGCGCAGCATCACGCCCTGGCCCGGCACCTTGGCCAGGAACTCGAGCGAGACGCCCTCGTCCGGCTGGATGTGGCAGACGAGCACGTTCGGCCGCAGGCCCTCCTCGTCGACGATTGCGAACGGCGGATGCGGTGCGCGCTTGAACTGGATTGCGATCGTCGTCTCGCGCCGCGCCAGCCGCTTGCCGGCGCGGACGTAGAACGGCGTGTCGGCCCAGCGCCAGTTGTCGACGTAGAGCTTCGCGGCGACGTAGGTCTCGGTCAGCGAGTCCGGCGCGACTCCCTCCTCCTCGCGGTAGCCCGGCACCTCGTCGCCTTCGACGTAGCCGCGCCCGTACTGCCCGCGGACGACGTGCTTCGGGCCGGGCGTGTGTAGCGCGCGCAGCACCTTGACCTTCTCGTTGCGCACCGAGTCGGCGCTGAAGTCGATCGGCGGCTCCATCGCCGTCAGCGCGAGGAGCTGCAGCAGGTGGTTCTGGAAGACGTCGCGGATCGCGCCGGCTCGCTCGTAGAAGGCGGCGCGGCCCTCGATTCCGATCGACTCGGCGACGGTGATCTGGACGTGGTCGACGAACTGGCGGTTCCAGATCGGCTCGAAGATCCCGTTCGCGAAGCGCAGGGCGAGCAGGTTCTGGACCGTCTCCTTGCCGAGGTAATGGTCGATCCGGAAGATCTCCTGCTCGGAGAAGTGACGCTTGACCTCCTCGTTCAGCTCCTGGGCCGAGGCGAGGTCGTGGCCGAACGGCTTCTCGATGATCACGCGCGTCCAGCCCTCGGTCGTGCGGCGCTCGCCGATCTCGTGCAGGAGCGTGGAGATCGCGTCCGGCGGTACCGCGAGGTAGTAGACGCGGTTGCCCCCGGTGCCCCGCTCTCGGTCGAGCTCGTTCAGCACCTTCGCGACCCGGTTCTCGCCGTCCTCGTCGGCGAAGTCGGTCGAGACGTACCGCATCCCCTCGGCGAGCCAGTTCCAGACGTCGTCCTTGACCTTGTCGCGGCCGAACTCCTGGACGGCCTCTTTCATCCGCTCGCGAAACTCGTCGTCGGTCTCCGGGCTGCGCGCGACGCCGACGACGGCGAACTTGTCCGGCAACAGTCGCCGGAGCGCAAGCGAGTAGAGCGCGGGGAAGAGCTTGCGCCGGGTCAGGTCACCCGAGGCGCCGAAGATCACCAGCACGCACGGGTCGGGCGTGCGGTGCAGCTGCAGCCCTTCGAGCAGCGGGTTCGCTTCTTCGTGCTTGGGCTCCGTCACGGTCATTGCTCGGGGCTCTTCTCCAGATGGCCCCCGAAGGCCTTCCGCATCGCGGAGAGGACGCGGTTGCCCCAGTCGGCCTCGCCGCGCGAGTCGAAGCGGCTGAACAGCGACGCCGCCAGCACCGGCGCGGGCACGCCTTCCTCGACGGCGGCCTGCACCGTCCAGCGGCCCTCGCCGGAGTCGCTCACGCGGCCGGCGTAGTCGTCCAGGTTGGGCGACTCGTGCAGCGCCTGCGCGCCCAGGTCGAGCAGCCAGGATGCGACCACCGAGCCGCGGCGCCAGAGCTCGGCGACCGCCGGGACGTCGAGCTCGTACTGGTAGTGGCTGGGATCCCGCAGCGGAGTCGTCTCCGCGTCGGTCTCCTGGGCGTGCTTGCCGATGTTCGCGTGCTTGAGCACGTTCATCCCCTCGGCGTAGGACTGCATCAGCCCGTACTCGATCCCGTTGTGGACCATCTTCACGAAGTGGCCCGCGCCGTTCGGGCCGCAGTGGAGCCAGCCCTGCTCCTCGGGGGCCGGATCGCCGGAGCGGCCGGGCGTGCGCGCGGCCGCGTCCATGCCCGGGGCGAGCGCTTCGAAGACCGGCACGAGCCGGCCGACGGCCTCGTCGTCGCCGCCGATCATCAGGCAGTAGCCCCGCTGGAGGCCCCAGACGCCGCCGCTGACGCCGACGTCGACGTAGTGGATCCCGCGCTCGCCCAGGTCCTTGGCCCGGCGCAGGTCGTCGACGTAGTACGAGTTGCCGCCGTCGATGATCGTGTCGCCTTGCTCGAGGTGCGGCGCGAGCTCGTTCACGACGTCGTCGACGACCCCGGCGGGCACCATCAGCCAGACCGACCGGGGCGCGTCGAGCTGCTGCACCAGCTCCTCGAGCGTCGCCGCGGTCGAGTCGACGTTCCTGTCAAAGGTCTTCACGTCGTGGCCGGCCTTGCCCAGCCGGGTCGTCATGTTCCCGCCCATCCGGCCGAGGCCGACCATTCCCAGTTGCACTAGATCTCCTCCAATCGGATCCGAACTATGCGCCGCCCGCGCTCCTCGAGCGAGGCGAGGTCACCGGCGGCCTGCGAGTGGATCAGCCGCCGGAAGCCGAAGTCGCGGCCCGGGATCTTTAGCTCCTCGCCGGCGTCGTCGACGACCTGGACGAAGAGCCCCGTGTTCGGCCCGCCCTTGTGCAGCTGGCCGGTCGAGTGCAGATAGCGCGGGCCGAGCCCGTGCGTGACGACGCAGCCGGTGTCCTCCCGGGCCCGGTCGAGCAGCGGCTCCAGCTCGGGCTCGCGCTCTGGGTCGATGAACGCCTGCACCGCGACGTAATCGCCCGGACGCGCCTGGGCGAACAGCTCGTCGAGCGAGCCGCGCGGCTCGACATCCGGCTCGCCTTCGGCCAGCACCTCGTTGGTCTTGTCCTTCGCGGCCTGGACGTTCGGCTGGTCGAACGGGTTGATCCCAAGGATCGAGCCGGCGACCGCAGTCGCGAACTCCCAGCGGTAGAACTCCTGGCCGAGCTCGTACGGCGCCGGCAGCCGCACCTCTGGCGCCTGGCGGTCGGCCCCCTCGGGCGACTCCTCCGGCGCGGGGATCAGGCCTTTGCCGTCCTTGCCGGTCGACTCCGCGAGCAGCTGCTCGGCCCACAGCCCGAAGCCGCCGGGGTTCGGGTTGATCGTCACCTTGTCGCGACCCTCGGCCCAGGCGTTCCCGAGCTCGAGGCCGAGCTCGAGGCCCGGGTTGCCCTCCTCGCCGTGGCAAGCCTCGACCGTCTCCTCGACGCGCTCCAGCAGCCGCACCAAATCGATGCCCATCAGCGCCGCCGGCACGAGCCCGAACACCGACAGCGCCGAGTAGCGCCCGCCGATCGTCGGCTCGCCGTCGAACGTGCCCAGGAAGCTGCGCTCCTTCGCCACCTGCTCGAGCTCCGAGCCCGGGTCGGTGATCGCCGCGAAGAACTCGCCGCGCTTGCCGGCCCGCTCCCAGAAGAAGTCGAGATGGCAGCGCGTCTCGAGCGTCGTGCCGGACTTCGAGGCGACGATGAAGAGCGTCGCGTCGAAGTCGAGCGTCTCCGCGGCGCGGCGGACGGCGGCCGGATGCGTCGTGTCGAGCACGTGGAACGACTCGGCGCCGAAGGTGCGCTTGATCACCTCCGGGGCGAGGCTCGAGCCGCCCATCCCGAGCAGGACGAACGTGTCGATCGCGCCCGGCGCGGCGAGCTCCTCGACGAACCGCTCGAGATCGTCGAGCCGGCTGAGCATCCGCATCGGCTCGTCCAGCCAGCCGAGCCACTTCGCCTCGTCGCCGCCGGTCCAGAGCGTCGGGTCGCGCTCCCAGATCCGGGCGACGAGCTCGGCGGGCGCGACCGTGCTCATGCCGTCTCCTCGAGGAACGGGAGCACGAGTGTCTCGAACTCCCGCGGGCGCTCCATGCTCGGCACGTGAGCGGTCGCGGCGATCGTCGCCAGGCGGGCGCCGGGGATCTCGCGCTCGAGGCGCTGCGCGATCGCATGCATGTCGGGCTGATCCTCCTCTCCCACGACGACGAGCGTCGGTACCCGCACGTCACCTAGCCGCTGGGGCAGGTCCTCGACGAGCAGCTCCTCCTCGTCCTCGGTCAGATCGCGTTGGAGCTCGTAGGCCCGGAGCTGCATCTCGCCCACACGGGCTCGCACCTCGGGGTCGACCTGGTCGGGGCTGCGTCGCGGCCCGTCGACCCACGTGCGCAGGCTCACCTCGACGGCGGCGTCGAGGTCTCCGCCCTCGAACGCGGCTTCCTCGGCGGCCCATTGCGCCCGCAGCTGCTCGGACCACTCGTGCCCCGGCAGGCCTGGCGCGACGAGGACGAGCACCGAGACGAGCTCCGGCCGCGCCAGCGCCACCTCAAGGGCGACGCGGCCGCCGAGCGAGACGCCGATCAGCGCCGTCGGCCCGAAGCCGTGCTGCTCAATGGCCTCGATCACGTCGCGCGCGTGCGCGAACGGCCCCGGCTCGATCGGCGTGCGGCCGAAGCCGCGCAGGTCGACCCGCAGCAGCCGGCGCGAGCGCGACCAGGGCTCCCACTGCTCGTCCCACATCCGGCTGTCACAGATGCCCTCGTGCACGAGCGCGAGCTCCGGCCCCTCGCCGGCAACCTCCGCGTAGATCGCCACGCGGCAGGCCTAGGCCGAGACGAGCTCGCCGCGCTTGGCCTGGACGCCGTCGAGCAGCTCGCGGAACGAGTCCGAGAACTTCTCGACGCCTTCCTGCTCGAGCGTGACGACCACGTCGTCGTAGTCGACCCCTGCCTCGGCAATCCGGTCGAACACGCGCTGCGCCTCGTCGAGGTCACGCGCCAGCGTGAGGGCCACCTCGCCGTGATCCTGGAAGGCGTCGATCGTCTCCTCCGGCATCGTGTTCACGGTCTCGGGCCCGATCAGCTCCTCGACGTAGAGCACGTCGCGGTAGGCCGGGTTCTTGGTCGAGGTGGAGGCCCACAGGCAGCGTTGCGAGCGGGCGCCCGTCGCGTGCAGCGCCTCCCAGCGCTCGCCCGAGAAGAGCTCCTGGTAGCGCTGGTAGGCGAGCTTCGCGTTCGCGACCGCGAGCTTGCCCTTCAGCTCGTCGGGCGCGCCGACCTCGTCGAGCCTGCGATCGGCCTCGGTGTCCACGCGCGAGACGAAGAAGCTCGCGACGGACGCGACCGGGCCGGGATCGCCGCCGCTCTCGACCAGCCGCTCGAGCCCGCGCAGGTACGCCTCGACCACTTCGACGTAGCGCTGCAGCGAGAAGATCAGCGTGACGTTGATCGGCCGGCCGCGCGCGATCATCTCCTCGATCGCCGGCAGGCCGTCCTTGGTCCCCGGGATCTTGACGAAGCAGTTCGGCTTGTCGACCAGCTCGTGCAGCCGCTGCGCCTCGGCGATCGTGCCGTCGGTGTCGAAGGCGAGGTTCGGGTCGACCTCGATCGAGACCCAGCCGTCCTGGCCCTTCCCGCCGTCCCAGACCGGGCGCAGCAGGTCGCAGGCGTTCTTGACGTCCTCGACGGCCAGCTTGAGGAAGACCTCCTTCGGGTCGTCCTCTTGGGCGAGCACCTCGCGTAGCTGCTCGTCGTAGGCGTCGCCCTCGGCGATCGCCTTCTGGAAGATCGTCGGATTCGAGGTGACGCCGACGACGGCGTCCTCCTCCATCATCCGGGCGAGCTTCCCGCTCTGCAGCATCTGCCGCGAGAGGTAGTCGATCCAGACGCTCTGGCCGAGCTCGCTGAGCTCGTGAAGGCGTGACTTAGCCATAGGTGAACTCCCTTTCCATCTCCTCGATCTTCTCAAGCCTGCGCACGTAGCGGTCGCCGCCGTCGAAGCGGGCCGCGAGGAACACTCGGGCCAGCTCGGCGGCCAGCTCGGCACCGACGACCTCCGAGCCCAGGCAGAGCACGTTCATGTCGTCGTGCTCTACCCCCTGGTGCGCGGAATATGTGTCGTGGCAGATCGCCGCGCGGATCCCGGCCACCTTGTTGGCTGCGACCGCCGCGCCGACCCCTGACCCGCAGACGAACAGCGCGCGCTCGGCGGCGCCCAGCCGGATCGCCTCCGCAACCTCGCGAGCCTTGTCCGGATAGTCGATCCGCGGCTCCGGCTTGTCGGTGCCCAGATCGACCGTCTCGTGCCCGAGCGCCGCCAGTTCCTGCAGCAGCCGCTCGCGCAACTTGACGCCGCGGTGGTCGAAGGCAACCGCGACTCGCATAGGACCGTTACGTTACCCGCATGGAAGGGCCTGAGCTCTGGCGTGAGCTGGGACAGCAGCTGCGGGTCGACTCGATCCGCGCGGCGAACGTGACCAAGTCCGGCCACCCGACCTCGTCGATGTCCGCGGCCGACCTGATGGCCGTCCTGCTGGCCAAGTACCTCCGCTACGACTTCGACGAGCCGGACAACCCGGCGAACGACCACCTGATCTTCTCGAAGGGCCACGCCTCGCCGCTGCTCTACTCGATGTACAAGGCGGCCGGCGCGATCAGCGACGAGGAGCTGCTCACCTTCCGCGTCTTCGGCTCGCGGCTGCAGGGCCACCCGACCCCCGCGATCCCGTGGGTCGACGTCGCCACCGGCTCGCTCGGCCAGGGGCTGCCGTTCTCGGTCGGCATCGGGCTCGCCGGCAAGCGGCTCGACCAGCTGCCCTACCGCATCTGGTGCCTCTGCGGCGACAGCGAGATGGCCGAGGGCTCGATGTGGGAGGCCTTCGAGCATGCGGCCTTCTACTCGCTCGACAACCTGACCGCGATCATCGACGTGAACAAGTGGGGCCAGCGCGGCGAGACGATGCACGGCTGGGATCTCGACTCCTACGCGAATCGCGCGAAGGCATTCGGCTGGCACACGATCGAGATCGACGGCCACGACGTCGAGGCGATCGACGAGGCGTTCGGCGAGGCAGCCGCGCAGCAGGGCCAGCCCACGGTGATCGTGGCGCACACGCTCAAGGGCAAGGGCGTCAAGGAGGTCGAGGACAAGCCGAACTGGCACGGCAAGGCGCTCGACCATCCCGAGGAGGCGATCGCGGAGCTCGGCGGCGAGCGCCACATCCTCGTCAAGGTCGCGAAGCCGGAGGCTGCGGAGCCGCATCGCTTCGAGGTGAGCGGTGGCGAGCCGCCGACGTGGGAGCTCGGCGAGGAGGTGGCGACGCGGCGTGCCTACGGCGACGCGCTGGCGGCGCTCGGCTCGACCCGCGGCGACGTCGTGGCGCTCGACGGCGAGGTCTCGAACTCGACCTACGCCGAGATCTTCCGCGATGCCCATCCCGACCGGTACTTCGAGATGTACATCGCCGAGCAGCAGATGATCGCCTCCGCGGTCGGGCTCCAGGTGCGCAAGTGGGTCCCGTTCGCGTCCACCTTCGCGGCCTTCCTCAGCCGCGCCTACGACTTCATTCGGATGGCCGCGATCAGCCAGGCGAACATCCGCCTCTGCGGCTCGCACGCCGGCGTCTCGATCGGCGAGGACGGGCCCTCGCAGATGGCGCTCGAAGACCTCGCCATGCTCCGCGCCGTCCACGGCTCGACCGTGCTCTACCCGTGTGACGCGAACCAGACGGCGAAGCTGGTCGCCGAGATGGCCGACCGCGAGGGGATCGTCTACCTGCGCACGACCCGCGCGGCGACGCCGGTCCTCTACGGCTCCGGCGAGGAGTTCCCCGTCGGCGGCTCACGCACGCTGCGTGAGGGCGACGACCTGACGATCGTCGGCGCAGGCATCACGCTGCACGAGTCGCTGAAGGCGGCCGAGCAGCTCGCCGGCGAGGGGATCGAGGCACGTGTTATCGATCTCTACTCGGTCAAGCCCGTCGACGGCGAGACGCTGCGAGCAGCGGCCGAGGCGACGGGCGGGCGGATCCTGACCGTCGAAGACCACTGGCCCGAGGGCGGAATCGGCGACGCGGTGCTCGAGGCGCTTTCCGACGGCGACTCTTCGGCGCGCGTGGTGCGCCTGGCAGTGCGCGACATGCCGGGCTCGGGCAAGCCCGCCGAGCTGCTGGCTGCGGCCGGGATCGACGCCGAGCACATCGCCGCAGCGGCTCGCTCGCTCGTCGGCTCGACCGTCAGCGCCTAGAAGAGCCGCTTGTAAAGCTCGCGCTGCCGCTCGCGCGCGGCAGCGTAGATCTCGGTCCGCCGAGTGTCGGGCTCGTACGTCCGGCCGAGCGGCGCGGCCTCCGGCTCGATCCCGAGCCGGTTCAGGGCGTGAACTGCGGCCCCGCGCGCCGAGCCCTCCGGCACGGCCGACGCGGTCACCGGCCGTCCGAGCACGTCGGCGAAGAGCTGGATCCACCATTCGCTTTCGAGCAGCGCGCCGCCCGTTGCCACGACCTCGCGCACCTCGGGCAGCGAGTCGGCGATCTCCGCCAGCCGATAGGCGACGCCCTCGAGACCGGCCTGCAGCAGGTCGTCCGCGTCGACACCGAAGGTCAGGCCGGCGATCGTCCCGGTGGCGCGCGGGTTCCAGCCCGGGCTGCGTTCCCCGCCCAGCAAGGGCAGGAAGGTCAGGCCGTGCCCGTCCGGCTCGCGCGGCTTCATCGTCTCCAGCCGCAGCGTCCGCTCGAGCCACGCGTAGAGGTTGCCGCCGTCGGAGACCGCGCCGCCCTCGACCACGCGGCCCTCGTCGGCGAAGTAACAGAAGAGCCCTTCGCGCGGGCTCGGCTCGGCCTCGTGCAGGACACGGTAGGCGCCGGATGTGCCGACCATCAGCGCCGCTCGCTCCCGAGTTGTGCACCCGGCACCGAGGTTCGAGCAGGCCCCGTCGCCGAGCGGCGGGAACATCGTGCCTGCCGGCTCGTCGTCGATCGGCGGCAACAGTCGCTCGTCCACACCGAGGGTGTCGAGCAGCTCGCCGTCCCAGGCTCGCGCATGCAGGTCGAGCAGGCCGGAGCCGGACGCGGTCGACAGCGTCGTCCGCAGCTCGCCGGTCAGCCGCAGGAAGAGGTAGTCCGCAAACGAGACGATGCGCCGCGCCTGGTCGAGCGTGCCCTGTTCTTGCGCCCAGGCAAGCTTGGCCGGCCAGTAGCTCGGATGCAGGAAACAGCCCGTGCGGGCGTGGACGGCGGCCGGGTCGAGGCGTGCTCGGAGCTCCTCTGCCTGCGCGACCGAGCGGCGGTCTTGCCAGAGCAGCACGGGCGTCAGCGGCCGCTCCTTCTGGTCGAGCAGGAGCAGGCTGTGCCAGAAGCACGAGATCCCGGTGGCGTCAGGTCCGGCGCCGGCCTCGGCCACCACCGCCTCGCTCGCGCGCACGAGCTCGTCGGCGTCGAGCTCCGCCGCGCCGCCGGGACGGTAGTGCGCCTCGTAGGCCCTGCGAGCAGGCTCACCGGCCTCGCGGCCACGCTCGTCGTACGCGCAGGCGCGGGTCGAAGAGCTGCCGACGTCCAGCGCGAGCACCCGCATACGCTTAGAGCATGCCTGTCGTCACCGCTGCCAACCTGCGCAAGGAGCTCGCCGGCTCGCTGCTGTTCGAAGGCGTCTCGTTCTCCGTCGAGCGCCGCGACCGCCTGGCGCTCTCCGGTCCGAATGGGGCCGGGAAGACGACGCTCCTGCGGATGCTCATCGGCGAGAGCGAGATTCACGGCGGCGAGCTCGCCTTCGCCAAGGGAACCCGGATCGCCCTGCACGACCAGCGGCCCCCGCTCGACCGCGGCCTGACGCTGCGCGAGTACTCGCTCACGGGCGCGCGCGACCTGATCGAGACCGAGGAGGAGCTCGGCAGGCTCGAGCAGGCGATGGCCGACGGCGACCACGACGACGCGACGCTACGGCGCTACTCCGAGGCGCAGGCTCGGCTCGAGCACGCCGGCGGCTACACGTGGCGCGACCGGGCGGCAGCGACCCTGCGCGGCCTCGGCTTCGCGGAGCGCGACCTCGACCGGCAGCTGACGACCTTCTCCGGCGGAGAGCTGACCCGTGCCTCGCTCGCCCGCGCACTCGCCGGAGATCCGGACCTGCTGCTGCTGGACGAGCCGACGAACCACCTCGACGTCGAGAACCTCGAGTGGCTCGAGCAGGAGCTGCAGTCGCTCGACGCAGCCGTGATCCTGGTCGCGCACGACCGCTGGTTCCTCGAGGCGGTCACGACCGGCGTGCTCGAGCTCGAGGCCGGCCGCTCACTCTTCTTCCCGGGCCCCTGGCACGTCTGGCGGCTCGAGAAGGCAGCCCGTGCCGCCCACGCTGCGAAGACCGCCGAGCGGGTGGGCGCGGACATCGTGCGGCTCGAGCGTTTCGTCGAGCGGTTCCGCTACAAGAAGAGCAAGGCCAAGCAGGCACAGGCCAAGCTGACGCAGATCAAGCGGCTCGAGACCGAGCGCTCGGACGCCCGCGGAGAGCTGGAGCTCCTAACCCGCAAGAGCCGCTCGCTCGGCTTCGACTTCCTCAAGCCGCCGCGCAGCGGCCGAACGGTGGTCGAGGCGAACGGCCTGGGCGTGGCTGCCGGCGACAAGAGATTGCTGACCGACGCGACCTTCGCGCTCGAACGCGGCGAGCACGTCGGGCTCGTGGGGGCGAACGGCTCCGGCAAGACGACGACGCTCGAGACGGTGCTCGGCCTCCGCGAACAGATCGAAGGCTCGGTACGCCTCGGCCACGGGGTGGTCCCGGCCTACTTCTCGCAGCACGAGGTCGAGCTCGACGAGCGCGGCAGCGTGCTCGACTGCGCCCAGCGTGCGACCGGGCTCTCGCGGCCGCAGGCGCAGAACCTGCTCGGCCGCTTCCTCTTCTCCGGCTGGGAGGCGCACGAGAAGCCGGTCACCGCGCTCTCCGGCGGCGAGCGGCGACGGCTCGCGCTGGCGCTGGTGGTCGCCTCCGGCGCGAACTTCCTGGTGCTCGACGAGCCGACGAACCACCTCGACCTGGAGAGCCGCGAGGCGCTCGAGGAGGCGCTCGACGCCTTTCCGGGAACCGTGCTCCTCGTCTCGCACGACAGAGCCCT
>Ga0207706_10004662_pt1 | contig 12849 bp, 14 predicted proteins | sample KBSC53metaG_FD_184318 | JGI IMG/M metagenome (GOLD analysis project Ga0207706, IMG submission 184318) | Corn rhizosphere microbial communities from Kellogg Biological Station, Michigan, USA - KBS C5-3 metaG (SPAdes) (version 2) | ecosystem: Host-associated > Plants > Roots > Rhizosphere > Soil ... | reverse complement strand
ACCGATGAGACGCCGAACACCCAATCGTCGACACGCACGTGGGGCAGGACGGCCTTCGTCTCCCCGGCCGCGACACGCCTGGATTCCTGCCACTGGTTGGCGTCGGTCCTCCGCCAGCGCACGACATAACCGCCAGTCGCTGCCGGAATGGCTGCCCAACTCACCGTCGTATTTGTACTGACCGCACCCTCGGCCCTGGGCTCCGGCGGCGGCGGGGCGCTCGCGGCCGCAGCTAGCGCCGCGATATTCAGCTTCGTCACCTTCTCCAGATAATTGAAGTCCATATGGTCGATGGTGTCGCCATAGACCTTGCCGTTCTCGGTCCTCAAATCCTGGTGCTGCCAGTCGTAATTCTCCACCGCGACGGACAGACGCGCGGCGGGGAACCCAAGCTCGAGATAAGGAATATGGTCGCCGCCGCGGCCCCAGCGGTCGGTCCGCCAGATCTGCCGGACGTCGAGGCCGATGTTGAGGTTGTCGGCGAGCCCGTCGAGGAAGCGCGAGATGTTGCGCGACGGCGCGTCATTCTCTCCGCCGAGGCTGTGCGTCGAATCCGCCAGCTCCTCCTGCCCCTGCGAGCGCGGCCCTTCCGACAGCACGCGCACATGCGTGTCGTCGCACACGCCGTCGGACGAGCAGCTGTTCCCGATGATGTCGTTGTTGAGGACGGTGACGACGTTCCAGCCCTGCGCCTTCGCATAATCGGCGAGGATCTTGCCGCCCAGCAGCCCCTGCTCCTCGCCCGACAAGGCTGCGAAGACGATCGTGGCGGGGAACTTGTGCTTCGACAGCACTCGCGCCGCTTCGATCACGGCGGCGGTGCCAGAGCCGTCGTCGTTCGCGCCCGGCGCATCCGAGGTAGAGTTCATCACGTCGGTGACCCGGCTGTCGATATGTCCCTGGATGATGACGACGTCGTCGGGCCGCTCGGTGCCGCGCTGGATTGCGACCATGTCGCATACCCGCGTCGGCGTCGGAACGCGTTTGCCTGTCACCGTATCGCATGGCCGCACCGTCGGCAGGCCGAAGCTTTCGAAGCGCCCCTTCGTCCAGTCGAGCGCCGCGCCGATCCCGCGTTTCGGGTCGGTCTGCGACGACAGGGTGTGGCGAGTCCCGAAGCTCACCAGCCTCTCGACCGTCTTTTTCATCTCCGCGCCGCTCACCGGGGCGACGATCTGCCTGAGCTGGTCATAAGGCTCGTTCGGGGTCGGCGCAGGCGGCGGCGCGGCCGCGATCAAAGCCACAGACGAAAACAGAAGCGCAACTCGTTTCATCATCCTCTCCCTCGGCCCCGCAACTGGCATTTGAAAGCGCCCGGGTCTAGGGGAGCCGCGCACCCCCAGACTCACAGATCCAGGACTAGACCCATGTTGCGTGACATCGACCATTTCATCGCCGGCGAAGCTTATGCGTCCAGCGGCCGCACCGGCGACGTTTTCGATCCGAATGCCGGCGAGGTTCAGGCGAAGGTCAAGCTCGGCACCTCGGCCGACCTCCAGCGCGCCGTCGATGCCGCCAAGGCCGCGCAGCCCGGCTGGGCCGCCACGAACCCGCAGCGCCGCGCCCGGATCATGTTCCGTTTCCGCGAGCTGGTCGAAGCGCACATGGACGAGCTCGCCGAGCTGCTGTCGTCCGAGCATGGCAAGGTCATCGCCGATTCGCGCGGCGACGTGATGCGCGGGCTTGAGGTGATCGAATATGCGTGCGGGATCCCGCAGGCGCTCAAGGGTGAATATACGGTCGGCGCAGGCCCCGGAATCGACGTCTATTCGATGCGCCAGCCGCTCGGGATCGGCGCCGGAATCACGCCGTTCAACTTCCCGGCGATGATCCCGATGTGGATGTTCGGCCCGGCGATCGCCTGCGGCAACGCCTTCATCGTCAAGCCGTCCGAACGCGATCCGTCGGTCCCGGTGCGTCTGGCCGAGCTGATGAAGGAAGCAGGCCTTCCCGATGGCCTTCTGAGCGTGGTCCACGGCGACAAGGAGATGGTCGACGCGATCCTCGACCATCCCGACATCGGCGGGGTGAGCTTCGTCGGATCGTCCGACATCGCCCAGTACATCTATTCGCGCGGAGTTGAGAACGGGAAGCGCGTGCAGGCGTTCGGCGGCGCAAAGAACCACGGAATCGTCATGCCCGACGCCGACCTCGACCAGGTCGTCAACGACCTCGCCGGAGCGGCCTTCGGCTCGGCGGGCGAGCGCTGCATGGCGCTTCCCGTCGTCGTTCCGGTCGGAGACGACACTGCCGACCGGCTTCGCGAGAAGCTGATCCCTGCGATCCAGAAGCTTCGAGTCGGCGTCTCGACCGACCCGGACGCGCATTACGGTCCGGTGGTCAGCCAGGCGCACAAGGAGCGCATCGAGGGCTATATCCAGATGTGCATCGACGAGGGTGGCGAGCTGGTCGTGGACGGGCGGGGCTTCACGCTCCAGGGGCACGAGAAGGGATTCTTCATCGGCCCGACCTTCTTCGATCACGTGAAGCCGAGCTTCCGCAGCTACAAGGAAGAGATATTCGGCCCGGTGCTGCAAATGGTGCGCGCCAAGGATTTCGAGGAGGCCGTGCGGCTTCCGTCCGAGCACGAGTACGGCAACGGAGTCGCGATCTTCACCCGCAACGGCCATGCAGCGCGCGAATTCACCGCACGGGTCAATGTCGGAATGGTGGGCGTGAACGTGCCGATCCCCGTCCCCGTCAGCTACCACAGCTTCGGCGGCTGGAAGCGCTCGGGCTTCGGCGACATCGGCCAGTACGGGCAGGAAGGCATCCGCTTCTGGACCAAGAACAAGGTGGTCACGCAGCGCTGGCCCGACGGCCTCGCCGACGCCGACGACAAGAGCGCCTTCCACATCCCGACGTTCGGCTGAACGGAAACCTCGGGCGCCTCCGAGCAGTTGGGGGCGCATGAAGATCATTGCCACCTGCCTCGCTTTCGCCATGCTCGCAGCCTGCAGCCGTCCCGACCCCGTTGCGGACGACGTCGCCAATTCGGATTCTCTGCCGACGCTGAACGAAGTTGAAGCGAGCCCGACGGGAGCGCCTCCCGTCGACGCGGAAGCGACCGACGGCGAGGCCCCCGCGGCCGCGAGCGGGATTCCGGTCGCGCTGCAAGGTCGCTGGGGTCTAACTCCGGCTGACTGCACGTCGACGCGCGGCGATGCCAAAGGCCTGCTGATTGTCGATGCTGGAAGACTCAAGTTCTACGAATCGCGAGCGGTGCCGTCGCCCGGAATCCAGACGTCGGCCAATTCGGTCGGCGGGAATTTCGCATTCACCGGCGAAGGCCAGGAATGGACGAAATATGAGACGCTCGAGCTTCGAGGCGGCAAGCTCGTCCGGACCGAACGCGATCCGATGGCGAGCTTCACCTATGTTCGCTGCTGAGCGGGGGCTGGCCGACGGCCACATCGGAAGCTAGACGCGCGGCCATGCACCAGTTCGAGCTTACCGACGACCAGCTCCAGATTCAGGAAATGGCGCGCAAGTTCACGGCCGACGCGATCACCCCGTTCGCGGCGGAATGGGACGAGAAGCACGTCTTCCCCAAGGATACGATCCGCGAAGCCGCCGAGCTCGGCTTCGGCGCCATCTATGTCAGCGAGGAGAGCGGAGGGATCGGCCTCGGCCGGCTGGAGGCGGCGCTGATCATGGAGGCGATGGCCTATGGCTGCCCGTCGACCAGCGCTTTCATCTCGATCCACAACATGGCGAGCTGGATGATCGACCGGTTCGGATCGGACGAGGTGAAGCACAAATATCTTCCCTCGCTGATCCCGATGGAAAAGATGGCCAGCTATTGCCTCACCGAGCCATCGTCCGGCTCGGACGCGGCGGCGCTGAAGACGAAAGCGGTGCTGGACGGCGACCATTATGTGGTCAGCGGCTCGAAGGCGTTCACCTCGGGCGGCGGCGCCAACGACCTCATGGTGGCGATGGTGAGGACCGGCGAAGACGGCCCCAAAGGGATCACCGCCCTCGTCATCGAAAAGGACATGAAGGGCGTCAGTTTCGGAGCGCAGGAGCGTAAGCTCGGCTGGCATTCGCAGCCCACCGCGCAGGTCAATTTCGACGAGGTGCGAGTGCCCGTCGCCAACCGGGTCGGAGCGGAAGGCGAAGGCTTCCGGATTGCGATGATGGGGCTCGACGGCGGCCGCCTCAACATCGGCGCCTGCTCGCTGGGAGGGGCGCAACGCTGCCTCGACGAAGCGGTCAATTACACAAAGGACCGCAAGCAGTTCGGCCAGGCGATCGCCGATTTCCAGAACACACAGTTCACGCTCGCCGACATGGAGACCGAGCTGCAGGCCGCGCGCTACCTGCTCTACGTCGCGGCAGCCAAGGTCACGGCCAGCGCGCCGGACAAGACGCGCTTCGCGGCCATGGCCAAGCGCCTGGCGACCGACACCGGCTCGTCCGTCGTCGACCGGGCGCTGCAGCTCCACGGCGGCTACGGCTATCTGATGGACTATCCCATCGAGCGCTTCTGGCGGGACCTTCGAGTCCACTCGATCCTCGAAGGCACGAACCAGATCATGCGGATTATCGTCAGCCGGGATTTGCTCCGGCAGTGACCGACGACGTCCTGATTTCATCTGAGCGCGGTGTCGGCCGCCTTCGGCTCAACCGGCCCAAGGCGATTCACGCCCTCACTACCGAAATGTGCCAGGCGATGAGCGAGGCACTGCTCCGCTGGCGTACCGATTCCAGCATCCAGTGCGTCGTGATCGACCACGCCGAGGGCCGCGGATTCTGCGCCGGCGGCGACGTGGTGATGCTCGCGAAGAGCGGCGCCGGCGACGCGCACAAGGCGCGCGAATTTTTCTTTGCCGAGTACCGGCTCAACCACCTTCTGTTCAGCTACGAAAAGCCGACCCTGGCGATCATGGACGGGATCACGATGGGCGGCGGCGTCGGAATCTCGCAGCCCTGCGCCTTCAAGGTCGCGACCGAAAACACGCGGCTGGCGATGCCGGAGACCGGGATCGGCCTTTTCCCGGACGTGGGCGGCGGCTGGTATTTGTCACGGCTCCCCGGACGCGTCGGCCAGTATATGGCCTTGACCGGAGCCCGCCTTGACGGAGCGGAATGCGCCTATCTCGGGCTTGCGACCCACTACATCCCGTCCGCGTCGCTGGAGGAGCTAATCGAGCGGATCCTGAAGGCTCCCGACCGGGTGCAGGGCACGCTCGGCGCGGCATCGGAAAGCCCGCCGGATGCAAGGGTCGCGGACAGCCTTCCGCTCATCAACCGGCTGTTTGCGTCGGACAGGCTCGAAGAAATTCTCTCCGACCTCGAAGCCGACGAAAGCGAGTGGTCGGAAAAGGAGCTTCTGACGCTTCGGACCAAGAGCCCGCTGTCGTGCAAGGTTTCGCTCAGGCTTCTGGCGAAGGGTGCGAACCGCTCGATCTTCGCCGACGAAATGCGTGCCGAATATGCGCTTGCCGGCCGCGTAGTGCAGACCCATGACTTCAAGGAGGGCGTGAACGCGCTCCTCATCGAGAAGCATAACGAGCCGAGCTGGGACCCGCCGGCACCCGAGGGCGTCACCGACGATATGCTCGACGCCCTGTTCGCGCCGCTTCCGAGCGGGGAGCAGTGGACGCCGTTCCCGGAGACCGAAGAATGACAGATTACAAGACCGTCCTCGTCGAAAAGCGCGGTGCGGTGGCTTTAGTCACATTGAACCGCCCCGACGCCCTGAACGCGCTCAACAGCGAAGTGCTCAAAGAGCTGATCGAAGTCTTCGCCGCTTATGACTCGGACGAGGGCCAGCGCTGCCTGGTACTCACCGGAAGCGGCGACAAGGCGTTCGCCGCCGGCGCGGACATCAAGGAGATGCAGCCGCAGGGTTTCGCCGACATGTATTCGTCGGACTTCTTCGCGGGCTGGGAAAAAGTCACCGCGACGCGCAAGCCGTGGATCGCGGCGGTCGCCGGATATGCGCTCGGAGGGGGCTGCGAGGTCGCGATGATGGCGGACTTCATCATTGCCGCCGACAGCGCGAAGTTCGGCCAGCCGGAGATCAAGCTCGGAGTCACCCCCGGAATGGGCGGATCCCAGCGCCTCACCTGGGCGATCGGCAAGGCCAAGGCGATGGAGATGTGCCTCACCGGCCGGCTAATGGACGCTGCCGAGGCCGAGCGTTCGGGGCTCGTGGCGAAAGTGGTGCCCGCGAACGAACTGATGACCGAAGCGATGAAGACCGCCGAGGCGATCGCGGCGATGCCGCCGCTCGCTGCGATTGCCGCCAAGGAAATGGTCAACGCCGCCTTCGAAATCCCGCTTTCACAGGGCCTCAGATTCGAGCGGCGGCTGTTCCACGGCTTGTTCGGAACCGAGGATCAGAAAGAGGGCATGACCGCTTTCGTCGAGAAGCGGCCGGGCAATTGGAAGGGACGGTAAAAATGGCGCGGATCGCATTCATCGGCTTGGGGCACATGGGTGGGGGAATGGCCCCCAACCTCGCCAAGGCCGGGCATGACGTTCAGGCGTTCGACCTCAGCGAAGAAGCGCTGAACGCGGCAGTAAGCGCTGGCTGCAGCCGCGCCCGTTCGACCGAGGAAGCATGCCGGGATGCGGAAGTCGTCGTCACCATGCTACCCGCGGCGAAGCACGTGCTCGACGTGTATCGCAACAACGTGTTCGGCAACGCGCCGTTGAGTGCGCTTCTGATCGACTGCTCGACGATCGACGTCGCAAGCGCTCGAACGATCGAGGAAGAGGCCGTCGCGAAAGGCTATGAGATGGTTGACGCGCCGGTTTCCGGCGGCATCGCCGCGGCCGCCGGCGGGACGCTCGCCTTCATGGTCGGCGGGTCGGCCGAGGCGTTCGCCCGCGCCAAGCCGTTCATCGAACCGATGGCCAAGGCGGTGATCCACGCTGGCGGCCCCGGCGCCGGCCAGGCGGCGAAGATCTGCAACAACATGATCCTCGGCGCGACCATGGCGGCGACTTGCGAGGGATTCGTGCTGGCGCAGAAGCTCGGGCTCGACCCGCAGGTCTTTTTCGACATTTCGTCGCAGGCTTCGGGCCAGAGCTGGTCGATGACGAGTTACTGCCCGGTGCCGGGCGTCGGACCCAAAACGCCAGCCGACAACGGCTATGAAGGCGGTTTCGCGGCGGCGCTGATGCTGAAGGACCTGAAGCTCGCGATGGAAGCGGCCGATCAGGCCGGCGTCGATGTGGAAATGGGCGAAGAGGCCGAGGAACTGTACGAGGAGTTCGTCGAAAAGGGCGGCGGATCAAAGGATTTCTCCGGGCTCATCACGATGATCGATGGCAGCTGGAAAGGCGAATGATGGTGTCGAAGCGCGCGTTGGCGATTTGTGGAATTGCATTGCTGGCCGGGTGCAGGGCGCAGCAGGACGGCAATGAGGCCAACTCGGTCGTCAATTCGGCAGAGACTCGAAACGCCGCGACGGCCCCGCTCAGCAATGACCAGTCGCTCGCCCTGATGAAGGAGCGGCACGAGCATATGGAGGCGTTCGGCGACGCGACGAAGAAGGTCGGCAATGCGCTCAAGTCCTCGTCGCCGGACGTTGACGCGATCCGCGATTCCTCATCCCGGATCGAGGCTCTCGCGCCTCGGCTCCTGTCCTGGTTCCCGCAAGGCACCGGCCCCGAGGTCGGGAAGACTCGCGCCAAGGCTGAAATCTGGCGGAAGCCGGAAGACTTCGCCTTGAAAGCACACGACTTCGAAGGCGCCGCCAACGAGTTCGACGTGGCGGCGAAACGCGGCGATCTGGGCCAGATCAACACCACGTTCGACGCGCTCGGCAAGACCTGCAAGGCGTGCCACGACCTCTATCGGGCTCCGAAAAAAGACTGAGCGCGGTGAAGCAGCCCGTCTGGGACCTGCCGACGAGGCTGTTCCACTGGACTCTCGTCGTTCTCGTCGCGCTGGCCTGGTGGAGCGCTGAGAACGACCGGCAGGCCCTCCACCTGTACCTCGGCTACGGAACTCTTTCGCTGCTGCTGTTCCGTCTCGGCTGGGGCATCTTCGGAAGCTCGACCGCGCGCTTCTCCGGCTTCGTTCGCGGGCCGGCCGCGGTGGTGCGTTACGTCCGAGATCGCTTCCATTGGCCTTCGGCGGGGCACGCGCCCCTTGGAGCACTCAGCGTCATCGCGCTTCTGGCGATGCTGTTCGCCATCGTCGGAACGGGTCTCATCGCATCGGACGAAGACGGCCTGTCCAGCGGTCCCCTCGCTTTTCTCGTCAGCCTCGGCGCCTCCGAGACTGCCACCGACCTGCATGAGGACCTGTTCAACGTCCTGCTGGCGTTCATCGTCCTGCACGTCGCGGCGATCCTGCTCTACCGCCTCGCGCTCGGCCGGAACCTGCTGGGCCCGATGATCAGCGGGAAGGCGGAACTGGCGCCCGGAATGGTGCCGATGCGCCCAGGCAAATGGTGGGCCGCATTGCTGTGCCTCGCCGCCGCCATCGCGATCACCCGCTGGATCATCGCCGGAGCGCCGCCCTTCGGCACTTGATCGAGACCCGGCGCGGGGCCACATCGCGCTGATGCTGATCCGCACCGAGCACACGCCTAACCCGTCTACCCGCAAGTTCCTTCCCGGCCAGAGCGTGATGGACAGCGGGACCCGCGACTTCCCCGACGCGGAAAGCGCAAAAGCTTCGCCGCTCGCTGAAGGCCTGTTCGCCACCGGCCTGGTCGAAGGAGTCTTCTACGGCCGCGACTTCATCTCCGTGACCTCTGCTCCCGGAGTGTCGTGGACCAACCTGGAGCCTGTCGTTGTCGAAGCCCTGCTCGACCACTTCGTGACTGGCGCGCCTTTGTTCAAAGCCGGGAGCGCGACCGGAATCGCGGTCGACCCAGACTTCGAGGAAGCTCCCGAGGACGCCGACATCATCGAACAGATCAAGGAGTTGATCGATACGCGCGTCCGCCCGGCAGTCGCCCAGGACGGTGGCGACATCGTCTACAAAGGCTATCGCGACGGCCGGCTCTTTTTGTCGATGCACGGCGCCTGCCAGGGCTGCCCCTCGTCGGAAATCACGCTCAAGCGCGGGATCGAAAGCCTCATCAAGCATTACGTGCCCGAGGTTGAGAGCATAGAAGCCATCTAGGGACTTGCTCCCGCCAGCGGGCTGTGGCCCACTCGGCCGCGTGATACTGGCACTCGACACTTCCACGGCGGCTTGCACGGCCGCCCTGTTCGACGACGGGGCGAAGTGTATCTCGAGCCGAGACGAGCAGATCGGCCGAGGCCATGCCGAGCGGCTCGCGCCGATGCTCGACGAGATGCTTGAAGGCCGCCGGGCAGATACGATTCTGGTCGGCGTCGGCCCCGGCAGCTTCACTGGTATCCGCGTCGGCCTTGCCGCGGCGCACGGACTCGCGATCGGCTGGAATGCCCGGATCTTCGGGATATCGTCGCTGGCCTTGCTTGCTGCGTCGGCAGGATCTGGGTCGGAGGCGGCCGCCGCGGTGAACGGCGGACATGGCGAGCTTTTCGTCCAACAGTTCGACCGCGGCCTTCATCCCGCCGGCGATCTCCTCAACCTTTCGCCTGCGGACGCCGCGGCCGCTGTTTCCACGGACATTGTCGTCGGCCCCGGAGCTGAAGCGCTGGTCGCGGCGAGGGGAAGCGGCACGGCAACCCTGGCCTGGCCGAGAGCCTCATTCGCGATGCTCTTGCCCGCAGAGCTTCGCAGTCTTCCGGCGGTACCCGTCTACGCTCGCGCTCCCGATGCGAAAACCAGGACCGCGGCATGACTCCGCGCATCTCCCCGGGCGATGCGGAAGACCTCGATTCCGTCATGAGGGTCATGGGTTCCGCTTTCTCCGACAGCTACGGCGAAGCGTGGACCCGCTCGCAGTGCGCGGGAATCCTGCCGATGGCGGGAGTTCGGCTGTTCCTCGCTCGGAACGGCGACGGCACGGTCGTCGGCTTCTCCCTTTACAGGACCGTCGCCGACGATGCCGAGCTTCTGCTCCTCGCTGTCCAGGCCGACGTCCAGGGTCGGGGCATCGGCCGCGGACTGCTCGGCCACTTCATTGAGGATTCCAGGAGCAGCGGCGCGACGCGGATCCATCTCGAGGTTCGCGACGGCAATCCCGCCGTGCGCGTGTACAAAGCAGCAGGCTTCGAAGAGGCAAACCGACGCCGCAACTATTATCGGGGCCGCGGGGGCCGCCAGTACGATGCGTTGACTTTCGTTCTCGCAGCGAAAGATTAACACCAATCAATAGCCATACTCTATTGCCGCGCTGCCCTAAGCTGGCTAGTGGGCTTCCACTTCGTGAAAGTGAAGCGGCTTCCATTCAGTTCAATGGAGAAAGAATAAATGGCCGAGAATGAAGCGGCGAACGACACTTTGCTCACCCTGACGGCGGATATCGTTGCAGCTCACGTGAGCAACAACAGTGTCGCGGTAAATGATCTTCCGAACCTGATTCAGAATGTTCATCAGGCTCTTAACGGAATCTCGGGGAGTCGGCCCGGTTCGGAAGAAAAGCCCGAGCCGAAAGTTTCGATCCGGTCTTCGGTCAAGCCCGATTACATCAGCTGCCTCGAATGCGGCAAGAAGCAGAAGATGCTGAAGCGTCACCTGATGACCAATCACGAAATGACGCCCGGCGATTACCGGCAGAAGTGGGGCCTTTCTTCGGAATATCCGATGGTCGCGCCCAATTACGCGGAGCAGCGCCGGACGCTCGCGAAGTCGATCGGACTCGGCACCAAGCGTCGCCGGACACGCAAGGGCAAATGACAGGCAAGGGGCGCCCCAGAAGCGCCCCTTCCCTTTACCGCCAGCACGCTCGCGCCTAGATTTCGAAAGCATGAGCCACGCAACTATCGATGTCGAAGCGCTGTGCGCCGACAAGGGCCTCAGGATCACCGAGCAGCGGAGGGTGATCGCGAGGATTCTTTCCGAATCGGAGGATCATCCGGACGTCGAGACGCTGCACGAGCGGGCCTCGGCGATCGATCCGCGCATTTCGATCGCGACGGTCTATCGAACCGTTCGCCTGTTCGAAGAGGCCGGGATCCTGGAGCGGCACGAGTTCGGCGACGGCCGCGCGCGCTACGAGGCCGCATCGGACGAGCATCACGACCATCTGATCGACGTCGAAACCGGCAATGTCGTCGAGTTCGTCGACGAGGAGCTGGAAGCGCTTCAGAAGCGCATCGCGGAGAAGCTCGGCTTCCGCCTCGTCGACCATCGGATGGAGCTGTACGGCGTCTCGCTCGACCGCAACCGCTCGTAAGGCGCCAGGCAGGCTCAATGCAGTTGCGGCGGTTCGGATCGCCTCGCTGCTCCTCCTTTTCGCGCTCTGCGTCCCGATTCATGTCGCGACGAAGCTTCTGTTCGGACGGTCCGGGTGGCCGAGGCGGTTCCTCGCCGCAGCCGCATGGATTTGCGGCGCGCGGGTCCGCCTTGCCGGGAAGCCGCTTGAACCGCACACACTGCTCGTCTGCAATCACACGAGCTGGCTCGACATCCTCGTCATCGGCGGAGCCACGGGCTGCGCCTTCGTTTCGAAGCACGAGCTGGGCCATTCCCTTATCCACTGGATGGCCGACCAGGGCGGCACCCTCTACGTCCGCCGCGACCACCGGCGGGGAGCGTCGCACCAGGCGGAGGCCATCAGCCGAAAGCTGCGCGGACCTCAGCCGCTAGCACTCTTTCCAGAAGGAACGACAGGTCCCGGAACCCACATGCTGCCGTTCCGGTCGACACTGTTCGCCGCGGTTGCTCCGCCGCCGCCGGGAGCGACGGTTCGCCCGGTCGCAATCGACTATGGCGACGCCGCGCCGGAGCTCGGCTGGTTCGAGGAGCCGGGAAAGCGCAATGTCCTCCGCACCTTGGGACGCACTCGATCGACTCCGGTAACCGTGCGCCTCCTCGACCCGCTCCCGGCGATTGGCGACCGCAAGGCGCTGGCTCATGGCGCCCGCGAGGCCATCGGCGACGCGCTTACTTCAAGTCGCCGCCGCGCTCGCCTATAGGCGTCTGCAAATGAATCCCAAGACTTTCAAAATCAAAAACTTCGGTTGCCAGATGAACGTCTATGACGGCGAGCGAATTTCCGAGCTGCTCGCCGATCAGGGCCTTGCGGCCGCCGCCGATGGCGAGGACTCGGACCTCGTCGTCCTCAACACCTGCCACATCCGCGAGAAGGCCGCCGAGAAAGCCTATTCGGACGTCGGCAGGCTGAAGCGGGAAGACGGCTCCAGGCCGATGATCGCTCTCGTCGGCTGCGTCGCCCAGGCAGAAGGGGCCGAAGCCAAGGCGCGCTCGCCGATGATCGACATGGTCGCCGGCCCACAGGCCTATCACCGGCTGCCGGAGATGATCGCGGCGGCGGCTCGCGGAGATCGGCCGGTCGACACCGACATGCCGGCCATCTCGAAGTTCGACGCGTTGCCGGTCCGCCGGCGGGCCAACCCGAGCGCCTTCCTGACCGTTCAGGAAGGCTGCGACAAATTCTGCACCTATTGCGTCGTTCCCTACACCCGCGGCGCTGAAATCTCGCGGCCGTGGGGCGACATTCTCGCGGAGGCCCGGGCCCTGACCAGTTCAGGCGCTCGCGAGATCGTCCTTCTCGGCCAGAACGTGAACGCGTGGGAGCATGACGGAAACGGCCTCGCCGACCTCATCCGCGCCATCGCGAAGATCGATGGCGTGGAACGCATCCGCTACACGACCAGCCATCCCGCCGACATGAACGAAGACCTCATCGCCGCGCACGGGGAGGTCGAGAAACTGATGCCGTATCTGCACCTGCCCGTGCAGTCGGGCAGCGACCGAATCCTGAAAGCGATGAACCGCAGTCACAGCACTGAGTCCTATTTACGCACGATAGAGAGGGTGCG
>Ga0207706_10004655_pt1 | contig 12857 bp, 10 predicted proteins | sample KBSC53metaG_FD_184318 | JGI IMG/M metagenome (GOLD analysis project Ga0207706, IMG submission 184318) | Corn rhizosphere microbial communities from Kellogg Biological Station, Michigan, USA - KBS C5-3 metaG (SPAdes) (version 2) | ecosystem: Host-associated > Plants > Roots > Rhizosphere > Soil ... | reverse complement strand
TCAAGGACAAGAACGACAGCGACGAGCACGCACGCGAGCTGGTTCGGCTGATCCGTCACTATCGCCTGCCGGCGAAGGTCAATTTGATCCCGTTCAACCCGTGGCCGGGCGCAGCGTACGAATGCTCGACCGATGAGCGCATCAGGGCGTTCAGCAACATCGTGTTCGAAGCGGGCATCTCGGCGCCGGTTCGCACCCCGCGCGGGCGCGACATCGATGCCGCCTGCGGACAGCTCAAGACGGCCGCGGAGAAGAAGCGCCGCAGCCGAGAGGCGGCCTGACAAGTGACCCGCCGCGAGACGGCCTGACATGCTCGCGCCGGTGCGCAGAGCGTTGGTCAGGCAGGTTCGCGCGACGTTCAATGACCAGGCAAAGGGCGAGAAGCCGGTCCCCGCCTCAGACGAAGCCCTGTTTCTGCGCGGGTCGGTGATCCGCCGAGTGCATGGCGACGTGACTTCGATGATGGTCGGCGGAATTGCGGCGCTGCTCACCCAGATGCTCCACCCCAAGGCGCTGGCGGGCGTGTGGGACCATAGCGACGTCCATTCCGACATGCTCGGCCGCCTGCGGCGAACGGCGCGCTTCATCGCCGTCACCACTTATGGACATCGCGACAAGGCCGAGGCGGCCATCGCGAAGGTCAAGGCCATCCACGAGCAGGTCGGTGGCAGGCTGTCCGACGGGACCGAATATCGCGCAACCGACCCGTCGGTCCTTGCCTGGGTCCATGTCGCCGGCGCGCTCAATTTCCTTGACGGCTGGCGCCGCTACGCCGAGCCGCGCATGAGCTTGAAGGATCAAGACACGTATTTCGCCGAGAGCGGAGACATCGCAAAGTTGCTCGACGCCGACCCGGTGCCACGGGCACGCGCCGAAGCGGAGCGGCTGATCGCCGAGTTCCACGCCGAGTTGCGCAGCGACGAGCGGACGCGCGCATTCCGGGACCTCGTACTCAAGGCGCCCGCACCCTCGATTGCCGAAGCCCCCGTGCAGGTGCTGCTGATGAATGCGGCGGTCGACCTGATGCCGACATTCGCGCGCGAGATGCACGGTCTTTCGCGCCCCATCCTACGGCCGGTCGTGCGCGGGGCGACTTACGCGATGGCACGAACATTACGGTGGGCGTTCGCCGGGGAGAATTACCGCCGGCCACATTGATTTGCGGCCGCGCGCCGCACGTGGCAAGCCAGCCTTCAGTTCCAGACGGAGTGTTCGAATGTCGCTGATCGGCCGTTTCATCGATCAAATCCTGCCCGTCGGCAGCCTCACCATCGTGGGACCCGACGGGAAGCGCGAGAGGCATGGCCCGGGGGGCGGCAAGCACGTCACGGTGAAGCTGCACGATCGCCGCGCCGCGCTCGACCTGTTCCGCAATCCGCGGCTGAGGTTCGGCGAGCTGTACATGGACGGGCGCCTGACGATCGAGGACGGGACGATGCTCGACCTTCTCGAGCTCATCGTCGGCGCGAAGCCGTGGGAGCAGGGACGGCGCAAGGCGCTCGGCAAGGGCAAGGCGAAATGGCTGAAGCGCTTTTTCCGCCGTAACGACGTGCGCAAGTCGCGCAAGAACGTCGCCCACCATTACGACATCGGCAATGCGCTCTACGCGCTCTTCCTCGACGACGACCTGCAATATAGCTGCGCTTACTTCACCGACCCGAAGAATAGCCTCGAGCAGGCGCAGGCCGACAAGAAAGCGCATATCGCCGCCAAGCTCGACCTGAAGCCGGGGCAGCGGGTGCTCGACATCGGCTGCGGATGGGGCGGGATGGCGCTCTACCTTCACCAGGTCGCCGGCGTCGACGTGCTTGGAGTGACGCTGTCGCAGGAGCAACTGAAGGTCGCGCGTGAGCGCGCCGCGGCGGCCGGCGTGTCCGACCATGTGAAGTTCGAGCTGATCGATTACCGACTGCTCGACGGTCGCTTCGACCGCATCGTGTCGGTCGGCATGTTCGAGCATGTCGGCGCGAAACATTATGACGAATTCTACGCCAAGTGCCGCGAGCTTCTGACCGACGACGGAGTGATGCTGCTACACACCATCGGCAAGCTTGGCGGCGCCGGGCTTCCCGACCCGTTCACCGACAAATGGATCTTCCCCGGCTACCACATCCCGGCGCTGTCGCAGATGTGCGGAGCGAGCGAGAAGGTGAAGATGATCGTCAGCGACGTCGAGACGCTCCGGCTGCATTACGCTTACACCTTGCGCCACTGGCTCGAGCGAGCGACCAAGGCGCGCGCGAAGATCGTCGAGATGTACGACGAGCGCTTCTTCCGGATGTGGGAATTCTATCTCGCCGGCGGGATCGTGATGTTCGAGAGCGGGGCGGCCTGCAATTATCAGGTCCAGTACGTCCGTGACCGCCGCGCACTGCCGATCACGCGCGACTACATGTTGGAGACCGAGCGCAATTATCGCGCGCTTGGCGCGAAGCCGGCGCCGGCGGCTAAGAAGCCGCGCAGCGCCGGAAAGAAAACGCTAGAGTCTACGGACGCCTAATCATTGGCGCCTGACTATTGGCGCTTGAGTTCGGCGAGCAGGCCGGGCGCGGGGTAGATCGACTTCAGCGCCTCCTCGACGGCCGCGGTCGACACCACGACGGTGCGGTTCAGCACCGGGTCGTATCCGTAATTGCCGCCGATCGAATGGATGTTGCCGTCGAACGCCGCGCCGATTACCTTGCCCTCGCGATCGATCACCGGTGAGCCGGAATTGCCGCCGATAATGTCGTTCGTGGTGACGAAGTCGTACGTTGTCCCCATGTCGATCTTCGACCGGTTGGCCACGAATGCCGGCGGCAGATCGAACGGCTCGGCTCCGGTCGCCCGCTCATAGGTTCCGCCGATCAGGGTGCGGGTCGGAACCGCCGTGCCGCGCTCGTTCCACGCCAGCACTTTGCCGTAGCTGACGCGAAGCGTGAAGGTCGCGTCCGGATAGAGCGTATTGCCGTAAGCGGCGAAGCGCGCGTCAGCCAACTTGGCCTGCGCCGCTGTCGTGGGTCCGTCGACCAAGGCGTCATATTTCTTCTGGAGCTGGCGGTCGTTCGCGTCGATCTTGCGCGCATAGACGATCATTGGGTCGGCAGATGCGTCGACCGCCGCCTTGCCGCCATCCCACAAGCGCTTGCGGAAAGCGGGGTCGGCGAGCCTGGTTCCCGCGACCAGGCGCGCAGCCAGGGATTCGGGTGATTCCTTGCCGAGCAACAGCTTGGTCTCGGCATCGTCCGGTCCGAGATATTCTCGTGCCTTGCTCAGCGACCATTCGAGGTAGAGCTGATCGAGCCACGGGTAGATGGGCTCCGGATCGAGCGTGCGCTTCTCAAGCAGCGGTAAAGCGGATTCCGTGTAGGCGGGTAGCCGTTCGGAGTCGGACTTGGCGCGTTCATCCGCGGCGCGCACGAGGCTGACGGCATAGGTCATGAGATCGCCGCGAGGGATCGCGAAGTAGCGCGCCAAATAGAGGTTTCGATAGGCTTGGGTCGCGGTCGCGATGTCGGCCCACGGGTTGCCGAACCGGCTGCCGCTCTTCGCTTTGAGGTCGGCTTCGGCGTCCGCGATCTTGCCCATGAATTGAGGGTCGTCCACCGCCCGCTTGAGCCCGAGATAGACCTTGAGGCTGTTTTCGAGGCCCTCGAGCGCCTGATGGCCTTCGCGGTTCTTCGTCGGGCTCGATTCCATCGCATTGATCAGCCGGCCGCGCATTTCCGAATAGGTCGCGACGCGCATCGGCATGACGAGCTCGCGCTGCATCGCGAGCTGCTCGCTCGTGTAGAGCCGCTGGGTCGAGCCGGGATTGCCGACGACGAACGTCGCTTCGCCGTCAACCGGCGCTCGCGCAGTCCATTGGAGATGGGCCGGCGAGGCCACCGGCTTGCCGCCCTCATAGGCACGGAGGAAGCTCGCATCGAGCGCATAGCGCGGGAAGTTGAAATTGTCCGGGTCGCCGCCGAACTGCGCGGCCTGTGCTTCGGGCACCCAGACCAGCCGCACGTCGCTGTACTTGTGATAGGTATAGAGCTTGTACTGGCCGCCGCCGTAGAGCGTGACCACTTGGCAGCGGGTCGTCGCCTTGTCGGTGCAGCCGGCGCTTTCGATCCGCGCGATGGCGGCGTTGCGCGCCTTTACCGCGGGCTCGCCGGTCGCCGCGCCGACTGCGCCCTTGATTTCACCGGTGACGTCGCGGATCGAGGTCACGACCTCGGCCTGCTGGCCCGCGCATTTCAATTCGCGCTCGCGCGTTCCTGCGACGAAGCCGGTCTTCAGGATATTGTTCTTCGCCGTCGAATTCTGTTCGGCACATCCTGCCACGCAATGGTGATTGGTGAGGATGAGCCCTTCGGCAGAGACGAAGCTGGCCGAGCAGCCCCCCGTCAGGCGCACCGCCGCCGCGCGCACCTTATCCAGCCAGGCCTGATCCGGAGCCCAGCCGTACGAAGCGCGCATCTTGGCGGCCGGGAAGGCGTCGAACGTCCACATGCCTTCATCGGCGTGGGCAGCGGAGATGGGCAGGGCAACAAGCGCGGCAACGGCCGCGGCGCGGCGACACTTCATAACGTCTCCCCTCTGAAGCACCGCGCACCATCCACGAAAAAGGGCCGAGCGCAAGCGCCCGGCCCTCGGTCGATAGGTTCAAGAGCGAGCTAGCCCTGGCGGTGCTCGCGCCGGAGCTGATGCATCTGCTGGCGCTCCTCCGGCGTAATGCGGCCGTCGCGGTTAGCGTCGACCTTGTCGAAATGGGCCAGCGCCATGGCTTGTGCCTCCGCCAGCGAGACCCGGCCGTCCTTGTTGGTGTCGGCCTTATCGAACATGTGGCCGCCGAAGCCGCCCATGCCCATGCCGCGCATGTGCATCCCCATGCCGGGAGTGCCGGGAGTGCCGGGCGCGCCCGGGGCGCCGTCACGCATGACGATCACGCGCTCCCGCCGGACTTGCGGCTGCGCGGTCGTGAATTCCTGGCGGGTGATGGTCCCGTCGTGATTGGTGTCCAGCCGGTCGAACATTGCGCCGCGATCACCCATGAAAACGCCGTGCTCGCCGAGCTTCTTTTCGATGTCGCCGTGCATCGCCATCGTCTTGTCGTGCAACGCCTCGATCTCCGGACGAGTCAGATATCCGTCCTTGTTGGTGTCGAGTCGGGCGAAGATGTCACGCACGTGGGTCACGACCTCGTCGCGAGTCATGGTCCGGTCGGACATGACCTTCACGCGCATTTGGCGGTCGACCTGCGGGGAAGCCGGAGCCGTTCCCGGTGCGACGCCGGGCGGGGGCGGCGTCTGTGCAATGGCCGGGGCGATCCCGGCAAGAAGAGCGGCGGCCGCACCGCCGAGCAACAGCTTGTTCATGATCTTTGCCTCCTCATCGCAATTGAGGAAGGGCTAATCCATTCAAGCTTGCTGGCAATTGAACGGCAGCGAAACGGCACTAGCGGCGGTAGTAAGGCTGGACTGCGATATAGCCCCATGTCTGCTTTCGGCCGGGCAGGCGGATGCTGGAAAGAGCACGCGGAACATCGCCATGGGGATCGAAAAGGCCGCTCTGCCGAGTCACGAGCCAGATCGTCGCCGGTTGCTTCGCTCGGGGATCCTTGGCGAGGTCGCGCGCCTGGTCCGGGCTCAGCGACACCACCGCCGGCGATCCCGCTCGGATCGGGCCTTTGACTCCGATCGCCGGATAATTGCCGGGAATGCTGCGCATGGCCGGTACCGCGCCAGCCGCGCGGAGCGGCAGGGCGGAATCATTCGGGTAGAGCCAGACCTCGTCTCCGGCCGCCACATGGGTGCGCAGATAGGCGCCGACCTGATCCCAAGGCTCGGGAGCGGGGCGCAAGCCGATCTGCAGCGCGCTTGGAAGCAAGGTGATGACCAGCGCCGCCGTGAACGCGAAGCGCTCGCGCGGCACCTCGACGCGGGCGAGCGCACTACCCAGCAAAAGATAGGCTGGCACCAGGGTGGCCGCCAGCGTGCGCGGGAGGAAAATTGCAATCGCGAACTGGGAGATCACGGCGGCGATGATCGGCGGTCCCCACCACAGCAGCAGCAAGGCCCGGTCTTCGTTCCAGCCCGGCGTTTCGAGTCCATGCTGGATCGCGCGCTTGGCGAGCAGCACCATGATCAGCGCGGCCACAGCCGAGCTGATCGTGAGCACCTCGACGGGCACGACGTAGAGACCGACCAGCTGAAACAGCATGTCCGGGCTCCAGCTCAGCCAACCGGTGCCCCAATCGCCGGCGCGCTGCGCCATCATCCACAAGCACGGGAGATAAAGGCAAAGCACGAGCAGCGCGGTGCAGATCCCGCGAAGCAGACGGTCGCGCGACATGCCGCGGCTAAGCCAGGCCGGCGCGAGCGCCGCTGCAAGCGTGAGGGCATAGACGAGGCCGAGCGCATGGCCCCACAGGCCGAGCTCGGTTCCCGCCGCCAGCATCAGCCAAGATCGCCAAGTGCCCGGGCTCCCTGCCTTGAGCTCGCGCATCAGGCGCAAAACGGCGAGCGTCGCCAAGGCGTAGGCGAAGATCAGCAGCGGGTAAGGTCGCGCTTCCTGGCCGAGCAGGACCAGCATCGGCGAGCACGCAACGAGAAAGGCGGGGATGCCGGCGCGAATGAGCGGTCGCCCGCTCGGGTTGCGGCGTTCCAGCTCGACACTTGCGGCGATGACCAACGGTACCGTCGCGACGCCGAGCAAAACCGAAAAGGCGCGTAGAGCGATGGCGCTGCCGCCAAAAAGGTCGCTCCACAGCTTCAGCAGTGAATAGTAAAATGGTGGGTGCGGCTCGTAGGTCGGTACGACCGTCCAAAGCTCATGCCAGCCGCGCGACGCGAACCATGCGCTGTAGGCTTCGTCGAGCCACAAAGGCCGCATCCCGATCCCGATCAGCCGCAGCACGAGCGCCAAAAGGACCGCGGCGATCGCGAGACGAAGCGGAGTCGCGCGCACGGGCAGGGGCAATCCAGCCGCCGGCGCGGGCAATGCTGACGCTGTGTTCATCCTGCCGCCAGCCGTAAGGGCAAGATGGTTAATAGCTTGTAATCCGCGCCCGCCCGCATGGACAATTGAGCGGGCGCCGCTAGGAGGCGCCCGGGCAAATCATTGCAGGCGTGAGACAATGGGGGTTGAAGCCGCTCCGGCGGTCCATGTGGCGGATGCGGTGCGCCCCTGGTGGGAAAGCCGCCTGTGCCTAGCGCTCGTCGTGCTCGCGACGATGGTGCCGCTGATCTACCCGCCCGTGCCGCCGCTGGTCGACTTGCTCGGGCACATGGGGCGTTACCGCGTCGAGCTCGATCTCCACCAGTCGCCGTACCTCCAGCAATATTACGACTATCATTGGGCGGCGATCGGCAATCTCGGAGTCGATCTCCTGATCGTGCCACTCGGAAAGCTGCTTGGCCTCGAGCTGGCCGTGAAGCTGATCGTGCTCGCGATCCCGCCGTTGACCGCGGCAGGCTTCCTGTGGGTTGCGCGCGAGGTTCACGGCCGGGTCCCCCCGACCGCTTTCTTCGCATTGCCCTTCATCTACGGTTTCCCGTTCCTGTTCGGCTTTGTGAATTTCGCGCTGTCGGTTGCGCTCGCGTTCCTGGCGTTCGGCTTGTGGCTGCGCTTGGGCCGGCTCGAGCGGACCGCATTGCGCGGATGGTTGTTCGTCCCGATCTCGGTCGTCGTCTTCTTCTGCCACACTTACGGCTGGGGCCTGCTTGGATTGATGTGCTTTTCCGCGGACGCGGTGAGGCTGCACGACCGCGGCCGCTCATGGTGGCGCGCAGGTCTCGAGGCCGTGTTGCACACCTCCCTCATGGCCCTGCCCGTGATCATCATGCTGGCGTGGCGCAGCGAAACGCATGGCGGATCGACTACGGCCTGGTTCGAATGGCGGATCAAGTGGCGGTGGATCTATGCTGCGCTGCGCGACCGCTGGAAAGAGTTCGACATCGGATCGCTGGTCGTGCCGACTTTGGTGTTCCTTTACGCCATCGTCAGCCGCAAGCTGACGCTGTCGCGCAACCTCGCCTTCTCGGCGATCGTCCTCGCGATCGCGTTCGCCATCCTCCCGCGCATCGTGTTCGGCTCGGCTTATGCCGACATGCGCCTGGTGCCCTATCTGATGGCCGTGGCGCTGCTCGCCATCCGCTTCCGCGGCGCACCGGATCGGACCACGGCGCAGGTCCTGGCGGTGCTCGGCCTGCTGTTCTTCGGCGTGCGCACCGTCGCCAATACGGTGAGCCTCGCGATGGCGGCGAATGACCAGGCAGCCAAGATGCAGGCGATCGATCTCATGCCGCGCGGCGCACGCGTCATCAGCCTCGTCGGCATTCCGTGCACAGAATATTGGCCGATGCTGCGCAACGGCCACCTCGGCGCGATGGTCATCGTCCGGCGCGACGGCTTCTCCAACGACCAATGGCTGCTGGAGGGGGTCAACCTGCTGGATCTCAAATATCGGGCGGCGGGCTATTACGCTGCGGACCCGTCGCAACTGGTGCGGCCGGACGGATGCCGCGATAGCCTGCACCGGATGATCGACGATTCGCTGGCGAATCTGCCGCGCAAGGACTTTGATTATGTCTGGGTGATCGACGTCCCGCCTTTCAGCCCGGCAAGCGTCGCCGACATGAAGCCGGTCTGGCGCGGACCCGGGTCTATTCTCTATCAGACACGACCATGACCCGCCTTTCGATCGTCGTTCCCTGCTTCAACGAGCAGGATTGCCTCGCCGAATTGCACCAGCGGCTAAGCGCTGCAGCCCGCCAGGCAGTCGGCGAGGATTATGAGCTGGTGCTGGTCAATGACGGCTCGCGCGATTCGAGCTGGCCGACGATGCAGCGACTGGCGAAGGAGGATCCGCGGCTGGTCGCCGTGAACCTGTCACGCAACCACGGCCACCAGCTCGCCCTGACTGCCGGCCTCGACCTGTGCAGAGGCGAGATCATTCTGATCATCGATGCCGATCTTCAAGACTCGCCCGAGTTGCTGTCCGCGATGATCGAGACGATGCGTGAGGCCGGAGCCGACGTCGTCTACGGCGTGCGTCGAAGCCGCGCCGGGGAGACCGCGTTCAAGCGCGCGACCGCCCACGGCTTCTACCGCCTGCTGTCGCGCGCGACCGAAGTCGACATCCCGCTCGACGCCGGCGACTTCCGGTTGATGAGTCGGCGAGCGCTCGACGCACTGCTGGCGATGCCGGAGCAGGCGCGCTTCATTCGCGGCATGGTGGCGTGGATCGGGTTCCGGCAGGTGCCTTTTGCCTATGATCGGCAGGAACGGTTCGCGGGCGAGACCAAATATCCGATCAAGAAGATGATCCGTTTCGCCTTCGACGCCTTGACGGGCTTCTCGTCGGCTCCACTCAAGCTAGCCAGCCACGCCGGATTGTGGCTGTCGCTCGGTTCGGTTCTGCTGATCCTCTACATCGCCTATGCGTGGGTCGCCGGGCACAGCATTCAGGGCTGGACGTCGCTGATGCTGGTCGTCGTTATCCTGGGCGCGATCCAGATGTTCGTGCTTGCGCTGATGGGCGAATATATCGGGCGCCTGTACAACGAGGCGAAGCGGCGGCCGCTTTACGTGGTGCAGGAAGTTGCCGGTGGAGAGCCGGCCGAGCCCCGGCTCGGCTATGTCGCCGAGGCGATTGCGAACAACGACAGGCCCGGCGGCAAGGGCAAGCACCCCACCAAGTAGCGCTCGGTCGCGAAGATCGTCCGAAGCGCGGCGTTGAGCGGCGCGGGCGGAAGCCGGACGTCGCCATTGTCCTTCCCGCGAAGCTTCGAGGCCGTGCGCTCGGCTATTGCCAGCGGGAACAGCAGGCTGTTGAAATAGCCGAGCTTGTCAAGCTTGAGCGGCGATTTTTCGATCAGATTTCGGAGCGTCCGCCTAGAATAGCGGCGCTTGTGATGGTTGGCGACGTCGTGCGCGCTCCACATCCATTGATGAGCCGGTACCGCCATGATGAACTTGCCGCCCGGCTTGAGCTTGGTCGCGATAGCCGCGACCGCGCCGCCGTCGTCGTCGATATGCTCGATGACGTCGAACGCGCCGATCAGGTCGTAATGGGTATCCGGGACGCCGGCGAGCTCGGGGAGGCGCGCGTTCATGACCTTGCGGCCGAGCCGCTCTTCCGACAGCGCGCGGGCTTCGTCGTCGAGCTCGATCCCGTCGACGTGGCCGAATTGGCCGAGCATCGCAAGATTGTGGCCCGTCCCGCATCCGATCTCGAGGATCTTGGCTCCCGCCGGGAGCCGCGTCTCGCGCCGGATAAGATCCGAAAGGATTTCGCGTCGCGCTCGATACCACCAGTGGCGGTCGTCGAGCTCGGCCATCTGTTGATAGACGACGCGCTCCATCAGCGGAAAACCAGCTGCCGGTTGAGCAGGAATGTCGCGAGGGGCGTCACGAGGATGGCGGGGACAAGCGGCCACCAGGTCGGCCCATGGAGCGGACCGGTCAGGAGCCAGGTGAAAGCCTCGTTCAGCAGGAAGCCCGACGACTGGACGAGAAGGAACTTGATCTTAAGGCGATGGTCTTCGCGTGCGCCGTGGCCACGAAAGCTCCACCGGCTGTGCAGGACGAAGCCGATGCTGACCGACACCAGGAAGGCGATGACCACCGCCAGCACAGGCGCCATCACATAGGTCGCGAGGTACCAGTAGATCGCCGAATAGACGCCGGCGAGCGAGAAGCCGACGATTGCGAAGCGGACCAGCTGGCCGAACGTTTCATGTTGAAAGTTTAATCTGGTCGCCATGTCCCGGCTGCTTGCCGTTTGAAGTTGATTGGCTACAGCCCGAAAAATGGCCCAAGGCAAGGAGGAGGAATGGGAACGGCGCGCGCTCGACTGGGTCGGGCGCGAATGGAAATGGATCGTTCTCGCCGCCTGGCTCGCTTTCTGCTTCTGGTTCATGCTCGACAGGTGGGAGCAGATCCGCTGGTTCGGGCTGGGTGACACCGATGACAACATGCGGATCATGCAGGTCCGCGGACTGCTTCACGGCCAGGGCTGGTATGATCTTCGCCAACACCGCCTGAACCCGCCCTTCGGCGCGAACATCCATTGGTCGCGGCTCGTCGACCTGCCGATTGCGGGACTGATCCTTGGCCTCCGCCCGTTCCTTGGCGGTCCAGCAGCGGAGCGGTGGGCGGTCGCAATTGCGCCGATGCTGCCGTACCTACTCCTGCTGTTTTCGCTGGCGCTGACGGCGCGCCGACTGATGGGGCCGACCGCCTATCTTCTCGCCTTTCTGAGCGTGTTCTTTGCGGGCTCGACCAACGGCATGTTCATGCCGGAGCGGATCGATCATCACGGCTGGCAGCTTGCATTGCTGGCGCTGAGCGTCTCCGCCGTCGCCGATCCGGAGCGCCTGCGAGGCGGCCTGACGGCCGGCATCTCCACCGCATTGTCGCTGGCAATCGGCCTCGAGATGCTGATCTATCTTGCGCTGGTCGGCTCGACGCTTGTCCTGTTCTGGATTGACGAGGTGGAAGAGCGCGAGCGGCTTCGCGCTTATGCGGTGTCGCTGGGCGGCGGCACTGCGCTGGCGTTCCTTATTTTTGCATCGAACGACAATTGGAACGCGGTCTGCGACGCGCTGTCGCCGGTCTGGCTATCCGACGCGCTGATCGGCAGTGCCTTGTTGTTCGGGCTCGCCTGGCTATCGCCCGGCAAATGGAAGCAGCGGTTTGCGATGGCGCTCGGCGCGGGCATCATCATTGCTGCATTCCATGCCCTGACGTGGCCGCATTGCCTACAGCGGCTCGAGGGCGTTTCGCCCGAGGTCGAGCGGCTGTGGCTGAGCCACGTCAAGGAAGCGCGGCCGATCTATCTTCACGGCTGGCGCATCGCGAGCCTGATTGTCGCCTTGCCGATCACGGGCGTCATCGGCTGGGGCCTGCTGATTTGGTCGAAGCGCGGGGATCGGGAGCTTGCCCGACGGGTGATCGGCGCGGCGGTGCCGGGAGTAGTCGCAGCCCTGCTGTTGCTTTGGCAGACGCGAACCGGCCCGGCGGCGCAAATGCTGGCGGTGGTCGGAGCATCTGCCGTGGTCTGGCTCTTGCTCCCGTGGTTCTGGACCAGCGAGCGCGCCGTGGTTCGGGTGATTGGCGCGGTAATCCTGTTCATCGTGGGCATCGGCGCTGCGGTTCCGTTCGCGCTCAATTTCATTCCCGAAGCCAAGGCGAGCGCGCGCGACCTCGCGATCGGCAAGGCCAACCGCCTGTGCAGCACGATGTGGGGATTGCGGCCGATCGCGCTGCAACCGAAGGGCGTCGTGTTTACCTTCATTGATCTTGGTCCGCGGCTGATCACGGTGACACATCATGATTCCATTGCAGGCCCCTACCATCGCAATGGGGAGCAGATCGCCGACGTGATGAACGCCTGGCGCGGGTCGGCCGACCAGGCGCACCGGCTGATCGCCAAATATCACTCCGACTATTTGCTGAGCTGCCCGAACAGCTCGACGACGACGATCTTCATGGCCGAAGCGCCGAAAGGCTTCTACGGCCAACTCGAACGCGGGCAGGTGCCCAACTGGCTGGCGCCGGTTCCGCTTCCCAAGGGCTCACCGTTCAGGATGTGGCGGGTGGTCGGCTAGGCAAGGACGTTCGGGAAGCTCTGCTTCAGCCCGTCGACAATGAATTGCGCCGCGAGCGCGGCGAGGATGACCCCGAGGATCCGCGTGATCATCGCTTCCATCTTCTCGCCGATCAGCCGCATCAGCGGGCCGGCAGCGAGCAAGGTAATCATGGTGATGAGGATCACCAACGTGATCGCCGCGAGGACCACGGCGATATGCGCCGGGTCTTCGGCGCGCGACACCCACAGCATCGCGCTGGCGATGGAGCCGGGGCCGGTGATCATCGGGATCGCCATC
>Ga0207706_10004652_pt1 | contig 12861 bp, 11 predicted proteins | sample KBSC53metaG_FD_184318 | JGI IMG/M metagenome (GOLD analysis project Ga0207706, IMG submission 184318) | Corn rhizosphere microbial communities from Kellogg Biological Station, Michigan, USA - KBS C5-3 metaG (SPAdes) (version 2) | ecosystem: Host-associated > Plants > Roots > Rhizosphere > Soil ... | reverse complement strand
CGTTTCCTCGAGCACAGCCGTCTCTTCTGGTTCGCCAACGATGGTTCCCCGTCTGTCGGGATCGGCTCCGCGGACCTCATGCACCGCAACCTCGACCGCCGCGTCGAGGTGCTTGTTTCAATCACCAATCCGGCACACATCAGCGAGATCGGCGAGCTGTTCGACATCGCCTTCGACGAGGGCACGGCCACGTGGCACCTGCTGCCGGATGGCAGTTGGGTGCCGCACACCACCGATGAAGACGGCAATCCACTGCTGGACATGCAAGAGTATTTGATCAATGCCAAGAGTCGACGACGCGCCGCGATGAAGTAGCGGTTCAAGTGCCTTCGCTCAGCGTCAACGGCACCGGCAAGAACGGAGTCCGTTCCCCCGGCCGACCGATCCTCGCCGGCGGGGCAGTGGTGACCCGGGCCCATCCGCTGCGCGGCACCGAGGTAGTGATCATTCATCGCAAGCGCTATGACGATTGGACGCTGCCGAAAGGAAAAGTCGAAGTAGGAGAAAGCCTGCCGGCCTGTGCGGTGCGCGAGGTGCAGGAGGAGACGGGCGTCACGATCCGGCTCAGCGTGCCGTTGGATTCGATCAGCTACGAGGCAGGCAACGCCGGTCCCAAGAAGGTCGACTACTGGGGCGGGGTGGTCTTGGACTCGGTACGCCGGGCACCAGACGCCGAGGTCGATGTCGTCTCGTGGTTGCCGGTACGTGCCGCGCTCGGCCGACTGACCTACTCTCATGATCATTTTCTGGTACAGCAATATCTTGATCAACCGCCTACCACGCCGCTGATCATCGTGCGGCACGTCAAGGCCATGGATCGCAAAGATTGGTCGCGCAAGGATGCAGCGCGACCGATCAATACTCGCGGACGGCGACAGGCGAAAATCCTGAGCCCCATGCTGGGCGCGTACGGGGTGACCGCCTTGGTTAGTTCGACCTCGACACGCTGCATCGCGACGCTGATGCCGTACGCGCACCAGCACGAGCTCAACCTCGACACGTACTCCCAGTTGAGCGAAGAGGAAGGCGAGAACGATCCGAAGGGCGTGAGCAGGCTGATCCGCAAGATTCGAGCCGCCACGTTGAAATCGGGTCAGCCAACTGCCATCTGTGTGCACCGGCCGGTGCTGCCGCACATTCTGGATGCCCTCGACATTGTGCCCACAACTCTGGGGACCGGGGAATTCCTGATCGCACACCTGACTACGGACGGTACGGCTCACGCCCTGGAGCGGCATAGGGCCCAGGACTGAGCTGCGCGCGGGCATACCGGCGCCCTCCCAGACCAAATGGCTCAACCAGGTATTCACTCGCAATTCATCGCAGGCAGAGCATTTCGACAGCGACTCCACATAGCTTCTTCCTGACCATGACCTGCGAACCTGCTGTGCCCCCTGAAGCAACGCCTGCAGCACCGCCTGCAGTGCGAGTTCTCGCCATTGCCGACACCGACTCATATCTGAAGTGGAGCGCGGCGACGTTGAACGCACTGCCCCGTTCCTGGCAATCCGCACAACTGTTGATCGAGAACCCGGTCATGCCGTCCGCAGCGCAAATTCGGGCGGCCAGCAAGCGAAGGGTCGAGGTACTCTCGCACGCTGCGGTCATCCGCCGGATCCGGCGCGAGCGCCCTGACCTGATTCTGCTGGCCTGCACAGGGCCCGTAGTCAGCACGCTCACAGCTCAGCGGGTGTTTTGGGGCCGTGCGCGACCCGTACTCGTTACCGGCCTCCCGGGAATCAGCGTGCCGGCCACGCGCCGGGCCGTGATCGCGCGGGCTGCCTGCGATCTCTTTCTGCTGCACAGCAAGCGTGAAGTTGCCGAGTTTACTGAAATCGGCGCGCGGTACGCGCCGCGACTCAGGTTCGGACTGGCTGCACTGCCCTTCCTGCCACCCCGTACGTCGAAAGGCACTGCTGCAGCTCAGCTCGGCAATCATTTGGTCTTCGCTGCGCAGGCCAAGGTGCCGGTCGCGCGAGGTGACCGAGAGCATATTGTGCTGGCACTCGTCGAAGCCGGATCGTCCGTCATCAAGCTCCGCGCCTGGTCAGCGGAACAGCAAACGCATCGAGAGACCTGGTCGTACCCGGAGATCATGGAGGACCTGGTTGCGCGTCGACGACTATCCGCCGGCGCCGTTGGCTTCATTGGCGGCTCGATGCATGATGCACTCCGCACTGCACGCGGGCTCGCCACCGTCTCATCGACTGCGGCGCTCGAAGCGATGGCCATGGACCGGCCAACCTTGATCATTTCGGACTTCGGAGTGTCGGCTGAGATGATCAACCTGGTCTTCGAAGGATCGGGCTGCCTCGGCACACTCGATGATCTTCGCCACGGCCGGCTCTGCCACCCGACTCCGGAATGGCTGGAGGCCAACTACTTCCATCGTGCTGAGGACAATGACTGGTTGGTCCGACTCCGGGAGCTGCTCGCGGCACGATCGGTCGGGCAGTTGCCAGGACGGCCACGATTGACTGCCTCGTTACGGTGGCGGGTACGCCGGCGCCTCCGTCTGACGATTCCTGCCGGCGTATGGCGTCGCCTTCGCCCGCTCCATGCGCTGTTGCTCAGTCGCTCGCGCCGAGGCCAGCGACCACTGTCTCGGTCGCCACTCGAAGTCGATGCTCGACCACCAGGTCACAGAGCTCGCGGACCGCTCCATGACCACCCGGCCGTGCCAGCACCAACCGTGCTGCCTGGCGCACCTCCGGATGCGCATCAGCAACGGCAATCGGCCAACCGACCAGTGCCATCGGACCAAGATCGTTAATGTCGTTGCCGAGGTAGGCGGTACGGTCACCATTGAGCTGACGCGCTGCTAGCCAATCACCCACCACCTGCCGCTTGTCCTCCACGCCGTACCGAACCTCAACACCAAGCTTGGCAGCCCGGGCCTGAACAACACGGTTGATCTCCTTGGACACGATGAGCATAGGTATGCCAACCGATCGAAGTCGCTCGACGCCGAGTCCGTCGGCCCGACTGACTCGCACAGATTCCCGGCCGTCCTCCGTAACGGTTGCGGAATCATCGGTGTGTACCCCATCGAAGTCGGTGATCACCGCATCGACGTCGACCTCATGCGGCGATTCGATCAGCTGCGCAAGCGCGCCGGCCAAGGCGAGATCGTGCAGATGATCGACATCAACGGCCGTCAGCTCGGGGACCTGAACGACACCAGTACGGCCAAAGAAGCGATGCTGGGCGGCTAAGAACCCAGCTACGGACATGACATAGAACGCGCCAGTTTCCCGGAAGTCCGGCTCACGGTCCTGGCGGCGGGTCCGTACGGCAGGGTCGTGGTTCTGTCCGGACACCAGGCCAGAGCCGTCGTTGGCTCGCCACAGAAAGTCATAGCTAGCCACCGCGGAGAACACGGAGTCCGCGCAATCGCGGATGATCATCTCTGCAGCACGATCAAGATCCTCAGGTGCGATGAACGGGCTCGTACATTGCACGAAAACCAATACCTCGGGCTGCTCGCCGACTATGGTCAGCTGATCGAGCGCGTGCAGCAACGCCGTCTCCGACGAGGCTGCGTCGTCAGACAGTTCAGCTGGTCGCATGATCACCTTCCCGCCCGCGGTCTCGGCTGCTGCGGCGATCTGGCCGTCATCGGTGCTGACATAGACCTCATCGATGAGTGGTGCAGCGCGGCACGCGTCGACGGCGCGCTCGACGAGGCTTCGTCCACCGACTCGCCGAAGGTTCTTGCCGGGCACCCCCTTTGAGCCGCCGCGGGCGGGAATGATCGCAACAACACGGGGATTCATGGTGCAGGCCTCACAACGGTCAGTACGCTGCGGTGGCGAGGCCATAGCTGCCCCGCGCCGTCGTGGTCACCCGACCAAGAAAGGCATCGGCTCGCGGCGTCGTTTGGGGCTCGTACCAATCATCGGCGATCTCGCAGACCACCACCTGGGCATCTGACCCGGCGAGCACGATGGGCAGCGTGTGCACCACTGTCGAAGGAAAGCTCACGACGGTTCGGCCGATGGGCCCCCGGCGGGCGATGATCTCCAGGGGCAATGCGGCGCGGACGATCCTGATCCCCATCCGTTCGATGAGGTCGAGCTTCCAGTCAGCCTCCTTGCGATGCGCAAAGTACCGGTCCGCGCCGTAGCGCGTGATCAGGGCTTCTACGCCACTCAGATAGGAGTCGGCCTTCACCACCCCCGATTCGACCAACGAAGTGCCGACCAGGTCGGCGCCGGGCTTGACCTGCGGTGCTGGATATCGAGCGCGTACCCAGGAAAAGTCATTGTGGATGGCACGAACGCCGGGCACAGCCACCGGCATGCAGGTGAACAATCGCAATTGGCAGCTGGAAGGTGGGGACAGCCGACGGCGTACGGTCCCCGCAATCTGATCCCGTGCGAGCGTCGCAATCTGGCGACGCTGGGTGGGAGTCGCTCGTTGATGCCAACGGGAGAGATGCTCGCCCGCAACCCACTGACGCGCGAATTCCAGCGTCGCCGTGCCGTCGTCGACGATGGTCACCTCGGAAAGCCGCGTAACGCCAATGATCACCTGGATGACACCCGAGTACGGGTCGCCGACCACCAGCCTGCGTATCCCCGCCAGCTCGCCGGCGAGGGCACGAACGCCGCGGGCGACGGACAGTCCACCTAACCGTGGTTCATGCCAAGTGACTGGATGCCCTGCATCACGCGCCAAGTGAACCATCGATCTCAGCTGGGTACGCGTCAGGCCCGCCACGGGCGCCAGGACGGCGACCTTGACACCAGAAAGATCATCTTCGTGCCGACCCAGCTCGATGACGTTGAGTAGCTGTGCCGGGCTTTCTACCAGCGCAAGCGCACCCTGCTGTGGTCCAGCGTAGAAGCTCACGATGCAGCCGCCAGATCAATCTGATCGCCCAGCTCACCGGGTACCCGGCGCAGCTTCTTCATCGCAGCCCGTTCCCCGTCGTAGATCCGCTTGACCCCGTCGCCCATCGCATCGCTGATCACGCGCACATCGCGAACCAACCGTGCCAAGCCCTGTGGCTCGATGGAGGCTGCCTGGTCGGAGCCCCACATCGAGCGATCCAGGGTGATGTGCCGTTCTACGAAGACTGCGCCCATAGCCACCGCAGCAACCGTGGTCTGTAGCCCTGTCTCGTGCCCGGAATAGCCGATTGGAACATTCGGAAATTCAGCCTGCAGCGCGTAGATCATCTTCAAGTTGAGCTCGGCAACAGGGGCCGGGTAGGTACTCGTCGCGTGGCACAAAATGATGTTGTCGCTGCCGAGGACCTCAACGGCGTGCCGAATCTGGCGCATCGTTGACATGCCCGTGGAGAGGATGATCGTCCGGCGCGTCGCGCGCATTCGCCTCAACAATTCATCATCTGTCAGACATGCAGACGCTACTTTGTGTGCCGGCACGTCGAACGCCTCGAGAAAGTCGACAGACTGCAGATCCCAGGGTGAGGCGAACCACGCAACGCCACGCCGCTTGGCGTGTTGATCGATCGCCGCGTACTCCTCGACCCCAAATTCCACCCGGTGGCGGTAGTCGATATAGCTCATGCGCCCCCAGGGGGTGTCGCGCTGCAGCTCCCACTGGTCGCGTGGCGTGGAGATCTCAGGCATGCGCTTCTGAAACTTCACCGCGTCGCAGCCGGAGTCCACCGCATGGTCGATCAAAGCGATTGCATTGGCCAGATCACCGTTGTGGTTGATACCGATCTCTGCGGTGATATAGACGGGGTGCCCGGCACCGACCGCGCGGTCACCCACCTGACGCACCGGATTCTGCAGAAACGACGCCTTACCAGCCATGATCACACCTCCCAGGCGGGATTGACGGCATTCGCCCCGAGTTCATGATCTCGACCGTAGGTAGCAGACATGGCGACCCGGACGTTGCAAGCTGAACAACAAGCGAACACTCCGACAACGCGCCCTGAGTGATCATCTGGTGTTCACCTAGCGTTGCCTGGACACTTGCATATTGATCATCAACCCGCGCGATTCGCTGCTTATGGTGGAAAAGGTGATCAGGTTGTCGGTCATCGTCCCGTATTTCAACGTAGAGCAGTATGCCGCCGAGAACCTGAGGAGCTTGGCGCAGAATGCCGCGCCCGGCACCGAGTTCATCCTCGTCAACGACGGCTCGACCGACGCGACGTCATTGATCATCGCTGACGGAGCTGAGCGGTTGCCACATGTACGGCTCATCACGCTGCCCCGAAATTTCGGCCTTTCAGCCGCCCGAAATGCGGGTCTCACCTCGGCTCACGGTCGCTATCTGAGCTTTCTCGACGGGGACGATGTAGCGGCTCCGGGTCACTTCTCGGCTCTGCTCGACGTGATCGAGCGGATGGGCTGTGACTTTGTTCGAACAGATCATGTCCAGGTGAGCGGTCGGCAACGAGTGCTGCACCGCACCAGCCATGCGCCGCGCGGCGTCGTCCTACCGGCGCGCTGCGGCATCGGTGCTGCCGGGCAACGCAGCTCGGTAGACGCCCCGTACGCCTGGGCTGGGATCTATCATCGGCGACTTCTCGACACTGGGCTGCTGTACTTCGATGAGGACCTGCGGACCTGCGAGGACCGCCCGTGGATATGGCGATTACATCTGTACGCCGATACGTTCGCCCTCGTCGGCCTACATGGGATCCGGTACCGCAGGGACGTCTCGTCCTCGCTGACCAGGCTCGACGACGAGCGGCAGTTCGACTTCATCCCCGCGTTTGAGCGGATAATCCGCTCCGTGGCCACCAACCGGGACGCGTCCACTTTGATACCCAAAGCTTTGGAGTCCTACTGTGCGGTGCTCTGTCACCATGTGAACCAACGTGATCGTTACCCACCTGAGCTACAGCGCAAGCTGCGAGCCTCGATTGCTGCGTCCCTCGCTCGGCTGCCAGTTGAGGAGCTGCACACAGCGATTGCCGCACTCGACGTGGAGCGCGCGGCCACCGTCGAGAACCTTTTGCTGGCAGCCGCATGACGACCCAGATCGTCATGGCGTCCACAGCTTTCGGATTGGCGACCGTAATGGCGGCGTACCAGAGTCTGGCGCTTGATCATTGCGAACGTCGGATCCTCGTGGTCGCGTGCACCACGGCGATGCCGGAGGCAACGACGCCGATGCGTGACATTGTTGGCGTACCGGATCTGATGAGCCGCTTCGATGCGGTATACGACTACAACACCTGCATCGAGCCGCAACACCCGACGACCTGGCACCCGCGACGAGGCGATCTTCCACTCTGGGAGCGCCATTTCCGGCGGCTGTGGGAGTTGGGCAATGATGATCTTCATCTCGTGGTTGAGAGCATCCACGTCAACCCTGCGCAGGCACTCTGCCGGATCTTCGGCGATGCCCGGATCGAGGTCTATGCCGACGGCCTGATGAGCTACGGGCCGACCAGAAGCCTTGTGCCGGAGATGCTCGGCTGCCGCATCGAGCGACTGCTCCATCTTGATCTCGTGCCTGGTCTCACGCCATTGCTGCTCAGCGAACGCGGCGTACCAAGCACCGTTATTCCGACGGAGAGCTTTCGAGCGGTCGTCAAGACCATGATCGCCGACCGGGCCGCACCGGACGGCCAGGATCGGGTCGCCCTGATCGTTGGTCAGTATCTCGCTGCCGGCGGTCTACTGAGCGAGTTCGAGGAGCTCGATCTGTACGCGCGTATGGTTTCCGGTTGCGCGGAGGCGGGCTATTCGGCCGTCACGTTCAAGCCGCACCCGAGCTCGCCGATCACCCAGGTCGCGCGGCTCCGTGAGGCTGCTCGGGCCAGCGGTATCGCAGTTGGTGTAGCCGACGAGCGTGAACTGGCCGAGGGATGGTTCGAACGAGGTTGCGTCGAGCTTGTGGTCGGATGCTTTTCAACGGCCCTGCTAACCGCGTCGAGCCTCTACGGGTTACCCGTGGCGCGCCTCGGTACGGAGATGATGTTGGAACGGCTGACCCCGTATCAGAACAGCAACCGGATTCCGGCCACCCTGGTGAATGCACTGATACCTGACCTGTCGTCGATAGTGCGATCCGATGATCTGCCACGGCGCACGCCGGACAATCTCGACGCGTTGATCTTGACTGTGGGCTACGCCATGCAGCCACAGCGGCTCGCCGCGCGTCGCTCAGAGGCCGAGGCCTTCCTGGTTGAGCATTATGAAACGCGTGCCCACTACTTCAAGCGTCGACGATTAAGCACTCTCGGTTTGCCTGGCCGCCTGCCAGCACGGCCACGACCAAAACCGAAAATGAGCCGTCGGCTGCGTTGGCGGATGCGCCGGATGCAGGCTTTGATCACCGTTTGGCTAGCAGGGTCCTCGCGGCCCCGGTCGGGCTCCGGCACGAAAGCCGCATCGATGCGTTGAGCCCGCCTTGTCTGAGCCCATCTGTCACGGGCGCCAAGGTGTCCACAAGGCAAACGGAAGGTATCCAGATCCAGCGCCCGGAGCGTAAGTCCGGTGCTATCGATCATTCACCCTTTGTTTACCTTCGGAAGCCCATCAGGACACGTGGCCCGACTACGTTTCGCGGCATCGGAAGGGCCGCGCGCGCGTGCCCTTCCGAGCCAAGCCCCGGTGCGCAAGTGCCGCCGGGTACACCCAGGGGAACGACCCCGTTCTGTGAAGGACACACATGGCGAAACAGAACTATGCGAGGCGGCCGATGAACCGGCTCGTGAGCTCGCGAGCGGGCAAGTTCGCTGCGCTCGCCGCTCTAGCCACCTTTAGCCTCACCGCGTGCGGCTCTGACCCGACCAGCGCTAGCGAGCCGGCTGGAGCTGAGCCAGGCAGCAGCGCCAACGCGTCAGGCCTCGCCTGTCCCGCGGGCAAGATTTCCGCCGAGGGCTCGAGCGCACAGGCCAACGCAATTACCGAAGTCATCGCCGACTACAACGCTGAATGTGGCGACAAGGCCACGATCGAATACAACCCGACCGGATCTGGTGCTGGTATCAAGTCGTTTTACAACGGCTTGGTCGACTTCGCCGGCTCCGACTCAGCACTCAAGACCGAGATGAAGGACGGCGTTATCGAGGCTGACAAGGCCAAGGAGCGCTGTCAAAACAACCCGGCGTGGAACCTCCCAATGGTTGTCGGCCCGATCGCCTTCGCGTACAACATCGACGGTGTCGACAAGCTGGTGCTGAACGCTGAGGTGCTTTCCGAGATCTTCAACGGCACCATCAAGACGTGGAATGACCCGAAGATCGCCAAGCTCAATTCGGGAGCAAAGCTGCCGAGCGCGAACATCACGGTGTTCTTCCGCTCCGACGAGTCGGGGACGACGGAGAACACCACAAAGTTCCTCTCCAAGGCCGGCAACGGCGCCTGGAAGGATGAGCCGGCCAAGGCCTGGACCGGCACTGGCGAGGGCAAGAACAAGTCCTCGGGCGTCGCAGAAGCGACTGCCGGCACCAAGAACTCCATTACCTACATCGAGTGGAGCTACGCCAAAGACAACAACCTTCCCACCGCCCAGCTGGATAGCGGCAATGGCCCCGTCGAGCTCAGTGGTGACGCGGTCGCGAAGGCCGTGTCGGAAGCCAAGGTCAAGGGCAGCGGCAATGACTTGAGTCTCGATTTGAAGTACTCCGGAACTAAGGCCGGCGCTTACCCTGCGCTACTCGTGACCTACGAGATCGTGTGCAGCAAGGGTTTGGCGGCCGACAAGACCGCGATCGTCAAGGACTTCCTGACGTACTTCTCCTCCGCTGACGCGCAAGGCAAGCTTCCGGACCTCGGGTACGCGCCACTGCCAAGCGGCTTGCAGTCGAAGGTCAAGGCTGCCGTCGCCGCGATCCAGTAGCCACCTCCCCCAGGGGCGGGTCATCGCGGTGACGCACCCGCGGTGACCCGCTGCCCCTCAGCTACCGAGCAGGAAGACCCATGGCAGTGACTGATACGGATGCAACCGAGAGGGTCGAGCCTGAACCGCTCGCAGCGCAGGATCCGAGCTTGTCGCCAGTAGTGGACCATGGTGCGGTGACCACTCACTCCCCCGTTCCCAAGGTGGTGGCTCACCGGGCGCCGGAAACGCCTGCCGACCATGTGGAGCGAGAGGCCGCGCGTGGCGTCAAACTCGCCAAGATCAGCCGGACCGGGGATCGGATATTTCGCAGCCTCGCGACCACATCCGGCTTGTTGATCGTTCTTCTTGTACTTTTTGTCGGCATCTTTCTACTGGCACTTGCGCTGCCCAGCTTGCAGGCAGATCAGGACAGCTTCCTCACCTCGCGTAACTGGACGGTCTCCGGCAACGAGCTTCGCTTTGGGATTGCGGGCTTGTTCTGGACCACTGTCTTGTCGGCGGTCCTGGCAATGGCAATGGCCGTCCCCGTGGCCGTTGGTGTTGCCCTCTGCATGACGCAGTATCTGCACAAGCGAGTATCGGGACCGGTTTCCTTTGTCGTCGACCTACTTGCCGCCGTGCCGTCAATCATCTTTGGCCTCTGGGGGTTGACCGTATTGGGCCCGTTCCTGGCACCCGCGGCGGCGTGGCTGATCAGCAAGCTGGGCTGGATACCGTTCTTCGAAAGGAACGTCGACCCCAAAGGATCGGTCTTTGTCGCCTCGGTGGTACTCGCCATCATGATCTTGCCGATTGTGATAGCGATCTCACGTGATGTCTTTGCGCAGACCCCGCGAGATCACATCGAGGCAGCACTTGCGCTCGGCGCGACCCGGTGGGAGGTCATTCGCACCGCTGTGCTTCCGCACGGAAGGTCGGGCGTCATCAGCGCATCCATGCTCGGCTTGGGGCGTGCGCTTGGCGAGACAATCGCTGTCATGATCATCCTCACGACGCCATCCGCGGGCAGCCCATTCAGCCCGTCGATCTTCGCCGGCGGTGAAACCTTTGCTAGCAAGATCGCCAACAACGCCGCCGAGTTCGACAGCCCGTCCAAGACCGGGGCTTACATTGCGGCAGGCCTGGTGCTCTTCGTGGTCACCTTCGCGGTGAATGCGATTGCCCGGATCATCGCAGAGCGAGGGGTGGAGTCATGAGCGCGTCCACCGCCGATACCCCGCTGGCCTTTCGGCGCCCCAGTGGCGTCCGCACAATAAAAAACAGCTTGGCCACCATCTTTGTGACGGTCGCCACGCTGATCACGATCATTCCGCTGGCCTGGGTGCTCACCACCGTGATCATTAAGGGTTACCGACTCCTCCTCAGTTCGACCTGGTGGCTGGAGAGCCAGCGCGGCATCACCCCGCGGCGTGAGGGTGGCGGCGCCTACCACGCCATCGTCGGTACCGTCGAAATGGCTTTGATCTGCGCTGCGATTGCAGTTCCGCTTGGGGTTTTGGGTGCGATCTTCTTGATCGAGTACGGGAGGGGCACCAAGATCGCTCGTGGCGTGAGCTTCATGGTCGACATCCTCAGCGGCATTCCATCGATCGTTGCGGCGCTCTTCATCTATGCGCTGTTCATCACGATCTTCGGGCTGGGCCGGTCGGCAATCGCTGTGTCGTGTGCCCTGGTGCTGCTGATGCTGCCAGTGGTCCTCAGATCGACCGAGGAGATGCTCAAGCTCGTGCCAGATTCACTACGAGAGGCGTCGTACGCGCTAGGGGTCTCGAAGTGGAAGACCATTGTCAAGGTGGTCGTTCCGACAGCCTTCGGCGGCATTGTCACTGGCGTCATGCTCGGACTGGCAAGGGTGATGGGTGAGACAGCACCGCTGCTGATCCTCGTCTCGTACGCGGTCGGCATCAATTTCTCGCCGACCACGGACACCATGGGGGCGTTACCGACCATGATCAACGCTGGTCGGGACCAGCCTCCACAGATGCCTGGATATGAGCGGGTTTGGGCCGCAGCCCTGACCTTGATCATGATCGTGATGCTGCTCAACGTGCTGGCCCGGCTGATCGCCCGATTCACCACTCTGAAGGAGAAGTGAGCCATGGCTAGGCGAATCGATGTCAAGAATCTGGACATCTACTACGGCGGGTTCCACGCGGTCGAGGATGTCTCGATGACGGTGGAACCGCGTACCGTGACAGCCTTCATCGGTCCGTCCGGATGCGGAAAGTCCACACTGCTGCGCACCTTGAACCGGATGCACGAGGTGATCCCTGGTGCTCATGTCAAGGGCAATGTGCAGCTCGACGGCACCGACTTGTACGGCCAAGGAGTCGACCCGGTAGCGGTGCGCCGCGTTGTCGGCATGGTGTTTCAGCGGCCCAACCCGTTCCCGTCCATGTCGATCTTCGACAATGTCGCCTCGGGCCTGCGGCTGAACGGGGTGAAGAACAAGGGTGTCTTGACTGACGCCGTGGAGCGCTCGCTGATGGCAGCGAATCTGTGGATCGAGGTCAAGGATCGGCTCGGAAAGGCCGGGATCGGCCTTTCTGGCGGTCAGCAGCAACGGCTCTGTATTGCGCGGGCGATAGCTGTCGAGCCTCAGGTGCTGCTTATGGATGAGCCGTGCTCAGCACTTGATCCGATCTCGACACTCGCGATCGAGGATCTGATCGGTGAGCTGAAGGAGAAATATACGGTCGTCATCGTCACCCACAACATGCAGCAGGCTGCTCGGGTCAGCGACCAGACCGCGTTCTTCAACCTCGCAGCCCAAGGGAAGCCGGGCAAGCTCATCGAGATCGGTCCAACCGAGAAGATCTTCTCCAACCCTGACCAGCAAGCGACCGAGGACTACATCACCGGACGCTTCGGCTGAAGATGCGTGAAAAGGGCATTGACGACTCGTTCGCGAGCGTCGGGTAGAGCGGGCGCCGCTCTGTCTGGACGATCGAACAGGCACGGCCAGAGCTGCGCACTTGGTTGTTGGTAGATGCTGACGTGCCGGCGAGCGAGGAAGACAGCAGCTCTCAGCGCACGCTCGGGCGCGAGCGAACCAACAACACTGTGCGTTGGGTA
>Ga0207706_10004651_pt1 | contig 12863 bp, 10 predicted proteins | sample KBSC53metaG_FD_184318 | JGI IMG/M metagenome (GOLD analysis project Ga0207706, IMG submission 184318) | Corn rhizosphere microbial communities from Kellogg Biological Station, Michigan, USA - KBS C5-3 metaG (SPAdes) (version 2) | ecosystem: Host-associated > Plants > Roots > Rhizosphere > Soil ... | reverse complement strand
GAGCGGGTGCTGCTTGATCTCGGCCTCAAGGTTGGCGGGGGTGATGTTCTTGCCCCCGGCGGTGATGATGATGTCCTTCTTGCGGCCGGTGATCGACAGGTAGCCGTCGCTGTCGATCTCGCCGATGTCGCCGGTGTGGAGCCAGCCGTCGACGATCGTCTCCGACGTCGCCTCCTCGTTCTTGTAATAGCCCTGGAAGATGTTCGGACCCTTGATCAGGACCTCGCCGTCGTCGGCGATCTTCACCTCGCAGCCCGGGAAGGGCCGGCCGACGGTCCCGAACTTGAAGTCGGACGGCGTCGAGATCGTCGCCGCGGTCGAGGTCTCGGTCATCCCGTAGCCCTCGAGGACGAGGACGCCGGCGGCGTCGAAGAACTCGAGGATTTCGGAGTTGATCGGGGCGGCGCCGCTGACGCACTGGCGGACCCGTCCCCCGAACAGGTCGCGGATCTTGGCGAGCACCTGGGAGTCGGCGAGCGCGTACTGGCGCGCGAGCAGGAAGCCGGGCTTCTCGCCGCGACGCTCGGTCTCGCGCATCTTCTTGCCGACGCCGATCGCCCACCAGAAGATCCGCTTCTTGAGCCCGCCCTCCTTGTCGGCGGCCGAGGTCGCAGCCGTGTAGATCTTCTCGAAGATCCGCGGCACCGACGGGAAGTAATGCGGCCGGACCTCGACGAGGTTGGGGATGATCTTCAGCGGGTCGCGCTCCCAGTAGGCGATCGAGCCGCCGACGTCGAAGCTGCCGAGCTGTAGCAGCAGCGCGAACGAGTGCGCGAGCGGCAGGAACAGGTAGACGATGTCGCCGGGCTCGACGACGGAGACCGACATGGTCATGTCGAGCATCGCCCGGTAGTTGCCGTGGCTGATCACGCAGCCCTTCGGGGGGCCGGTCGTCCCGGACGTGTAGATGAACGTGCAGATGTCGTCGGGAGTCACCGACGAGTAGCGCGCTTCCCACTCGGACCGGTCCCGGCCCGCGCCGCGGCGGCGCAGCTCGTCGAGACCGATCGCGTCGCCGGCGGTGCCTTCCATGATCACGATCTGCTCGAGCTTCGGGAGCCGGTCGCGGACCGCCCTGATCTTCGCGAGCTGCTCATCGTCCTCGACGATCACGAGCCGCGCGTCGGAGTTCTCGAGGACGTACTGGCATTCCTCGGCGGAGTTCGTCTGATAGATCGGGACGACGGTCGCGCCGACGCTGAGCGCGGCGAAGTCGACGTAGGTCCACTCGGGCCTGGTGTTGGCGAGGATCGAGACCTTGTCGCCCTTCTCGATCCCGAGGTCGATCAGCCCGAGCGCGAGCTTCTCGACGATCTCATCGACCTCGGTGAAGGAGTGGCTGACCCAGCGGCCGGAGTCGTCCTTCCAGCGGACCGCGGGCCGCTCGCCGTAGACCCTCGCGGAGAGCGGCAGGAGGTCGGCGACTGTCTTGCTCCCGGTGCCACCGCCGGCGGTTGCCTCGGAAACGGTCGCTGCCTCCATCACGTCTCGCTCCTCTTCGTCGCCACGTCCGGGACCGGGCCGGTCCCCGTGGGGGCAGTGTATGGAAACCCTGCCCCGGCTCCGTGCCGGGGCGGAAGGCTCAGGCGGCCCGCTCCTGCGTCCGCTTGGAGAGCGTGCGCAGCGAAGTCATGAACAGGGTCTTGTCGATCCTGCCGTGGAATATCGGGATCCCCATCTGCACACACCTCTCGATCACCTCCTGCCGCTTCATGTCGACCTCATCGGCCAGCTCCGTGGGCGTCAGGTGATTCGCCAAGGCACTCCTCCTCGTGGATGGACCCGTTCCCGGATGTATATCGCCTGTCGTTGACGTGTCAAGGCTGGCCATTCGTCCAGTTCCGGGCGCCGCCGCTGGCGGCCGGCCCCGATGCGCCGATGACCGGGTGGAGCGCGGCGATCTCCGTCGCCAGCGACATCTCCTGGTCAGCGTCGGCCCCGCCCTGCGGGGTCGACGTCTTTGTCGGGGCCGGATCGGCCGCCGCTCTACGATGGTCGCCGTGACGATCGAGCAGACCGATCCCGCCGGCCCGCCGGCGTCCGGCGCCGGCGACGCGTTCGTCGAGTCGCTGATGGACACCGACCTCTACTCGATGGGGGCGTTCTTCTGCGATCAGCACCCCGAGCTCGTCGACGAGGTCGTCGCTCGCAGCGCCGAGATCGAGCGAACCGGGCTGTCGACCTACGCCGCCGCGGCGACGATCGACGTCGAGGAGGCGTTCGGGATGCTCCTCACCGGCCTCTCGGTCCGCTACTACAAGGCCGTCGCGGGTTAGACGCCGATCCGACGATGCAGAGCCGCTGGATTCCACTGACGATCCTCACCGTGGCCGGAATCGGTCTGCTCGCGGCGCTCGTCTCGCTGTCGGTCGGCGAGCACCGCGAGGAGAAGTTCACGATCAGCGGCTCCGGCGAGGTCCAGGAGCTGGTCGGCGGCATTCCCCAGCTCGGCGACCGGCTCGGCTCCGACGACGCGCCGATCACGATCGACGTCTTCAACGACATCCAGTGCACCCGCTGCGCCGACTATCAGCGCGAGGTCATCGATCCGCTGATCAACGACTACGTGCGTCCCGGCGACGCGCAGATGATCTTCCGCCACTACCCGCTCGGCGGCAAGCCGGTGACGCTCGGCGGCGTCGCCGCCGAGGCCGCCGGCCAGCAGGATCGCCAGTGGCAGTTCATCGAGGTCTTCATCCGCAATCTCGATCAGGTGCCGTCCGAAGGCGTCACGCAGGAGTTCCTCAACGAGATCGCATCGGCGACCCCGAAGCTCGAGGTCACCGACTGGGAGCAGGCGATGCAGGGCGACGAGGCCGAGCAGGCGGCGACGGCCGGAAACGACCTCGGCACGAAGCTGAAGATCACGGCCAACCCGGCGGTCGTCGTCACCGGCGCCAACGGCAGCGAGGAGCTCGACGATGCCCCCGGCATCGACGACATCGAGGCCGCCATCGACAGCGTCAGTTAGGCATACTGGTTCGCCCTCGGGGCGTGGCGCAGCCTGGTAGCGCGCACCGTTCGGGTCGGTGAGGTCCCCGGTTCAAATCCGGGCGCCCCGATTGGTACCGGCGGGGGTGCGAGCCCCCGCCCGGTGCCGGTTCCTACGTCGCCCCGTACTCGTCGTGGCGCCGCAGCCAGAGCGGCTGGTCGGCGCCCTCCTGACGCCCCTTCGGGGTCCGGTCTAGCAGGCCGTAGTAGCCCATGGCCGGCCCCTCGAGTCCCCGCGCGGTCGTCACGTAGGTGCGGTAGACCCGTCCGTCGGACAGCGCGTAGACGCTGAGGCCGGGACCCTCGGTCACGTAGGCCTTCACGTCGGTGCCGGAGAGCTCCGCCATCCGCGCGACTGTCGGCGGGATCTCGCCCTCCAGGAACGGCTCCAGCTCCTCTTCGGTGGCGAGGAGCCCCAGCTCGCGGTTGAAGTCGTCGCCGACCGTCGAGGCCCAGCGGAGGTCGTCCCAGCCCATCCGCTTCCGGTAGGCGTCGAGCCGATCGACCGGGGCACGGGAGACGAGCAGCACGGTCACGTCCGCGGCGTTCAGGTGCAGGGCGTTCGCGTTGAGGTTGTCGGCGATCGACGAGCAGACGGTGCAGCCCGCCTCGTAATCCGGCCCGAACATGAAGTGGTAGACGAGCATCTGCGAGCGGCCTTCGAAGAGGTCGACCAGTGACTCCGTCCCCGTGGTCGTCTCGAAGCGGAAGTCCTTCTCGACCGGGACCCAGGGCAGCTCCCGACGCTTCTCGGCCAGCTCATCGCCGCGGCGCGTGAGCTCCTTCTCGGCCTCGAGCAGCTCGTCCCGGGCCGCCTGCCACTCATTCTGGGTGCCAACCTCGTGCTCAGCCATCGGTCGCCTCTCCATGGTCGTTCCTCTCGAAGCTACCCGCGGATCCCGCTCGTAAGCCCTGGGCAGATTCTCCGGCGCCTGGCACGGTGCGGGTCCGTAGAGTCCCGGCGATGACGGGTCCGTGGAGATGCTCGTCGCGCCGGCGGGCCGGCTTGGCGCTCGCCGCCGCGACGCTCGCCCTGGTGGCGTCGGGCGCGCCCGCGAGCGCGGCGCCCGCGGACGCGACGATCGTCTCCGAGCAGCGGATCGACGCCCGCCTTCGGGAGCTGACGATCGCCGCACCGGCGCTCGCGGCCGAGACGAAGGTCCGGGTGCTGCTTCCGGACGGCTACCGGGCCGACGACGGACGCCGTTATCCCGTCCTCTACCTGCTGCACGGCGCCGGCGGCAACGAGACTGACTGGACCGACGACGGCGCCGCTGCGCGGGCGACCGCCGGCAGGCCGGTGATCGTCGTCATGCCGGACGGCGGCAGGGCGGGCTGGTACACCGATTGGTCCAACGACGGCGCCGGCGGGCCTCCGGCCTGGGAGCGCTACCACGTCCGGGAGCTGATCCCGCTGATCGACCAGCGCTTCCGCACGGTCGCGGCGCGCCGCGGGCGCGCGATCGCGGGGCTCTCGATGGGCGGATTCGGGGCGTTCAGCTACGCGGCGCGCCACCCGGACCTGTTCACGGCGGCGGCGAGCTACTCGGGCGGCGTCGATCTCAACGCCGAGCTGTTCGGCGCGCCGATCGGATTGATCGCGGTCGACGGCTCGCTCTCCCTGGCCGGCTTCGACGGCGTCACCGGCGCGACCCTGTTCGGCGACTTCGTCGACGAGAACATCCTCTGGCGGGCCCACAACCCGGTCGACCTGGCGGCCAACCTCGGCGGCCTGAAGCTCGCCCTCTACACCGGGAACGGCCTCCCGGGCGGCCCCTTCGGACCGGCCGACGGCCAGGACATCATCGAGGTCGGCGCCCACCAGATGAACGTCAACCTCGACCACCGTCTCAACCGGCTCGGGCTCCCGCATCGCTGGGTCGACTACGGGCCGGGCGGGCACACCTGGCCCTACTGGCGCCGCGATCTGCGCAGGACGGTCCCGTGGCTGATGAAGCGCTTCGACCATCCCCGCCCGGTACCCAGGCAGGTCGAGTTCACGGCGGTCGAGCCCAGCTACGAGGCCTACGGCTGGCGGGTCCGGCTGCGGCGGCCGAACGCCGAGTTCAGCACCCTCAGCGACGCGCGACGGCGCGGCTTCGAGCTGACCGGCAGCGGCCCTGCGGTCGTCCGGACCCCGTCGCGCTATCGCCCGGGAGCGCTCTATCTGGCGCGGATCAGGCGGGCCGGGAACGGCCCCAACGGCGGCATGGGGCGGCGGGCGGCCCGCATGCGCCGCATCGAGGCGACCAGCTCCGGCCGGCTGCGGATCCCCGTGCGCCTGGCGGCCACGAACCGCTTCGACGAGGGCTCGCCCGCGGCCGCCGGCGGACCGGTTCACTCCGGGACCGTGCGGGTCGCCTTCAGCCGCCTGCGCGGCGGTCGCTGAGCTCGGCGAAGAAGTCCAGCGCCTCCGGGTTCGCCAGCGACTCGCGGCTCGCCGCCCGCTCCGGCGGCGTACCCATCAGGATCCGCTTGACCGGCACCTCGAGAACCTTGCCGGAGAGGGTCCGCGGGACCGCGGCGATCGCCATCACCTCGCTCGGGACGTGGCGCGGCGAGCACTGCTCGCGAACCGCCCGCGCGATCCGCTTCGTCAGCTCCTCGTCGAGCTCGGTGCCGTCGGCGAGGACGACGAAGAGCGGCATCCAGCTCTCCTCGCCCTCGCGGGGGACGTCGACGACCAGGGCGTCGACGATCTCGTCGAGCGACAGCACCGCGCGGTAGATCTCGCTGGTCCCCATCCGGATGCCGCCGCGGTTGATCGTCGAGTCGGAGCGGCCGTAGATGACCGCGGTGCCGCGGTCGGTGATCTCGATCCAGTCGCCGTGGCGCCAGATGCCCGGATAGGTGTCGAAGTAGCTCTCGCGGAGCCGGCTGCCGTCCTCGTCCCCCCAGAAGCAGATCGGCATCGACGGCATCGGCTGGGTGATGACGAGCTCGCCGACCTCGCCGACGAGGTCCTCGCCGTCCGGCCCGAAGGCGTGGAGGTCGGCGCCGAGCGCCCGCGCCTGCAGCTCGCCCTCGTAGACCGGCAGGATCGGGACGCCGCCGACGAAGGCGGTGCAGACGTCGGTCCCGCCCGATGTCGAGAACAGCCAGGTGTCGGAGCCGAGCTTCTCGTAGACCCAGTCGAAGCCCTCGGGGGAGAGCGGCGAGCCGGTCGAGCCGACCGCCTCCAGACGCGAGAGGTCACGTCCCTCGCCCGGATCGATCCCGGCCTTCATGCAGCTCGCGATGAACGCGGCGCTGGTCCCGAACGTCGTGATCTCGGCGTCGCTTGTGAGCTGCCAGAGCCTGCCGAGGTCGGGATGCCCGGGATTGCCGTCGAAGAGGACGATCTCGGCCTCGGTGAGGAGGACGCCGACGAGGAAGTTCCACATCATCCAGCCGGTCGTCGTGAACCAGAAGACCCGGTCGCCGCGCCGGGCGTCGACGTGGAGGTTCATCTTCTTGAGGTGTTCGAGCAGCATTCCGCCATGGCCGTGGACGATCGGCTTCGGCAGCCCGGTCGTGCCCGACGAGTAGAGGACCCAGAGGGGATGGTCGAAGGGCAGCTCCGCGAACTCGAGCGGCGCCTCCTCGGGGCCGAGGAACCCGGGCTCCCAGCCGCTGCCGTCGAGGTAGCCGAGCCGGACCGTCCGCTCGAGGCCGGGGATCTCGGCGGCGATCTCGGCGACGCTGCCGGAGCGGTCGAAGTCGCGGCCGCCGTAGCGGTAGCCGTCGACCGCCAGCAGCACCTTGGGACGGATCTGGGCGAAGCGGTCGATGACGCTGCGAGCGCCGAACTCGGGCGCCGCCGAGGACCAGATCGCGCCCAGGGAAGCGGTCGCGAAGAACGCCGGGATCGTTTCGAGGACGTTCGGCAGGTAGGCGGCGACGCGGTCTCCGGGGCCGACGCCGAGCGCCGCCAGACCGGCGCGGATCCGCGCCGTTTGATCGGCTAGCTCCCCCCAGGTGCAGGTCTCGAGGCCGCGCAGCTCGGACGCGTGACGGATCGCGACCGAGTCGGGGTCGCGCCCGGCGAAGGCGTGGCCGGCGTAGTTGACCGCGGCCCCCGGGAACCATTTCGCGCCCGGCATCGAGCGGTCGGCGAGGACCTCGTCATAGCCGCCCGAGACCCCGAAATGCGACCAGATCAGCGCCCAGAAGCGCTCGATGTCGTCGATCGACCAGCGCCAGAGCTCGCCGTAGTCCTCGGGAAGCCCGTGCTCGCGGGCAAAGGTCGTGAGCTGGGCCCGCTCGATGCGCTCGCGCGAAGGCGTCCAGAGCTTCGGGGGCGCAGCGTCGGGCATCCGGGCGCGCATCCTAATGGCGATGCTGGCCACGGCAGCGCCGGTCGTCGCCGAGTGGAGCACCGGGCAACGGGTATAGATTCAGGTAACCGACGGATCGACAAAGGAGAACCGAATGGCTTACGAAGTTCCCGATCTTCCCTACGGCTACGACGCCCTCGAGCCCCATATCGACGAGGCGACGATGAAGGTCCACCACGACAAGCATCATCAGGCCTACGTGGACAAGGCGAACGCCGCCCTCGAAGGCACCGAGTGGGCCGACAAGGACGTCGAGGAGGTCCTGAAGAACCTCGACAGCCTCCCCGCCGACAAGCAGACCGCGGTCCGCAACAACGGCGGCGGTCACGCCAACCACACCTTCTTCTGGCAGATCATGAGCCCGGACGGGGGCGGAGAGCCCTCGGGCGCCCTCGCCGATGCGATCGCCGGGAAGTTCGGCAGCTTCGACGCCTTCAAGGAGGAGTTCAAGAACGCCGGCGTCGGCCAGTTCGGCTCCGGCTGGGCCTGGCTCGTCCACGACGGCAGCGGCCTCGCGGTCACCTCGACCGCGAACCAGGACTCGCCCGTCTCCGACGGCCAGACTCCGCTCCTCGGCGCCGACGTCTGGGAGCACGCCTACTACCTGAAGTACCAGAACAAGCGCCCCGACTACCTCGACGCCTTCTGGAACGTCGTCAACTGGGACGAGGTGGCAAGGCGCTACGACGCGGTCGCGTAGCGCCGACTACCGGCCGGCCGCTGGGGTCGATTTCGTCCCGTATGTGGGACTCATCCACCCCAGCGGGCCGGAATTCCGGGATCGCGAGTCGGCGAGGTTGCTGATCAAGGACGCAGGAGGCGAAGCGGCCGGTTGGCCGTGAGCCGACGAGGACGCCGAGCAGCGGCCTCGACGGCCGCGATCAGAACTTGACTTGGACGGGTTCGCGTTCAGCCCCGTCGTCGATCTCGAAGAACTCGCGGGCGGTGAAGCCGCCGGAGTTGGCGATGATCGAGTTCGGGAAGATCTGGATCTTGGTGTTGTAGGCCTGGACGTTGGAGTTGTAGATCCGGCGGGCGGCCTGGATCTCGTCCTCGATCTCGTTCAGGTTGCGCTGGAGCTGCTGGAAGTTCTCGGTGGCACGAAGGTCCGGGTAGTTCTCGGCGACGGCGCGGAGGTCGGCGAGGGCGCCGGAGAGCTTCGCCTCGGCCTGCTGGGTGGCGGCGACGGTGCCGGCCTTCATCGCCTCGGCGCGGGCCTCGGTCGTCTTCGTGAAGACCGCCTGCTCGTGTGTGGCATACCCCTTGACCGTCTCGACCAGGTTCGGGACGAGATCGTGACGGCGCTTGAGCTGAACGTCGATGCCGCTCCACGCCTCGTCGACGCGGTTGCGGCTGCCGACCATCGAGTTCCGGATCAGGATCCAGCTCAACCCGCCGATGAGTACGAGCGCGACGATGATGATGATCACGACGGCCATGCGCGGGCAACTCTATCCGGCCCGGGGGCGGCCCGCAAAAGCACGTCGGCTTGCAGCATTCCGGTGTTTGCGGTCATCTGTACCCGTTTGCGCGCTCCCCTGTTAGCTTTTCGGCTGCAGGAAGTGCCCAATTAGCACCTCGGGGAAGGCGCAGGGACAGAGATGGAGGCAGGGGCCCGTGACGAGCAGGGGCCGCGACCGACGCGGTCGCTTCGCCGTGCCCTCGTGCTCGCGGTCGTCCTCGTCGCCGCCGTCGCCGCGGTCCTCGTCCTGACCGCCGGCAAGAGCGACTCCGGCTACGAGATCACCGCGGAGTTCACGAACGCCTCGCAGCTCGTCAAGGGCAACGTCGTCGTGATCGGCGGCACCGACGTCGGCCGCGTCAACGAGATCCGGCTCGGCGACCACGGCAACGCGCTCGTCACCTTCAGCGTCGACGACGCCTACGCGCCGCTGCGGCGCGGGACGATCGCCCAGGTCCGCTCGTACTCGCTCTCCGGCGTCGCCAACCGCCAGGTCCAGCTGACGCTGCCGCCGCGCGGCAAGGCCGGGGCGGAGATCCCCGACGGCGGGACGATGACCAGGGCCGAGACGGTCTCCGAGGTCGACCTCGACGAGCTCTTCAACACCCTCGACCCGAAGACCGTCGCCGACTTCAAGAACGTCATCAAGGGCTTCGCGACCTCCTACCGCGGGGTCGGCGAAGAGGCCAACCAGGGCTTCAAGTACCTGAACCCGTTCCTGTCGACCTCGCGGCGCACGTTCGCCGAGCTGACCCGGGACACGCCGGCGCTCGAGCAGCTGATCGTCAACGGCTCGAAGCTCTCGCACACCGTCGCCTCGCGCCGCGGCGACCTCTCGCAGCTCGTCGCCAACCTCGACGGGATGATGAACGCGATCGCCCGGCAGCGGACGTCGCTGCGGACGGCGCTCGCGGAGCTCCCCGACTTCATGCGGAACTTCAACACGACCGCCGTCAACCTGCGCTCGACCCTCGACGACCTCGACCCGCTCGTCGACGCGTCGAAGCCGGTCGCCGACCGGCTCGGCCCGTTCTTCCGCAACTTCCGCGCCGCCTCGGCCGACCTCGTCCCGACCGTCCGCGACCTCGATCGGATCGTCGCGACCCCCGGCAGGGACAACGACCTCGTCGACCTGACCCGCCTGCAGCCGCGGCTCGCGAAGATCGCGGTCGGGCCCGTCAACCGCCACGGCGCCCAGCGGCGCGGCGCCCTCCCCGAGTCGAGTACGGCGTTGCACGACTCGCTCGACGAGCTCGCCTTCTTCCGCGCCTACTCGCCGGAGCTGACCGGCTGGTTCGACGACTTCGGGCACTCCGGGATCATCGACGCGAACGGCGGCATCGGCCGGATCGGCACGACCTTCAACACGTTCTCGATCGCCGCCAACGACCTGCCGATCGTCGACCTCACCGGCCTGCTCGCGCAGACCGCGGACGAGCAGTACCACCCCTTGCCCGGCGCTCCGACCGGCGCCGAGATCGGCAACTACAAGCGCTGCCCGGGCTCGAACGAGCGGCCGGCGCCGGACGGCAGCAACCCGTGGGCCCCGGACGGCCTCAACTGCGAACCCTCGATCGTCCCGCCGGGCCCATGAGACGGCTCCTCGTCATCACCGCGCTGATCGCCGCCACGGTCGCCGGCCTCGCCGCGAGCGCCGCCGGCGACGACCAGCACACCTACTTCATCGAGTTCGACAACGCCTTCGGGCTGACCAACGGCTCCGAGGTCAAGGTCGCCGGCGTCTCCGCCGGAACCGTCACCGACCTCGACGTCAACGCGAGCAAGCGCGCCGTCGTCAAGGTCGAGCTGAGCGGCCCGGTCTCGGTGCTCGGCGAGGACACGATCTGCCGCAGCCAGCCCCAGTCGCTGATCGCCGAGTACTTCATCGACTGCACCCCGAAGGGGCCGCCGATCGAGGTCCCCGACCTGAGCGACGACGAACGCGTCCAGAACCCCGACATCCCGGTCGGGCAGACGCGCCAGACCGTCCAGAACGACCTCGTCCTGAACACGCTGCGGCTGCCGTTCCGCGAGCGCCTCACCCTGCTCATCAACGAGTTCGGAACGGCGCTCGCCGGCAACGGCGAGAACCTCAACAAGGCGATCCGCCGCGGCGCCCCGGCGCTCGAGCAGACCCGCCAGGTGACGCGGATCCTCGCCGACCAGAACACGACGATCCGCGACCTCAACGTCAACGCCGACCGGATCCTCGCGAAGCTCGCCGAGCGCCGCCGCGACGTCACCCGGTTCATCGACGAGGCGACGAACACCGCCGAGATCGCCAACACCCGCCGCGACGACCTCTCCCAGAACTTCGCGCTGCTCGACGACTTCCTCGCCCAGCTCGGCCCGACGATGAACGAGCTCGACAACCTCGCCGTCCAGGGAACGCCGCTCGCGGCCGACCTCCGCGGCGCCGCTCCGGGCCTGACGACGCTGTCGCGGAACCTGCCGGCCTTCAACCGCTCGGCCACGACCGGGCTGCAGGCGCTCGGGCGCGCGTCGGTCACCGGCCGCAGCGCGCTCCGCAAGGGCCGCGACGAGATCAAGCAGCTCGGCAAGTCGGCGAAGAAGTCATTCGCGACCGCCGACGACCTGACCAAGTTCCTCCGCGACATCGACGACCCGAACCGGGCGGTCGAAGTCGACGCGCGGGCCGCCCGCGACAGCGGCCGCAAGGCGCCGACGGGCTACACCGGCATGGAGGGGCTCCTCAACTACCTCTACTACCAGACCCTCGCGATCAACCAGTACGACGAGGTCGGGCACCTGCTCCACTTCTCGATCTTCGAGGTCGGCACGGCCCCGTGCTCGGAATACAACGCCGGCATGTACAAGGACCAGGTCGGCGTCCCGAACGCCGACGGCTCGGCCGCGACCACCGACGTCCGCCAGGCGAACCGCTGCGTCGCCTGGCTCGGCGACAGCCAGCCCGACATCAACGAGCCACTGAACCTGCCGCCCTACGACCCCTCGGTCTGCCCGGACGGCTCGACCGACACGAGCCTCTGCGATCCCGCCGGGACGCTGACCGGCGGCGCCCGCGTCCGCAGCTCCGGAACCGGCGGCGGCGACGGGACGGCGCCGGCCGGCGGCGCCCCCGGATCCGAGAGCGGCGACTCCGGCACCAGCCCGGACGCCCCGGACGCGCCCGGAACTCCGGATGTCCCGGTGCCGACCGTGCCGACCGTGCCGACGCCGCCCGGCGGCGGCCCGGCGGCCCCCGAGGGCGGCAACGGGCCGCTCCTGCCCGACCTCGGCAACATCCTCGGCCGCAGCAACAGCAGCGGGGGCGAGCGCCGCGCCGCGGCCGCCGGCAACCGTGACCTCCTCGGCTACCTGTTCGGGAACTGATGGCGGCGCGACGAAGGACAAGCCCGTTCTCGGCCATCGCCGCCTCGCCGACGATCATCGGCGCGATCACGACACTGATCGTCGTCGTCGCCGTCTTCCTCGCCTACAACGCCAACAACGGCCTTCCGTTCGTCCCCGTCTACCGCGTCTCGGTCGTAGTGCCGAACGCCGCCCGGCTCGTCCCCAACAACGAGGTGCGGATCGGCGGCACCCGGGTCGGGGTCGTCGAGTCGATCGACGCGGTGCGGCTCCCCGAGAACGAGAACGCCGGGGACGACGGCAGCGACGTCACCGCGACCGCCCCAACCGGCCCCGACGGCAACACCGACGGCGTCGTCGCCCGCCTCAACCTGAAGCTCGACAAGTCGGCCTCGCCGATCCCCGAGAACTCGATCTTCCGGATCCGCTACAAGTCGGCCTTCGGCCTCAAGTACCTGGAGATCACGCGCGGCGACGGCCCGGCGGCGCCCGAGGGCTTCGTCTTCAACGGGACCAACGACAACGACGATCCGGCCGACACCGACAACCAGATCCTCTCGATCGACGAGGTCGCGAAGAACCAGGGCGCCGACGACGGGACGTTCATCGCCCAGACCGAGTTCGACGAGATCGGCAACACCTTCGACCAGCCGACCAGAAACGCGATCCGCGAGAACCTCGACGGCTACGGCGACGGCTTCGCGGGTCGTGGCGCCTCGCTCAACCAGGCCTTCGAAGCGCTCAACCCCCTGCTGACGAAC
>Ga0207706_10004645_pt1 | contig 12873 bp, 12 predicted proteins | sample KBSC53metaG_FD_184318 | JGI IMG/M metagenome (GOLD analysis project Ga0207706, IMG submission 184318) | Corn rhizosphere microbial communities from Kellogg Biological Station, Michigan, USA - KBS C5-3 metaG (SPAdes) (version 2) | ecosystem: Host-associated > Plants > Roots > Rhizosphere > Soil ... | reverse complement strand
CGCGGGTGAGTCCCAGAGTGCGCGGGCTTCGGCGACGATCACGTCGGGGCGTTCCTCGGGCCAGAACAATTTGCTGTTCGGCAGTCGCCGAACGCCCAGCGAAACCCCGAAGCTCTGGTCGAGATGATCAGCCCCGCGAGGGGAGAAGATCGGGTCGGCCATACCCCACACGATCCGCGCCGGCACGGGGCTCTGCTTGAGCACCGAACCTATGCCGGCGAGCGCATTCTTCTCGAGCGCGATCGCATAAGCCTCGGCCAGCTCACGGCGTCGTGCGGACATGAGCAAGGGACCCAGATAGGTCTCGATCGCCTCGTCGGTCGGGTTGGCGGGATCGGCGAAGCACATGCCGCCCAACCCATCGGGTGCGCGAGCGCGCTCCTTATTCTCGAACCATGGCGCCAGCCACTGGTTCGCATATTCGCGCTGTTTGGAAAGCGCGATGACGGGCGCCATGGCTGCGGGTGGGCTCTCGATTTCCGTGTCGCAATTGGTCAGCAGCAGCGTGCGGACGCGATCGGGGTGCCGCGCGACAAGCAGTTGCGCGACCGCCCCGCCGCTGTCGTTGGCGATGACATGGACGCGCCCGACCTTGAGCGCATCGAGCAGAGCGATCAGCATCGAGACCTGCGCATCCGGGGCAAGATCCTGGCCCTCGGCAACTTCGGTGAAGCCTAGGCCCAGGAAGTCGGGAATGATGCAGCGATTGAACAGGGAAAGCTGCTCAACCGCATGACGCCACTGAAACCCGTTCAGCGGGAAGCCGTGCAGGAACAGGACCTCCGGCCCCTTCCCTTCATCGACATAGGCAATCGATCCGTAAGTCGTGCGCGCAAAGCGCCGCGCGCGGCCCCATTCGGTTACGCGGAAACGGTCAAAACTAGGGGCGGCTACCGCTTTCGGCGCCACCGCCACGGCCAGAGCCCCGACGGACAGGCCCAGGAAATCACGGCGTTGCATGGCGGTCAGCCCCGTGCCGTGTTGCCGACGGAAGCCTGAGCCTCGCCGAGTGCCTGCGCGCATTCTTCGCAGCAGACTTCGACGACATGGCCGCCGATCGTCACATTGATCGCCTGATCGTCGAGCGGACATTCGCAGGCGGCGCAAGTTTTCTCGCTCATTTCGCATCTCCTCCGCCGGAATTGGCGTGAGCGCGATCAAGCAGAACGAGCCTTTCGCCCGCTATCAGCTTCTTTAGCGATTTGGTGGGCGCGCCGCGGTCCGGCGAAAATCCGAAGGCGAATAGCCATAGGTGGCGCGGAACGTCGCCCCGAAATGGCTGTGACTGGAGAAGCCGAGCTCCAATCCCAATTGCGTCAGGTCGTCATAGCGACCGAGCAGATCGAGCGCGCGCGCCATTCGGAGCCGCATCTGGTAGCGGTAGAGCGGCACGCCTTCGACGCGCTGGAACAATTGCGTGAGATAAACGGGGGAGACGCCGACCTCGGCTGCCACATCGCTCAAGGTCCATCGGCGGGCGAGGTCGGAAGCGAGCACCAGTTTGGCGCGGTCGACGATCTTGCGCGCACTACCGCTCGCGCGCAGCTCGCTTGCTGGTTGGGCCCCGAGCGCGCGGCGCACCAGGGTCAGCGCTAATGTCTCTGCCTCCAGCGTCTCAGCCGACCCCGTGCGCAGGCTATGGCGCAGCATCGCGATAAGCGCCTGCGCGCGCGGATCGATGCGCAAGCGCTGCACCCGAAACGCAAGGTCACCGCGTCGATGCAGCAGATCCGCAGGTGCGATCTCGCGCAACAACGGCTCCGCAACCGAAAGCGAGACGCAGTGATCGCCGCCCTGGACCGGATGGCTGATCGAATAGCCTTCGTCCGGATTGTAAAGCAGCAGTTGGTTGGCCTCTGCCACTGCCTCGTCTTTTCCCAAGTGGCGCATGAAGACGCCACGATAGGGAAAGACCAAATGATGCGCCGACGCGCATTCTTCGGGCCCTTTATGCTTGCACCCGCCAGCGCACCTCACGTCGCGCAGCGACACCGTGTCGGTGTTGAGCAGGAGTTCGGCGGCATATTCGGACACGCCCTCGCTGTATCACTGCGCATGGCCCCTGTCGCGACCGGCCGAACCCAAAAGGCCGGCTGGACGTTGATCAGCGCCACAATGCGCCGTTCCCTGCCCCTTCTTGCTCTTGGGCTTACACTCGCCGCCTGCAGCGGCGGGTCGAGCGACGCACAGGCCAACACATCCCAGCCTGCCGAACCCGCAACGGCTGCCGACAAGAAGGATTACCCCGCCGAATTGCGGAAACTTCCCCCGGCCGCAGCCAATGCAACGATGTTTCGGGCGATCAGCGATTCGGGGGAAAGCTGCAGCGGCGTCACGAAATCGGGCTATCAGCAGGATTATAAGGGCATGGCGATGTGGGTTGCACATTGCCGGTCTGGCGGGAATTGGGCCGTTTTTGTGAGCCACAACGGCTATATTCAAGCCCGTGCCTGCGCGACCGCGGGTGAGGCGGGTTTCCCCGCCTGCAAGCCGCTTTAGTCTTCCGCCCCATCGCCCCAGCGCCCGTGCTGGTCTATCCGGCGTCATCCAGTGAGGCGCGGAGGGCAATGGATGATCATTCGCAGCGACGAGTTCGAAGATGTCGTCGTTCCGGGGCACGGGACGATGCGCATCCACCTGTTTCGCCCGGCGATCGAAGGCCGCTTTCCCGGGCTGCTCTTCTTCTCCGAAATCTATCAGGTAACCGCCCCGATCCGGCGGCTGGCGGCGCTGATGGCGGGACAGGGCTATGTGGTCGGCGTGCCGGAAGTCTATCACGAATTTGAGCCAGCCGGCACGGTACTCGCTTATGATCAGCCGGGAACCGACCGCGGAAACGCGCTCAAGTTCACCAAGCCTGTCGCCGGTTATGACGCGGATGCGCGGGCCGGGCTTGCGTTTCTAGCCGGGCATCCTGCCTGTTTGGGCAAGCTCGGGACGATGGGCGTATGCCTCGGCGGGCATCTGGCCTATCGCGCCGCGCTCAATCCGGAGGTTTCGGCCGCCGCCTGTTTCTACGCCACCGACATTCATTCGGGCACGCTGGGCGAAGGTCGAGCCGACGACAGCCTGGCGCGCATGAACGAGCTCAAGGCCGAGACCTTGTTCGTCTGGGGACGCCAGGATCCCCACGTCCCGTTCGAAGGTCGGGAAAAGATCCGCAGCCGGCTGGAAGAGGTTGGCGCGCGCTATGAATGGCATGAGGTCAATGCCCAACATGCTTTCCTGCGCGACGAGGGGCCGCGCTACGACCCCGCATTGTTCCTGCAGGGTGTCGGCTGGATGCTGGCGTTGTTCGGCCGAGCGCTGCGGGGAGACTAGCCGCGCGCGTTGCAAATTTGGCGGGTCACCATAGATGTACGTTCAGTACATGTTTAGGAGTCGTGGATTGCACGAGCAGGTGATCGACGAGAGTCAGCTCGAAAAGCTGATTCCACATTTTTACGGTTTGATCCGTCGGGACGAGCTGCTCGGCCCGCTGTTCAACGCGGCAATCGGCGACTGGCCGGGGCATATGGAGAAGCTGATTGCCTTCTGGTCATCGGTGATGCTGACCAGCGGTCGCTACAAGGGCAACCCTATGGCCGCGCACCTGAAGCATGGTGCGCAAATCACGCCTGCCATGTTCGAACGCTGGCTCGCCTTGTGGAGCGAGGCCACATCTGAATTGCTTCCTGCGCCCATCGCAGGCGCGCTCCAGGCAAAGGCTGCCCGCATCGCCGAGAGCCTTAGCCTTGCCTTGTTCTTCAGGCTCGACCGCCCGACGGCAAACGGGGCCGCATCAATTTCCGGCGGCGCCTAGCTTTTCGGCAAGCTTGATCCATTTTTCGGGCTGACCAGCGCTATTGTCGACACTGCCGATCAGAGTGCGCCTGATCGGATGGATGCCGACGAACCCGAGCACGTTCCGCTCTAGGCTCTTCAGGCTGTGGGCGCCGAAATAGAGGCGATAGACTTGGGCGGGCATGCCCATGGTGACGATCAGCCTGGCGGATCGGCCGCCGAGCAGCCCCGCATCGCCGGGGGACGCCTCTTTGCGCAATGCAAAGCCCGGGCGCAGCACTTGCTCCAGGAACGCCTTGAGCAAGGCGGGTACGTCGCCCAGCCACAAAGGGTAGAGCAGGATCAAGTGATTGGCCCATTTGATAGCGTCCTGGCTGTGGCGGATGTCCTGCGGCACGTTCTGATCGCGCCACGCGCGGTTCGATCGCAGAATGGGAAAAGTCATGTCAGCGACATTGACCCGCCGGACCTTGTGTCCCGCGCGCCGTGCGCCCAGCGTGCTGGCATCAGCCAAAGCATGGATAAGGTGGTCGGGGTCGGGATCCGGATGCGCGTCGATGATCAGGATCCGACGCGAGGTCTTCATCGGCGGCTTCATCGGCGCCCATGACGGCAGGCGGCCGACGTCCTGCAAATCGGCCGGTACCGCCCGGAATCGCCGGGACCGGTCCGGCCATGAGGCCAAAGCAAGCGCGTGCGCATATCAATCGCCATGTCTGGATCCGGAGCAGAAAAAGGCGTCTCACGCTGAGTGCCGAGACGGGTCTGCGCCATCCGTAATGTTACGGATGAGGCCGGTTTAAGTATTGTCCCGGATGCCTGCGCGTGGCCGAGCGGCGTATCTTTCTTCGACGGTCGCGCGTTTAAGCATTGAGGCGACGATGAAGACCATATTGTTGCTCGTGCACGACGATGCAGGCCAGGAAGCCCGCTTCCAGGCAGCGTTGGATGTGACGCGCGCGGTCGGAGGTCATCTCAAGTGCGTCGACGTCTCGGTAATGCCGATGTTTGTGGGTGATTTCTATTCCGGCGCGGGCGAGGCGATGTTGCTGGCGAACGAGCGCGAACACGAAGGCGCGAATCGTCGCCGGATCGAAGCCCGGCTCGCGGCCGAACAATTGCCCTGGGATTGGACCGACGCGACCGGCGCGATCAGCCCCGCGCTAGAGGAAGCGTCCGGCCTTGCCGACCTGATCGTGGTCAACCGCAAGCTCGATAAGTTCCCACTGCCGGACATGCGCAGCGTGGCGAGCAGATTGGTCGTACGGTGTGGCAAACCGATTCTCGCCGTTCCCGAAAGTTCGCGCGGACTCAATGTCTGCGGTCGCGTGCTCGTCTGTTGGAACGGCTCCGCCTGCGCGTCGGCGGCGCTGCGCGCAGCCGTGCCCCTCCTCCAACTCGCCGAGAAGGTGATCCTGCTCGAGGTGGAAGAGAATGCGCGCCTAAGCAGCATTGCGGATGCGGCCGAATATCTGTCGCGGCATGATATCCACGCCCTGATCCGGCGGCGCCATCCGCTGACCATGAAGCCCGCGCAGGTCATCCTTGATGAGATACGGCACCAGCTTGCCGATTACGTGGTGATGGGTGGCTTCAGCCATTTGCGCTTCGTCCAGGCGCTGTTCGGGGGCGTCACGCGAACGATGCTGACCGAGTCACCGGTCCCCATATTCATGGCGCATTAGAGAGGAAGATATGGGCGGTATCGGCAATGCATTCATTTGGACGGCAATCGCAAGCGGCCCAGTCTTCCTGATCCTGCTCTCGTTGGTTGCGGCCGAACGGAGGCTGCGCAAAGCGCTGGACTCGCGGCGACCGAAGCACTGATCGGTCGGGCCAGCCGGAAGACTCTCGGTCGAAGGCCGCGGCTTCCCGGCCGGCGGCTTCCCGGATAAGCTTCACGCTCCAAGCTTGAAGGCTCGCCCGTTGCTCCAATCCTCCGCCGGCCAGCTGATCGCCGCATTGCTCATCGGGCTTCTCATCGGCGTGGAGCGCGGCTGGCAAAGCCGCACCGATCGAGAAGGGCATCGGGTCGCGGGCATCAGGACATTCGGCCTGTTGGGCCTGCTGGGCGGCATCTCTGGCGCGCTCGCCAGCAGCGGCTGGAAAAGCGCGGCCGCCGTCATGCTCGCCGCCTGCAGCGCCACCATCTTCGCCGGCTATTGGCGCCTGAGCCGCCGGGCGGATCAGATGAGCGCGACAAGCGCTGTCGCCGCCCTCCTCACGGTTGGATTGGGTGCGTTCGCAACGTTCGGACATCCGCTCGAGGCGATCGCGTCCGCATGCGTGGCTGCCTTGCTGCTCGCTTCGCGCACGCAGTTGCACGGATGGATCGCCGGCCTTAGCGAGACCGAGATACAGGCTGGCATGCGCTTCGCGCTGGTCGCCGTAGCGGTATGGCCGCTGCTTCCCAGCACACGCTTCGGTCCGTTTGCCGCGTGGAGCCCGCGCGCGCTCTGGGGCGTGGTGGTGCTGGTGACTGGCTTCTCGTTCGCCGGCTATGTTGCGAGCCGCTATTTCGGCAGGAATCGCGGGACGTTCGTGACCGCAGCGCTAGGCGGCCTCTATTCCTCGACGGCGGTCATCGCGTCGCTCTCCACGCGCTTGCGAGGGACTGATCCAGGGCGGCGTGCGATCATAGCCGGGATCGCGATCGCATCGGCGGTGATGTTCGGGCGCGTGCTTGCGCTCACCGCCGTCCTCGCACCCCGTGCCTGGCCGAGCCTTGCACTGACCATCGCGCCAGCCACCGTCGCCGCGCTTTTTTATGCCTTCCTCACCGCGCGCCGGGCGGCCGAGCGCGCAGACAAGGCTGTCCCGGCCGAGGGCAAGAACCCGGTTGAGCTGCTGCCCGCGCTCGGCTTTGCCGCCATGGTTGCGGCCATGGCGGTCGGCACCCGCTGGGCCGAACAGCATTTCGGGGGCGCCGGCGCGGCGGCGGTGATCGTCGCCACCGGAAGCTTCGATGTCGACGCGGCGATCATCACCCTACGCAGCCTGCCCGAGAGCGCCTTATCTTCGTGGGATGCGGGTCTGGTGCTTGCCGGCCCGGTCCTGCTCAACACCTTGTTCAAGGCGGGCATAGTGCTGGTGAACGGCGGCCAGGTGCGTTGGGCAGCAGCCGCGCCGCTTTTGATCAGCGCAGCGGCGATCGCCCTGATGCTCGCACTGGAGATAGCTGTCTGACGCTGTGCGCGATCACGCGGCCCGGCTGCGATCGCCGGTGACGGAGGCGAAGGCGCCCATCTGCTGCGGGCGTCCGAATAGGAAGCCCTGAAGTTCGGTGCACATTTCCTGCCGCAGCAATTCACATTGCCGTTCCGTTTCGACCCCTTCGGCCACGATCGGCAGACAGAAGCCGCGGCCAAGACCGATGACGGCACGGATGATCGACATGGCCGCGGGATCGGACTCAAGCGTGGCGACGAAGCTCTTATCGATTTTGATCTTGTCGAATGGAAAGCACTGAAGATTGCTGAGCGAGGAATAGCCGGTACCGAAATCGTCCATGGCGATATGCACGCCGAGCGCCTTCAGATGGTGCAGGACTTTCAGGACAACGTCACGGTCCCGAAGCAGTGCGGTTTCGGTGATCTCCAGTTCAAGGCGCGTGGGGGCCAGCCCGGTTTCGGCCAGTACCGCCTCGATCTTCTGCGCAAGGTCAGCCTGGTAGAATTGCATCGGCGAGAGATTGACCGCGATGCGCAGCGGCATCTGCCAGCTCGCCGCCTCACTCGCGGCCTGACGAAGCACCCACAGGCCAAGTTGCGAAATCAGCCCTGATTCCTCGGCGATGGGGATGAACTCGTCCGGCTGGATCACGCCGCGTGTAGGATGTCGCCAGCGGAGCAATGCCTCAAAACCGATAATCTCCCCGCTCTGAGCCTCAACTTGCGGTTGATAGTCCAGATAAAGCCGTTGCTCGCTGATCGCCATGCGGAGCTCCTGCTCCAGCAGCCGGCGCTCGCGCAGCACCTGATCCATGCCCATCTCAAAGAAGCGCCAGGTTCCACGTCCCTCATTCTTGGCGCGGTAAAGCGCGGTATCACCATGCCCCAGGATCGTATCCGCGTCCCACGCCTCATCCGAGGACAAGGCAATCCCGATGCTGACGCCGATGGATGGGTTGCCCGATCCTGGCCCGAACTTGACCTCGAACGCGTCGATCAGACGGCTGGCAAGAGCGCGTGCGCCCTCCGGCTGGGCTACCTCCGTCTGAAGAATGACGAATTCGTCGCCACCGAGGCGCGCGACGGTATCTTCTTCACGCGTTACCGATTGCAGCGTGGCGGTGACCAGGCGCAGAACTTCGTCTCCCGTGCTATGGCCATAAACGTCGTTGACCGCCTTGAAGCGATCAAGATCAAGGCAAAGCACCGCAACCTTGTCATCCGTCCGCCGCGCCCGCGCGAATGCCTGCAGCAGGCGATCATTGAGCAGCGCGCGGTTGGGCAGCCCCGTCAGAGGATCGTGATGCGCCATATAGGCAATGCGGGCCTTCGCGGCCTGGCGCTCGCGCAGATCGCGGACCACGATGACATGCGCCGGCGCGCCGTGATGCTGGATATCCCGGCTGATGACCTCGACGGGAATGGTGCTTCCTTCGTTTAAGACCATCTCCATTTCGGCGAGCGCCTGCTCCCCGACCGATATTGTTTCGAGGTTGAGCATCGGCAAAAGCTCGCTGACGCTGCGGGGGGAAAACGTCGCATCCGGCTCGTTCAACAACGTCCGCATGCGTTCGTTCATGTCCAGAATTTCTGTGCCGCGAGCGATCAGGATGCCCTCCGCCGAAGCATCCGCGAGGCTACGAAAACGCCGAGTCTCCGCCACGTGAATCGCTACCCGGCGATCGACAATCACCGTCCCAATGGCGAGCATCAGCAGGAAGACAGCTGCGCTCGCGACGCCCAACGCCAACCAGCTCTTATCATAGGCCAAAGCGGCGAACTCGACACCTGGGTCGGGCACCAGCGTCAGCGCGCCCATCGAGACGAAATGCAATGTGCAAATGCTGAGCGTCAGCAGCAACGCGCCCACAAGGATTCGCTCGCTTCGGCGCATTGCTCCGAACGCAGCGGTCGCTGCTGCCGCCAAGCCGGCGCCACCGAGCAGGGCAACGGCCACATCGATCACGTGATAGCGCTGATGCGCCGGTGCTTCGATCGCCGCCATGCCGGTGAAATGCATCAGGCCGATTCCCAGGCCGACGATCGCGCCGCCCATAGCGAGCCGCGGCAAGGTCGGCCGGGCACAGGCGATCCAATAGCCGATGATAGACATTGTGATCGCGACGAAGGCCGAAAACATGGTCAGGCCGAGACCGAAGCCGATCGGCATCCCGCCGTCATAGGCCAGCATCGCCAGGAAATGCGTGGCCCATGTGCTGGTGCCGGTGGCAACCCCCGCCGCGGCAATCCAGTTGAAGCGATATTCCTCCGCCCGGTGCGTCGCGCGATCGAGCAGAAGGAAAGCCGTCAAAGTGCCCAAGAGGCAGACGGCTGCAGCAACGCCAACCAGCCGCCAGTCATGCGCATTTGTCAGACAGGAGAAGACGCGGAACACAAGCGATCCCCCAAATGGGGACAACATCGCCCCCCGGTTACCGAATCCTCATGGCAATAAATACTAAATCTATCCCTAAGATTTGAACTAGATCGAAGCCAGTTTTAGGGGCAGAGCGTTTAATTCCAGCTGTAACGGAAAGGCAACAACACCGCTTACTCCTCCGCGAGACGAGGATCGCAGTTCTTCACATTCACCGGATCGAATATATTCAGGAGAATTTCCACCAAAATGGAGGAAACGTTGCAAAGCGCCTGACCGCGATCCCTGCTGCCTATTCGCAGCGTAGGGATAGAGAAGCGCGATACCGGAACGATGCTGCCCGGCGCGGACGAATCCTATCCGCCCTTCTGCAGCCTTGGCTCGATCCTCAGCGACACGATGTCGCAATTTTCCTCGCGCGTTAGGACAAACAGGATCGCCTCCGCGACTTGTTCCGCGCGCAACATGCGATGTTGGCCAATTAGATCGCGTTGCTCGGGCGGATCGCATTCCCGCATGTCGCTGCCCGTCGAGCCAGGTTCGATCGCGTAGCGCCAATCATGGTCGGACATTTCGTGAATGGGGTGTGCGCCAAGCGCAGCGCATGCGACCAGGATGTCGAGACCAGCGAGGTTCGCCTCGACCGCTTGATAAACCCTCTCCACACCGGCCGCTTCTGAAGCGTCGGCGATCAGGCCATGCACCTCGCCGAACTGACCTGAATAACGCAGTGCGTCCGCCAGTTCTTTTTCGTGCCGCCCGAATGTAACGACGCGCGCGCCATGCTGCGCCAACAGCGCCACGGTGGCTCGACCGATGCCGGTCGTCCCCCCTGTGACGAGCACCCGTTTGCCACGCAGGTGCCCAGAGCCGATCATTCCCATGCAAGGACGAGCTGGCCGTTGGCCGGCACCCTGAAATCAATCCTGTCTTTGAAAACCGCCTGCGGCTTCAGTTCATCACCCGCAGACGTCGCTAGCCTGACACGCGGCATCTTGCGCCGCTTAAGACGGATCAGGCGCAGGTTCGCGCTGCAATTCTCGCCGCCGTCCAGATGCATTGTGATCGCGCATTCGCCGGTGCGTTCGCTCGCGAGGATGAAGTGATCACAAAATAAACGGAAGGGAGCCCCCTCGATCTCGTGAAAGGCACGGGTGGCAAAGATGAACGCAGCGCCAGCCCCATAGACTTCCTGCCCTACCTGGCCCGCTTGCTGCCCATCGACGTAGAGATCCTCTACGGGAAATGATAATTTGCGATCGATGTAGCCGTTCCGGCTGTTGGTCGCGAGCAGGTCTTCGGGCAGCGCATCAGGATAATAGTTCCACGCACGGTCGAGCGCGTATTTACAATATTCGCTGACCAGCATTCGGGCGGCGGGCTCCAGCTCCGGCCCGCTGTCTTTCAGCAGATATTCGAAAGCAGCAAAGCTATCGAAGCACTCATAAATTGCCATATAGGGGGCGTCCTGCAGGCAGGTAGCGCCCAGAAATACGTCATAATGTTGAGCGCCCGCGATATCGGATTCCCAGATTACGCAATTGTGGAAGAAGCTCGCGAGATAGACATAGCTCTGCTGCAAATAACGGGCGTCATTGGTTATACGCCATAGCCGCAGACAGGCAGCAGCACCCCAGGCGGTGAGATTGGCCTGATAGTTGATGCTGAAGCGCAAATCCCGCGCGGCCTCGATCGCCGCCTGTGCTTCGTGGAGAAAGCGCTCTTCGCGCGTGAGTTCATAGGCCTGAAGCATCACCCAGGCGTAGATGCCGCCAACATCCGTCTGACCGCGCCCGTCCGTTGCCGCCTCCGTGATCACGGAGAAGTCGGTGAGTTTATATTGGATCGGCCATTTATAGTCGAAATGGTGCGCGGCCTTGATGCCGAAATCGATTGACTTGAGAAGCAGCTCGCGCGCCTCCTCATCGCCGCCGAGCGCGAGGCGGCCGAGGTTCATCAGCGGGTGATATAGGTACCAGGAGTCAACCGCGTCGGGGTCCTTGTCGTCGCCAACGTCGGGAAGATAGCGGCGCACAAGGCGGCGCTTTTCATCATAGAACTTCCCGAGTCCCTGCATGAACTCGGTCTCCAACGCGATCGGCTCGCCGCGCCAACGCGCGTAATCGCGCATGGCCGCGATCAGCGAGAGCTGGACCATGCTGTCGGGATATTCGGTGGCCGTGTAGGGATGGGCGTATCGACGTCCATAATGTTTTTCGGTTGCTTGGGGGGATGTCTGGAGATCACCCAGTGTCTTATCGGCCCTCCCGACCCAATCGCGATAATGCACGGCGGGGTGATCGATCTCCGCATAAGCAGCGCCGAGCATCTGCAGGAATTGACGCGCAGATTCGGCTTCATCGGGCGCTGCCGAATCGCGAAACACCAGGAAAGCATCGGACAAGGTGAAGCCCTGGCCTGGTGGCAACGGCTCGGCCTTTGACCCAAGGCTGTCGGGCGTGGGCAATAGATAGCCGAGTTCCGGCCATTCGCCGCCGACCACACCGTCCGGCTTCGTCTGGGTCGCGCGAAAATAGTCGTTCAGGGCCGTGAGGTTCTGGAGATAGAGAACGTTGCCGAACGCGGGCTCGTCCAGATGAAAATAAAGGACGCCTCCATTGAGCCCCCGTTGCGCAGCCTCGACGCGACCCTTGGCTTCGGCCGGGTCATCGCCTTCGCCGAGCGGATACAGGTCACGGGGTACATACGGCATGAGCAGCGGAACCCGCGGCGTTAGTCGAACGGTCGCGCGCAGCATGTGAATGTCATGTCCGTAAGTTCTTAGGCTGACATCGTGCTGGCCGATCGCGCTCTCCACCACGACGCCCATGGCTTCATCCGGGCCTGGCGTCCGCATGCGGGCGCGAACTCCCGCCCCAGGAGCGTAAGCAAGGCGCAACGCAACCCCGCCCCGCTTTGGCCGTCGCACCATCGCCCACAGCGAATCCGCTCCCGATGCCACCTCGACCGCGAAACCACCGAGTGCGAACTCGCCGATCGATTGGAGACCGGCGTTGGCGAGCTCCTTTTGCAGCGCGAGCGCGAAGGGGCTCAAGCCGGAGATGTCTGCCTTTGTACTATTCGGTATCCGTTCCACACTATACCCCTGGCAACGCTTGGATTTCGGCACACAAAACGTCGCGGATTTGGGTTTGATCCGAAATCGAGCACCTAATCGAACAGGCTTTTGGGGATATGGGTAATTCGGCACGCCAGGTCCGCCTCTCCCGATGCCACGATGTAAACGGCATCATGTTCGACAATTCCCGTCGAAAAGACGACGTCCTTAACATACATCAATTGTTCGATCGGCGCCGTGAGCTCCGTCTTAAGCTGACAGAGCCCGTTTTTTCCTTCCAGCGCCAGGAAGCCGCCATGAGCACGAACAGTCGTCTCGCCACCGCCGTCGCCCTCGCACTTACACCTCTGTTAGTTGGCCAGGCCGCCCGCGCCGCCGACGAAGCCGGAGCGAATCGCGCCGCGCCGGCCCTCGAGGAGATCATCGTCACGGCCCAGAAGCGCGCGGAGCGGCTGATCGACGTG
>Ga0207706_10004644_pt1 | contig 12874 bp, 10 predicted proteins | sample KBSC53metaG_FD_184318 | JGI IMG/M metagenome (GOLD analysis project Ga0207706, IMG submission 184318) | Corn rhizosphere microbial communities from Kellogg Biological Station, Michigan, USA - KBS C5-3 metaG (SPAdes) (version 2) | ecosystem: Host-associated > Plants > Roots > Rhizosphere > Soil ... | reverse complement strand
CCCGGCTGCCGGAACGCCGAGCGCGAGCCCGAGGATGATCACGAGGTTCCAGGCCACGGGCGTCAGGGCCGGCACCGTGAACTGGTCGTAGGCGTTGAGGATCCCGACGATGATCCCCGAGAGCCCGAGCAGGATCACGATCGGGAAGAGGAGTCGCGACAGCCCGACTGCGAGGTCGAAGTCCCCGCCCGGCGTTCCGAAGAGCTCGACGATCAAGGGTGCGATGAGTACGAAGATCGCGGTCAGACAGGTCGTGATCAGCAGGATCAGCCAGAAGATCGTCGATGCGACGCGCCACGCTCGAGCGCGCTCACCCTTTTCGAGCAGCTCGCTGAAGACCGGGACGAAGGCGCCCGAGAGCGCCGTGTCCGCGACGAGCGCTCGGACGAGGTTCGGGATCTGGAAGGCGACCGTGAAGGCGTTGATCTTCCCGGCCGCGCCGAACGTGTACGCAGCAATGATCTCGCGAACGAGCCCGAGCACGCGCGAGAGGCCGGTCGCGGCGCCGAAGACCGCGGTCGACCGCGCAAGGCGGCGGCGGTGCGCACGCTCCTCCGCGAGGGCGGGGTCGACGTTCGGGTCGAACGACGGGTCGAGCTCGGACATCCGGGGGAGTTTCGCGGAATCGTCGGAGGCCCCTCTGCTACCATCCGGCGGCCCGCGGCCTGATCGGTCGGGGCGCTCTCACGTATGGCGAACATCAAGCAGCAGAAGAAGCGCGTCGACATCGCGGCCCGCCAACGGCTCGAAAACCTCCGCTACCGCTCGACGATCAAGACGCTCGCGAAGCGCCTCGCGGGCGCCGTCGCCGACGGCGACGAGGCGGCGGTCGCCGCGGAGCATCGTGAGCTCGTGCGGACGATCGACAAGGCGGCTGCCCGCGGCGCGCTCCACAAGAACACCGCCGCGCGCAAGAAGGCTCAGGCCCAGCGCCTGGTCAGCGGCAGCGCCGTCGCCGTTTAACGCGTCGCGGCGTCAGCGGCTCTCGCGCGCGACGTCGGCGACCGCGAGCTGCACCTCGAGGTCCGGCGCGAGTTTGCTCCCGCCCTTGAGCGCGTGATCCAGCTCCGCGAACCGCACGACGCCTCCGCCTAGCTCCTCCGCCGAGAACGCCTGTGTCTGCTTGGCGAGCTGCTTGGCGGGATACGGCTTGAGGCCGAGTTTGGCGCCCGCCTCGTCGGCCGAAAGGCCTGCCTCCAGCATGGCCTTCATCCGCGAGAGCCGGATCAGGTGCTGCCCCACGCGAGCACCGAATGCGGCCGCTTCGCTCGTCCTCGGCCGGTGACTCCGGGCGTACGTCGACTCGACGACCTCGAGCGCGGCGCCGGCGTCACGCCTCCCGAGTGCGTCGGTGAGGTCCCAGGGATGCGCCTCCGCGGACGCCGTCGCCAGCCGCTGCACCTCCTCGACGCCTAGCGGCTCTCCCGCCGCCCACGTCGCGAGCTTGTCGATCTCCCGGGCGAGGACCAGCTTGTCGTCGCCGACCAGGTCGAGCAACGTCCTGCACGCGTCGGCGCCCGCCTTGACGCCGCGCTCCTGGAAGCTCTTCGCGATCCAGGCGATTGCGTCCTTCTTCCCGATCTCCCAGGCGAGGACGTCGCCCACCTTCGCACACGCCTTGGCGAGCGGAGCGTCCTTCTTGACCTCCGCGCCGACGAGGCAGAGCACAGTGCCGGGAGCCGGGTCGCGGAGGTACGCCACCACCGCCTCGACGTCCTCGGCCTTCCAGCCGCCGCTCAGCCGGTCGTACTCGCCGCGCTGCCCGTCGATGTGCGTCACGAGCACGAGGCGCTCGCCGCCGAGCAGCGTGCCCGCATTGCACGCGGCGACGACGTCGGCACCGGATGCGCCGCCCTTCCCCGCGATCAGGCGCTCGACCGAGCCGACGTCGAATCGCCTCCGAAGCCGTTCGAGCGTGCGCTCGACCTTCGGCACGTCGTTGCCGGTCACGAGGTACACCGGCTTCAACTCCTGGTCGGCCACGCTGCCAGCGTAGTGGCGCCGGCTATCGCTCGGAGCGAACGGTCAGCGTGCGGCCGTCCGACTCGACGACGATCCGTCCATTCACGTCGGTGCGCAGCGTGCGGAGGCCCGGTTCGGCCTCGAGCGCGGCGAGCGTCTCGGGGCGCGGGTGGTCGTAGTCGTTGTGTGCGCCGACCGAGATCACGGCGACCCTGGGATGCAGCACACGAAGCAGATCGGGCAAACCCGGGTCCTCGGAGCCGTGATGCGCCACTTTCATGACCTCGACCGGGCGCAGGTGCAGCCGAGACGTGACGTCACTCTCGGCGTCCGCCGTGAGGAGAACGTCGGTCGCTCCGTAACTGGCCAGCGCCACGACCGCGTGCTGGTTCGGATCCTCGCTCGGGAGCCCCGGATCGTCCGGCCAGAGGATCCGTAGCTCGAGCTTTCCGAGCTCGAACACCTCGCCCGAGTGGACGACGACGACGGGGATGCCGAGGCGACGCGCCGCGGCGAGCACCGCTTCTCGGTCGGGGGACGGCGCCTCGATCCCCGGCTCGGCAACCGCACCGACGTCGAGCCGGTCGACGACCCGCGCCGCGCCGCCGATGTGGTCTCGCTGCGGGTGCGTGAGGACGATCGCGTTCAGCGACCTCACGCCGAGACGCTGAAGCTGGCCCGCTACGTCCGCCTCCGGCGGACCCTCGTCCACGAGCACTGCGGCACCCGGCGCCTCGACGAGGGCGGAGTCGCCCTGGCCGACGTCGAGAAACGTGACGCGGAGACCGGACGGCGCTGTCCACGACGGCGACGGGCGGAGCGCGCAGGCGACCGTCGAGACGGTCAGCGCGAGCGACACGAGCGCCGCGACGCCCTCGCGGCGCCGGTACCGCGGCAGCCGGCGGACGAGGACGACCGCGCCGACGAGCGCAGCCGCGATCACGACGGCCACCGGCGACGAGACCTGAGCCGACGGCCAGCTCGAGACGATCCTTGCGACGAACGCGAGCCACCAGGCGCACCAACCGGCCAGCCACGCCAGTGCGGTCGCCGCGCCCGGCAACACGGGCTCGATGGCGGCCGCCGCGAGCGACAACGAGATCAGCGGCGGCATCGCCGGCTCGGCCGCGATGTTCGCGGGCACTGTCCACAGTGCGACCCGCCCGAAGTGGAGCCACACGATCGGCGCCGTGGCGAGCCCACACGCGACCGCGACGACGAGCACGTCCCAGAACCCGCGAGGGACGGGGTAGGCGTCGGGGACACCGGACATGCGCGGCAGCACGAGGAAGATCGCGGCAACCGCGGCGAAGGAGAGCTGAAAACCTGGCTCGAGCGCCGATCGCGGCATCCAGGCGAGGAGCACGAGCGCACCCACCGCGAGCGCGTGCCAGCGATCGCGCGGGCGCGCGACGATCCACGCGAGCGACGCGAGCGTCCCCGCGACGGCCGCCCGGACGACGGACGGCTGCCACCCGACCGCCAGTGCGTACGACAGGACGACGAGGATCGCGAGTGCCTCGCCGACGAGCCGGCCCAGCCCGATGATGCGCGCAGCCATGACGACGCCGAACGCCACGATGGCGACGTTCTGGCCGGACACCGCCAACAGGTGCTGGAGGCCGCTCGCCTGGAAGGCGTCGCGCAGCTCCCTGTCGATGCCCGAGTCCTCGCCGAGGACGATGCCCGCGAGCAGGCGGCGGCGCTCCCCCGTGGTTCCACGGGCGAGCGTCGCCTCCACATGCGCGCGCAGCCGGTCGCCGACGCCACCGATCCCGCCCCGCCGGTCGACGATCCGCCAGTCGCCCTCGCCGCGCAGCACCACGTGCACGCCGCGACGCGCGAGCCAGCCGCGCTCGTCGAAACCGGTCTCGGGCCCACGCGGCGCAACCGGCCGCGCGCGCAGCTCGAGCACGGCGCCCTGGGGCGGCGCCCGCTCGGGCGGAAGCTCGAGCAACACCCGCTCGCGGATGCTGATCGCGCCGAACCGCACCGCCTCGGCCGGCGTGCGGACGGCAAATGCCGTCCGGCTGACGGGACCGTTGACGACGACGCGCGCAGACGCCGGTGCGTCGAGCCGCTCGGCGAGGACGCTTCGCTCCAGCGCCTCGTTCCGCAGCGTCCCCCACCAGAGCCCCAGAAGCGCGACGGCGACCGCGGCGAGCGCGAGCCTGCGGAGGTCGCGTGACACGAGGGCGCCGACAACCGCGATCGCGCCGACACCCGCGTCGAGCGCGGGCGGCGGCCGCACCCAGGTCGAGACCGCGATGCCCGCGCATGCCGACCATACGAGGAGCGCGGGCCAGCCGGTCTCGAGCAGCCGTCGGCCCCGTGTCCCGCGTTCGATCCAGAAGGCGGTCACGGGGACCACCTCACGGCGTCACCAGGTCTCGGAGCTGCTCGATGCGCGCCGGCCCGATCCCGGGCACGTCGTCGAGGTCGTCGACCGACCTGAAAGGCCCATGAGTCGTCCGCCAGTCGACGATCTTCTCCGCGGTGACCGGGCCGATCCCGGGTAGCTCGTCGAGCTGGTCGACGGTCGCGCTCGCAAGGCTGACCTTGGCGCCCGGCACGGAGGCACCCGCCAACGCCGCCGGCGTGCCGCCCGGGCCGCGGCGCGGCACGATCACCTGCTGACCGTCGACGAGTGGCGCGGCGAGGTTCACCGCCGAGAGGTCGGCGCGGCGCGTCGGCCCTCCGGCGCGCGACACCGCGTCCGCGACGCGCGTACCGTCCTTCAGGCGGAACAGGCCCGGTCGGCGGACGGCGCCGACGACGTGGACGAACAGCTTCGGGGCCTCGTCCTCCGCCGCGACCGAGCCGCCCACACCGGCACTGGCCAGCGGGACAGCCCGAGCAGGCCCTTCACTCGCGCCGACGCCGGCGAGACGCGACCCCGCGACGGCGAGCAGCGCCAGGAGCGGCACGGCGACCATCGCGAGCTGCGAGCGCGTGAGTGTGATCACCCGTCAAGCGTCGCGCTCGACCTGTGACGAGACTGTGCCGTCTCTGTGCCAACACCGTGCCGGGCAGCCGCGCCGGCGCGAGCCCGCGGACGCCTGGATTACGCCACGACGTTCACGAGCCGGTCCGGCACGACGATCGTCCGTCGCGGCGAGCCTTCGCCGAGGTAGGCCTGAACGCGCTCCGAGCCGAGCGCGAGCGCGATGAGCTCGTCCTCGGCCGTCCCGGCGGGAACCTGCAGCCGGTCGCGCAGCTTGCCGTTCACCTGCACGGCGATCTCGACGACGTCCGTGGCGACGAGCGTCGGGTCGGCCACCGGCCACGCGGTCTCCCACAGCCGGTTACCACCGAGGCGCTCCCACAGCTCCTCGGCGACGTGGGGCGCGTACGGCTGGATCAGCGACAGGACCGTCTCGGTCGCGAACCGCACCTCGCCGGCCCGCGACGGGTCGTCCTTCACGCGATAGGTCTCGTTCACGAGCTCGAACAGCGCCGCGATCGGCGTGTGGAACTGGAAGCGCCGCAGGATGTCGTCGGAGACGCGGTCGATCGTCCGGTGCGCAGCACGAACGAGCTCACCGTCTGCGGGCGCGCCGACCTCACCGCGTGCGGCGACCTCGAGCGCAAGCCGCCAGACCCGGTCGACGAGGCGCGCGGTGCCCTCGATCCCGGCATCGCTCCACTCCTTGTCCTGCTCGGCAGGCCCCATGTAGAGGATGTAGAGCCTCAGCGCGTCGGCGCCGTAGCGCTCGACGGCGTCGTCGGGCGAGACGACGTTGCCCCTCGACTTCGACATCTTCGCGCCGTGCCGGTAGATCATCCCCTGTGTGAAGAGGCGCGAGAACGGCTCGCGGAAGCCGAGCAGATCCATGTCGTTGAGGGCCTTCGTGAAGAACCGCGCGTACATCAGGTGCAGGACCGCATGCTCGATTCCGCCGATGTACTGCTTGACGGGCAGCCAGAAGTCGACGATCTGCTGATCCCACGCGGCGGCGTCGTTCCGCGCGTCGGCGTAGCGCAGGAAGTACCACGACGAGTCGACGAACGTGTCCATCGTGTCGGTCTCGCGCCGTCCCTCGCCGCCGCAGCTCGGGCACGCGACCGCCACCCACTCCTCGGCCGACGCGAGCGGCGAGCGTCCCTTCGGCAGATAGTCGTCGATCTCCGGCAGCAGCACCGGCAGCTGGTCGTCGGGGACGGGCACGACGCCGCACGCGTCGCAGTGGATCACCGGGATCGGGCAGCCCCAGTAGCGCTGCCGCGAGAGCAGCCAGTCGCGCAGGCGATAGCCGATCGTCGCCTCGCCGACACCGCGCTCGTCGAGCCAGGCGGTGATCGCCCGCTTGCCCTCCGGCGCGGTGAGGCCGGTGAACTCACCCGAGTTGACGAGCACCTCGTCGTCGGTGTGCGCGACGTAGGCGCCCGCGTCGGCTGACGCCGATCCGCCGGCCGGCGCCACGACCTGGCGGATCTCGAGGCCGTAGCGTTCCGCGAACTGGTGATCGCGCTCGTCGTGCCCTGGCACCGCCATGATCGCGCCGGTGCCGTACTCCATCAGCACGTAGTCGGCGACCCAGATCGGGATCGCCTCGCCGTTCACCGGGTTGACCGCGTAGCGGCCGGTGAAGACGCCGTCCTTCTCCTTCGTCTCGCGCTCGACGGTCGAGCGGGCGGCCGTGTGCCGGACGTAGTCGGCGACGGCCCGCTCGTGCTCGGTGCCCGCGGTCAGCTCCGAGATGAGCGGATGCTCGGGGGCCAGGGCGAAGAATGTCGCCCCGAACAGCGTGTCGGGCCGCGTCGTGAAGACGGGCAGCTCCTCCCCGCTCCCGTCGACGGTGAAGATCACGCGGGCTCCCTCGGAGCGCCCGATCCAGTTGCGCTGCATCGTCAGGACGCGCTCGGGCCACGACTCGAGCGCCTCCATCTCGTCGAGCAGCTGGTCGGCGTACTCGGTGATCTTGAAGAACCACTGGGTGAGGCTCTTGGACTCGACCTCCGTGCCGCAGCGCTCGCAACGTCCGTCGATCACCTGCTCGTTCGCGAGCACGGTCTGGTCCTTCGGGCACCACTTGACCGGCGCCTCACGGCGGTACGAGAGCCCGCGCTCGTAGAAGCGGAGGAAGAGCCACTGCGTCCAGCGGTAGTACTCGGGCTCCGCGGTCGAGACCTCGCGCGACCAGTCGATTGCCCACCCCATGCGCTTCATCTGGCGGCGGATCGCCTCGATGTTGCGATTCGTGATGTCGCGCGGGTGGCCGCCCTCCTTGATCGCCGCGTTCTCGGAGTTCAGGCCGAACGCGTCGTAGCCCATCGGCCGCAGGACCGTGTAGCCCTGGCGCCGACGCACGTGCGTGAAGACGTCGCCGAGCGTGTAGTTGAAGACGTGCCCCATGTGGAGCTCGCCCGAGGGATACGGCAGCATCTCGAGGACGTAGGTGGAGCGACCCTCGCTCTCGGCGCCCGGCTCGGGATTCGGGACCGTGAACGATCCCTCGGCCGCCCACACGGCCTGCCACTTGGCCTCGATCGCGTCGGGGTCGTACCGGTCGGTGTCGGTCGGCTCCATCTCCGTCTCTTCCGAAAACACTCCCTGGAACGAAAAAGCCTCTCGATCGAGAGGCTCAGGGGAGCTCGCGCGGCGGTTGCCGCGTTCTCTCCCTGGACTACGTGAGAAGCTGCTGCACGACTCTCATGCTAACAGGCACGATCGCCCGATGCTAGCGCTGTTCCCGGATTCCGTGGCTCTCGAAGGTTCCTCGCTCGCGATCGGTGGCCTCACCGCGGAAGCCCTCGCCGAGGAGCACGGGACGCCACTCGTGGTGCTGTGCGAGGAAACGGTGCGCGCGAACGCGCGCGCGCTCCGCGGCGCGCTCGGACACGACGGCCGCGTGTTCTTCGGCACGAAGGCATTCCCGAACGTCGCGCTGCTCCGGCTGCTGGACGAGGAGGGCATCGGCGCAGACGTCGCGTCCGAAGGCGAGCTCGCCTTCGCGCGCAGGGCCGGCCTCGGCGGCGACCGGCTGGTGGTCCACGGCAACAACAAGGAGGAGGCGTTCCTGCGAGCGGCGGCAGCGAGCGGGGCGCCGGTCGTCCTCGACGCGGCGGACGAGACCGGGCTCGCGGCGGCCGCGGGTGTCGCGCGGGTGCTCGTGCGCGTCACGCTCGGCGTCGACGCGGACACCCACGAGGCGATCCGCACCGGCCACCACGGCTCGAAGTTCGGCTTGCCTCCAACGCAGGCGCGGGAGGTCGTCGCGGAGGCGCTCGACCTGGGGCTCGACGTGCTCGGCGTGCACGTCCACGTCGGCTCGCAGCTCGCCGACTTCGACGCGCAGGCCGAGACGATCGTGCGCCTCGCCGGGTTCGTCGCGAGCTGCCGCGACGAGCTCGGGTGGACGGCCCAGGTCGCCGATCTCGGCGGCGGCTTCGGGATCCGCCACCACCCGGCCGACGAGGTTCCGGAGGCGGCCGAGCTCGCGGCAAGCGCCGCCTCGACCGCACGGCTCGCATTCGTCGAGGCGGGCCTGCCGAAGCCGGAGCTCTGGCTCGAGCCCGGCCGCTGCGTCGTCGGGAGAGCCGGCGTCACGCTCTATCGCGTCGGGAGCGTCAAGCGGCTGCCCGAGCGCACCTGGGTCGCGATCGACGGCGGGATGTCGGACAATCCGCGGCCGCAGCTCTACGACGCGCGCTACACGGCGCTCTCCGCCGCGCGTGCGGACGAGCCCGTCGACGAGGTGGTCAGCATCGCCGGGATGCACTGCGAGTCCGGCGACGTGCTGATCGACGACGTCGCGCTTCCCTCGCCACGCCGCGGCGACCTCCTTGCGGTGCCGGCGACGGGCGCGTACACGCTCGCGATGGCATCGAACTACAACGGCGTGCCGAGACCGGCTGCGGTCCTCGTCCGGGATGGGTCCGCCCGGGTGATCCGCACGCGGGAGACGGTCGCCGACCTCCTCGAGCACGAGGTGCCGTGAGCGTCGGATTGCGGACGGCGGCGGTGCTCCTCCCGGTCTTCCGGGATGCCGAGGGCGAGCTCCGGATCGTCCTCGTCGTCCGCGCGGACGACGGCGGGCAGCACGGCGGGCAGCTCGGGTTGCCGGGCGGCAAGCCTGAGCCGGGCGACGCGAACCTACTCGCCACGGCGTTGCGCGAGGCCGAGGAGGAGGTCGGCCTGTCGCGCGGCGCGGTGGAGGTCGTGGCCGAGCTCGAGCCGCTCGCGACACAGGCGACGGGCTGGCTCGTCCATCCGTTCCTCGGTCGGGTCGCGCCGGACACCCGCTGGCGCCTCCAGGAGACGGAGATCGTCGGGATCCTCACGCCTGCCGCACGCACACTCGCCGACCCGTCCTCCCGGGCGACGCTGCCCTTCTCGTCGCTGTGGTTCCGCGAGCCGCTCCTGGTCGACGGAATCGACGTCGAGGGGCACGTGCTTTGGGGCATGACGCTGAGACTGCTCGACGATGTCCTCCCACGCCTGCTCGCCGGCGCGTGGGAGGTTTGACCTTCACGGGATAGGCTCGCGCGCATGGAGATGAACCTGCTCGACGACGACGGCTGGCTCGAGCGGACGTGGCCGCCCGAGCGACCGGGATACCTCTGGCGGCGCAAGCGCGTAGCCGGAGAGCATCTGGGTGCCGGGCTGATCGAGCTCCCGCCCGGTCAGAGCACCTTCCCCTACCACTACGAGCTCGGGAACGACGAGCTGCTGGTCGTGGTGTCCGGGAAGCCGACGCTGCGCGCCCCGGACGGGGAGCGCGAGCTCGAGCCCGGCGACTGCATCCTGTTCCCGAGCGGGCCGGGCGGCGCACACAAGCTCACGAACCGATCCGACAGCCTCGTCCGCGTCCTGCTCGTCTCGAACTTCGCCCTGCCGCGTGCGGCGGTGCAGGTGGACAGCGGGAAGATGATGGTGCGCTGGGGATCGGGCCGGGACGAGCGGCGCTGGTTCTTCCTCGGCGAGGACGCCGACTACTGGGACGGCGAAGCGACCGAGTGACCGATCGCCGCCTGGCGGCACACTCTCGGCGCAAAGACGGCACAGAGTTGCGACGGTTTCCTCGATAGCGTTACACCAGGGACACCGGGGTGCCCCTGGGGGCAGTTGGGGGAACGGTCGGTCGACGACGACCGGTGGGTCGGCCGACGACGAGCGGTCGGGGAACGTGGGGTCGGTCGGAGAAGAGGCCCACATCCCGCCGGACGACGCCGAATCACCGCATCAGGATCTCGACGACGTCGCCGTCACGGAGGACGTGCCCGCGGCCGACGAGCTGGCCGTCGAACCGGGCTGACGACCCACGGATGCGCGCTCCGGTCGCGCGGGCGCCGAGGTCGTGGTGCACCCGGTCGGCGAGGTCCGCAACCGTCGCTCCGAAAGGCAACGCGAAGGGCTCGTCGTCGCGCGCGCCGGCGCGCTCCGGGAACACCCGAATCAGGCCGGTAAGTCTCCAGATCGCCTCGCGGAGACGGTCGAGGCTCGCGTCGTCGAGCACCGATACGAAGAGACACTCGTCACCGGCCGGAGCGTCGACCCGCTCCTCGAGCTCGTCGGCCTTCGTGCGGATCAGGATCGAGGGCTTGTCAATCGCGGCGGCAGCGACCTCCCGCCTGACGACCTCGAGGGCGGCCGGAGGCTCGTTCGCCGCGTGGCAGAAGACGATCGCGTCCGCGTTCCGAAGCACGCCGAGCAGCGCCCGCCCGCCGCCGCGGTCCTCGTGCGCGCCCTCGATCAGCCCGGGGATCTCGACGAGCTGCACGAGGACGCCGCCGATCCGCGTCAGCGCGGGTACGGGGCGAAGCGTCGTGAAGGCATAGTCGCCCGTCCTGATCTGGATATCGGAGAGCGCCTGCAGGAGCGACGACTTGCCGGCATTCGGCGGGCCGACGAGCGCGATCTGCGCGGCACCCTCGCGGCGCACCTGCAGCGAGTCGCGGTGCACGACCTTGGCGCGGACGCGCGTCCGGTCGAGCTCGCCCTCGAGCCACTTCCGCAGGTCGGCGTACGGCCCGTTGCGGTACCCCGGCAGCTCCGAGAGCAGCGCCTGGATCGCTGCGACCCGTGCACTCCCTTCCTTCCCGACGAGGCGGCGCTTGGCGACCTCGGCAAACGTGCGATGCGGCATGGGCATCGCGCACCTCCTTCCGACTCGGGCGGGAGGAGCACGCGCACAACGCCCGATGGGCGAAACGCGCGTCACCGACCCGCTTCCCCAGACGCACGATCGGGAAGCGGGCGATCAGCCGTTTTGTCGCAGCACGTGAGCGCGCCAGGCGTCCATCGCCGCGACAGCGTACCCGGTCGCCGTCAGAGCGGCAGCGTGAGCGACTCGATGTCGCTCGGGTAGTCCGTGAGGATCTCGATCCCGTCGGCCCGGACGACGACCGTGTCCGAATGGCGGAACCCGCCGAGGCCGTCCATGTAGACGCCTGGCTCGATCGTGAACACCATCCCCGGCTCGACGACCGTCTCGTCGCCGACGTCGAGGAACGGTGCCTCGTGGTTGCGCAGCCCGATCGCGTGACCGGTGTGCTGGCTCCAGGTGTCGAGGATGCCGTGTTCCTCGAAGTATCCGAGCACGGCGCGGTCGACATCGGCGCACGTGACGCCCGGGCGCAGCGCGGCGAAGGCAACCTGCTGTGCTGCACACATGTGGTCGAAATGGCGTCGCATCTCGTCGGTGGGCGGCCCCACGACCATCGCGCGCTCGAGCTCCGCGTTGTAGCCCCAGACGGGCGCCGCGGTCTCGCTCACCAGCACGTCGCCGGGGCTGAACTCGATGTTGTGGGCGATCGCGTGGGCCCACGCGCTCCGTGCTCCGATCTGGCCGCGGTACCCGGCGGACGCGCCGTCGGTCGAGGACAGGCCGCCGTCGTACGACGGCCCGAGCGCGTCGAGCATCGCGAGGCTGGCCTCGTACCCCGCACGGAGGCCCGCCTGCGCCTCGGTGACACCCGGGCGTGTGTACTCCTGCAGCAACCGGTGCGCGTGCTCGCACCAGCGGGCGCTCTCGCGGACGAGCTCGATCTCCGCCTCGCTCTTTCGCGCCATCAGGCGCTCGAGCGCCGGCGCGGCGGGCACGACCTCGGCGCCGCTGACCTCCGAGAGTGACGGCCCCCGGTAGCCGAGGATGCCGGGGTAGCCGTCCTGGTCGGCGGCGATCGTGCCCGTGATCCCCATGTCGTCGAGGAGCCGCGCGAGGATGCGCATCGGGTGCTCGGTGCCCGGGTACTCGGGATACGGCTCGACGCGGTCGAAGCCGGTCTCGGCGCGGACACGGGCGACCTCGAACTCGGGGACGAACGCCGCGGTTTCGCCACCGAAGCGCTCGACGTACGCGACGGGGCGCTCGGTCGCGAGAAACGAGAAGCGCGTCAAGTACTGGACGTAGCTCTGGTCGAAGACGACGAGCCCGCGCGACCGATGCGCAGCGACGAGCGCATGCAGCCGCTCCCGCCGTTCGCGGAGCTCGTCGGGGCCGATGCCGGTGGCGACGGGGATGGCGCGACGATAGTCCGACGAACGCCGTCAGGCGCCGGTGTGTCGTCGCCGGAGCTCGTCCTCGACCGCCGACGGCTGCAATCCGCGCGCCGCGAGAAGGACGTAGCTGTGGAACCAGAGGTCGGCCACCTCCTCCACCAGCCGCTCGTCCGACTCGGTGACCCCGGCCAGAGCCGCCTCGACACCCTCCTCACCGACCTTGCGCGCGGCGCCTGCCGGCCCCCCCTCGAGCAGCCCTGCCACGTACGAGCCCGGCGGACGCGTGAGCGCCCGCTCGGCCACGACCCGCCAGAGCCACGGCGCGAAGCAGGACTCGGCGCCGGTGTGGCACGCCGGTCCGTTCGGTCGCACGCGGTAGAGGAGCGCGTCTCCGTCGCAGTCGTCGCGAATCTCCTCGACGGCCATCGTGTTCCCCGAGGTGGCGCCCTTGTGCCACAGCTTCCGGCG
>Ga0207706_10004640_pt1 | contig 12881 bp, 10 predicted proteins | sample KBSC53metaG_FD_184318 | JGI IMG/M metagenome (GOLD analysis project Ga0207706, IMG submission 184318) | Corn rhizosphere microbial communities from Kellogg Biological Station, Michigan, USA - KBS C5-3 metaG (SPAdes) (version 2) | ecosystem: Host-associated > Plants > Roots > Rhizosphere > Soil ... | reverse complement strand
GATCCCTACAGTTCCCGCAACCGAATTCAGGGAGAAGGGCCGTGAACCTGAACACCGGCACTGTGAAACTGACGGACCTCGCCTCGTGCGGCGGCTGCGCCGCGAAGTACTCGGCCGCCCGGCTCGAGCAGCTGCTCTCCGGTTTCGTCCCCACCGAGGCGGAGGACCTGCTCGTCGGGCTCGCCCCCGCGGACGACGCGGCCGTCTATCGGCTCGACGACGAACGGGCGCTGATCTTCACGCTCGACTTCTTCCCGCCCGTGGTCGACGACCCGGCCGACTACGGGGCGATCGCGGCGACGAACGCGCTCAACGACGTCTTCGCGATGGGGGGTACGCCGCTGCTCGCGCTCTCGATCGCGGCCTTCCCGGAGGAGCTGCCGATGGAGATGCTCGCGGAGATCTTCGCTGCCGCGGATGCGCAGGTGCGCGCGGCGGGCGGCCTCCTCGCCGGCGGTCACACCATCCGCGACGCGGAGCCGAAGTACGGGCTCGCCGTCGTGGGCACGGTGCACCCGAAGGGGATCTGGCCGAAGAACGGTGCCCAGCCGGGCGACTCGCTCTTCCTGACGAAGCCGCTCGGCACCGGGCTGATCATGACCGCTCACAAGCGCGGCGACGTCGGCTCGCAGCAGCTCGAGCGCGCGGTCCGCTGGATGCGCACCCTGAACAACGAGGCCGCGGACGTCCTCCGCGGAATCGAGCCGAGTGCCGTCACGGACGTCACGGGCTTCGGTCTCTTCGGTCACGCGCACGAGGTCGCCGAGCGGAGCGGCGTACGGCTGCGCCTCGAGTCTGGCCGCTTCCCCGCGATCGACGGAGCCCTCGACGTGGCCCGTCATGGTGTCCTCACGAGCGGCGACCCGCGCAATCGCGACTTCGCCGGGCCGCACGTCTCGCACGACGGGATCCCGGACACGCTCGTGGCGCTCGGGTACGACCCTCAGACAGCCGGAGGCCTGCTGGTCTCGCTTCCGGGCGAGCGAGGAGCCGCGCTTGAGGCGGAGTTCGCATCGCGGAAGCTCTTCGTCCGCCGGGTGGGCCGGGTCGAGGAGGGCCAGGGCGTCGTCGTCGAGTGAGCTCCCGGGGGATGATCCACGGGCGCTTCCAGCCCTTTCACAACGGCCACCTGGAGTACCTGAAGGGCGCAGCGGCCTGCAGCGACGAGCTGTTCGTCGGGATCACGAATCCCGACCCTCGGCGGATCAGGCCCGAGGACTCGGATCCGTTGCGCCATCTGCCCGAGTCGAATCCCTACAGCTACGTCGAGCGGCTGCTGATGGTGAAGGCGGCCGCCCTCGACGCGGAGCTCGAGCTCGATCGCGTGCACGTGATCCCGTTCCCGGTCAACGAACCCGAGCTCTGGCCGGCCTACGTGCCCGAGGACGTGACGCAGTTCATCCGGCTCTTCTCCGACTGGGGCGGGACGAAGCTCGACCGGCTGCGGAAAGCAGGTTACGAGGTCGTGGTGCTCGACGAGGGCGCGGAGAAGGCGATTTCAGGCGCCGACGTCCGCGCGGCTCTGCGGGAGAACAGCGACTGGGAGGCCCTGGTCCCGCCGAGGGTGGCCGTAGTCTTGAACGGCCTTGAGCGCTCACTCGTGTAAGGGTCGTGTAAGGCCCGGAAAAGGGTCGTGTAAGGCCGCGAAACTTTTCTCCGATACCCGCGTTTACACCGAATACAGCCGCAAAGAACCCAGGGGGTTCCGCAATGCGAATCTTCGTACTCTCGACGGTCGCCGTGCTGGCGCTGGCGATCACCGGGGCCTCGCAACCGGCCTCGACCGCCACGAAGGCGGTCAAGATCACGGCCAGCGCGTTCTCGCCCAAGAACGTCACCATCAACACGGGCGACGCGGTCAAATGGACGAACAGCGACACCAAGAACCACCAGGTGATCGCGAACAACGGGGCGTTCGCCTCGGGCACGATCGGGCCTGCCAAGGCCTATAGCCATACGTTCAACACGGCGGGCACCTTCAACTACCACGACGCCCTGCACCCGGCCCTGACCGGGAGGATCGTCGTGAAGGGACCCGCGCCCGCGGTCACGATCGGCGCGACCACGCCGCTCCTGACCTACGGCCAGGCCACGCACATCTCGGGCGCGGTCTCGAACAAGAGGGCCGGCGAGCAGGTGACGCTGTGGGCGCAGCCCTACGGACAGGCGTCGCCGGTGCAGATCGCGACCGTCCTGACGGCAACAGGCGGTGTCTGGGACTTCGTCGTCAAGCCGACGCTCCTCACCGCCTACGAGGCGCACTGGAAGACGCTGGTCAGCTCCAAGATCAGCCTCCAGATGAGGCCGAACGTCCTCTTCTCCGCCTCGAAGGGGATGGGGTTCGTGAAGGTCAAGTCGAGCCACTCTCTGCAAGGGCGGAAGATCTACGTCCAGCGCTTCACGCGCTTCGGGCAGTGGGTGAAGATGAAGAGCGTGATTCTGGGCCGGAGCTCGCAGAAGCTCTTCTACCTGCGGCTGCCGCGCGGCACGTACACGCTGCGGGTCTTCATGTCGTACAACCAGGTCGGCGCCGGCTACCTCGACGGCTTCAGCTCGACCCGCACCTACAAGCGCAGGTAAGTCCTCCGAAGCACGGCGCGGATAGCCTCCGCGCCGTGCTTCCCATCGTCGTCTTCCTTCTCGACGGGCTCGCCGACCGCGCGCACGAGGCTCTGGGCGGGCGAACCGGCAACGAGGCCGCGGCCACGCCGAATCTCGACGCGCTCGCCGCTCGCGGCTCCTGTGGACTGCTGTACGCGATCGGCCCGGGGCGGGCGCCGTCGAGCGAGGTAGCGCACTGGTCGATGCTCGGCTACCGCCCCGACGAGTTTCCCGGACGGGCGGTCTTCGAGGCGCTCGGGCGTGGGCAGGAGGTGAGCGCCGACGACGTCCACGCCTACGCCGCGCTTCGCCCGGCCGAGCGGCGCGAAGACGGCTGGTGGCTGACGGGAAGGCCCGATCCCGAGCGCGACGAGGACGAGGCCCGGGCGCTCGTCGAGCGCTGCCAGGGGATCGTCGTCGACGGGCTGACGTTCTCGCTCGCGCACGTCTGGCGCGGCGAGGCGGTGCTCCGCATTACGGGCGGGGCGGACGAGCGGGTCACCGACACCGACGCCTTCTTTCGCGATCGCCATCCGCTCCTCCGGCCTCGACCCGTCGTTGCGGAAGCCGAGGGCACGGCGAGAGCCTGCGAAGAGTGGACGCGCGAGGTCATGCGCCGCCTGGAGGGCGAGCGGTTCAACGTGATCACGCTGAAGTGGTTCGGCCGCGCGCGCCTCGTGCCGAGCTTCCTCGAGCGCCACGGTGTAACCGGCGCCTTCGCAGCCGAATCGGCGTTCTTGCAGGGGCTGGGCCTCGCACTGGGGCTGGAGGCGATCGACGCGCCCGAGACGGACGACCCGGTCGCCGACCTGCTCGGCCGCGTCGAGCTGGCAAGGCGCCGGCTCCACGACGGCGACACCTTCGTCTTCTGCCACCAGAAGACGACCGACGCGGCGGGCCATACCAAGGACCCGCGCATCAAGCAGGACACGATCGAGCAACTCGACGCGGCGCTGGGCGATCTCCCGACCGACCGCGCGATCGTCTGCGTCACGGGCGACCACGCGACGCCTGCATCGCCCGATGTCATCCATTCCGGCGATCCCGTGCCGCTGCTCGTCGCGGGGCCGGGAGTTCGAGCCGACGGCGTCGAGCGCTTCGGAGAGCTCGACTGCGCGGCGGGGATCCTCGGCCAGCTGTGCGGTCCCGACCTGATGCCCGTGCTCCTCAACGCTGCAGACAGGCCGCTCTTCCTGGGCTCGCGTCCCACGCCCGTGGACGGGGCCGACGGCTATCCGGCCGTGCTCGAGCCCCTTCTCTAGCATTCGCGGCATGCACGTCGAGGCCACGACCCTCGGGCGGCTGCGACGGATCGAGCTCACTCCGGTGCGCTTCTTCCAGCTCGCGCTCCTGAACGTGGGGATGCTCTGGTTGATCGTCGTGACGGGCGCCGCCGTGCGCCTCACCGGCTCCGGGCTCGGCTGCCGACACTGGCCGGGGTGCGAGCGGGGCCACCCGCTCCCGGAGAAGGACTACCACGCCTACGTCGAGTTCGGGAACCGCCTCGTCGGCGGGGTGACGATCGCGGTCACCCTGCTCGTGGCGCTCGCCGCCTTGCGCGCGCCGGCGCTGCAGCGCTGGGCACGACGGCTTGCGCTGGCGATCTTCCTCGGCACGCTTGCGCAGGCGCCGCTCGGCTACCTCGCGGTCAAGACAGACCTGCGCTGGCCGGTCGTGGCCACGCACCTGCTGCTCTCGATGGTCGTGCTGGCCGGAGCCGTCGTGCTCGCGCTCGAGGCCTACGGCGCGCGCACCGGCCGGGCCGAGCCGATCGTGCCGCTGGAGTTGCGCCGCCTAGGGATCCTCGCCGCGGCGTCCTGCCTGGTGCTGCTCTTCAGCGGCACGCTCGCGACCGCGGCGGGGCCGCATTCTGGTGGTGGCGCCGAGCACGTCGACCGGCTCTGGCGGCTTCAGCCGCTCGTGTTCGTCCACGCGTTCGCGGTCGGCGTCTTCGGAGTCGCGCTCGTCTTCGTGCTCGGCTACCTCGCCGCCCGCCGCGAGCAGTGGCCTCGCGTCTTCAAGCTGGGCCTGGCGGTGCTCGCGGTGCTGCTCGCACAGATGGCTCTCGGCGAGATCCAGTACCGGACTCACCTGCCCTGGGGGCTCGTCCTGGTGCACGTCGGCTTCGCCGCGGCGGTCTGGGGGGCGCTCGTCGCCTTCGTCACGGTCCTGTGGCGCCCGCCGGCGGCCTTCGTGCAAGGCCGCACGTAGACTGCGCTAAGTGGCCGATGAGCTGCGCATCCACAGCCGACCCGAGCTCGAACGGCCGGTCCTTCTGGCCGCTTTCCGCGGCTGGAACGACGGCGCGCAGGCTGCGTCGCTCGCGGCCGGGTACCTGGCGAAAACGTGGGGCGCGGAGCAGTTCGCAGAGGTCGATCCCGAGGACTTCTTCGACTTCCAGGCGACGAGGCCGCACGTCTCGCTCGAGGACGGGCTGACGCGTCGGATCGACTGGCCCGAGACGGGCTTTTACCACGCGCGGCCGGAGGGGCTCGACCGCGACATCGTGCTCCTCCTCGGGATCGAGCCGAACCTGCGCTGGCGGACGTTCACGGATCTCGTCGTCGGCCTCGCGCAGGATCTGGACGTCGAGCTGATGATCACGCTCGGCGCGCTCCTGGCCGACGTCCCGCACACCAGGCCGGCACCGGTCACGGGAAGCGCTTCCGACGAAGAGCTCGTCCAGCGCCTCGGGCTCTCGGCCTCGCGCTACGAAGGGCCGACCGGGATCGTCGGCGTTCTGCACGACGCCTGCCGTCAGGCTGACATCCCCTCGGCGAGCCTCTGGGCGGCAGTTCCCCACTACGTCTCGTTGACACCCAGCCCGCGGGCTGCGGTGGCGCTCTGCGAGCGGCTCGGCAGCCTGATCGGGGTCGAGGTCGACGTGGACGAGCTCGAGGAGGCGGCTCAGTCCTACGAGGAACAGGTCAGCGAGGCCGTGGCCTCAGACGAGGAGACGGCGTCCTACGTCGAGGAGCTCGAGCGCCGCGCCGACTCGATCGAGGAGAGCAGCGACCTTCCGTCCGGCGACGCGCTCGCGGCCGAGCTGACGCGCTTCCTGCGCGAGCGTGACGAAGAGAACGGCGAGGACGCCGCCCGCGAGCAGTAGCTACCCGAGTAACGCCGTCCCGCACATGCTCAAGTGGTTCGACGGTCATTTCAGACGGACGCCCGGGCAGAGCCCGCGCGTCCTGATGACGGCACCGCAAGCGGCGCCTTAGCCGAAGGTGAACGCGTAGGCCGTGATTCCGGGCGAGAACCGGAGCTCGAGCTCCCCCTCACGGAGACTGGGGTAGCTCAACAGCGTGTAGAGCCTGCTCAGCCCGCCGACGCGAATCGTGTGGACGGGCTTCCCGTCGACGAGCACCCGGAGCATGCCGCGGCCGCCGAGCACGAGATGGACGTTTTGCGCCAGGAAGTGCAGACGCAGCCGGGCCCGGTCGATCGCGACGATGCGTTGCCGTTCGACGCGCCAGAGGCCGTCGTAGGCGAGCGTGTTCAGCGGCACCGACCGCGGGAACTTGTAGGGAACGACGCGGTCGGGCACGAGCTCGGACCCGGAGTAGCGCTGCAGCCGCTCCCAGCCGAGGTAGGACTCGGGCGTGGTCGGATGCTGCGGCGTTGTGTCCTTGACGGATGCGAGCTGCGCCTGCGCCGGCTCGCCGAGCAGCCTTCTGATCGTGCGCTCGGTCTCGTCGTAGGTGCCCTCGCCTTCCTTGATCTCGCGGATGTGACCCTTGCGGTCGATGAGGTATTCGGTCGGCCAGGCGCCGTTCTGATAGGCGTCCCACGTCTTGTAGCCGTCGTCGATCGCGACCGGGTAGTCGACGCCGAGCTCGCGCGTCGCCTTGCGGACGTTGGACGGGACGTGCTCGAAGGCGAACTCGGGCGTATGGACGCCGACGATGGTCAACCCGGCCTTCCGGTACGCCGAGTCCCAGGCCTTGAGGTGGGGAAGCGTTCGCAGGCAGTTGATGCACGAGTAGGTCCAGAAGTCGACGAGCACGACCCTGCCCCGAAGCGAGGCGATGGTCAGCGGCTTCGAGTTGATCCACGTCGAGATGCCGGTAAAAGGAGGTGCGGGGCCGAAGTCCTTGAGCGCCGAGCTCGAGGCCGGCTGCACGGTCAGGCACCGCTGCCCAAGCTGCTTGCGCGTGTAGCAACTCCGCTCCGCCTTCTGGAGGAACGGGGTGTAGTCGCCGACCTTGGTCTGCAGTGTCTTGTCGACGTTGAAGGCGATCAGGAGCGCCGAGAGTGCCAGGACGCCGCCCAGCGCGGCTCGCACCGCCGGGCGCTGTAGGTTCATCGACCGCATCCGACCCGCGGCGCGCTGGCCGCCGAGCGCGAGCAGCAGCATCGGGAGCGCCGCTCCGAGCGCGTAGGCGACGGCGAGCCCGACGCGCTTGCCGCCTGCGAGGCTCGCCGTCTGGGTAGTGATGAATCCGAGCACCGGCCCGCCGCAGGGGACGAAGAGCAGCCCCAGGCTGGCTCCGAGCAGGAAGCCGCCGCCGAGATCGCCCGCGGGCCGTCTGGTCAGGCGGAGGAACGGCCGCTCGACCGCGCGCGCAAGCTGCGGGATCACGAGGGTGGCCGCGAAGAGGAGCAGGAACGCGATCGACACCTTGCGGAGGAAGTCCTGCGGAAGGCCGAGCTGGTCGAGCAGCCAGCCGACGAAGAGCAACGACAGGACGAAGGTGACGACGAGCCCGGCGATGATCGCGTAGGGCCGCCGCCGCCCGCCGCTCGCTCCGCCGGCGAAGATGATCGGGAGCACGGGGTAGACGCACGGTGAGATCGCCGTGACGACTCCGGCCAGGAAGGCAATCGCGTAGAGGAGCATCCGCTGTCAGCGTAGACGCGCGGAAGCGGCCGACGTTAGGCCTCGGCCGCCGGTGCCTGCTCGGCCTTCGGCTCCGGCTTCGCGCCGTCGTGCTTCTGCTTCTGGTTCTGGCTCTGGCTCTGGTTCTGCTGGCCCTGCGCCTGGCCCTTCTTCTTGCGCTTGCGCCTGCGTCGCCGTGAGCGGCCCGTCGACGCCTTCGGCGCAGGAAGGTTGTCGGCCAGGGCGTTCGCGACCTCCTGGATCGTCCCCAGCCGTTCCCGGGCCGCGTCGATCAACTGGTTCGCGCGCGGCGTGTAGCCCTCCGCCGACGCGAGCAGCGCAGCGCCGACCTCGCGCGGCAGGTCGAGCGCTGCGTTCACGAGCTTGGCCGCGTTCTCCTCGTGCCGGTGGCCCCGCGAGTTGGCGAGCGCGCCGAGCAGGCGCTTCGCCTCCGGGAACTCGGCGCTCGCCCGGCGGTCCTGCACCTTGCGGGTGGCCCGTGCGAGGCGCCACGTCCAGCGCGCGAGGATCTGGTCGGGCGCGTCGACCTTGCCGTCGCCGAGCGCGCGCAGCAGCGTGCGAACGCCCTGGGCGCGGTCCTTCTCCCAGGTCGGGGCCTGGGTCACGAGGGTCACGAGGTCGTCGAAGCTGGCTCGGTCGACCATCATCGAGACGCGGTCTGCGAGAGCCGTCAGCCGTAGGCGCCGGTTCGGGTTCTCCGCTGCGCAGGCGCTCAGGAACTGCTCGAGCGCGGCGCGGTTGGCCTTGCCCTCGGTGAACTTCTTCACGAACTCGACGCGTTCGTCGAAGCGGACGTTGCGGCCGGCGATCGTGGCCCAGTAGAGCTGTTCGTCGTCGTCGAGGAAGCGCGGGTCGGTTCGCTGCCATTCGCGCGTGATCACGGCAAGGCGGCGCTTGACGTCGGGCGTCACCGGGACGAGCCACGGCGCCGGCGAGAGCTTCCTCCGGGCCCGGCGCTGGATGCGGCGCCGGGGGGCGGGCGTGACGCGCGCACCTTCGCGGTAGAAGTCGGCGTCCAGCAGGCTGTGCAGCGAGACGACTCGCTCGTTGTGGGTCGCTCCCTTCGGAACGAAGTCGATCACGACGCCGGCTTCCTTGCGTGGGTGCATGCGCATGATCCGGCCGATCCGCTGCTGGTAGACGCGGCGCGAGGCCGTCGGCGCGAGGTGCATGCAGACCGTCGCACGGGGCGAGTTCCAGCCCTCGGCGAGCAGCATCGCGTTGATGAGGACGTTGATCTCGCCGCGCTCGTAGGCTGCCAGCGTCTCGGCCAGCTGAACCGGCGGCGTCCGGCCGCTGACGGCCTCCGCCTTGAGACCGACCGCGCGGAACTCCTTGGCCAGGTTGTACGCGTGCTCGACCCCGGCGGCGTAGACGATGCCGGGCGTGTGCTCGAAGCGCTCGCGGTAGAGGCTCGCCGCCGCCTGGTTGAGCGCCTTGTGGTCGAGGACCGCGGCCAGCGCGCGCTCCTCGAAGTCGCCGCCGACGATCGGCACCGACGAGATCGCCGCCGCCGGAGGAACGCGGAGGCAGCGCAGCGGCGCGATCAGGCCCCGACGCGCGGCGTCGGCCAGGGGCAGCTCGTCGATCGAGGCCGGGAAGACGTCCGACACCTGCTTGGCGATCAGCTGCTCGGTCGCCGTCATGCCGATGTAGATCGGGTCGGAGAAGCTGCGAATCGCCTGGCTCGTCTTCTCGCCGAGCGCCGTGTGCGCCTCGTCCGCGATCACGAGGTTGTAGGCCTCGGGGTTGAGGTCCTGCCAGTGGCGCGCGAACCAGGCGTACGTCTGGACGGTCACGGGGTTCGGCCGCTTGGGCCTCTTGCCCTTCAGGATCGCATCCTCGAAGCGGTCGCCGTAGCCCTCGTTCGTAAGCTCGCGGTGGAACTGCGTGACGAGCAGGCGGCGATGGGTCAGGATCAGGACGCCGAGCGTCCGCGCTGCCTCGACGAACCCCGCGGCGGCGATCGTCTTGCCCGAGGCGGTCGGATGGCGGAAGCGGTAGCGCCTGCTCGCGCCGGGGTCCTTGCCTCGGTGCTCGGCCGGGAGCTCGAGCTCCTCGCCCGGCTCCTCCAGATGAACGCCGAGATCATCCTCTTCCTCCTCTTCTGCTTCCACATCGGCGGCGCCGTTGCCGTTCAGCTCGGGCTCGACCTGGGTGGCAGCGATCAACTCCGTCAACATCCCGGCCAGCGCGTCGATCTGGTGCCGGCGCAGTTCCGTCCCCGAGGCGAGCCGCGGAGGGCGCTCGCTGAGCACCCGCTCGAGGCCGAGCATCAGTGCGTAGCGGATCTTCCAGTCGTAGGACGGCTCGCGTGCGCCCGCCTCCATCTCGGCCAGGGCGTCATCCAGCGCGCGCCTGCGGGCGGTTTCGGGCGCAAGCGCGATCGCCGGATCTTCGTCCGGGTGGAGAAAGGGCTCTCCGGCCCAGGATTCGGCGCGGAGGGCGGCGGCAGCGAGGCCGTCCGTAGCCTCCGACGCCAGCGTCGGGTGCTCGGTGGTTTCCTGCATGTCTGCAGCACTTCTCGTGCTGCGAATCTCAAGTAAGAGAGCGCGCTCGCGTGGAACCCCGTGGCGAGCGTCGCACCCGGAAGCATAGCCGATTCTGCTGCCGCTACTAGCTTCCGAGCCCGCCGAAGAGCGCAAATGGGTTCTGTGGAGCCACTTCCCAGACGACCTCGCCGCCCGGTTCGGCCTTGCCGTGCACGCGGCGTGCCAGCTCTCGCGCCTGCTCCTCGGTGCCGGCGCCCACGATCAGGAACCGCCAGCGGCGCACGACGTCGAATCCCTCCCGCTCGAGCGTGTCCGCGAGCTCGTCTGCCTCCGCGTGGGTGTCGAGCTCGACACGCACCTCCCAGGGCGCGTAGCCGTGCCGGACCTCTTCCTGTTCCCAGGTCTCCTGCGGCGGGTCGCCCGACCAGCGCTCCTCCTCGGGGAGCCAGCGCTCGACCTGAGCCTTCGCGTCGATCCCCTCGTCGGCGAGCTCGGCGTCGACCATGCGGCGGGCCTGCTCCGCCTGGGCCTGCGACTCGGCGTAGACGAAGATGACGTCGTCGTCGCGGGAGACCGCGAGACGGTGGCCTTCGAGCTCCTTCGCGAGCCGCTTGGCCTCGTCGGACCCCAGGTCCAGCCCGAGGCGGTCAAGCAGGCTGTTCGCGTGGCCCTCCTCGGGGAGCTCGATCTCGATGCGCCAGTTGTCGCTCATGTCGTGGGTGCTCCCGCTCCGGCTTCCGAGAGCGGGCGCCCGAACATCTTCTCCGAAATGCCGACCTGGTCGAGGTACTTCGTGATCCCGCCGAGCCAGAAGGGCCAGCCTGCGCCCAGCAGGAGCGCGGTGTCGACGTCCTTCGCCTCCGAAACGACGCCCTCCTCGAGCAGGTGCCAGATCTCGTCGGCGACCGCCTCGAGGGCCGACTCGAGGATCTCGTCCTGTGATTTCGGTTCGCGTTCTCGGAGAGCGATCTCGTCCTTGCCCTCGGCGTAGTTGGCCAGGGTCTGCGAGAGGGGAAAGCGGTCGGGATAGGCGGTGTGCAGCGTCTCGAGCACGTGGTTGGCGACGCGCGGTCCCACCATCTGGAGAAGCACGGACGGGGCCATCGGCAACCCCAGGCGGAGGATCGCCTCGTCGGCCTCCTCTGCGGTGTTGCCGTGCTCGAGCGCGTCCAGCACGACGGCCATCAGGCGGGTGAGGACGCGGTTGACGACGAAGCCCGGAGCGTCCGCCACGAGCACGGGCGTCTTGCGCAGTCTCGCCGCAAGCTCCCACGCGGTCGCCAGCGTCGCGTCGTCGGCGTGGGGCGTTCGGACGAGCTCGACGAGCGGCAGTACCGCGACGGGGTTGAAGAAGTGGATGCCGACATCGGCGCCCATCTCGGTGACCGAGAGGCTCGAGGTGTTGGTGGAGAGGATGCAGTCGGGCTTCACATGCTCGCGCAACTCCGCGAAGACCTGCCGCTTGAGCTCGGGCTCCTCGAAGACCGCCTCGAGCACGAGGTCGCAGTCGCCGAAGCTCTCGTAGCCCGTCGAGGTGGAGACGAGAGAGGCGAGGAAGCGAGCCTTGCCCTCGTCGTAGCGGCCCTTGGCGACCTGCTCCTGCAGATCGGCCTCGAGGCTCTCGCGCGCCGCGGCCAGCGCGTCCTCGCTCACGTCGCGCATGACGACCGGGACCTCCAGGCGGCGCAGGAAGAGCGCGGCCAGCTGGGCGGCCATCAGCCCGGCGCCCACGAGCCCGACCTTCCTGATCGGTCGTGGGTCCGCAGCCGGCCTGCCCGGCTGCCGCCTGGCGCGCCGGTCGACGAGGTCGAAGGCATACAGCGACGCCTGCGCCTGGCGGCCGGGAAGGAGCTCTCCGACGGCCTCCTCCTCGGCGCGGTAGCCCTCCTCCAGCGACCAGCCGGAGCAGGCGCCCTCGATCAACTCGAGCGCCTTGTACGGGGCGGGCGCGGCGCCGTGCACTTGCCCGTCGAGCCGGGCCCGGGCCTTCCGTAGCGCTTCCGTCGCACCGTGACTGTCACTGTGACTGTCACCGTTGGCTTGGCTCGTTGCCAGCTCGAGCGCGAAGGCGATCGACTCGTCCAGAAACTCCACGGGCTCGAGCAGCCGGTCGGCGAAGCCGAGCTTGTGCGCCTGCGGCCCGGTCAGCATCCTGTTCTGGCGCATCGGGTTGGCGACCACGAACTTCACCGCCGCCTCGACGCCGACGAGGCGGGGCACGAGCTGCGTTCCTCCCCAGGCCGGGACGATGCCGAGGAAGCACTCCGGGCAGGCGAAATGACGAACCGCCGTCGAGATCGTTCGGGTGTCGCAGTGCAGCGCGATCTCGACCCCGCCGCCGAGGCAGGCGCCGTTGATCGCGGCCACGGTGGGAAACGGGAGTCCGCGCAGGCGCCCGAAGAGCTCGTGGCCTTTGCGGCTGCCCTCGATCGCGAGCTCCCGCGTCGCATCGGGGAACTCGGCGATGTCCGCGCCCGCCGCGAAGACGAACGGCTTTCCGGTCAAGACCAGCGCCGCCCAGTCCCCCTCCTCGAGCTCGGGCAGCAGCCGCTCGAGTGACTCCAGCGCCGAGCGGCCGAAGAAGGTGGGCTTCGTGTGATCCGCGCCGTTGTCGATCGTGACGAGCGCCAGCGGGGCGGATCCCGTCTCGACCCGGGCCAGCTTGAACTCGGTCTCAGGCAGCGACGTTCTCCCAGATCAGCGCCGCGCCCATGCCCATGCCGACGCAGAGAGCGGCCAGTCCGTAGCGGACGTCGGGCCGCTCGCGGAAGCCGTACGCGAGCTGGGCCAGCAGCCGCACGCCGGTCGCCGCCAGCGGATGCCCGCAGGCGATCGCGCCGCCGTACGGGTTGAGACGCTCGTCCTCGGGCTCGACACCCAGCCCGTCGCACCAGCTGAGGACCTGCACGGCGAACGGCTCGTTCAGCTCGAAGAGGCCGATCCCATCG
>Ga0207706_10004639_pt1 | contig 12881 bp, 12 predicted proteins | sample KBSC53metaG_FD_184318 | JGI IMG/M metagenome (GOLD analysis project Ga0207706, IMG submission 184318) | Corn rhizosphere microbial communities from Kellogg Biological Station, Michigan, USA - KBS C5-3 metaG (SPAdes) (version 2) | ecosystem: Host-associated > Plants > Roots > Rhizosphere > Soil ... | reverse complement strand
GCTCTGGCTGCGCCGGGCCAGGTTGAGGAACATGTCGCCGATCGACTTGCGCAGGGCCGCCTGCTCGGTGGCGACCTGGATGGCCACCCGGTGGACCGAGTTGAAGGCGGCCGACACCTGGCCGATCTCGTCGTGGGACTTCACCGGGACCGGTTCGGGGACGGCGTCCAGGTCGCGGGGGTCCTTGGTGTGCTGGAGCCGGTCGACCAGGCCGGGGAGCCGCTCGTCGGCGACCTCGTTGGCGCTGCGGGTGAGCGTCCGCAGCGGCCCGACGATGGAGCGGATCAGCCACAGGGACAGACCGATCGTGATCCAGAGCACCAGGGTCAGCAGGATCGTGTAGAGCAGGGCCTGGCGGCGGGCGGTGGACTGGTCGGCCTGGCTGGCCGCGCGGACGTCGTCGGCGACGGTGTTCTCGACATCACGGATCTGGTCGATCCTGGCCGACGTGCGCAGGAACCATTCCCTCGGGTCCAGCTCGACCTTGCTGCTGGCGTCCCCCGTCAGGAGGGCGTTGCGCAGGAAGTTGCGCAGCCCGTTCACCTCGGCGACGTCGCGGGTCGCCTGGAGCGCGTCGAGCCGGGCGCGCTGCTCGGAGCTCGCGGTGGCGTCGAACTGCGAGCGCCAGGTGTCCTGGGCGCCAAGGCTGGTGGCGAAGCGCTGGAACTCGCCGGGGGCGAACTGCCCGGCCGACGCCACCGCATAGACCAGGCCGCGCTCCTGGCTGGCGGCCTCCTTGAAGCGGCCAAGGGCGACGAAGGTGGCGGTGTTGCGGATCAGGTTCCGGTCGTTGGTCTGGCTGGCCAGCTCGAGCTTGACGGCGAGGAGGTTGGCGATCAGGCCGGAGTAGATGTCGAGCGTCCGCGTCACCGTGAGGTCCGGGTTGCTCTCGACCCGCTCGCGCTCGTCGTTGAACCGGTCGAACCGCTTGAGGGCGTCGTCGACCCGCTGGCTGAACGCCGAGCCCTCGTCGCCGAGGTTCTGCGCGTCCCTGCGGAAGGCCTGGAGCGCCTGGTTGACGGCCACCCGCTGGGTGACCACGCCGCCGTAGCCGGCGTCGCGGCCGCTCCCGACCCAGCCGGCCGACAGGTCCCGCTCCCGCTGCAGCTCGTGCACGAGCGTCGAGAGGCTCACGGCGAAGGCCGTCTGGTCGTTGACCCGGTCGGCCTGCACGCCGCGGGCGACATTGGCCCCGATCCCGAGGGCGGCCAGCACGGTCAGGGCGACCAATGGGATGACCAGCACCGCGATCAGCTTGGAGCGGATCTGCATGTTTCGGATCATGTGCTGACCTCTGCGTCGTTGCCTGGGAGATGGACTCGAGGCAGATGGGTGCTCGTCACCGCGGCGGCCGGCGGTCTGCGTGCCCGAAGGCGCACGGCATTCCTGCTCATAGAACGGCCCCGGGGAAGGGACGGGCTGGCTCGGTCATACGGTCACACGTGGGGGAGCAAATGGGAATCTACCTGGGGCAGCGGGTTCTCCACAACCTGCGTTTCTTACCATCGTCACGAGAAGTCGGGCAACAGGCATGTCCGAGCATCCACCGGCCCGTCGGGATCGGGTGCTACGATCGGCTGGCTTCCCCACACCGCCGCTCGGGCCGCCTGGCCAGGGAGGAACATGCTCGACGCCGACCATCCACGCGAGGCGTGCGGGGTCTTCGGGGTGTGGGCTCCGGGGGAGCAGGTCGCCAACCTCGTCTTCTACGGGCTCTACGCCCTCCAGCACCGTGGTCAGGAGTCGGCCGGCATGGCCGTCGCCGACGGCCACGGGGTGCTCGTCTACAAGGAGATGGGCCTGGTCAGCCAGGTCTTCGACGAGCCGACGCTGGCCACCCTCCAGGGGCACCTGGCGATCGGGCACACCCGCTACTCGACCACCGGTGGTTCCCGCTGGGAGAATGCCCAGCCGGCCTTCAAGACCAACGCCGCCGGGGGCGGGATCGCCCTGGCCCACAACGGCAACCTCACCAACACGGCCGTCCTGGCCGAGTCGCTGGCCGCCGAGGCCACCGACGGCGACGGCGCCGGCGGCGCGCTCCGGCCCAGCAGCGACACCGACGTGATGGCCGAGCTGCTGGCCCGCGAGGCCGACCTGTCCCTCGAGGAGGCGATCGTCCGCATCATGCCCCGCCTCGAGGGGGCGTTCTCGCTGGTCATCATGGACGAGCGGACCCTCTACGGGGTGCGGGACCGGCACGGGGTCCGGCCGCTGTGCATCGGCAAGCTGCCCGGGGGCTGGGTGATCGCGTCGGAGACGGCGGCCCTGGACATCGTCGGGGCCACCCTGGTCCGCGAGGTCGAGCCGGGCGAGGTCGTGGCGATCGACAGCCACGGCCTGCGGGCCCGGCGCTTCGCCCCGCCCGAGCCCAAGCTGTGCGTGTTCGAGCACGTCTACCTGGCAAGGGCCGACTCCACCCTCGGCGGCCAGAGCGTCCACCAGGTCCGCCGGGCACTCGGCGCCGCCCTGGCCGTCGAGTCGCCGGTCGAGGCCGACCTGGTCATCCCCGTGCCCGACACGGCCTGGAGCGCCGCCGCCGGCTACGCCGAGGCCAGCGGCATCCCGTTCGGCGAGGGCCTGATGAAGAACCGCTATGTCGGGCGGACCTTCATCCAGCCGAGCCAGACCATGCGCCAGCTCGGCATCCGGATCAAGCTCAACCCGCTCAGGGAGGCCATCCGGGGGCTGCGGCTGGTCGTGGTCGACGACTCGATCGTGCGCGGCAACACCACCAAGGCGATCGTCGCCATGCTCCGGGAGGCTGGCGCCCGCGAGGTCCACGTCCGCATCACCTCGCCCCCGGTGCGCTGGCCCTGCTTCTACGGCATCGACATGCCCACCCGGGCCGAGCTGGTCGCCAGCGACCTGCTCACCGGCGAGGTGGCCAGCTACGTCGGCGCCGACTCGCTCGGCTACCTGTCACTGGAGGCCCTGACCGAGACCGCGGCCGACCCGGCCGAGGGGCCAGGAGGCCTCTGCACGGCGTGTTTCACGGGGAGGTACCCGATCCCCGTGGAGGCCCAGGTCCAGGGCAAGGAGCTGCTCGAGGGCCTGGCCCCCCAGCGCTAGATGGACCGCCAGCCACTGACCTACGCCCAGGCCGGGGTCGACGTCGAGGCCGGGGACCGGGCGGTCGCCCTGATGCGGTCGGCGGTCGAGGCGACCCACGGCCCCAAGGTGCTGGGCGGCATCGGCGGGTTCGCCGGGCTGTGGCGGCTGGCCGGGGACCTGGGCCGGGCCGGCGTCCCCACCGACCCGGTGCTGGCCGCGGCCAGCGACGGGGTCGGCACCAAGCTGCTGGTCGCCCAGGCCCTCGACCGCCACGACACCGTCGGCATCGACCTGGTCGCCATGGTGGTCGACGACGTGGTCGTTCCCGGGGCCGAGCCGCTGTTCGTCCTCGACTACCTGGCCGTCGGCCGGGTCGACCCCGCCCGGGTGGCCGCCATCGTGGCCGGGGTGGCCGAGGGCTGCCGGCTGGCCCGCTGCGCCCTGCTCGGCGGGGAGACGGCCGAGCACCCTGGCGCGATGGAGCCCGAGGCCTACGACCTGGCCGGGTTCGCCCTGGGGATGGTGGAGCGCGACCGCCTGCTCGGCCCGGACCGGGTCGTGACCGGCGACGTGCTGCTCGGGCTCGCCTCCTCCGGCCTCCACGCCAACGGCTTCAGCCTGGCCCGCCAGGTCCTGGCCAGGGCCGGGATCGGCTACGACCGCGAGCTGCCCGAGCTCGGCGCCCCGGTCGGCGAGGCCCTGCTCACCCCGACCCGCATCTACGCCCCCCAGCTGGTCGACCTGCTGGCCACCGGGATCGAGGTCCACGCCCTCTGCCACGTCACCGGCGGCGGCCTCCCCGGCAACCTCCCCCGCTGCCTCCCCCCCGGCCTGACCGCCAGGGTCGACCGGACGTCGTGGGAGCCGCCCCCGATCTTCCGGGTCCTGGCCGACCTCGGCCCCGTGGACGACCAGGAGCTGGCCCGGGCGACCAACCTGGGCGTCGGCATGGTGGTGGTCCTCCCGCCCACCGAGGCCGACCGGGCGACGGCGTTCCTGGCCGGCCACGACATCCCCGCCTGGGTGATGGGCGAGGTGGCTAGCCGCTGACGCCCGGCAGGACCCGGATCAGGCGCAGCCTCGAGATGTCGCGCATCCGGTCCTTGGCCATCCGGTCGGCGGCCTCGCTGGTGGGGACGCCCTCGGCCTTGGCCCGGTGGAAGATGTCCCGGACGGCGTTGTAGATGCCCTCGACCTTGGCCTTGGCCCGCTCGGGGGAGTAGCCCTGGAGCTCGTCGGCCACGTTGATCAGGCCGCCGGCGTTGACCACGTAGTCGGGGGCGTACAGGATCCCGAGCTGGCGCAGGGCGTAGCCGTGCTCGTCGCGGGCCAGGACGTTGTTGGCCGACCCGGCGATGGCGGCGCACTTCAGCTCGGGCAGGGTGTCGTCGTTGACGACGGCCCCCATCGCGCAGGGGGCGAGGATGTCGCAGGCGACCGCGTGGGCCTTGGCCGGCTCGACGGTGTCGGCGCCGAACTCCTTGACCGCCCTGGCCACGTTGTCGACGTCGACGTCGGCCACGGTGAGCCGGGCCCCGGCCTGGTGGAGCAGGTGGCACAGGTGGGTGCCGACCTTGCCGACGCCCTGGACCACGACGTGGCGGCCGGCCAGGTCGTGCTCGTTCCAGAGCTCCTCGGCCACCGCCTGCATACCCTTCATGACCCCGTAGGCGGTGTTGATCGAGGGGTCGCCGCCGCCGCCGTTGGCCGGCGAGCGGCCGGTGACGAACCGGGTCTCCAGCGAGACGGTGTCCATGTCGGGGATGTAGGTCCCGACGTCCTCGGCGGTGATGTAGCGGCCGCCGAGGCTCTCGACGAAGCGGCCGTAGGCGCGCAGCAGGGCCTCGGACTTGACCCGCTTGGGGTCGCCGAGGATGACCGCCTTGCCCCCGCCGAGGTCGAGCCCGGCCACGGCCGCCTTGTAGCTCATGCCCTTGGCCAGCCGGAGGACGTCGGTGAGCGCGTCGTCCTCGGAGGCGTAGGGGTAGAAGCGGGTGCCGCCCAGGGCCGGGCCGAGGGCGGTCGAGTGGATGGCGATGATGGCCTTGAGGCCGGAGGCGGCATCGTGGTTGTAGACGACCTGCTCGTACTCGCCACCCATGAGCCCGAACGCTCCCAAGGATGACCTCCTGGACGGGCCCCGGCGGGATCGCCGCCAGGGCGGCAGACGCACGGTGGGGGGTACCCACCCGGAAGGCCAACCTACCACAGCCCTCTCCTTATACTCCTCACCATGAAGGGCCATGCGTTCACGGCGTATCTGCGCATCTACCAGCCGTTGGCCGCGTTCCCACCCCGGGAGCGCGCCGAGTGGGCCGCGTACGTGGAGGCCGGCCAGGTCCTGCCCGCGAGCCTGCTCGTCGGCCGCGAGGAGCGCCGCGGGCTGGCAAGGGCCCTCGGGCTCACGGTCGGCGCCGAGCGCGAGCACGCCCTCGTCGAGCGGGTCGGGGACGTGGTCTTCCTCTGCCCCCTCCGCACCGAGCTGCGCACCCTCCAGTCGCTGGTCGCCTTCCGCAGCTCGGTCCCGGACGAGGTGGCCGACGCCTTCGTGTCCGCCGGCGACGTCGAGCGGGCCGAGCAGAGCCTGGAGCGCTGGGAGAGCGAGCGGCCGGGATCGCGCAGCCACATCCAGCAGGCGGCCTGGCACGTCCCCCTTCCCTGGTTCACGTTGTTCGAGGACGGCGAGCGGCGGGTCGGGGCACCGTCCTCGGGCCAGGTGGCCCGGCTCACCTACCGGACCAACATGCCCAAGGCGCGCGGCCGCGTCTCCCGGGCCGTCAGCATCCTCCAGGAGCTGATGGACGACGCCGAGATGGTCGTGGCCGTCGAGGAGCTCCGGGCCTGGCTCCACAGCTTCGACCCGGACAGCCTGGTCCAGCTCGACTACGGAGGACTAACCAGAGCAATCCCGTTCGAGGACCTGGTCGCCGACCACTCGGCCGCCGAGGTCTGGGAGGCGCTCGGGGCCCTCGAGGCGGGGGATCTGGACCGCTCGAGCGAGCTCTACCGCTCGTTGAGCGAGCGCTGGTCGGCGCTGCGGGGACGGGAATCCAGCAATTGAGCTCTGCGTACCTTTTGCTAAAGCTCTGGCGGTCGGTTGCCGATAGTCCTACTAGGCGGGGCGGAAAATAGCCCTAAGTTGCTATGGTCTGTCCCATTCGACGCCTCTAGGATATTCAGGACCTCCGCGAGAATCCCGTCTCGATGGGGGGAAGTTCGAGGTGAGGGGTGGCAACCATGTCCGCCAGTCGTACCGTCCAGTCTGCGCCTGCTCCTGAGGCGCTGCTCACCCCGGCGGAGGTCGCCGCGCTGTTCCGTGTCGACCCCAAGACCGTGACCCGCTGGGCCAAAGCAGGCAAGCTCTCGAGCATCCGCACCCTCGGCGGGCACCGTCGCTACCGCGAGACGGAAGTCCGCCAGCTGCTCCGCGGCGTCGAAGCCGGCGGCTAGCCCTTCGACCCGCGTGACCGGCACCACCCAAGGGGGGGCCGGACGTCCAGACGGCGCCTCCCACCGAGGCGCCGTCTGCGTTTCCCGCCCGCCTGGGTCAGCCGGGTCGAGCTGAGCAAGCCGAGCGGGTCATACTGCTGGGGTGGCGGTGATCGGGGTCTGCATCCTGGCGGTGCTGGCCGGGCTGGTCGCGGTGGTTCGCTGGGGCGGCCTGACGGTCGAGCCGCCGCCTGCCCCCACGCCGACGGGACCGGGCGACCCGGCGGCGCCGCCGGCGGTGGAGCTGGTGGTCCGGCGGTACCTGTGGGCGGTGAACCTGGCCGTGGTGGCCGGGGTCGGGGCCGGGGTTCTGGCCGCCGGGGCCGGGGGGCGGCTGGTGATGCGCCTGCTGGCGCTGACGGCGGGCGACGGGGCCCAGGGGCGCATCACCGAGGCGGACGAGGTGGTGGGCCGGATCAGCGCCGGCGGCACGGCCGGGTTCGTGATCTTCACGGCGCTGTTCCTCGGGACCGCCACCGGCGCGGCCTACCTGCTGGTGCGGCGCTGGCTGCCGGCCGGCCGGGCCGGGGGGCTGGTCTACGGGGCGCTGCTGCTCCTGGGGGGCGGGACGCGGCTGGAACCGCTCCGGGAGGGCAACCTGGACTTCGACCTGGTCGGCCCGGGCTGGGTGTCGGTGGTGGCGTTCTCGGCCCTGGTGCTGTTCCACGGCATGCTGGTGGCCGCCCTGGCCGGTCGGGCCAGCCGGGCCATCCCGCTGCTGGGTCGCGACCCCCGGGCCATCGCCGCCCACGCCCCCTTGCTGCTGCTGGCCCCGCTGCCGCCGGTCGTCGCCATCGTGGTCGTGGTGGGCGCGCTGGTCGTCCTGGCCACCAGGGCCCGCCCGGTGATCGCGGCCTGGCACGCCCCCCGGCTCGTCCCGGCCGGGCAGCTGGTCCTGGCCCTTGCCGCCCTGGCGGCGCTTCCCGGCTTCGTCTCCGCCGTCACCGGCATCCTCGGCCGGGGCTAGCTCGTCGACGACCGCACCGAGCAGCCGGTTGAAGGTGCCGGGATCTTCCAGCATGAGGAAGTGCCCGACCCCGGGCATGACCACGGCCCGCACCCCGTGGCGCCGGAGTGCCTCGGTATCGGTGGGCCGGTAGGCGGGATTGATCGCCACCACCGGCGCGGTCAGCTTCGGCAGAGCGGCGAGGACGGCGGGCTCGTTGCCGACGGCATGCTCCAACACCTCGATCGCGATCTCTGGAGGGGCGGCCGAGATGTCGGCGGCCACCCACTCGACCAGGTCGGCCGCGGCTGGACCGGCCATCCGCCGGACGAGGGCCGCGGCCGCGGTGACGAAGTCCTCCCGGAACGGGGCTACGAACTCCTCGAGCTCCGCCCGGGTCGGTGGATCTCCGAGGGTGTCGTAGGTGTCGGCCCAGACAACCCCCAGCACCTGGTCGCCCAGCCGAAGGGCGGTCTCGACGACCACGTCACCGCCCATCGAGTGACCGATCAGCACGACCTCGCCGAGCCCCAGGTGCCGTACCACCGCGGCGACGTCGTCGCCGAAGGCCGCCATGGTCCACCCCTGACGGCCGCCGCCTGATTCCCCGTGCCCGGCAAGGTCGACGGCTACGACCCGGTGGCGGTCCGAGAAGGCGGCCAGCTGACCGCTCCAGTAGCGACGGTCGCACGACCAGCCGTGGACGAACACCAGCGCCGGCGTCCCCGACCCGTGCACCTCGAACGACAGGGGGATGCCGTCCGACGAGAGGGCCACCCCCCGCACCGGCTGCCTGTCCCTGCCCGTCATGGCCCCGCCGACCCGCGCTGACGTGGTGGGCAGGGACGGGATCGAACCGCCGACCTTGCGGTTTTCAGCCGCACGCTCTACCGACTGAGCTACCTGCCCGGGGGACCGGGGCTTGTGGCCTCGGTCCGAGCGGTCCCGACGGGATTTGAACCCGCGACCTCCGCCTTGACAGGGCGGCGAGCACAGCCAAGCTGCTCCACGGGACCACGCATGGTGGTCTTCCTGTGCCCCCAGCGGAGTTCGAATCCGCGTCGCCACCTTGAAAGGGTGGTGTCCTAGGCCACTAGACGATGGGGGCCCGGCTCGGTTGCGGGGTGGGCCGCGTCGGCCTCGAACCGACGACACCCCGGTTAAAAGCCGGGTGCTCTACCAACTGAGCTAGCGGCCCACGACAGAGCGCGCCGATGGTGCCATCGCCACCGGCGCGCTGTCAAAGGATACCGCCCTGCTACCCCCAGCCGGGGGTTGTCTGCTCGAAGTTGACCGTCACCCAGATGATGTCGTCCTTGATAAAGGTGCCGACCCCGAACAGGTTGGCCTTGCGGTACAGGATGTTGCGCCGGTGGCCGGGGGAGCGCATGAAGGCGTCCTGGATCCGGCGGACCGAGGCGCCGACCCCGTCGGAGCCCATCGAGCCGCAGCCGACGTTCTGGCCCAGCCAGACCCAGTGGTCGGTGGACTTGGAGATGTCGTTGTGCCACAGGGCACGGGCGTCGCAGCGCCCGCCGAGGCGCTGGGCCGACTTGCGGGCCATGGCCACTGAGTGTGACCGGGCCAGCTTGGCAAGGGTGCGCGAGCTGGCCATCGCCTTGTGGCCCTGCTCGCGGCGGTCGGCGTTGGTGGCGCGGACGAACGACGCGTCGGTGCGAGGACCGGCACTTGCCGGCACGGTCACCGCGAGCATCCCGGTGACCAGCACGAACGGCATGAGCAGGCGGCGGACCAACATGGGCGCCCTCCTGGGGAAGCGGACAGGGGACCGGACATACGGGTAGTCGGCCGGTCGGGAGGGCCCCTTGAGAACTTCGTTACTGTCCGGCTTCGCGCTCCGCTCTGGCCTGGTCGGCCGGCAGCAGCTTGTAGCCGACGCCACGGACGGTGGCGATCATCGACTCGTGCTCGGGACCGAGCTTGGCCCGGAGACGGCGGACGTGCACGTCGACGGTGCGGGTGCCGCCGAAGAAGTCGTAGCCCCAGACCTCCTGCAGCAGCTGGGCGCGGGTGAAGACCCGGCCCGCGTGCTGGGCGAGGTACTTGAGCAGCTCGAACTCCTTGTAGGTTAGCTCGAGCAGCCGCCCGCGCAGCCGCGCCGCGTACGTGGCCTCGTCGATCACGAGCTCGCCGAGGACGAGCGCGCCGTTGTCGCGGCCCGCGTCGGCGCCGGGGCGGGATTTGAGCAGCCGCAACCGGGCGTCGACCTCGGCAGGCCCCGCGCCGGGCAGCAGGATCTCGTCGACGACCCACTCCCCGGACACCGCGACGAGCCCACCCTCGGTGAGCACCGCGATGACCGGCACGTCCATGCCGGTGCTGCCGAGCAGCCTGCAGAGGCTGCGGGCCGCGACCAGGTCCGTGCGCGCGTCGACGAGCACGGCGTCGTGCGGGCCCGCATCGAGCAGCGCGGCCACCTCGGGGGCGGCCGTGCGGACGCCGTGCGGGAGGAGCGTCAGTGCGGGTAGGACCGATCCGGGTTCCGGATCAGCGGTCAGCAGAAGGAGTTCCACTCCCGGTCTCCTCTCACGCCGGGCTGCACGGCGGGCGACGCTGACCGCTACCGTTCACCTCCGCGTGACCCGGCTGGAACACCACCACGCGGATCGTTGCAGGATAACCGGGTGAACGCTCCCCTGCGTAGCGCAGAGAACGCGCCCTTCGACACAGCTCCCCGGCGTGGGCGCCGCGGACGAGGGCCCTACGGTCGACGCCGTGGAGGCGGCATGCGACGGCTGATCATCATCCTGCTGGTGCTGGTGGGCCTCGCGGTGGCGGCCGATTTCGGTTCCGCGGCGCTGGCCGAGTCGGCCGTCTCCCGGCAGATGCGCGGGCAGTTGGGGCTGGTCGACGACCCGTCGGTGCGCATCAACGGGTTCCCCTTCCTCACCCAGGCCATCTCCGGCACGTACTCCGACATCGACGTCGACGCCACCCGCATCCCCTACGGCTCCTTCAAGGAGCTGGAGATCAACGCGCGGCTGCACGACGTGAGCGCGCCGCTGGCGATGCTGCTCGGGTCCGGCCCGAAGTCGATCACGGCCGCCACCGCCGAGGGCATCATCAAGATCAACGCCGCCGACCTGCAGCGGCTGATCCCCGCGGCCAAGAAGGTGCGGATCGAGAGCGTCGACGAGAACACGCTGGAGCAGGCGGTCAAGAAGGGCGCCGATCCGTCGGTGGGGACGATGAGCCCCGCGCGCACCGCCCGACTCGTCGGCACCGTGGACTTCTTCGGCCAGACCACCGAGGTCGCCGTGCTCGCCGCGCTGCGGCTCAACAAGGGCCGGGCGGACATCGTGCCCGTCGACGCCCGGCTGCTCGACGGCACCGGCCTGCCCGTGCCCGGCTCGGTGCTGAAGCAGGTCCTCGACCTGTTCCGGGTGCCGCTGATCACCGGCGACCTGCCGCTGGACGTCACCGCCGACACGTTCCAGGCGAAGGACGGCACGCTGCAGATCAGCGGTCGGGCGCGGAACCTGACGCTGGACTAGAAGCCTCGAGGAGCCACTCGACGGCGGTGGTCTCCGAGGTGAAGAAGCGCGTGGGCACGGGGTAGCCCAACCGACCGGGTTCGGGCGCGAGGCTCGCCCGCACCCGGTCGACCGCGGACGCCCCGAGCAGCGCGACCCGCGTGGCCGAGCACCGCTCGCTGAACCGCCTGCGGGCTTCGCGGGTGGGGGTCTCCGTGCCGTGCATCTCCACCAGGAGCGGACGACTGCAGCCCGCGTTGAGCTGGTCGACCGCGGCCATGGCTTCGGCGGCGAGCGAACCCGTGATGCGCAGACCCGGGATCCAGCGCAGCCGAACGATGCCCGTCGTCTCCATCTGGAGTCCGAACTCGTTCGTGGCGCTCGACATCGGGTAGGAGAGTAGCCGGTCGTGCACAACACGCCCACAGTCACTTAGCCGGTCCCTCTGGTTTCTCAGCGTAAGGCAATTCACACTGAAGAGTGACGATTGCCGCGGAGGCGCCCGTGTGGAAGCGCATTGTGATCGCGGCGCACGTCCTGCGTCTCCGGCGTCGCGCGCCGCGTGAGGTGGGCGGTCGCTGGGAGCATTTCTGGGCGGGGGTACGGGCCACCGGCGACGGCGGCGACGTCCTGTGGGACGCGAGCGACCCCGCGGAAGCCGCCCGCTACCTCGACCTTTTCGCCGAGCACGCCGACCCCGCGCTGCCGGTCGTCGACGTCGGGTGCGGCAACGGTCGGTTCACCCGCGCGCTGGCGGGCCGGTACCCGGAGGTCGTCGGCGTCGACCTCTCGCCCGCCGCCGTGGCCCTCGCCACCGCGGAGAGCGCGGGAACACCGGGCGTCAGGTTCCGGGCGCTCGACATGACCGCGCCAAACGCGGGGCACATCCTGCGCGACGACCTCGGTGGCGACGCCAACGTGTTCGTCCGCGGGGTGCTGCACATCCTGGAGGCGCCCGTCCGGCGGCGGATGGCCGACAACATCGGCACGCTCGTCGGCGCGCGGGGCCGGGTTCTGATCGGCGAGACCAACCACCGCGGCCACCCGTTGCACTACCTGGAACGGCTCGGCGCGGGCCCGCGCGGGCTCCCGTCCGCGCTCGCCCGCGCCATCTCGACCGGCATCCCGCCGCCGTCGGCGTTCGGCGACGCCGAGCTCGAGGCGTGCTTCCCCCTGCCGGACTGGCGGCGGTTGGTCGTCGACGCCGACGCGGCGATCACGACCATCCCGCTGTCGACGCCGCAGACCAACGACACGATCCCCGGGTACGTCGCGGTGCTCGCCAAGGAGGGTGCTGCAGAACTCCGCCCGTAGCGAGCGGCGGCCAGGTGGTGTCATCGCCAGGCGGACGCCGCCGCCGATACCGGGGTTGTATCGGCGGCAGCCAACGCCGCGAGGGCGCCGCCTGGGCGTCGCGCAGTAGGGCCGAGTTCTGCAGCGCGCTCCTCAATGGTCGGCTTGTTCGTGCTCCCGGAGCCACGCCAGCGCCGCAGGAAGGGACGTGAAGAACCGCGACGGGATGGCGATGCTGTTGACCTTCAGTGCGAAGTTGGCGAGCACCCGGTCGACGGCGGACCGGCCGACCAACGCCATCCGCGAGACCTGGCATTCGCGGCTGAACGCACCCCGCGCCTCGCGGGTCACGGTGGCGGTGCCGGTGAGGTCGACGAGGAGCGGCCGCTTGTGGTCGCCGTTGAGCTCGTCGACGGTGTCCATCGCCTCGGTGGCAAGCGGACCGGTGATCTCCACACCGGGCATCCAGCGCACCACGACGATGCCCCCCTCGACGTGCAACGAGAAGAACTCGTGGTCGCTCATCCCGGCCGATCCGAATAGGTCATCGCGGGCAGTGTAGACGGCACAATCCCGTGTCGGACCGCCCGGCGCGGCACCCGAAC
>Ga0207706_10004637_pt1 | contig 12883 bp, 11 predicted proteins | sample KBSC53metaG_FD_184318 | JGI IMG/M metagenome (GOLD analysis project Ga0207706, IMG submission 184318) | Corn rhizosphere microbial communities from Kellogg Biological Station, Michigan, USA - KBS C5-3 metaG (SPAdes) (version 2) | ecosystem: Host-associated > Plants > Roots > Rhizosphere > Soil ... | reverse complement strand
AAACAGTTTGAGCAAATGCGTGACATGATGAAGAACATGAACAAGATGAATATGTTTGGGAAGATGATGGGAATGAAAAGATAGTTGACAATTTGATAAATGATGGGTGATAAGTAAGATAAAAGTGAACCAGTTAAAAGATAAAAGTTCCTTCCCAGGGACTTTTTATCTTTTAGTTTTTATCTTTTCACTATTGAAATTGACATGATCGATTCTCTCGGGAAATATCACAATATTTTCTTCATTGGAGTAGCTGGAGCCGGAATGAGTGCCCTGGCTCAATATCTCGCTGGTATTGGAAAGGCCATCAGTGGCTCTGATCGTTTTTTTATTCCCGGACAGCATAATGAAACCCAGGACAAATTAGAAACAGAAGGAATAAAATGTTTTTTACAGGATGGAAGCGGGATTATTGACACTACTGAGTTAGTGATCGCGTCGACGGCTGTGGAAGAAACAAATGTGGAGATCCAAAAAGCAAAAAGTCTAAATATCCCGGTCCTGCTGCGCTCTGAATTACTAACTCTTATCAGTGACACAAAGAAAACAATTGCCGTAGGCGGTACCTCCGGCAAGTCAACAACAACGGCCATGTTATTTGATATAATGGATCACGCAGGTCTCCAGGCCAGTATTATCAGCGGAGCGGGACTGGTGCGACTGCAAAAACAGGGAAAGATCGGCAATGCCTACGTGGGTGGTGGCGATTGGCTGGTCATTGAAGCCGATGAGTCAGATGGTTCGATCGTGAGTTATCATCCTGAAGTTGGATTGTTATTGAATATTGATAAAGACCATAAGGAAATTGATGAACTAAAAACTATTTTTCAAACATTTAAAGACCACACAAAGAACTTGTTTGTTGTAAATGCGTCCAATGCGTTGACAGCTCCGTTTTCACAAAACAAAAAACAGGATTTCACCTCGACAGGTATGGATGCGGGTTATAAAGCAACCGATTTTGAACAAACCGGCTTTCAGATTCGATTTAAAATAAACGGAATTGAATTTTCCCTTCATGCGATCGGGAAGCACAACATGGAAAACGCTCTGGCCGCCTCTGCGGTAGCGAATCAGTTGGGTATTGATCTGAAAATTTGCGCGGAGGCCATAAAAAAATATGAAGGTATTTATCGCCGCAACCAGGTATTGGGACAAAAAAATGGAATATGGGTGATTGATGATTATGCTCATAATCCGGCAAAAGTTGCAGCCGCTATACGTTCCGTACAACCGTTGGCTGAAAAAGTAATTGGGTGGTTTCAGCCACATGGATATGGCCCCACAAGATTTCTCCGAAATGATTTTGTGAAAGAAATTTCACAGGCTTTGCGTCTACAAGATGAGATATGGATGAGTGAGATCTTTTATGCTGGTGGTACAACTACAAAAAATATTAGTGCCGCTGATTTGATCAATGATCTGAATTTTGCCGGTAGCAACGCCTTTTTTATTGAAAATAGAAATGATCTCATTTCCGGGATAAGATCACATTTGAGCGACAACTGCGCCATCTTATTAATGGGTGCAAGAGATCCCAGCCTGGATGAGTTTGCGAAAAAATTCTTTGAGGAGCTATAGTATGAATGATCGCTTTGAGATAATTGCCAGTATTATCAAAAACAGGAGGAGCATTAAGCCGGTTAAAATGAATGGCAAAAAAATTCCTGATGAACAAGTCAGGGAATTGCTGAAGCTGGCTAACTGGGCTCCTACTCATGGCCGTACTGAGCCATGGAGATTTATTGTTTATTCAGGAAATAAGGTAAAAGAATTTTGCTACCGGCATGCTGAGCTGTATAAGACCTATACACCAAAAGAAAAATTTGAGCAAGCTAATTATGATAAACAAATGCACAACGGCGATCTCGCCTCACATTTAATAATTGCCATTATGCAAAGAGGCGGTTCTCCAAAAATTCCCGTTCTCGAAGAAATTGCAGCTACGGCCATTGCCGTTCAAAATATTTTGCTGGGCGCTACGGCTGCAGGCATTGCCAGTTTCTGGAGCACTGGAGGAATGACGCACCATCTGGTAATGAAAGATTTTCTTCAATTGAAGGAAGAGGATATTGTAATGAGTCTTTTGTACTTAGGGTACACTGATGAGCAAATGGAAGGGAAAAGGCAAACTGAGATCGGGCAAAAAGTGATGTGGAAATAAAACAAATAACAATTAATATTTATTCCTCACCGCACAATGGCAATGACAAGACAGGCATGACGCTAAAAATTATGCAAGAGCTCTGCCGCTAGTCCTAAAATGATGCCTTAGGCACATAAAACATTCAATTTGTTACAAAAAATATGTTTGAACTTTGACGATCAGCTCTTATTTTTGCCGTTCAAATTAAACCTATTTTTTAACCGCATTTAAATTTCTATTTAAGATGCCAGTAAAGATCAGACTTCAACGACACGGGTCGAAGAAAAGGCCATTCTACTTTATCGTAGTGGCCGATGCCCGTAGCCCCCGCGACGGTAAATTCATTCAGAAATTAGGTACGTACAACCCGCTGACTGTCCCTGCCACTATACAGGTTGACAGGCAAAAAGCACTCGAATGGCTTCATAAAGGTGCGCAGCCCACTGATACAGTGCGCCGCATTTTGTCATTCAAAGGCGTGTTGTACCTGAAACATTTGCTGCGTGGTGTAGATCTGGGACTTTTCGACCAGGCAACTGCCATGGAGAAGTTTACAAAATGGAGCTCCGAGCATGATGCCCAAATCAGAAAACGCCAGGATGAGGCCCAGCGTAACAGACGTGCCCGTAGACCTATGCCAGGTCGCAGACCTGAACGCAGAAGCGAAAACGGTGGCTAAATCCCCTTAACTAAAAGGTATTAGGTGGTGCATAAGCATCACCTTTTTTATGACACGAATTACACGAATGATCACTAATTAAATTGATCTTCTACACATTCCCGTTCGTTTTCGATAATTCTGGCCGGACTGAGAGATCGGCTTGCATTTGTGCAATTCGTTTTAATTCGTGTAATTCGTATTTATGGTCGAGTATTTTAAAATAGGAAAGTTTGTCACCGCCCACGGGGTAAAAGGTGAACTCGTACTTAAACATGAGCTGGGAAAAAAAACTTCTCTCAAAGGGTTGCATACCATTTTTGTCGAAGAAAGAAAGAATTCTTTTCTTCCCTGGTTTATCGAAACCGCAAAAATTAAGAATGAAGAAGAAGTTCTTATAAAACTTGACGGAGTCTCTACGAGAGAGGCAGCCCTGAAACTCACACAAAAAGAGGTCTGGTTCACAGAAGCAGATGTAAAAAAATTTTCTGCCAAATCATCGCCCATCAATTTATTGGGATATGCAATTATCAATAAAGAAAAGCCCATTGGAGAAATCATCGAGGTCATTGAACAAGCGCATCAAATGCTTTGCAGGATCGAGATAAACAAAAAAGAGGTCTTAATTCCACTGAATGAAGACACGTTGAAGAAAATTGATCATAAGAAAAAAGAAGTGATTGTACAGCTACCGGAAGGGCTTCTTGAAATATACCTGGATTGAATTAAAAAACCATGATTTGCTGGATTTCGAATGGTTGAAAGGAATATTGGAATATCCCGGTTTCACAATAATCCTTTTTAATCATGGCAATCGTGGTTCTATTTTGAACCCTTGATAAAATCAGCCAGTAACTTCATCCTGTAATAAAGATTGCTCAGCATCAGTGATAGAACCATGATTTATTGGATTTCGAATGATTGAAAGGAACATTGGAATATCCTGGTTTCACAATAATCCTTTTTAATCATGGCAATCGTGGTTCTATTTTGAACCCTTAATAAAATCAGCCAGCAACTTCATCCTGTAATAAAGATTGCTCAGCATCAATGATATATTATTCTTTACTTTTTCGACACTATTCCCATTCATCTTTTTAATGTTTTTCAGTTCCTGGATCTTCTCATCGATCTTGTCGATCAGTTTCTCTGCATCCCAACCAATATATTTTTTATTTCGCTCATCGAATACGTGGTAAGGTTCAATCGTTCCAGTCTTTATTTTTTTGAATTTGAAATTATTTTTGATCGCTTCTTTGATAGCTTCATTACTCAACAGGTCGATCATCACATCAGGCGGGTTGCTATTCTTATAGGCATTGCTAAAAATGTTCAGGTTGTCACGTAATTCACGGATCACCTGTTTCTTTAATACATCATTGGTCTTACTTTCCTTATTTAAAAAAGTAACCAGGTCCTTCAGCGGTCCGATCCCTGTTTTGAGCCAGTCTAAGTTCATCAATACAAAAATTAAAAATCAAATATCAAAAAACAAATAAATTAAAAATTAAAAAATCAAAAGGCAAAACCGTTCCTTCCGATTTCCTTCAGCTGTTTTGACATCCTTTTTTAATTCATATTTCGATTATTTTTTGGACCTTGAGATTTGGAATTTGGTTCTTTTCCCATCGTACTTTTGTCCTGTGTCTGAAATCCTCCGCCATATTGCCCATTTTGATCTTGATTCTTTCTTTGTTTCAGTTGAAATACTGAACGATCCCTCGTTAAAAGGCAAGCCTGTATTGGTTGGCGGCAGTGACAGGGGTGTTGTTGCTGCCTGCAGCTATGAAGCAAGAAAATTTGGAATTCATTCTGCCATGCCGATGAAACAGGCAAAAAAGCTTTGCCCGCAAGCGATCGTCGTGAGCGGAATGCGGGGAGAATACAGCCGCTACTCGCGATGGGTGACTGATATCATCGCTTCGCAAGTTCCTTCGTTTGAAAAAGCAAGTATTGATGAATTTTATATTGACCTTACCGGCATGAATAAATTTTTCGGGGTAAGCAAATACACAAGAGAATTAAGACAACAGATCATAAAGGAAACGGGCCTTCCTATTTCATGTGGGTTGTCTTCAGGAAAAATGATCAGTAAGATCGCCACGAATGAAGCCAAACCGAACGGGTTTTTAGAGATCCCTCATGGAAAGGAAACCGATTTTTTATGGCCACTCCCCATTGAAAAAATTCCCGGTGTAGGAAAAAACACGGAAGAGCAATTGAAAAATTTTGGTATCTACAAAATTGAAGACATTGCGAAAACACCCGTCGATGTTATGGAAAAATATTTCGGCAAATGGGGTGAGTCACTCTGGCGAAAATCAAATGGTATCGATTCGGCACATATTGAAACAGGATGGGAGCAGAAAAGCATGAGCCATGAAAACACATTTGAAGAAGATAAAACGGATCTTGATTTTCTATACAGTGAACTGGTACGACTTACGGAAAAAACTGCCTATTCATTAAGAGAAGACGACATGCTTACAGGGTGCGTTACTGTTAAGATCAGGTATTCAAATTTTGAAACTACTTCAAGGCAGGAAACAGTTGACTATACTTCTCTTGATGATAAATTAATTGCCAAAGTAAAAGACCTGTTCAACAAATCATGGCAGAAAAACAGGCCGGTAAGATTACTTGGGGTGCGATTTAGCCAGTTGATCCCATTTACAATGCAGATGAGTTTATTTGAAAACAATGCCGAAAAGTTGAATTTATACAAAGCAGTAGATGATATAAAGAACAGGTTTGGAAGTAAAACAGTCAAAAAAGCAGTTACTTCTCATCTTACAGAAAGTTTAAATCGAAACACAACGAGACACAATAAGAAAAAGTCTTGATGAAGAAAGCCAAAACCTACGGCCTCACGCATATTGCTATTGCTGTAAAGGACCTCGACCAAACACTGGCATTTTATCAAAAGGTCTTTGAAGTAAAAGTAATGTATCACCGAGACGATTTTTTACAGGTCACTACACCCGGTGCAAATGACATCATTATTTTTGAAAAGAAAAAAGCCGACTATGGTAAAACAGGGGGCATTGCGCATTTTGGGTTTAGATTAAGGGACGCTAAGGACATTGATGAAATGGCCGGAAGGATCAAATCAGCGGGAGGGACAATTATTGACAAGGGAAAATTTGTTCCTGGTGAGCCGTATGTTTTCTTTAAAGATCCGGATGGATATGAAGTGGAAATATGTTATGAATTGATCAAAAAATAACGCCAATAATAAAGTCCATATCCTTCTTCTGAAGTGCAATCCCAAACCCCACTTCTGCAAATTGTTGCGCCGTAAATTGAACCCTGAACGGAGCGTCGCAACCAAAGCTAAATAGGATTTCAGAGGCCGGCAACAATAAACAAAACTATAAGCTGCTTGCCTTATCTTCGCCGTTCTAAAATTTTAACTCTAACTATGCCTAAAGCCTGGGACGATTACCTTGAAAAGAACAAAGACCGTTTTTTGAGCGAGATGCTTGACCTTTTACGAATACCTTCTGTAAGTGCAAAAAGCGAACATAAGGATGATATGCAAAAATGCGCTGAACTGGTAAAACAGCGACTGCTTGATGCTGGCGCCGATAAAGCCGAAGTAATGCAGACCGATGGTCACCCGGTAGTGTATGGGGAAAAAATAGCAGATCCATCAAAACCAACCGTGCTGATATATGGCCACTATGATGTACAGCCCGCAGAACCATTGGAGCTTTGGCATAGCGGGCCTTTTGAACCGGTGATCAAAGACGGAAAAGTATTTGCAAGGGGAAGCGCTGATGACAAGGGACAATTCTATATGCACATTAAGGCGCTCGAGATGATGGTACGGACAAGAACAATGAGTACCAACATAAAATTTTTGATAGAGGGAGAAGAAGAAGTAGGTTCACCAAGTCTCGGGAAATTTGTCGAAGAGCATAAGGATCTTTTGAAAGCCGATGTGATACTGATCAGTGATAGCGCGATGTTAAGTATGGAAACTCCTTCTCTTGATATTGGAGTTCGGGGCCTAAGTTATATTGAAGTGGAGGTAACGGGACCAAATCGTGATCTTCATAGCGGAACTTATGGAGGTGCAATTGGCAATCCAATAACCATACTCGCAAAAATGATCGCTGATTGCTTTGACAAGAAAAATCACGTCACCATTCCAGGCTTTTATGATGATGTGGCAATTCCCACAAAAGAAGAAAAGAGATTAATGAAAAAAGCTCCTTTCAATGAACAGGAATACAAAGATGAATTGGGAGTAAAAGAATTATGGGGCGAGAAAGGTTTTACCACCAATGAAAGAACCGGCATTCGTCCCACACTTGAAGTGAATGGCATTTGGGGTGGCTACCAGGGCGAAGGAGCAAAGACCGTACTTCCTTCCAAAGCTACTGCGAAGATCTCTGCACGACTCGTACCCAATCAATCATCAAAAAAAATGACTGAACTATTACTGAATTATTTCAGGTCAATTGCTCCCCCTGCTGTTACGGTGAGGGCCTTTGAACATCATGGGGGCGAAGCATACATTACGCCTATCGACAGCAAGGGGTACCAGGCGGCCTCAAAAGCAGTGAAAAAAACTTTTGGAAAAGTTCCGATCCCCGTTCGTGGTGGCGGAAGCATCCCGATTTGTTCCATTCTCGAAAGAGAACTTGGAGTTAAAATAGTTTTTATGGGGTTTGGATTGGATAATGACAATCTTCACTCACCTAACGAAAAATATAATATTGAGAACTATTACAAGGGTATAGAAACGATCCCATACTTCCATAAATACTTTGCCGGGAGTTAAAAAGATCACCTGGTCTTTTGCAGCGCTTTTCCTTTATGCGCCGCTATATGATCTGTCTTATCACTTTTAATTTCATATTGCGGGTCGTCTTTTGTAGCATGATGAGTATAGCCTTTATAATTAAAATCTTTTGTGTGCACTTTAATGATCTTTCCCGAAACATACCCTGCTTCGGAATTCCATTTTACATGATCGCCCACCTTAAATTGCGTTGGCATAAGTTTTAATTTTGCTGCTGTTGATATTTTAAAAGCAAGAATAAAGCCACCGCTCTACGAGATTATGCCTGAAAAAGAAAAACTTCGTCTTGACAAATACCTGTGGGCCATTCGCCTTTTTAAAACAAGGACGATGGCCGCAGCGGCTTGTGATATGGGAAAGATCAAATTTAATGGCACTTCAACAAAAGCAGCAAGACATGTCAATATTGGCGATGAATACGAGGTTAAAACAGAAAACAAACGATGGAAAATAAAGGTAGCGGCGCTTCTACATAATCGTGTAAAACATGAGGAAGCTGTAAAATATTATATAGACATTACTCCCGCCGAGGAAATTCAAAGACTCCAATACCAGGCATCCGCTTTTCATACAGGCAAACGACAAAGCAAAATAGGAAGGCCTACAAAAAAAGAAAGGCGTGACCTGGATGAGTTTATGGACGAATAATTTCAATGGACTGTGCTCAATCTCCAAATGTTTAAGTTTGCAGCATGCGTATTGATATCCTTACCGTCTTGCCAGAGCTTCTTGAGAGTCCATTGAACCATAGCATCATGAAAAGAGCTCAAAGCAAAGGTTTACTGGAAGTGCATTTGCATCATCTCCGCAAATGGGCTGTCAACGAATATGGCCAGGTTGATGACTACCAGTATGGCGGAGGGGCAGGAATGGTAATGATGTGCGAACCGCTTACGAAGGCTATTGAAGAACTAAGCAAAGAGATAAAGTATGATGAGATCATCTATTTGACGCCTGACGGAAAACCCTTTGATCAGAAAGAGGCAAATCATTTATCGTTGACAGAAAATCTTTTAATGATCTGCGGACATTATAAAGGTATTGATGAACGCGTCAGGGAACATTTCGTTACCAAAGAAATTTCAATTGGAGACTATGTCCTCAGTGGCGGGGAATTAGCGGCGGCAATTTTAGTGGACGCAATTGGCCGCCTCATACCCGGCGTATTGAATGATGAAACGTCTGCTTTGTTTGATTCTTTCCAGGATAACTTATTAGCTCCTCCTGTTTATACAAGACCTGCGGATTTTCGGGGCTGGAAAGTCCCGGATATTTTATTAAGTGGGGATCCAAAGAAAATTGAAGATTGGAGACACGAACAATCACTAAAACGAACAGAGGAAAAAAGGCCGGATCTGTTTAACCAGGATCAATAAAAAAGCCCCGCCAAAGGCGGGGCGGACATTGTGTGGGGACTGTTACAGCAAAACTTTTTGCTTCAAATGGACAAGATCAGCTGTTAGTTTTGGTTGCGACCTTCTTTCGTTATGTGTTGGCTGTCCACAGGGGTGAATGAACACCCTATTTTTTACATGATGACATGCTTGATTCTGCCGGAACTCATTTATAAATTCAGTACTGATGATATCACAGTTGCTGAATCTCAAAAAAGGCCCCGCCAAGACTAGCAGGGCACACCCTTAACCATACGAAACCAAAATCTTTATGTAAAAACTCAAAATATTAATAGTGATCGAACCTAAAAGTAATATGTCACCCGACGAAATCGCTTAAAAATCGTTCAACGGGCAAAAATTGGCGTTGAATTAGTGAGGGTTAATGAAGGACTTGTTGCGAATCAACTTTACATTTCCTGTACGCTTTAATACGCCCCAGCTTTGTGTCTCGCCCTTGATAGCTTTTCTGATAGAACGGAATAAAACGACATATATGAGTTGCCGGTATGCAAAGCGCTGAGGCAATAGCCAAATTAATTTATATAGCTTTTCTCTTTCAAATGCAAACGCTAACAAAGAGACAGCCACATCCACTGCTAGAAATAAACCATAAAAGAATAAAATCTGATGCATGCTTTCGGGGTCATGGCGATTCCATATTAAACTCAAGATAAATAACAGGTCTGCAATAGGTGCAAATATGGGAGTCAATACCTGGAATAATAAAATATTGGGCAATGCGACAAGACCCAAAGATCTGTACCTGGGATTGAAACAAGCTTCTTTATTTTTCCAAAAACTCTGCATGATCCCATAGTTCCAGCGAAAACGTTGTTTCATGAATTGCTTCAAGGTTTCAGGTGCTTCAGTAATGGCAACCGCATCTGTACAATTTCTTACCAGGTAGCCATTGCGCAGGATCCTGATGGTAAGGTCGCAATCTTCTGCGAGTGTATCACTGGTAAATCCTCCGGCCTTTACAATAGCCTCTCTTTTAAATGCCCCGATAGCGCCCGGCACAACTGTTATACAATTGATCAGGTCGAAGGCGCGGCGGTCAAAATTCTGTGCGGTTGTATATTCTATAGACTGCCATTTTGTGAGAACCGATCTGTCATTGCCCACTTTTACATTGCCTGCGACGGCGCCGACGCCTGGTTCTCTAAAATATTTCATCAGTTGACTAACGGCATCAGGCATTAATTGCGTATCAGCATCAATACAGACCAGGTAATCACCGTCGGAATTGCTGATCCCAAAATTCAATGCCGATGCTTTCCCTCCATTGGGTTGTGTAAATACTTTTACTTTACTATTATTCAAAAATGCATTGCCAACCTTTTCAAAAGTATTGTCCGTCGAGCCATCATTGACAAAAACGATCTCAAGATCTTCGTAATCCTGCTGTAACAGGTTCTCTATAGTTTTTATTGCGTTTACCTCTTCATTGTAGGCAGGAACAATAATGCTCACTTTGCCCGGAGTAAAAGCTGTTAATAATTTCTTCTCCTTCCTTGAACGACTGTATTGAATGGTTGCCAATACACCCATAAATAAAATTCTTGCCAATCCTAAAATGATGGCCAGCCAAAATGCACCAACAAATAATCTTTCCATCCAGTAAAGAACGGCACTTGCCCACCCACTGAATTTCACCATATCCGTATGTACAGGTGGCATGATCGCATCCTTTGGCAAATTCAATATTTCACTTATCGTAGCGAATTTTACATTGCGTGATTTAAAATATTGAATAATGCGTGGCAAGGCTTGAACAGTTGCCTCACGATTTCCTCCCGCATCATGTAAAAGAATAATGCCCCTCGTGCTGTCAGATTCATACCTTCTTACTATCCTGTTATAGATGCTGTCTGCATTCACTCCACTTTCCACGTTCCAGTCTTCCGGATCAATGCTTTCACCTACCGTATAATAACCGTCCTGTTTACCTCTTTCGACCGGCTTTAATTCGACTAGTGTAGAAGGCTCGGCATCGGCATTGTAAGGGGCCCGAAAAAGAATGGTACTTCTCCCTGTTGCTGCTTCGATCAATAGACGGGTAGCTTCCATTTCTGTTTCGGCCCTCTCTGCACTTACCGTCGCCATATTAGGATGGGTGAATGAATGATTTCCTATTTCAAATCCCTCCCGGTATATTCTTTTTAACAGCGGAAGATGATTTTCCGCATTTATGCCAACAATAAAAAAAGCAGCAGGCACTTCTTCTTCCTTAAGAATATCAAGAATGCGTGGGGTATATTCTGGATCAGGGCCATCATCAAAAGTCAGAACCACCCTTTTTGTGACTTTAATATCCTGGACTACGGTGTCAATTGTTACCGTTTTTCCAAATTGCTTCCTGGTGATCTTTACATTTTTACTAACAGTATCTTCTTTCAAAACTTTTCCAAACCGGCGCAAAACATAACGAGTTGGTAACTGGCGATAGGTTTCCTCACTCACTAAATTATCTACCGAGTCTCTTTGAATATCTATTATTCCTTTTTGGGGATTTGAAACCACGTCAAGTACCTCACCTTCCTGGGAATAGTAATCCGGCTTTTCGGTCATTATATCAAGAGTGCTGAGAGAAGAAAAATTAAAGAGTTGCTTAGCCAATGCTTCATCAGACAGGTCACGGTTATAAAATTTCCAGATGCGTTCATCTTCAGAACCAAGACGCCAAAGAGCCGTTCCCCCTGTGCCATACTGATCAGCGAAGCGCATAGCGTTAAAATTCCCGCCAGCGTCTACAAAAAATACTTTGTGATCTACACTATCATTATCAGTGTAACTAAAAGAGCAATTGTAGGAGTCGTTATCAAAATCAATAGGAGAATTAAATCTTCTTGCAGTCGACATCGCCTGTTGATAAGTGACGCTTTCAGCATCTTCTCCGTCCGGCCAGTCGTAACCGAAGCCCCCAATTGCCAGGACAATTTTAGAGGGGGGTATTTTTTTTGCAATTTCATCAGTTACTTTTTCTATCCATTTCTGGTCACTTACCGGACCGGGTACACTTTCATCCCAATGCTGATCATAAGCCATTAGAAAAATATAGTCTTCATATTTTGCTAACTCTTTCACATTAAAATCTTCGTCATTGGGCATCACGTCCTGTGTAACCAGCATTCCCAGCGGATGAAGTCTTTCACACAGCTCTTTCACGAACGCATTCATTGGTTCAATACTACTCTCTTTCAATTCTTCAAAATCAAGATTAACACCCTGCAGCTTGTATTGTTGCAGGTACCTCGCTATGTCATTGATCAATTGCTCCTTCTTTTCCGGGGTGCGAAGAACCTTATCCAATAATTCGCCGCTAAAATTTCCACTGTGAGATCTGTAGTCAGCATTGGAAAGTATTGGTAATATTTTTACGTTGTGTTTCTTCATCAGGTTATAAGCAGCGGTATCTGAATTAATTTGAGTAGCTATTTTACCTGTTGAAGAATCAATAAAGAACCATTCCGGTATTACTGTGTTGAGGTCGTTGATATGAGTCTGTAATGAGAACCAGGCCTGTGGGTCCCAATCAACATAAAAACCAGCTCTTAATTTTTCTGTCTCTGTTTTCTTTTTTAATGCCGCTAATTTCTTTTCAGAGGCTATCACAGAAGCATTGTGTTGTTTAGCCTTTAAAAATGAAGCAAAGCCTTTATATTTGGCAGCCTCTTTTTTCGTAAATCCGGGTGAATTCGTTTCCGGGCTTTTTCTGTGCGTTTGAGAAAACAGTGGAAGATGAGGCTTGATATCGATCTTCCAGGCGATCCATACTACAGGAACCAGTAACGCGAGAAAAAAAATAACAAGCCTGCTTAACCATTGAAAGGTTTTCCATCTCAACGGGGAAGATGCCTGAAAAACTTGTT
>Ga0207706_10004636_pt1 | contig 12885 bp, 11 predicted proteins | sample KBSC53metaG_FD_184318 | JGI IMG/M metagenome (GOLD analysis project Ga0207706, IMG submission 184318) | Corn rhizosphere microbial communities from Kellogg Biological Station, Michigan, USA - KBS C5-3 metaG (SPAdes) (version 2) | ecosystem: Host-associated > Plants > Roots > Rhizosphere > Soil ... | reverse complement strand
CGGTACGCTGCTGTACTGGTCGAGGTAGTCGCCAACGTTGACCAGCGCACGTACCGGCATGCGGCCGATTGCAGCGATCAACCGCTGCAGCAGATCGATGTCACCGGCGCCCAGCGATCCGAAGCTCACGTAGAGCAACGGCCTGTCCTTGTTGGCCTTGAACTCGGGAATGACGTAAGGCGGCTCCTTGCGCACGCAGCCCTCGAGGTACTGGAATTGGCCCGGCGGCAGCCTGTGTCGACGCCTGAACCTGACCGCGCTCGGATAGAGCAGCAAGTTCATGTGCGGGCTCGGCTCGAAGAACTGTCCGAGCGGATACGATCTTTCGCCCACGGATTTCAGGAATGCGTTGAACTCGTCGTGAATCGGCTTGATCACTTCCCTGAAGCGCCTGCGATATTGCGCATGACCCTTGCGGTCCGTAGCGCCGCATCCTGAAAGATGCGGTGGAATGTCCGGGTCCTCGATTTCGTTCTCCGAGCACGAGATGATGCGCACCCACGGTCTGGCCTTCTCGCGCGCGTGACGCTTGATGGCTGGGAACAGGATCACGTTGTCGACGCAGATGACGTCGGGCTGCACGCGGTCGAGCACTCCCGGCAGATCCTGTTCGGCCCACTTCGCCGACTCAACGATCATGCCCCAGCAGTCTTTCACGTAGTTGTCGATCTGCTCGTAAGGCGTCTTGCGGAAATTCGGGACGTGGCCGTTGATGAAATCGACCCAGAACCTCGCCATCTCCTCGGGCGGAAGCGGCTGCGAGAGATTCACGGGATGCGCTTCGAAGCCATAGCCCCGATACACGTCGAGGAACCCTGGGTCCGATAGGAACACAACCTTGTGACCGAGCCTTTCGAGCGCTTGTCCGATACCGACGGAGTTCAGCGCTGGTCCGAACGCCGCTTCCGGGAACAGTGCGATGACTTTCCGGGGTTTCACCGTTCTGTGCGACGCCATCTTCACCTTACGGGTCGACTTGCCCGCGGCAGTTCTCGTCCTGGTTGCCGTCCTGGCCATCCTCACTCCTGACCTGCCGCGGTATCGGATCGCGCCTGCCAATCCAAGGTGTCAATTCTCTCTCTGGATGTCATCATCGACGTCGTAGTCTGTCCGGAAAGGACCCTTGGCGGAAGTGGCGGCCGGGAGCGGCCAACGCCCAAACCTGCCATCGCTGGAGAATGCAAATGACCGCCACTCGGCCCCGCCACCGGCGCGATCGTTCGCATATCGCGCGAGTTACCAGCCGTGAAGAGCTCATCTACCTGCTTTCGCGTGCCTCAGAGCTGGAACACGGGCTGGCATGCATCTATCTCTTTGCGGCGTTTTCCCTCAAGAACGACGTCTCTGAAGGCGGCCTGACTCCGGTTCAGGCGGAGATGGTCCGCCGTTGGAAGCGCCGCCTGTCCGGCGTTGCGGTAGAGGAAATGCTGCACCTCGCCCAGGTCTCAAACATGCTGACGGCGATCGGTGGCGCGCCGCACTTCAAGCGCGCCAATCTCCCGATGCCGGCCAATGCGTTTCCCTTTGGCATCCGTTTTTCGCTGGAGCCGTTTTCGCAGGAGACGATCGAGCGCTTCGTGTGTTACGAGATGCCCGAGACCGGTGTTCTGACGCCCGAGCAGGAGAAAGTCTATTCGGTCATTCGCGCCCGAATCATCGAGGCCGAAGGGGGCGGACCGGTCGACTCCATGGCTGGCGGAGCACCGATCAGCCTGGGTACCGGTAAACGCGCTGCCATCAGCGAGCCCTTCGAGATCGACTTCCAAACGGTGGGCGAGTTCTATCACAAGATCGAGACCGGCTTCCTGCATATTCCGGAGCACGAGTTGTTCATCGGGCCGCGCGAAGCTCAGGCCAGTGCGCGTTACCTCGATCTCTCCGGCGAACTGCTCGCCGTCGTGGATCGTGCCTCTGCTTGCAGCGCGATCGACATGATCATCGAGCAGGGCGAGGCTCCCTCAGCAGCCCATCCCGACGCCCACTTCGTCGTGTTCGACACGATTCGAATGGAATATTCGCGCGAGCTGGAGGCCGCCCAGGGTCGAGGCGAGGCGTTCGATCCGGTCCGCCCGGTGGTTTCGAATCCAATGACTCGCTTCTACGACGACACTTCCGGCGGCACGATCATCATCGACCCGCTTACGCACGAAGTGGCAGAACTGTTGAACATCTCCTACGACACGATGCTCCTGATGCTGCTACGGTTCCTCGCGCACACCGAGGAGACCGAACCGGAGCTCGAACATCTCTCACGCGCAACTCTGCGGATGATGTCGACCGTTCTGCGACCACTCGGTGAAGCCCTGGCGATGATGCCGATTGGAGATCCACGGCTGCCTGGAAGAACGGCTGGTCCCGGCTTTGGCTACAACCGCGACGTTCACCTGCTGCCACACAAGACGTCGGCATGGGTGTTCTTTGCCGAGCGCTTGAGAGGCCTTGCGGTTACGGCTGCCGCGCTCCGTAAGCGCGTCGGCGTACCTCGCCAGGTGGACGAGGCGGCCGCCGCGCTCGAGGACCTGGCAACGCAGTTCGCGCCCTCTGATCGCGCTTGGAACCGCGCTGCCGAGGTCAAGCAGTTCGCTCGGATCGATACCGGCAAAGCACCAGCGATAACTCCGGAGCTGAACGGACCGTATCTCGTGACCAACGTCGAGAACCTGGCGAACTCCAAGGGCGAGCGCCTGGAGGCGCGTCCGAGGATGGCGCTATGCCGCTGTGGGGGCTCGGCGAACAAGCCGTTCTGCGACGGAACGCATGCCCGCATCGGTTTCACGAGTGCGAAATCGCCGGATCGGGTGGCGGACCACCGTGACACGTACACTCGAGAGGAACTGACCGTGTTCGACAATCGCGGTATCTGTCAACACTCCGGGTTCTGCACGGACGCGCTGCCTTCGGTATTTCGGGTCCACACCGAACCCTTCATCGACCTCAGCGCCGCAGACAAGGAAGCGATCATCCAGGCGGTGCGGCGGTGTCCCTCCGGTGCGCTTAGCCACGCACTCGACGGTATCGAACACCGCGATCAGGAGCGTGAGCCCAAGGTCACGGTTTCCAAGGATGGCCCGTACCGCATCACTGGAGGTGTGGAGATCCCCGACGAGCCGCGGGCGGACGGCGCCTCAACCGAACATTACGCGCTGTGCCGGTGTGGAGGGTCGAAGAACAAGCCCTTCTGCGATGGTACGCACTGGTACATCAAGTTCCACGACGACAAGAACTGACATACCCAAGACCTCAAGCGCACCACCGCTAGCGGGGCTGATCGACCCCGGACCGGCTCCAGACGTCGAAGATGTACGCAACTTGATCGAATGCACCAGAGTCCACGCGGGTGATCCCCCGAAACGGCTCCTCCAGCGCCACGATCGAGAGCAGCACGACCGCGATTGTCATCGCGAGGGCTGAGGTCATCAAGACCTGGGCCACGGCGCTTCTCGTGCCGAAGAGGAAGCTGAAGCCAATCGTAACGCCGCCGGCGCCAAGCAGCGCGATCCACATCACGGCGGGTATTCCCTCCGATCGGCTGCTCAGCAGGCGCAGCCGGCGCTGATCGCCCAGTTGGCTCAACCTCGTGAGCGACTGCGCATACCAGATCCTTTCGTGATCATTCTGCGGCTGGAACTGCTGGTAGGTCCGCCACAGCTGGTTGTACATTTCCCAAGTTTCAGGACTGTACATTTCCCAGGTTTCAGAATTTGACGTCCGTTCGGCCATGGCCGGCCATTCCTTCTCCACCACGAGCTTCGCGTAGGCGCGGAGCTGAGTTTCCAACGTTCTCCGCGTGTCGTCGGGAAAGGCTTGGGCATGGCGGTACAGGTCGGCAAGCTGGTTCGCTTCCTGGTCGACGCCGGCCTGTGCCTTATCGAACTGCTCCCAGACGATGATGGCCGTGAAACCAAGTAATACGGCGTACAGAACCCCGATCACGGCATAGATGAAGCCAGCCACCTCGTTGTTGAGCTTGAGAATCTCCACGCTGACCCAGCGCCGTGTTAACAGGGTGCCCGCGGCCGCAAGCAATACCGTCGCCCCAACGAGGAGGATGCTCCACAACCACGCTAGTGACATCACCGCACCTCCTGCTTCCTCGGATGCCGGACGGAAGGGTAACGCGTGGAGAGACGCGATGGCCAGAGCCCTACTCGCCGACTTTCAGGCAAGAGATGGTCGCTGCCCTTCTGCGATGGTACGCACTGGTACATCAAGTTCCGCGACGAAAAGAGCCGACATACGGTCCACCAAACAAACGGCCCCGCAGGTTACCCTGCGGGGCCGGTCCCCTTCGACTGGAACTAGAGTCTGTCAGGCCGTCGCGCGCCGTCGCGTCATGCCCACTCCGAGCAAGCCGAGGCCGAGCAGTGCCAGTGTGCCTGGCTCCGGCACGTCATCCGGCGGTGTGAAGCACGTGGCGCCTTCCGTTTCCGTGCAGCTCAGGTAGGACCACTCCTCGAACCCGTCGTTGTTGTTGTCGGGATCGCCGAACGAGCTGAAGAGCTGCAGGTGATCGTCGATGCCGAAACTATCGAAGAACGAGGTCGGCACATACAGGAACATGTCGCCGCGTCCGCTGCCCGCTGCCAGCGAGTAGTCCAGCGTGATCAGGTCATCAACCGGCATCGCCCACGCGGCGGCCACGCCACCGAGCGTATCCGCGCCGGCGTCGTAGCCCGTGAGGCTGCCATCACCGATGAAGATGGACACGTGATTCAGCGACAGAATCGGATCCGGATTGGTCTGGTTGATGTCGAGCACGAAGGTAAAGACATCGACGCCGCCGAGGCTCGTGACGGCAAAGTCGCCGAGCGTCACATCGCGGTTCTGGTTGATGCCGTTACCGACCTGGTTACCGGCCTCGAGCGGATTCGAGGTGGTGTTGTACATGAAGTACGTATCGGGCCTACCGCCGTTCGTCCCGACGAATTCGGGGAATGTGCCGGAGCCGGTGCTGCCGCTGCTGTCGTTGGCGCTGCAGACGGTCGCGCCATCGGTCGCGGCGCAAATGTTGTAGCCACCGGTCAGGTCGATGTTCGCGGCGCCGGCGTTGGTGAATGCCAGGGCGACCGCTGCTCCGAGCAACGTTGCCTGCATTCGAGTCCGTGACGTCGTCATTGAAAGTTTCTCCTGGATTATTAATGTTTCGATCAAGTGGTGTGTTGATGCCGTCCGCCGGCCCGTCCTAACTTCCTCGCAGCGTTTGAAATGCACGAGCCGTGCCAACCAACACAGTGCATTGATTTATCTGAAGAAATGCCTGCTGTCGACGGTCATAATCCCGACGGTGTAAAGGATATCGCCACGGCCGCAGACGGCTTCTTAACTTAGTGCGCACCCGGCGTTTGGCGGCAACTGGCGACGCAGCTTTCTCGGCTCAGATCAAACGAGTGCGTTCTGAATCGGAGCTTGAGCCGACGGCTCACTTTTCGGATGCAAGGTGTGGGCCGAGTGTCTCGCCCGCTACTTGACGAGCCCGCCGTCACGGGCGAGCACGATGGCCTTGGCCCGTGAGTCGACGTCGAGTTTGCTGAAGATGCTCGTCAGGTGGTTCCGGACGGTCTTTTCGCTGATGAAGACGCGCTTTGCGATTTCGGCATTGCTGAGGCCACGCGCGAGATGGCCGAGAATGTCGAGCTCGCGCGCGGTGAGCTCGTCGAAGGTCACGTCCTTCCGAGCGGATTCGCCCTGCGGAGCCTTATGCCCGGTGAACTCTTCGAACGCTTCGCGAAAGCGCGCCCAGGCGGGCTCGGCCTCGAGCAGGATGTGGTTACGGCTCTCCAATGTCACGAAATGCGCGCCGGGTATTGCGGTCGCGAGTGCGCGCCCCTGCGCATAGGGAATGCGCGCGTCATCCCGGCCGTGGATGACCAGCGTAGGGACCGTAACGGCGGGAAGTCTGTCCACGACATCGATGTCCCCGGTGGCTTCGATAAGCCGCGCGGCGATTTCCGGCTCTGAGGTAACGCGCATCAGATCGGCGAACCAGCGTTCCTGTTCGTCGCTCGCATCCGGCACGAACATCGTAGCGAACAACTTGCGGAACGCCGGGTTCTCCTGGCCCCATCCGAGGCGCACGAGCTCGTTGAGCGCGCGATGCTGCCGAGCGGTCTGCTCACCGCGGTGCTTCCAGCCATGCGCGAACGCACCGTATAGCACCAGGTGCGAGACGCGTTCGGGGTGGCGGATGGAGTACTCGACCGCAACGGCGCCTCCCTGCGAGATACCGATCAGGGCGAAGCGGTCGACGTGTGCCGATTCCACCACCGCTTCGAGGTCGGCTACCTGCGCGGCCAGGGTCAGATCGGCCACGTCCCAGTCCGAGAGACCGCAGCCACGGGCATCGTAGCGGATGAGCCGATGAGCGCTTGAGAAAAACCCGAACCAGTGACGCCACACCGGGCTCTGCCAGTCGAACTCGAGGTGTGACAGCCAGTTCGCCGCCTTCACGAGCGGCGGCCCGGTACCAGACTCCGCGTACGCGAGTCGCACCTCGTCGACGCTACGGGTGAAGCGGATGGTCTGGTGCAAGGTTGCGCAATAATACTCCTCGCTTGCACAGGCGTACTGAATCGGCGGTCGCCTGTCATAGCTCGCTCGAAACCAGAACGAGCAGGAAGGTGACGGCGTATAGTGCTCACGGGTCGTAGCTCTTCTTTTTATCTGTCGACGCGTTCGACGTGATTCGCGTCCGCAGCTCGCACGCTGCTTTGACAGCAGGGCTGCTTCGGAGGGAGTAATGGCATTGTATCGACGATTCGATGACACTGGACTTGGCGTGACCGAAATCGTGGCGGATCATCGCCAGGCAATGGAGCGAGCTGAACACGAGCGCGCGGCAGTGCGGCTGCGGGCGCTGGAAGCTCAGAGCTCGGCGGGCAACGATCCCCAGGTGCGAATCACAACCTGGGAGCGCCTGCATGCACTTTCATTGCCGCGGACGCCAGAGCACACGCTCGTCAAAGTGATCGCAACACAAACTCACTTGACGCTGGATCAGGTGCACTTGGAGCAGCAACGCCGCGCAAGCCTGGTGGCGAAGTAACGCATCTTCAGCAAGCTCGCTGTGGATTCCCGCGCCAAGACCATCGTGCTCGCGCGGGAGGGACATTCGTCCTTACCCGACCCACCGCAAAATGAGTCATCTGGCTCATGCTCCGGCCTGGTCACCCTCCTCAGAATGCCGGCCATTCAACCGATGCACTGAGGAGATCTCACATGAATGCTGCCATCCAGACGTTGAACGAGGCGCTCACTGACACCGCTCGCTATGCCCGTTGCATCAAGGCTTCCAAGAAGGCGCCCTGGGAGATCGATCGCGATGTGCTGCGCGGCCGCGAGTTCGACTTCAGCCACAAGTTCCTGCCAGATGGGCTCTCAAAGGTCGACGAGCTCGCTTTCCTGACGGAAGCCGAGAGGCGCTCGCTGAGCCAGGTCCAAGGGCGTACCTATGCCTACCTGTTCGGGCTGGTCGAGCGGTTCATTGGCGCGAAGATCCTCGACCAGTCGCGCGAACACTATCTCGGTGACCAGGTGGCACTCGAGGCGCTGGTGCGCTTCGGCGACGAAGAGCTCAAGCATCAGGAGCTCTTTCGGCGCGTCGAGGCACTCATCTCCCACAAAATGCCCAGCGGCTACTCCACTGTCGCGGACCCGAACGAGGTTGCGCGCGTGGTGCTATCGAAGTCCACATGGGCCGTGCTCGCACTCACCTGTCACATCGAACTGTTCGTGCAGAGCCACTACGAGCACAGCATCGACCAGGATGCCTCGGTCTCGCCCCTCTTCAAGGACATCTTCCGTTTTCACTGGCGTGACGAATGTCAGCACGTGATTCTGGATGAGCTCGAGTGGCGGCGGGTCGATGCCCGGCTGACGCCCGAGGAGCGGGATGCCGCGGTCAGCGACCTGATCGACCTCGTCGGCGCAGTCGATGGCATCGTGCAAGGGCAGGCCGCGGTGGATTCCGCGTACTTCCTGAGGCTCTGCGATCGCAACTTCAGGGATGACGAACAGCACGCGATCAAGGATCTCCTCGTCAAAGCCTACCGCTGGCAATACATCGTCAGCGGAGTGCAGCACCGACACTTCGGTCGGCTGCTCACGGAGTTCACCACGACGGCACAGATGCAGCGAATCCAAAACGCACTCGCCCCCATCATGAATTGAGGAAGGCGGCCGGGGAGTTGCCGCTACGGGTTCGGCGGGGGCCTGACCTGCAACAGCAGGTCAGGCCCGACCGATATCTGCCCGGAGAACGGTCCGCTGTGTGAGGCAATCAGCACGACTGAGACAGCGACTCCGGTTGCGAAGATGCCCATCGCGATGGCCGCGGTGGCCCGGTTGTCACTGTGCACGAGCCCTATTGCAACCAACGCGCACAGGGCCTGTAACAGGACACTGGCCCATTTGACCCAGTTGACAGTCGACTCGCTGACGATGATGCGTTGACGGCGTGCGTCGAGTGCGTTTTCCAGCGCGACCACAATCTCCCGCTGCGCTGCAATCTGGCCATTCGTGTGCGGCTCAAGAGCTAGGGCCAACTGCAGCGCCTCCGCCAACGCGACCGGGACCATCGTCAGCGCCGCGCGGCGCCGAGACATGGCAGGCCATTCGTGGGTTGCGGCTTCGTCGATCTGACGGCGAATGAGGCTCGTCATGCGCGCTTGCGGGTCTCCCGGGAAACTCTCGATGAGCATTACCACCGCGCGCAATGCGCTGGCCTCGCGGCTCACCGCCGCCTGTGCCTGATCGAAATCCCTCCAGACCTGTGCTGCGAGAAACGCCACGAACAAGCCAAAGATGATCCCCAGCGGCGGCAGCATGCCGGGCGACACGGCTTTGAATGCGCGCGCGCGCTCACCCTTCGCAGCGGCCATGATCAGCGCGTAGAGACCGCCCGTGGCCACGTACGTGGCGAGGAAGATAACGATCGCCATCCACGCAACTGGAAGGTTGTACATCCACTGGCTCACTTGTACCTCCGCGCCTCACGACGTTGATCTGCCTCTAGTGGGCGACACCCCCGCCGGTGGACCATGCTCGCAGCGATCGCTGTCGCCAGGCGATGCGCTGGTCATTTCACCCCCCTCCTCACCCGGACACAAGAGTCATGGCTAGGCGTCGCGCCCCGCTCAGACTGCTGGCGATGCTCGCCGCTGCTTTGGTGGTTTGCCCCGTCGGTGCCGAGACCCTCGTGGTCAGCGCCGCACGCATGCTGGTTGGCGAAACCCTTGAAAACATGGGGGTTCCGGCGCACCGCCGCAACGAGCCTTTCGAAACTGTGACGCGCTTCACGCCCTTTGCCAGCTTATGTCGCTGGCCCGGGCGCTATGCTTGCCCGCAGTCATGATCGAAACGCCGGCCTGGCGTCGCTTGGGGTTGGGGGAAAAGCCGAGTGCAGGTTAGGCCATGGAGGGTATATGGGACAGGCCGCGCTGCACTTCGTTAAGGCGGACATTCGAAACCAGGAAGCTACCGGAGACGATCCGCATAGCGCCTGCACGCCGGTCGAACTCATGGGTGACGACCATTTGAGCGCTCGGCTCCATTTCGAGCTTGACATCGAAGGAGAGCCGCGTCGCGCGCATTTCGTGGAGATCAGGCAAGCTGAATCGGGCGACGTTGAGCTCCATGTGCCGCCTGATCAACCTGTACCCATTTCGCACGACCAACTTCAGCAGGTTAGCGAAAACTATTTTCGTCGAGCGCTTTCGGCCATTGAACACACGTATGGCAGTGTCGGGTTTGCTGAATCGGAGATCCGCAGCATCGAAATGGGGAAGTGGTACACGGTAGATCTAAGCTCGTGAGAGTCCCGGCCGCAGTAATTGCAGCCACCTATTCCTTGAGCGTCCTGAGCAATGCATGGAACCGCGGATCGTCGCGGATGGGATCCAGTTCCGGGTCGTTGTCGAGCCACGTGCGAGACGTCACGGAGCCCTGCAGGAACGCGAATGCCTGGTCGGTATCTCCCACCTGCGCATAAAAGCACGCGACGTTATAGCGCGTGGTGGCATCGTCCGGATCAATCGCAACGGCCCTGTCCGCCCAGTCAACCGCTTTCTCGCATTCACCAAGATTATCGAGCGCTGCCGTCGCGAGAAAGTACGCGCGTGCATTGTCCGGATAGCTCTGCAAGTGACTTTCCGCCAGAGCCACACCACGGCGCTCTGCCTCGAGCGCCTTAGCTTCATATCCAAGCTTTCGATAGACGGGCGCCGCGATGAGCGGTGACTGGAAATCGTCGGGGTCCACCTCCGACGCCTTCTCGAAAAGCTCGAGTGCTTTTTCGAGCGCGCCCTGATGGAGCGCCGTTCGCGCATATTGATACCAGGCGTCGAAGGAACGTGGGTTCTGCGTCACTGCGCATTCAAACTGCGCTGCCGCCTCGTCGTATCGCTTCTGGGCCAGTAAAGAGACGCCGCGGGCCGTGTGTGCCTCGGCGAGCCCGGGAGCCAGCTCCATCGACCGGCAGCTTGCCTCGTCGGAGGCCTGCAGATCGGCCGCACCCCCCGAGTAATAGATGGCGAGCGAGGCGTGGGCCTTCGCCAGGCCAGCCCAGGCCTTCGCGAACTTCGGGTCCAGTTCGGTTGCACGCCGGAACATGTCGATCGCGAAGCGGACACTCTTGGGACCAAAGCGATGCAGGAAGTTCAGCCCCCGCAGGTAGAGCTCGTAGGCTGAGGCATCCCGTGTCGTGGCATGTACGGCATCTTGCGGTAGCAACCGCAATTGCAGCGAGCTGACGATCTGGCGTGCGATGTCGCTTTGGATCGCGAAAATGTCCTCGATCTGCCGGTCGTAGATTTCCGACCAGAGCTGCGTGTCGCGGCTGGTCTCGACGAGCTTTGCGGCAACGCGGATGCGCTCGCCCGACCTGCGCACGCTGCCTTCCAGCACGTGCGAGACCCGCAATCGCTCAGCCACCATCGCAACGTCCACGTCCTTCCCCTTGAACGCAAAACAAGACGTTCGCGAAGACACACGCAGATCTGCCACCCGCGCCAGCGCGTCCAGCAGTTCCTCTGCCAGGCCGTCGGCAAAATATTCGTGGTCATGTCCGGGGCTCATATCCACGAACGGGAGAACGGCGAGCGACCGCTGTTCGCGGGCCTCCAGATGTGTCGTAGCACCGATTGGGACCGGCGCAGTTTCGATCCGCCGATCGATCGGTGTATCGGTCGAGACCGCTTTCTTATTGTCGCGCCCGATTCCGGACGGCGTCAGCTCGAATGCCCACGCCAGCATCAGCGATATCGGGAAGCCAGCGATGACGAGCGCCACCACGAGCGTGACGGTCCATTTCGGCAGTGTCAGGGCGGGGAACAGAACGTCCGCTGCCTGGATGACCCCCCAGCCCACGACGACGTACACAGTCGCAACCTTGACTACGTTGCGGCGTCGCAGTTCGATGAAAAATTCGCGCATTTAGCCCTCATCAGACGCAGGGTCCAGAAGCCACGCCAGCGCATCCTTTTCACAATCGAAGACATGTCCCATCAGTCCTCGATTTCTGGCGACCGTAACCTCAAAGTTTTCAGGGTCCACCATTTCAGGTCGCACCACCATGGCCAGCTTCATTGTTGAACCGGCCGCCTGGGCGAATGCCTGTCCCCATGTGTACCGCTCCAAAGTGTCTGGACTCTGATGGCCGGTCCAGTTCGTCGTATCGATTAGCAGGTTGTGCATCCTTTGTTGCCGAGCAAAAGTGATGGCGTCTATGACCTTGCCTGCCGCCTCCGCCAAAGGGCCGTGACCCGATAGCCGATAACAGCAGTAGCCCTCCATGACCTCGAAATGCTTTGGCGCTTCCATATTCTCCTCCGCGGCTGCGCAGCGCATGGCCGCGACGTCAGAATGTCCGCCAGCCGCTCGCCCGACCAGTTTATTGACGTGGACGCTACTCGCACACGTGTGGCGCAAGGACCTGCAGTGACCCGACACGCCAGCCTGGGATCTCGAAAATGGCGGAATGACGCGATGGGGATGGTGGCCAAGGGCCCAACCCGAACAGGGGCCTCGAATCCCGCCTGGTTCTGGCGGGCCAATTGAGTCAACGGGTTAGCGCCGTCGCGACCGAACCAGTCCCGAATCGGCCATCGAACCCCGCCGGTGACGTCGCCCCCCCCCGACGACGGCGCTCCATGCGCGACCCCCAGCTGCCGTCGATGCGCGCGCTAGGAGGAGCATTCCTCCTGACCATCCATGCCTCGCTGCATGCGGGACTCTTTTGCGACGTCCAGCATTTTACTTGCGAGCAAGGCCCTCAGACCGTTAAGTTAAGAGCGCTCCGGCACGGGGGAACCCGTGCCGCTGGGTTTTTCGTTGCCACCCCGCGATTGCAGGGTCATCTGCAATCCAGAATGACTATCCGCGCGAGGCATTGCCCGTGACCTTGCCGCGCTTCGTCAAGGAGGACCTGGATCGTCAGGCCTGTACTTGGAAACCGTCCAGCGCCTCCGCTCTCGGACTGCGGACGCGGCTGGCAAATCAGCTTTCCTTAGGCGTTTGAGACAACAAGAGGTGAATGAGATGAAGCGGCTATTCGCAGTATTAATGAGCCTGGCGTTGAGTTCGACGTTTGGCTCTCTGGCCCTCGCAGATGATGATCCGGCCGAGTGTGCGGCAACGCTCAAGTTGTTCCAGGATGCCGGCGAAAGCGCCGGCTACTTCAAGAAGAGTTACGGTTATGCGGTCTTCCCGACAATCGGCAAGGCCGGACTCGGCATCGGCGGAGCTCACGGGTCGGGGTGTGTCTATGAGAAGGGCAAGCAGGTAGGCACGGCCAAGATGAACCAGTTGAGCTTCGGTTGGCAGGCGGGCGCACAGGGTTACAGCCTGCTCGTCTTTTTCGAGGATGACAGGGCATTCAAGGACTTCACGTCG
>Ga0207706_10004635_pt1 | contig 12890 bp, 6 predicted proteins | sample KBSC53metaG_FD_184318 | JGI IMG/M metagenome (GOLD analysis project Ga0207706, IMG submission 184318) | Corn rhizosphere microbial communities from Kellogg Biological Station, Michigan, USA - KBS C5-3 metaG (SPAdes) (version 2) | ecosystem: Host-associated > Plants > Roots > Rhizosphere > Soil ... | reverse complement strand
AGATCAACGATAGAGTCGCGCCAATTCCGCGCTCCAACGCGGTGGAAAGCCTATGTGCCTGCCCAGTGAGTACGTAGTAGACAAACCGGATGGGAGCGTTCCTGCCTCTGCTCGTGCTTGCCGCCGTCGCGAGCGAGCCGCACCCTGCAGTTTTGGCCGGTGCCTATGACGGCAGCCAGACGGAAATGGCAGCCGCGCTCGAGCTCCAGCCGAATGGGCGCTTCCGCTACATGCTGTCCTACGGCGCCTTGGATGAGCAGGCGGCGGGCAGTTGGCGTGTCGCGGGCCGTACCGTGCTGCTGGACGGCGATCCGGTTCGGGAGCCCCGCTTCATCCTCGCGGGCCAGGGCAGTGCGAGCGGAAACGGCATCCACATCGACCTGCAGCTCCCCTCGGGCATGGACGCGCAATTCTTCGAAGCGGCTGTTCGATGGAGCGACGGCAACGCGACGGGCGGCCGCATGTCCGAGGAAGGGCTTTCGCTGCCCACGCCGGCCGGTCAACGGATCCAAGAGGTGCAGCTGGCGCTCCCCATGCTCAACCTTTCCAGCGAAGCGTTCCGCGTAGAGTCGGCGAAAGGCCTGCACCTGACTTTTCGCTTCGAGCCGAATGACCTCGGGCAGGTCGCCTTCAAGAATACGCCATTGCTGATAGACGATGGCGATTTGCTTCTCGCGCGCCACGACCGCGAAATCAGATTCCACCGGGCAGGATCCGCCAGGAACTGACCGTTCCGCGCCTCGGCGCACATCTTAGCCCCACCTGTCCCACTTACGCTTTGTCCGAAGCTTCATAACCCCAGTCTCAGCCCAGTCGGAAGAACCAGCAATAGAAGGCGATCAGCTGGCAAAGGCGACGGCGGTCCTCCGGCGTGCGCGCATTGCGCCACCGACAGCACCAAAGCCGGCAAGCATCATGGCCCAGCTCGCGGGCTCAGGAGCAGGGGTCGCAACCAGTCCTGCAGCCGGCAGCGCACGATCCAGTCCCACCGCGATGGAATCGAATTCGAAGGCAATCCCGCTCGAACGGAAGACGATACCGCCGATTTGCCCCTTCCCATCGAAACCGAAGCTAACGCGGCCGTTCGGGTGAGACGGCCCCCTGCCGATCAGGTCCGAACCGGTCACCGTCAAAAGCGGATTTGCGTAATCGAGCTCACCGGCCGCGGTGAGGCCGATAATGTCGATCGCGTTATAGGCATCGACAGAGCCCAAATAGACACTCAAGCTCGCCAATACGCTCGAAGGCGTGTTGTACTGCCTGAGGTCGAACAGCATGCTGCCGCCCGCTCCGATCGCGACATATTGCGTATCGTCGCCGACCGGGTCCGCCGCAACGCCCAAATGGCTGCCGGTGAAGAACCCATAACCGGAAGAACGTGCAGCATCGAAGTTGAGCGTGTCATCCCCATCGAAGGTGGTGACCATCTGCTGATTAGGGCGCAACCCTGGGTCGCCGGCGCCAGAAAGTGAAACGTCCTCGAACCTATAGGCGACCGACTGCGCACTGGCCCGAGAGGAAGCCGCCGACAGGAGTGCCGCGACAAGCAAGACTGGAACGATACGCATACATTACCCCCGAAACACGGGAGCCCCATAACGCGGTCGCAACAAATCCCAAAGTAAATAGATGCTAAATAACCATGGTTAATGTACAAACTTAGTCATAGATTAACCAATATGCGATAAACATTAGTATTTTGAGGTATAATTTTTGTATTCCTCCCGTCGATTTCTCGAACGTAACAAGCATTTACCTAGTCCATCGAGTCTGTCCGCAGATTAGATATGATTAGGCTGGCGCCGACCGCTCTAAATGTTACAATACCGGTCAAGGACCCTCGCCCGCCACCGCAGGAACTGATTGTGCCCGCAGGATGGGCCGGACCATCGAAGGCTCTGCTGCAGCGCGCGCCCGGGCCTGTGGCTCGGACACAATGAGTTCGAAGAGCAAGCGGATGAACGGCAGCTCGGTCCAGGATCAGGCTTTCCCGATCCCCACACTCCACCCCCTGCCACGTCCTCGCCAGGCGCGATGAACGCAGGACTCCCTCAACTCATCGCAAATTTATGCGCTATTAACAGATATTTGGCGTGATCGTGTTATACACCCCAGAATCGGGGTGGGAAATTGATGAAGACGAGTGTGCTTGCGAGCGCAGCCTTATGCCTGTGCCCGCCGTTGGTGGCGACTACGACAACGCTTGCCGTTCCGAGCGCGAAGCGTGCAGTCCATAAACTCACCGCGCCCGTGCACCATCACCATAGAATGCAGGTCGCGCAGCACCAGGCCCCACCCTGCCCCGCCGCAGAGACAAGGGCCGCCGCAGCCGATATTCCGTCTCCTGACGATCAGACGGATGTCACCGATCTGAAGGACCTTGGCCAAGTGGCTTCGGCTGCGCCTGCCGGTCGCCAACACGGTCCCAATCAGGTGACATTTGTTACGCCGCCGCGTCCGAGCTTCCCGTTCGGCCCTGATCAGCCGATAATTCGGCCGACACCGCCGATCACCCCTGTCACGCCCGTGAACCCCACCAATCCTGGCGCCGTGCCGGAGCCGACGAACTGGGCTCTGATGGTTGCCGGATTCATGGGCATAGGCATGATGCTCAGGCGCCGAAAAGCCACGGCCCCGCGCCGAATGGCCTTCTCGCGCGCAGGCGTAACAGCAGCAGTAGAGCTGACAGGGCTCGGCAAAATGCTGTTCGGCAGCTCCGCGGCCGTAGCGGGATCGGGCACTGCCGTTACGCATGCACTGGGAACCACGCTGCTAAAGAAGGCGATGGTATGCGTGTGCTCGGGTGCGGTTCTGGCGACCGCGGTCACCACTGTGCCGCCAATCAGGCGAGCGGTATATTCCGCGACGATGCCCCCGCGGCACGCACCCCCGCCATCGTTGGATTGCGTCACGGTTCACGCTGCTTGAGCCGCCCGGTCGACGCGCGGGGCCGTTTTCCAATCAAATCAGGATCCCCAAGGGGAGCCCGCCAACGCCTGCAAGGCTGATTTCATGTCGTCAGAGGCGTTCTAGAAATCTCGATAACCACCTCCCTTGAAAGGGAGGTGTGATGCTTGGCGAACAAGCGCTCCGGCTCCTCTCCAAACAGCATCGGGATTTGGGATTCGTAGTGATACAGCAGATCTATTTTTTGGGCGATCTGCTCGTCGCTAAGAGCAATAAAGTTTATGTTTGCCTGGAGCTCCTGCGCTCCTGGCGACACTTTTCGCAGCACGTTACCGTATATCAAAGACGCGTATACAGCCGGAAATAGTTTGCGACCCCTCGGGAATGGGACTAGCTTCCGGGTTATATAGCTTAGAACGCCTTCGCCGCCCGGTCTGAAGGCCTTTGCGTGAGAATCTTTGTCGATCTTGATTTGGCGCAGCAGCGCTTTGTAGGATTGATCTCGTATGAATTTCAGCCAAGAGTAGGGCACGTCTTCATATAGAAGAATCTTGTCCAACGCCCCCTTGTCCAGCAGCTCAAATGCCGCCGCCCGGCAGGCGATATGGTCGACGTGATTACCGAAACCGGCAGGAAAATAAAATAGTGCGCCTGGAAAATTTGCTTTATATTCACCGATCGCGTCAGTCAGCTTTTTCAGTAACTTTGAGTCTTCTTTGTTCGACAATAATGCGAACGGGAACCTTTGCCTGAGCAGGGACTCCGGCAAATTGAGGTAATGCGCGTCAATTCCGATCGAATCCCAGGCAGATTTATCTTCCGTGGTGCGATCTGCGTTGATGGAGTCGAAGAGCTTTCTTCCTGTCTCTTCACCATCCTGCGGCGACCGCTCATCGGTGGACGTGAATATGTTCAGAACTATCACGTCGTGCTTACGGCCCGGGTCAGCGATGATCTGCCCGCCACAGGACAGGGCAACGTCGTCCGAATGAGGGGATACGTAGATATGCTTAACCATCACCCATCCCTTGTCCGCCGCTTGCTCATAGGAAGATATCCAAGGAATCCGGCGAATTCTTTCGAAAAGCAATGGGCCGGAATGCTCCAGTGGTGATGGCGGCCGAGCAGCTGATGTGATGACGAACGACGGGCTGGCAGTGGCGCAACGCAGTAGCTTGGAGGTTGGGACCTGGTTGGGCGCGCCAATCGACGCATTGCCCATTCGTTCACTCTCGTTCGGTAGATGTGCTACCGGCCGACGCGACTACGACGGTGGTGAGGAATAGCAGGCAGTGCGCTTTCTCTTTACGTGCATACCCGGCCTCGGCCACTTCAATCCGGTGGCGCCGCTCGCGCATGCGTTGAAGGCGGCAGGCCATGATGTCGCCATCGCTACCGCACCCGCCTTTGGCGAAACGGTCGCGCGTGCAGGCTTGGAATTCATTCCCGCGGGGTTGGATTGGGACGAGCGGCGCCTGTTGGAAACCGTGCCCGAGCTGCGTTCCGTTATGAAGATTTACCGTGGCGAGTGGATGATGAAGAACATCTTCCTCGATCGCTCGCCCCGTCGGATGATCCCCGATCTGCTGAGGATCATTCCCGATTGGCGGCCCGACATGATCGTCGCCGGCTCGTTCGAATATGGCGGCCCTCTCGTCGCGGAGAAATTGGGTCTGCCTTATGCCAATGCAAACTACACGGTCCGCTGGAACCGTTGGATATTGAAGCTTGCGGTCGGACGCGCCCTGGCCAAGGTGCGTCGCGAGATCGGACTGCCTGCAGATGCCGAAATGGAGGCCTATGGCCGCTATCTCGATTTATGCTTCGCGCCGCCTTCATGGACATTCGAACATGCGCTGCTGCGCCCCGCTCTGACGCGGCTGGTCCGATCCAAGGTGTTGAGTGCCGACGTGCCGCTGCGGCAACGGTTGTGGGGCATGCGTGCGCTTCTGCTGCAAAAGATATTTGCGCGTGCGCAGCGAAAGCACCCCGAGCAGGCCGCAATCCGGCCCACAACGCATTTCATCGCTGACGGCGATCAGGCCATGGAGTTGCCGGAAGCTCCCGCCTGGTTGGGGGAAATGCCTTATCAGGAAACCGTATTCGTCAGCTTGGGCACTGTGTTGAGCGCGGAATATCCCGATATCTTCGACAAGATTCTGGCAGGTTTGAGCAACGAACCCGTCAATCTTGTCATGACCATGGGCGGCCGAGACGACCCCGCCAGGTTCGGGCCGCAGCCGCCCAACGTTCGCATCGTACCGTTCATGACTCAGGAGGAATTGCGGCAGCTGTTGCCGCACGTGGACCTGTGCATCAATCATGCAGGCTATAGCTCGATGATGGAGGCTCTCCTCCGGGGAGTTCCGCTTGTCCTGCTGCCATTGGTGTCCGATGCGCCGATGAACACGCAGATGTGTCTGTCGAGCGGTGTTATGCCAGACCTGCCTTCGGAAGTGTGGGGTCTTAGCCCCAAGGGGCTTCCCATCATTCGCGCGGAAAGGCTTACGCCCGCGATTATCCGCGATGCGGCCATGCAGGCACTGCAGGATCCGACCTACCGGACTGCTGCCCGCAACATGCAAAGAGAATTGGCCGAACGAGAAAGCCTGGAACAGGCCGTTAATCTGCTGGAGTGCGTGGCGAGTGGGAAGCGGCGACTATAGATGCGCTCACAGCTAGACCTGCGAGAATCCTTCAGCGCACCGTAAACAATACCTGATCCACGGGTCTCCCGTCGCTCGCGAGCAAGAGCAGCCGATGCGCGCCGGGCGACGGGAGGATTGCCGGACTCGAGCCAGCATCGCCCAGATCATGCGCGTCGAGGCGCCAGCGCTCGCCGCCGCCGGCGCCCGCGGCGGCAAAACGGATGCGTTGGCGCGAAACCGGTATGTCGGGATCGAGCGCGTAGACCGCACCTGAAACCGGACTTACGATGTGCGGGCGGCGCGCAGCGGGCGGCGCCTGATCGAGCATCGTCTGGCTCGTGCCCGCAAGGAAATATTCGGCACGCGGTGGCTCAACAGCAGCGGAGAAGCGGACGGGGCGCGTCTCGACACCTGCAATCGGGCGGGGCGCACGGCCGGGCTGATCGCGATGAAGCGCCAGCATGATCTCGCGCCAAACGGGCGCGGCGCCGCTCGTTCCCGAGACACGCGTCATGCTGTCGCCCTCGGCATTGCCGACCCAGACGGCGACGGTAAAACGATCGGTAAAGCCGATGCACCAATTGTCGCGCATCGCCTTGGACGTGCCCGTCTTGGCCGCCGCCCAGAACGGCAGACGCAAGGCGGAATCGATCCCGAACGTGACGGCACGCGCATCCGCATCGGCGAGGATGTCCGACACGATCCAGGCGGCACCCGGCGCCATCACCTGCCTGCGCTGACCAAGTGGATCGTCCACGCGCAGCCGCAGCGGAAGATATCGGCCGCCATCTGCCAGGGCCCGATAAGCAGCGGCCTGCTGCTGCAGGGTCACCTCGGCCGATCCCAGCGCGAGGCTATAGCCATAATAATCGCCGTCTTCGGTCAGGCCGCGATAGCCGATATCCCACAGCCGATCGCGGAAGTTCTCGACCCCGTCTATCAACAGCGCACGCACCGCCGGTACGTTAAGTGAACCGGCAAGTGCAGTCCGCACGCTTACCGGCCCCTTGTAGTCATGATCATAATCCTTGGGCACATAGAGCCCCGAGGCGGTATCGAGCTGGACCGGGCTGTCGTCGAGGATCGAAGCGGCGGTGAGGTAGCGACGCTCGATCGCTTGCCCATAGAGAAAGGGCTTGAGCGTCGATCCCGCCTGACGCGGGGCTGCGGCGTTGTCGACGTGCGAGGCTGTCGAATAGCCGCCGATGCCGCCGACATAAGCCAGCACATCGCCTGTACGATTGTCGACCACCACCACCGCACCGTCACGTGCGCGCTCCGCGCCGAGACCGAGCAGTTGATGCCGAAGCGCGGTGGCCGCGATCGTCTGCACGCGTGCGTCGAGCGTGGTGACGATCGTCTGGCCGGGCTCGCTCAATAGACGCGCCGCCAGATGCGGTGCGAGATCGGGATCGTCCGCAAGCGCCTGCGCGGGGGCGGTCATCGCCTCCGCCTCAGCCAGCATCATGGTACAATCGGGCAGATGGCCGGTGCGACAGGCGCGGTGCGCAACCGTGCCCGCATTTGCTTGCGGCGAAGGAAGCAGCGCCGCCAACAGCAGCGCTTGGTCGCGATCGAGCATGTCGGGCGATTTGCCGAACAAGGCTTGTGCGGCCGCACCGACACCCTGCGTCTCGCCGCGGAACGGTGCCAGGTTGAGATAGGCTTCGAGGATCTGGTCTTTCGACCAACGGGCCTCGATCGCCCACGCCGCGCGCATCTGGCGGAGCTTGCTGCGAAGGCTGCGTGCTCCCGGATCGCCAAGGCCCGGCGAAAGGAAGCCGGCGAGTTGCATCGTCAGCGTGCTCGCACCCCGTGCATGGCGACCATGGAGCCTGCTCCAGACGGAGCCGGCCAGCGCCCGCCAGTCGACGCCATCGTGAACGTGGAAGCGCTTATCCTCGCCAGTGATCACCGCATCGCGGAGCGCAGGGGTGACGCGGTCGAGCGGCATCCAGGCGAGCCGGCGCGTCGAATAATCGACCCGAATTCTGTCGAGCAGGCGACCGTTGCGATCCCGCAGCCAGGCTTCGCTCGATCGCCAATCGCCACGCACCTGCGGGTAGCTCGGCATGGCGGGAGGCGCTGTCCAGAATGCGAGCGCAATCACCGCCAGCACCGGCATCGCCAGCCATAAGCTCGGCCTCCGGCGCAGCCAGCCTAACCAGGCGCGGATGGACTCGTTCACGGCGCGATCGTGATCGGCGCATTGGGCACCGCCGCATGGATCTCAGGCGAGTACATCGCCTCCACGCGCGTCGGCGGCAATTGGAGCCGACCGGTGCCGTTCAGCCGCACTGCATATTCAACCGTTGTACGCCCTTTGGCCAACCAGCGGAAATAGCCGAGCCAGGCATCGAAGCCCTGCTCGACATACGAAGGCCAGGCATTGCCGCCATTGGCCTGGTTCGCGAGCATGGCGGATTGGCCACCTCCGGCACCCAGGATGGAGGCGCCGGCGGGAATCGGATCATCTATCACCACCCAATTGCGATCGACCGGCGCATCGATCGTGATCCGCACGCGCATAACGTCGCCGCGACTGATCCGGTCGGGATGCTGGCGCTGGATGAACGAAACCTCGCGAGCGATACGGTAACCGGCTGACACCGGGGCCTTCAACGGCACCGCCGCGCGCACCGATATCGTCGCCCACGGCCCGGCTCCGCTGTCATGCGCCAGCAACAACGAACTCTGCATGGGTGGCAATGGCAGATGCACCAGCGGCGGCCGCAGCGCATTGCTGGTAATCGTGTGGCTGCCGATGCGAAGCGTCGTCAGCCCCGTTGTGTTGCCCGGATAGGCCGCGGCGAAGCGGCGTACCGCGACCGTGCCCCAGGCATTGGCCGGGGTCGTGTCCCAATGGCCCCGCATCTGCCGAAGCGCGACGCCTATCATCATGCGCGGCGCTTCACTTTCCCAGCCGGGCCGGCCAGCAACGGCGAGCAATGCCTTGAGTGCCATCTCGTCGCCACTGACCATCATCCACCACGGCGCATTGCGATTGTCGGTGAGGTCGAGCCGTGTCCCTTCATAGAGGATACGGCCGCGGAGCGCCGCCTCCGCCGCTTGGACACGGCGCGGATCTATGCCCTGCACCGCGCTGAGCGTGACGAGCCAGTCCGCGAGCGTGGCGGTCGGCATGTCATTCAAGGGCATGGCAAGCTGATCCACCATCGCGGGCGTGGCGGCGCCGTTGCGTGCCAGTGCTGCCAGGGCGGTCAGCCGCAGCAGCCGCGCGTCGCCGGGACCCGCGCCCTCCTCGGTAATCCGCCCCTCGACGACGCCGCGCAACGCCTGCAGCAAACCAGCCTTGGCAGCGTCAGGCCAAGACAGCCCGGCATCGGCCGTAATCGACAGAGCGTAGGCGGTGAGCGCGACGGAGCCGGGTTCGTCGGGCATCGGCCAATAATGGAGCAAGCCGTTGGCGGCGATATAAGTCGGTAGCGCCTCCATCTGCTTGGCCCAGGCGGCGCGGTCGTCGAGTGCCACTGCCTTGGAGAGGCGCTGTTCAAAGCAACCATAGGGGTAAGTCAGCATATAGCTGCGCACGCCGTTCAGCGGCGGCGCGGGCGTAGCCATAAGCGCAACATCGATACCGCCCCGACCGGGCAATGCGCCCGCGGGCGCCCCGACCGGCACCGAAGTGCCGGTACCGACGCGGACCAACGTTGCCGCCCAAACCTGTTCGGGCACCGCCGGCACCACTTGCTCATCAACCGCCATGCGGTCCTGGGCGCGGCCGTCGGCGGAGCGGGCTGTAACCGTCCAGTGCAGCTTGTCGATACCCTGCGGCGCGGTCAGTCGCCAGGTTACGGGCACAGCGCCTCCTGCTGGGATGGTCACCGTAAGCGGACCGCCCCGCGCTATCGCCGGCTGGAGCGCGACGTTGGCCGTGACCCGCATCGGCCGATCGGTGCCGTTGCGAAGCGTGAAGGTGGCGCCGTAGAAATCGCCCGATCGCACGAGCGGCGGCACGCCGGCATAAATGGTGAGATCCTGCACGGTACGAACATTGGTGCTGCCGCTACCGAACAGATCGCCGCCCGCGGTTGCCACCGCCACCAACCGATAAGACGAAAGCGCGTCTGCCAGTGGTACGTCGACCAACGTGCGGCCCTGTGCGTCGAGTTTCACACGCCCGCGCCACAGCAGCACGGGCCGGAAGTCAGATCGCGTGAGAGAGGAGAGGTCCCCACCTCCCCCGCCGCCGCTTGCCACTGCCTTTAGGCCATAATGGCGTTTGCCCACCACCTGGGTTTGCGCGGTGGAAGTCAGCACCGACAACGGCCGCTCGCCCATCATCTTGGCAAGAATGTCCCAGCTGTCGTTGGGCGACAGCTGAAGCAATGCTTCATCGACCGCCGCAAAGGCGATTTCGGCTTGGCGCGGCGGCTTGCCGTCGGGGCCGAGCACACGCACCGCGACGTGCGCATGATCACGCACGCGATAGCGGCTATGATCCGCCAGGACCGCGACCTTGAGCTGGTGCGCCTCCCATCCCACCGCAACCTTGGCGACACCGATACGGTACGAAGGCTTGGCCAGGTCCACGAGTGCGGTCGGATAACCGCCATCCTGATTGAAGAAAGGAAGGTGCCAGCGCCGCGCAAAATCCGCCAGCCACAGTCGCCACCCGGATACGCGGCCACGCACCGCCATCACCGAAATATAGACGTCGGGTGCATAGGCGCCGGGCAGCGGTACCGCGATCACGGGATCTTTGCCCGAGACGGTCGTGACGAAGGAAGAGAGCACGCCCTCCCGCTCCACCGTCACCAGCGCTGTCGCGCTCCGGAAGGGCATGCGGACCTGGACATGCGCGACATCCCCCGCGCGGTAAGTCTTGGCGTCGGGAATGACGTCCATGCGGTCGCCATTGTCGCCACCGAACCACCAATCCTCATCCCCCGCAAGCCAGACCGACGTGACCGCGCGCGCTTCATTTCCCTGACGGTCGCGCGTTGTCGCAACCGCGATCACCTCACCCGATACGCCCGGGTCCAGTGTGCAATCGGCGAGGCCATGCGCATCGGTCGTCGGGTTGCACGTGGCGCGAATGCGTGTTGTTTTGGCGCTGTTGTCGAAGGCATAGAAACCGCCGATCAGCCGCCGCCGCGCCGATATGATTTCGCGCGTATAGAGCGCTACCGTCACGTGCTGTCCGGCAACTACCTTCCCTTCGGGCGTCAGTACCGCCAGCTTCAGCCGCATCGAGCCCGCACGTTGCATCCAGCCGTCAGGCTTGATCCCGAGCCGAACCGCGGCGGTGTAGATCGGGATGGAAGTCGAGGTGGTCAGCGTTTCGCCGTTGGCATCCTCATAATCCATTTCGACGGCCATGCGCGCCGAGTCCGTGAGCGCCGGCATATCGATCGCGGTACGCAACGCACCGTGCCGATCGAGCGCGAGCGGCAGCGTGATCGCCGCGGGCAGCGCCGGCGCGCTTATATCATTCTGATCTTCATCGAGCGCGACTGTGCCTTCGCGAACCGCAGCCCCACCGAAGCTCCAGCCGTCCCATCCCGCAGGATTATCGCTCAGCGCTTCGAAGGCAGCGCGCACACGGACTGGGGCATTTGCGGCCCCTCCGCCAGAGAGGTAGCCGACATAAAGATCGAGCGGCAGCCGCTTGGGCCTGACCGCCGGCGCGCGTGGGCCGCTGACGCTCGCGCGCATCGTCGGCAACCGATATTCGTCGACGCGGATCGACTGCCCGGTGGATTGGATCTTATCGCCAATCTGTAGGCTGAGATCATAATCGCCGGTCGGTGCGCCCTTGGGCGGCGCCCATGCGCTCTCGCCCATCCCCGCACGGTCCAGCGCTACGGGCACGTCGAACTCCATGTCCGACCCGCGATGCTTGAACTGGAGCATGCCCCGAAGCGCGCCGCCGGTGCGAAAACCGGCAAGCGTCGGCTGGCGGTAAACGTGCGTCATGTGAACCGTCTCGCCCGCGCGCAGCAAAGTACGGTCGAAGATCGTGTGGAAGATCGGCTCGGGCGCGCTCCAACCATAGGGAAGGTCGAAATTCCATGGCTGGATCCCCTCGTTCCAGCTGGTCAGCACGAACGACATGTCGCCGTTCTTGCGCGCCGCCACCAAAAGAGGGGGCGATTCCGTACCGCGCTCGTCACAATCGCTGGCGCTCGACGGATCGGGCAGGCCGCGGACCAGCAACCGGCCGCTGGCATCGGTCCTGCCCGTGCCGAATGTGTGGCCGGAGCAGGTGTCGGTGACGCTGATCGTAGCGCCGCCGACCGGCTTGCCTGTATCCAGTGCCGTCACCCAGGCGAGCGAAGCACCGCGGCCCCATTTGAAATGGACCGCCATGTTGGTGACGAGCGCGGAAGCCGCGACATAACGCGTCGCCGGACGCCCCAACAGGGCGCGGCCCAGCTTCGGGCTGGCCAGCTCGACCACGTAGAATCCCGGCTTCTCGAGCGGGATGCCGACCACCTCCATCTTGCGGCCGCCATTCGGAAGCCGAAGCTGCATCGGCGTGACGTCGGAAGACCCACTCAGCAACGAACGATCACCCGTGTGATTGATGGTGACAGTGTTGCCGGCGCGTTTCTCATCTCGGAAATCATCGGCTTGCGATTTGGCTACACGGCGCAGCCAGGAGGCGATGGCCGCGTCATCATCCGAATTGATGCGGGCTTTGGCGCCCGACAGGGCCGCGATATTGCCCATCAGGCGCGGCTCGACGCTGCGCACGGTGACCGGCAGCACGCCGCCTTCGCGCGATTCGAGAATGCCGAATGGCGCCGCAAACTTCACCAGCGGCGGTGCATCAGCGATTTCTACGTCGAGAGGGAAGCGCCGCGCATTGGCGAGCGGGCGTCCGCTTTCGTCGCGCAGGTTCGGCGGCATCAGCAGGTGCGCGGTGATCGCCGGTGGAAACGGCGTCCGGAAGCTGACTGCCTCAACCGTCGGGTTGGTGCCCTCCGCGGGCTTGGGCGCCAGCTGTCGACCGGATCCGATGTCGAGCCGCAACCGCATCGCATCCGCCCGCCGGACCGGTGCCGTGAACTGGACGCTGATCGGCTCGATCGGATCGCAACCGGCGTTGGCATTTGCGCGGGCGCAGGTCAGCCGCGCGGAAAATTCCTTCCGAACCTTGAAGTCGTAGCGATGATCCACACCCGCGACACGACCGCCGGGACTGCGGATCGACCTACCCCATACCAGCGCGACGTCGTGTCCTGGCGGCAGCGGACGCCGGCATTTGAGGGCGACCACATTGGCGAGCGCCGTCTGCCGCGCTTTGGCCGCCAGCGGCAATGGATGCGGAAGCCCCGCATTCTCGAGGAAGGACTCTGTCGCCCAATT
>Ga0207706_10004633_pt1 | contig 12892 bp, 8 predicted proteins | sample KBSC53metaG_FD_184318 | JGI IMG/M metagenome (GOLD analysis project Ga0207706, IMG submission 184318) | Corn rhizosphere microbial communities from Kellogg Biological Station, Michigan, USA - KBS C5-3 metaG (SPAdes) (version 2) | ecosystem: Host-associated > Plants > Roots > Rhizosphere > Soil ... | reverse complement strand
TGCGGTCCCTGTCGCTCGCCAGCCGCAGGGCTTTGCGCTCCGGCAGCGAGTTGCCGCAGCCGTGGGAGCAGCCGCCGTTTCTCTTCTGGGCGAGATCGCCGAGAGAGTGGATGTAGCCGAGGTCCTCTCCGCGCTCGACATCGACGATCACAGCCGCGTTGAGCGGCGGCGGATCGGGATAGTCCCAGAGAAAAAACTCCTTACGATTGCCCTTGAAGGCGACTTCGACGAGATGCGCCAAACGCTACTCCTGCCACGCGCCCAGACGCAGGAATTTCTGCCTGCGGCGTCGCACGAGTTTCTCGGGGCGCATCTTGCGCAGCTCTTCGACGTGGCGGCAGAGCACCGTCTGCAACGACTTGGCGGCGGTCTCGTGATCGGCGTGAGCGCCACCTCTGGGCTCCGGAATCACCTCGTCGATCACCTTCAGCTCGAGCAGCTCGGGCGCAGTGATACGGAGCGCGGTGGCGGCCTTCTCGCGCATCTCCGGGCTTTTGGCGTCCTTCCAGAGGATCGCCGCGCAGCCTTCGACCGAGATCACGGAGTAGACGGCGTTCTCCATCATGAGGACGCGGTCGGCGACGCCGAGTGCGAGCGCCCCTCCCGATCCGCCTTCGCCGATGACAGTAGCGATGATGGGAACCTGGAGCTGGCTCATCTCGTACAGGTTGCGCGCGATCGCCTCGGACTGCCCGCGCTCTTCGGCTCCGAGTCCGGCCCACGCGCCCTGCGTGTCGATGAAAGTGATCACCGGAACGTGAAATTTCTCGGCGAGCTTCATGAGGCGCAGCGCTTTGCGATAGCCTTCCGGGTGCGGCATGCCGAAGTTCCGCTTCAGCTGCTCCTTGGTGTCGCGCCCACGCTGGTGGCCGATGACCATGACCGTGTCGTCGTCGAGACGGGCCCAGCCGCCGATGATTGCCGCGTCGTCGCGGAACGCGCGGTCGCCGTGCAGCTCGATGAAATCCGAGAAGGCGAGGCGGACGTAGTCGGCGGTGAAGGGACGCTTCGGATTCCGCGCCACCTGCACGCGCTGGTACGGAGTCAGGTTGCGGTAAACCTCCTCGCGCAAGTCGTGCAGCTTGCGCTCGAGCGGCTCGATCGCTTCCGCTACGCTCAACTGACTGTCACCCGCCGTTCTCTTGATCTCGTCGATCTGCCGCTCCAACTCGGCGATCGGCTTCTCAAACTCGAGCTGTGTTGCTGAAGCCACTGGTCAGCTCCCCCGTTGAAGTCGAACGGAAGACTCGCCAAGAATATTACGCAGAGCGTCGAGCGCCGCACCATCCGCCGCCAGAGTAAGCGAGCGGGAACGGAGCCGCGCCTGGCCGCCGTTGCCGTCGCTCCATCTGAATTCGAGGGGCGCAGAGCCGGGATGGGTCTCCGCCACGGCGCGCACATCGGACATCAGGTCTCCAGAGTACGAGCCCTTCGCGAGCTCGATGGCAACGGTGACCTGCCCATTAGTCCGCATCTCCGCCAGCTTCGTTGCCGACTCGACAATGAAGGATGGATTCTCGGCGCTCTCGTCACGCCGTGGATACGCTCCCTTGAGCAGCATTGGGATATCGGTCTTGATCTGATCGTTGAGAGTGGCCCACTTCTCCGGAAAGATCAGGACTTCGGTCGAGCCCGAGAAATCCTCGATGGTGAGTCGCGCGAACTCGGAGCCGCTGCGCTTGCTGATCTGACGCTTGATGCTGGTGACTACTACCGCGAGCGTCATCTGCTCGGGACGCCACTTTCCGAGATCGGATACAGTGTGCGTCGAAAATATCTCGGCCTCGGTGCGAAAGCGCTCGAGTGGATGACCCGATGTATAGAAGCCGAGGATTTCCTTTTCCTTGGCGAGCCGCTCCGACTCTGTCCACGGCTGGACGTTGGGCAGCGTGTGTGTCGTCTCCACCCGCTGCGAATCACCCGCGGGCGCGCCAAAGAGCGACACCTGACCGGTGATGAGATCTTCCTGCTTGAGGGACGCTTCGCGAATGGCAACGTCGAGCGCCGCGGCGAGCTGAGCCCGGTGGCCGCCGAGCGAATCCATCGCGCCCGCCTGGATGAGTGCCTCGAGCACGCGCTTGTTGCAGATGCGCAGATCGATGCGCTCGCAGAGGTCGAACAGTGAACGGAACGGCCCGTCCTTCCTGCGCGCGGAGATGATCGAGTCGATCGCCGCGCGGCCGACATTGCGGATGCCACCGAGACCGAAGCGGATGCGCGTGTCACCAACGACGGTGAACTTGTAACCCGACTCGTTCACATCGGGCGGCAGGATCTCGAGTCCAGGTTCGGCTGAGCCCGGCACGTGAAGCTGGCGCGCCTCGTTGATGTACTTGACGACGTTGTCGGTGTCGCCGATCTGCGACGAGAGCAGCGCCGCCATGAAATCCGCGGGGTAGTGCGTCTTGAGCCACGCGGTGTGATACGAGATGATCGAGTACGCCACCGAGTGCGACTTGACGAAGCCGTAGCGGCCGAATGTCTCGATCTGTCCGGCAATCTCCTCGATGATGGACGGGTCGTGGCCGCGCGCGATCGACTTCTCGATGAACTTGCCCAGCTCGATGCGAATGAGCTCGGCGTCCTTCTTTCCCACTGCCTTGCGCAGTACGTCCGCTTCAGAGAGTGAGATGCCGGCGAGCGCCTGAGCGACGCGCATCACCTGCTCCTGATAGGTGATGACGCCGTAGGTTTTCTCGAGCACCGGCTCGAGCTCGGGCAGGATGTACCTGACTGGCTCTTCACCGCGCTTGCGCCGCATATAGACGCGGTGCATTCCGGCGTCGAGCGGACCGGGCCGCATCAGCGCATTGGATGCAACGAGGTCGTCGAACCGGTCTGCTCTCATGCCCTTGAGGAGGTCCGTGGCGAGCGGAGACTCGAACTGGAAAACACCGACCGTTCTTCCAGCGCGAAGCATGCGGTAGGTCTCGACGTCGTTGAGATCCAGCGTGTCGAGATCAGGCGCCGACCCCGTGCGCTCCTTGATCGACCGGAGTGTGTCGCTGATTACCGTGAGCGTGGTGAGCCCCAGGAAATCCATCTTCAGCATCCCGGCGTGCTCGAGCGCGTTCATATCGTACTGCGTCACTACGATCGAGTCTTCGTCACTCTCGTTGGCGCCGGCTCCCTTTGAGGCCTGGGTGCAAACGGGGACGTACTCGTCGAGCGGGCCGGGGGCGATGACTACGCCAGCAGCGTGAACGCCGGCGTGGCGCGACAATCCTTCCAGCTTCATGGCGTAGTCGAGCAGCTGGCGATAGCGCTCCTTCCTCTCCTTTATCTCGCGACTGTCGTCCTTGCGGGTCGCGTAGAACTCCTTGATCTCCGGAATCCGCTCCTTCGCTTCCGAGATACTGAGCGAAAAATTCGGATGATTCGGAACGAGCTTGGCGAGGTAATCGGTCTCTGACGGTGTGAAGCCGAGCGTTCTGCCGACGTCCTTGATCGCCGCGCGGGACTTCAACGTTCCAAAGGTGATGATCTGGCCGACGGAGTCGCGTCCATACTTCTGCCGCACGTACTCGATTACTTCACCGCGCCGCTCGAAGCAGAAGTCGACGTCAATGTCTGGCATCGATACGCGTTCCGGATTCAGGAAGCGCTCGAAGAGAAGGTCGAACTTGAGCGGATCGATGTTGGTGATCTTGAGGGCGTAGGCGACGAGCGATCCGGCGCTCGATCCGCGGCCCGGACCGACCGGAATGTCTTTCTCGCGGGCAGCCTTGATGAAGTCGGCAACGATCAGGAAATAGCCGGCGTAGCCCGTCTTGGTGATGACGCCAAGCTCGTAGTCGAGACGCTCGCGCACGTGCGCTGGAAGCGGATCGCCGTAGCGCTCGCGCGCGCCTTCTTCGGCGAGGCGGATCAGCAGCTCGTTTTCGCTCTCGACGCCGCTCGGGAGGGGGAAGGCAGGAACGCGGTACTGCTTCGAGAACTTGATCTCGGTCTCGTCGGCGACCCTGAGCGTGTTTTCCAGCACGTCGGGCCGATCCGGGAAGGACTGGGCAATCTCGGGCGCGCTCTTGAAGTAAAGGCCTTCGTCGTAGCGCATCCGGTTGTTGTCGGCGAAATCCTTCCCGAGCCCGATGCAGAGAAGCACATCGTGGGCGTCGTGATCGGCGCGATTGAGGAAGTGCGCATCGTTGGTCGCCAGCACGGGAAGATTGAGATCCTTTCCGAGCTGGAAGATCCGGCGGTTGAGCGAAGCCTGACCTTCGGAATCGTGAGCCTGGACCTCGAGGTAATAGCGGTCCTTGAAGACGTCCGCGTACCAGGACGCGACGGCCCGCGCCTGATCGTACTCGTCGCAGTTCAGGTGGTGGGCGATTTCGCCGGCCATGCACGCCGATGAGACGACGATTCCCTCGTTGTATTTGGCGAGGAGCTCGCGATCGACGCGCGGCTTGGCGTAGAAGCCCTCTGTGTAGGCGAGTGAGGAGAGCTTGACTAGATTCTTGTACCCGGTCGAGTTCTGGGCGAGCAGGACGAGGTGAAAGTAGGGTTTGCCGCGATCCCCGCCGACGCGGTCGCGAGAGCGTCTATCGCCCGGCGCGACATAGGCTTCCATGCCTATGATCGGCTTGATCCCCGCCTTTTTTGCCTTTTCCTGGAACTCCCACGCCGCGTGAAGGTTACCGTGATCCGTTATCGCGAGGGCAGGTTGCTCGAATTCGAGAGCTCTACTGATGAGGTCTTCGATCCGGTTGGCGCCGTCGAGGAGGGAGTATTCTGAGTGGCAGTGGAGGTGGACGAAAGACACATGATAAGAATATGCGACGCGGTATTCTGGCGATAGCGGTTTGCGTCGCTGTTTTGCTGCTAATATCCACTCCCACAGCCTGTTACCTCAGTCGAGGGGCTTGGGAGGAGGCCAAGATTCTGAGCCGGCGGCAACCGATTTCGGAGATCGTTGCCGATCCGCGGACGCCGAGTGATGCGCGCGCGAAGCTGAAAGTGGTTTTGGCGGCCCGTCAGTACGCAAAAGACAGCCTCAAGCTAAGAACTAAAGACAGTTTCACGACATATTCGCGCCTAGATCACGACACGCTTGTGCTGGTTGTGTCAGCAGCATATCGGGACACCCTCAAACCGTACACGTGGTGGTTTCCAATCGTCGGCCGCGTGCCGTACAAGGGATACTTTGACTTCGCGGCGGCGAAAAAAGCGGCGAAAGATCTCTACGACGACGGCTTCGATGTCTACGTCCGGCCATCGGATGCTTTCAGCACACTGGGATTCTTCAACGACCCGCTGCTCAACACCACTCTCAAAGGTGATTCGCTCGGCCTCGCCAACACCGTCATCCACGAGCTGACGCACAACACCTTCTACGCATCCGGCCAGGCCCCCTTCAACGAATCGTTCGCAATGTTCGTTGGCGCGCGCGGAGCTGCCGCGTTTTTCAGATCACGAGGACAGGAGGCGGCGGCGGAGAAGGTCGAAGCCGAATGGACGGATGACAAGCTCCTCGCACGCTTCTGGGCGCGAGTGATTCGATCGCTCGACTCGGCGTACGCTGCGCATCCCGCGGACAAGGCAGCGCGTATCGCCGCGCGCGATACGGTTTACGCATCGGTGCGAAGCGCGCTCGTCAACGAAATCGCGCCGCAGCTAAAGACCATCAATCCGGTTTACGCGCAGCGAGTTCAGTTGAACAACGCTGCTTTACTCGCGCGTCGGATCTACGCCAGCGACCTGGACGTGTTCGATCTTCTTTACGAAAAAGAGGGGCGGGATTTGAAGCGCGCGATTGGACGCGTGATCGGACTGGCTAAGGCGAATCCGAAGACACCGTTCGTCTCGTTGAGGCAGTGGGTGGGAAGGGTCAACTAAGAAGCGAACCAAGAACTACCAGCTGGCAGCCGGCGGCTCTCAGCCTGCTGCGCCGTGCCGCATTGATGCGGAGTAACGCTCGCCGCCGCAGGCTATCGGCCCCCAGCCGCCAGCTGGTAGTTCTTAGTCAGCCTTCTTAAGCTCTGGGTTCCGCCCCGCCGCCGAACCTCGATCGCAGCAGCGCTCGCAAGTCCACGACGGGCTTCCGAACTTCCTCCTCCACCGCCGGCTTGTTGTCCGACGACAAGGCGACGCGCTGCATCTTGTCCCGCACGCCTCGGTCGATGAAGCGGCATAGCTGATCGAGCGAGTAGTTCGCGCCCCGCCGCGTCGAGTAGGCGTTGAGCGGATATGTCACGCTGAGGTGATTGCGGGCCCTCGTCAGAGCCACGTACATGAGACGCCGTTCTTCCTCGGTTTCCTCTTCACTGTTAAGGCAACGCGCAGAGGGGAACCAGCCGTCGACGGCCCAGATGACGAACACCGCGTCCCACTCCTTTCCTTTCGCCGAATGCGCCGTGCTGAGGATCAGCGCGTCGTCCTCTTCCTTGCTGCCGCCTGCCAGATCCTGAGTTGCCTGCGGCGGCTCGAGTGCGAGCGCGGAGAGGAACGCTGCGCGGTCGGGATAGCCACCGGCAATAATCTGAAGCTGATCGAGATCGGCCAGGCGCGGCTCGACTCGATCGTATCGCTCGCGCAGAATGCTGTCGTAGAGCATTCTCACCCGCGCGATTTCGGATGACACCTGACCCTCGTTCTGAATTGCGCCGGAACGGAGTGCGTCAAGGAGCTGGACGAGCGCTGCATGTGCGGCTCTTGCGCGTGGTGGCGGGCTGTAGCGGCCGAATGCATTCGACTCCCACGCCGCAGCCACCATGGACTCGATTGCCGCGCGTGCCGTAGCGTCGCCGATTCCCGGCAAAAGAAGGAGGATGCGGTACCAGCTCACTTCGTCGCGGGGGTTCTCGAGGATTCTCAGAAACGCGAGCACATCCTTGACGTGCGCTGCTTCGAGGAATTTGAGACCGCCCCATTTCTCGAACGGGATCTTCCGGTTGGTAAGCTCGATTTCCAGGTCCGCCGACATGTACCCGGCGCGGAAGAGCACTGCGATCTCGCTGAGACGGGTTCCTTCCTCGTGCAGCTCCAGAATGCGATCGACGACGAACTTTGTCTGCTGTTGCTCGTCGCGCGCGGCGACCAGCCACGGCGATTCACCGCCAGTGCGCTCTGTCCACAGATTCTTGGTGAAACGCTCCGCGGCGCGCGAGATCAGAGTGTTGGTGACGCCGAGTATCGGCTGCGTGGAGCGGTAGTTCTGCTCGAGCGCCACGACGCTCGCGCCGGGAAACTGCTTCGGAAAATCGAGAATGTTGCGGAAGTTGGCGCCGCGGAATGAGTAGATGCTCTGTGCGTCGTCGCCTACGACGGTGATGTTCTTGTGCGTGACGCACATACCGCGAAGAACGCGCGCCTGCAGCACGTTGGTATCCTGATACTCGTCGACGAGGATGTGATCGTAGAGCCCGGCGATTTTTTTGCCGAGCTCGGGCGAGGCCTCGAGCATCAGCGCCCAGAACAGCAGGAGGTCGTCGTAATCGACAAGGTTCCGCTCCTGCTTCCGGCGCGTGTAGTCGGCGTAGATCTTCGCGAAGTCCGCGAGGTAATCGACGAACTGCGGGTAGGAGTCGCGGACGATGTCCTCGATGGATATCTCGGTGTTGACGTGCCGCGAGTAGACGTATTGCAGCGTTTCCTTCTTCGGGAATCTCTTCGATTTTGCGGCGTATCCCAGCTGTGCGCGCGACAGCTGCATCAGGTCTTCGGAGTCGCCCTGATCCATGATCGTGAAATCCCTGGGTAGACCGGCAGCCTGACCATAGCGGCGCAGCAGGCGATGCGCTGTTCCGTGAAACGTTCCCCCGTGAACGCGCTTGCTGTTGCCTCCGACAAGCCGCTCGGCGCGCGAAAGCATCTCCTGCGCCGCGCGGCGAGTGAAAGTGAGCAGCAGGATTCGCTCGGCAGCGACTCCGCGCTCGAGGAGATGCGCGACGCGATAGACGAGTGTGCGGGTCTTGCCGGTGCCGGCGCCGGCGATGATGAGAAGCGGGCCATCGCCGTGCGTTGCCGCGGCGGCTTGCTGCGGATTCAGCTCCGCGGCGAAGTCGCGAACATTCCCCGAAACCTCAGGGCGCGTCTTGCCACTGTACACCTTCAGGGTTTCGCTCACGCCACGCTCTGGAGCAGAGTCGAACGGGAAGTAATTACGGCGGTGAGGTCAAATGCCTCGGCGAATTTCGCGCTGACTCGATCTCTGACATCCTGCATCGAGACCAGCTCCGACCCAATCTCGCGGGCGATCGACGTCATGACCACTCCATCGATCCCGCAGGGAATGATGAGATCGAAGTAGGAGAGATCGGTGTTGACGTTGAGTGCGAAGCCGTGCCAGGTGACCCAGTCGCGCGCGTGAACGCCGATGGAGGCAATCTTTTTCCCGCGCGTCCACACTCCCGTATAAGCGGTGTTGCGTTCTCCAGGGATGCCGAAATCGGCGAGGGTATTGATCAGGCTCTCTTCGATCTTGCGCAGATACCAGTGCAGGTCCTGGCGATGACGCTTGAGATCGATAATGGGGTAGCCAACGAGCTGTCCCGGCCCGTGAAAGGTGACGTCGCCTCCGCGCTCCACCTCGAAGAGCTCGACGCCTTTGCTCTTCAGAAATTCCGGCGATGCAACCAGGTGCTTCTCTTTCGAAGCCCGGCCCATGGTGACCACCGGCGGGTGCTCCATGAGCAGCAGCACATCCTGTTGGATAGTTCCGGCAATGCGATCGCGCGCGATGTTGCGCTGCAGCTCGAGGGCCTCTGCGTAGTCCAGGCGGCCCAGCGCCACTGTCAGTAGCTCCCGCTCAGCCAAAACGCAGCACCCTGGTCACGCGTCCAGCACCATTCCCATCGAGTCGAGGACGGCCTGGTCAACAGCTTCCGACAGTGTCGGGTGAGCGTGAATGGCAAGCGCGACTTCCTCCACTGTAAACTCGTTCTCACGCGCCACGGCGAGCTCGTGGATCATTTCGGTCGCGTGCGCGCCGATGATGTGGGCGCCAAGGATCTCACCGTACTTTGCGTCGCGAATGATCTTAACGAAGCCCTCTGTCTCGCCGGATGTGCGCGCCCTGCCGCTCGCCATGAAGGGGAACTTGCCGATCTTGTAGTCGATCTTCTTTTCCTTGACCTGCGCTTCAGTCATGCCGATGGAAGCCACCTCCGGATGACAATAAGTGGCGCTGGGAACGTTGCCGTAGTTGACCGGATGCACGTGTTTTTGTCCGGCAAGATACTCGGCGAAGACAACGCCCTCGCGCATTCCCTTGTGGGCCAGCATCGGCGGGCCGGCCACATCGCCGATGGCGTAGATGCCTTTGACCGAAGTCTCCATGCGCTCGTTGATCTTGATGAAACCGCGCTCCGTCGTCTGAACGCCGGCCTCCTTGATCCCGATGTCCTCAATGTTGGGCGCGCGTCCGGCGGCAACGAGTACTTTCTCGACCTCGAGATCCTGCTTCTTGCCGCCAACTTCGACGCTCATGGTGACCGAGGTCTTGCCGACCTTGACGTTGCTGACTTTGGCGCCGGCAAGGACATCGATTTTCCGCTTCTTGAAGCTGCGCGTCAGCTCGGTGCTGCAATCGGCATCCTCGAGCGGAAGGATTCCGGGCAGGACCTCGATGAGGGAGACCTGGGTTCCAAAAGCGGTGAAGACGTCGGCGAACTCACAGCCGACAGCGCCGGCACCGATGATTGCCATCGTCTTCGGAGCCTGCTCCAGGATGAGCGCTTCGTCGGACGAGATGACTGTCGTCTTGTTCAGCTCGAGCCCGATTTGCGGCAGGCCTTTGACGCGAGACCCGGTACAAATGACGACGGCTTTTTTCGCGTCGTGCTTTTCTTCCTTGCCGTCGACCTTCACGCTGACCGCGTTCTTGCCGGCGAGCTTACCGGTCCCCTTGATCCAGGTGATCTTGTTTTTCTTGAACAGGTACTCGACGCCTTTCGAGTTCTGATTGCTGACGGCGCGCGAGCGCTTCATTGCCACGCCGTAATCCAGCTTCACATCGCCGACGGTGATCCCGAAGTCCTTGGCGTGGGACACTTTGGTTGCCAGGGAGGCCGACTCGAGCAGAGCTTTGGCCGGGATGCAGCCCCAGAGCACGCAGGTGCCTCCCAATCCTTCTCTCTCAACGACGGCGACGGACATTCCAAGCTGAGCGGCGCGGATGGCGCCGATATAACCGGCGGGACCACCGCCGATGAAGATCACGTCGTAACTTGCCATTTCAAAATTGGGTAAGAAGTCCGCAGGAAATTTAGTTAGTCGGAGTGCGGACTGGGGACCGCCTGGAGCGGACAGCCGAAGGGCGAGCTTCTCTTTTGTTGCCGTCGAGAAGCTCGCCCTGTAGTTGCTTGTTAGCCTGCCTGGATCAGCTGATCGACCTCAGTTTCCCCCTTCGTCGTCGCTTTCTGCAACAACTGTCGGCTGCATATCGCTGCTCGCCACGCGTGTCCAGTCCTTATCGGGATTGAACGATTTAATCAACAGCGCCTGATCCTTTGTGTCTTTGCCGAAATCGCGCTGGTAGACGACGCCATCATGGTTCGTGATGAACGTCATAATACCCGACTCGCCGTACTCGGCGGGATATGCCAGGACTGCGAATCCTCCGATCTGGCTCTTGCGAACCATGTAATCGTAGGCGCCGCCAGCCGCCGCCGGACCTTGCGACGTGAGAAGTCTGTACTTGTATCCGTGAAGCGATGTGCTGGAGGCGGGATAGCCTTCTTCCGCCGCATCAGCCACGAGTGCGCCCAGCGGACTGGGCGGCTCGCCGGGATTGACCCGCCAGTAGAGACCGTCGCGTTGGCCGGGCGTGCTGCGAAACTTCTGGGCGTACTCGAAAACTTTGTCGCCGTTGTGATCAACACGATAGTAGTCGTGCTGTGCATCGCCAATCGCGAGCACGGTCTGGATCGTCAACAGCTCGTTGCGACCGATGCGGCGGTTGACGATCTCGTCGGCTCCGGCCTCGGTGTCGAAGGCCCAGCCTTTGTCATCTTTCACGAGCGGAATCGGCAATGGCCACGCATCGTTGCCGACAACGAGAACCTTCGAGCCATCTTCGCGGGTGCTCAACTCGTGTTTCACATCGTACAGCTTGAGGAAATCGCCGCGAAGGTTCCTGTCTGCCACTGAATCCGGTGATCTGAAGAGACGCTCGGAGCCTTTGCCGAACGTCGTTTGCAAGCCTGCCAGGTCATTGTTACGGAGCGACGTCACGAACGCATCGACCGCCTGGTCCGGATTGGAGTACGTCTGACCTCGCGGTGGTGATGAGCATGCGACCGCTCCCACCGCGAGGATGACAAGCCAGCGCCGCGTTGAATACCGCATGGTTGGTGTTCTCCCGTTCATGGCCGTCATCTCCGCCTCCCGCCGCCACCGCCGCGACTCATTCCGCCACCACCGCGGCTTGCTCCACCACGAGAGCCGTAACTTCCGGCTCTGGATCCGCTGTTCATTCCGCCGAATGCGCCGCTGCTGCCACGCGCGCTGTTGCCGATGGAAGAGTTTCCACGACTGTCGCGCGTGCCGGCGCTGGGCCGTGAGCCGCCCGCTCCTGCTCCCGCACCGCCGCGTCCGCCAAGGTCTGATCCGCCGCGGCCACCGGCGCCCGCTCCTGCTCCGGCACCTCCGCGTCCGCCGAGGTCTGATCCGCCGCGACCACCGGCTCCGCCCCGGCCGCCAATGTCCGAGCCGCCTAAGCCTTCCTGCCCTCTGAAGGAATTGCGCGCGGCAGCATTCTGACTGGCGCCGCGATCGAATTTCGCCTGAGTGGCGGCATCGCCGTACGACACACCTTTCCGGTGCGCCGGATTGTGCTGCCACTTTTGCCCCGCTCCACCGGCTCCTCCTACGCCGCCAACACCGGTCGCGCCGCCGACTCCTCCAACTCCACCGACGCCGCCCGGTTTGCCGGCACCGCCGACACCACCTACGCCTCCAGGCTTGCCGACGCCACCCACTCCTCCGACGCCACCCGGACCACCAACTCCGCCGACGCCCCCCACACCTCCTACTCCGCCAACACCTCCAACTCCACCCACACCTCCAACACCACCTACGCCGCCGATGCCACCGACGCCGCCCACGCCTCCACCGACGCTAATCCCAACGTTGATGGTGCCGCCGCCCCAACCCGCGTAGTAGCCGCCCCAGGCACCGCCCCAGATCCCGATGGCTATGCCCATGCCGACGCCGAACCAGAGTCCATACCCGGGATAGCCGTACGGAGGAGGCCAGTAATACGGTGGATACGCCGGATAACCCCACGCGCCGTACACCGAGCTGGTGTACGTCGGAACATAGATCGTTTCCGGGCTCGACGACTCGATGACGATGACCTGCGCCGGCGTCGCGCTTTCAGTGTTCTTCTCGGTCTTCACCGTCATCTTCTCGTCGCTCTTCAGATTGCCGGACTCTTTGGCCTTCTGACGCAACTTCTGGATGGTGAGGAGGACGTCCTTCTGCTGCGCCAGCACGGCGTCGCCAACCCTTTGTGTCCAGTCGATCTTGTCGTCCATCATCTTGAGGACATCGGGCAGCGCAGTCAGCTCCTGTACGCTTTGATCCCAGGGCTGCTTCTTGACCTCCTTCACCAGCGCTTCTCCCTTGAGGGTCTTGTTCGCCTGGACCCAGCGACTTGCCTGTACGACCTCGAGCGGATACGTCGACGCGACGAGGATCTGGGCGATCACCTTGTCAGGATAAAGGGCGATCGGTGCCATCAAAGATGCCAGCTCATCTTCCTTCAATATCTTCGGCGTCTTCGGAGGTTCAGCTCCGACTGCCGCCGTGGTCGGCTGCGCCGCCGAAGCTGTCTGCTTCGTCGCAGTCGGCTGGGGAGTCGTCGATTTTGCCGTTGTCTGCTGCGGAGCAGTGGACTTGGGGGCCACTTGCTGCGGAGCTGCCGTTGATTTGCTCGTCTGAGGTGGCGGGG
>Ga0207706_10004629_pt1 | contig 12902 bp, 10 predicted proteins | sample KBSC53metaG_FD_184318 | JGI IMG/M metagenome (GOLD analysis project Ga0207706, IMG submission 184318) | Corn rhizosphere microbial communities from Kellogg Biological Station, Michigan, USA - KBS C5-3 metaG (SPAdes) (version 2) | ecosystem: Host-associated > Plants > Roots > Rhizosphere > Soil ... | reverse complement strand
TCGCACCCAACACCCTGCCGCTGCTGTGGGTCGGGGAGCCGGCAGAGATGGACCGGCGCCTGATCGCGCAATCAGGCCTGTTCGTCGTGCCGGGCGTGCTGCACCTGACGATGGAGAGCATCCTCGAGCACTACGATCCGAGCGGCGACCTGCTGATGAAGATCGTGCTGCCGCCCGCGCTGCGCGAGCAGGCGATGCGGGCGCTGTACCGGATGAACATCACCCACGCGACGCTGTTCCCCGACCTCGACGGCCTCGCGCGCTCGATGGCTTACGAGCTCGAGGTGCTGTGGCACGCGCCCACGCCGTTGCGCTGAGGGCGGCGCCTACTTGGTGCCGAAGATCTTGTCGCCCGCATCGCCCAGCCCGGGGATGATGTAGCCGACCTCGTTGAGGTGGCTGTCCACCGCGGCCGTCCAGCAGCGCACGTCGGGATGCGCTGCATCGAGCGCGCGCACGCCCTCGGGCGCGGCCACCAGCACCAGCGCGCGGATGTCCTTGCAGCCGCGGCGCTTGAGCAGGTCGATGGTCGCGATCATCGAGCCGGCGGTGGCCAGCATCGGGTCGACGATCAGCGCGGTGCGTTCGTCGAGGTGGCCGACGAACTTTTCGAAGTAGTGCTCGGGCTGCAGCGTCTCGTGGTTGCGCGACAGGCCGACCACGCTGACCTTGGCATTGGGGATCATGTCGAGCACCCCGTCGAGCATGCCGAGCCCGGCGCGCAGGATCGGCACCACCGTGACCTTCTTGCCGCTGATCTGCTGCACGTCGACCGGGCCGCTCCAGCACTGCTTGGTGGTGGTTTCGAGTGGGAAATCGGCGGTGGCCTCGTAGGCCAGCAGCCGGGCCAGCTCGCCGGTCAGTTCACGGAATTTCTTGGTGGAGATGTCGGCCTCGCGCAGCAGGCCGACCTTGTGTTTGACCAGCGGGTGCTGGACGGCGATGACGGGCATGCGGTGCTCCGTGGACGGGATCTCGCCGCAGTGTAGCGGCGCGGCCGCCGCTCACTCGCCCTTCAGCTCCGGCGGCAGCAGGTAGCTGTAGTGCTTGGCGTCGAACATCACCTTCCAGGTCTTCTCCGGCACCGGCTTGCCCTCGAGCATGCCGGCCCTGCGGGTCACATACAGCGGCGTGAACGTCGTGTCGCCGACCGGATCGGTGCGGTAGTTCCAATGCAGCTTGGTGCAGCGGATCGGCTCCATGTCGCTGTCGGTAGCGGCCTCGGCCGCTGCAGCCGAAGCGCCCTCGGCCGGGGCAGAAGCAGCCGGCTGCGCACTGCGTGCCTGCTCCCAGGCGGCATGGCGGCGCTCGGTCTCTTCGCAGCCGCCGTCGCCCACCAGCTCGCGCGCCGCATCGAATTCGGCCAGCACCGCGATCTGGTCGCCGTGCGGCGCCAGGACCACGTTGCGCGTGACCGCCTCGGCCTCGTCGGCGTCGCCTTGCGTGAACGTCTTCACGACCCAGCCCCACACCTCGGCGCTCAACGCCTCGAAGCGCACCCGCTCCGGCGTCACCGGCTCGGTGCCCTCGTAGCGATAGGGATCGCCGTATTCGTAGAACTGGCCATCGCGCCAGCGCAGCTGGAACACGCCGTAGAACGGCGGGTCGCCGCGTGTCGGATCGAGCGCGCGGCCGCTGGTGACGAGGTAGAACTCGTCGCCTTCCTTGCCCTCGATCTTCTTCTGCTGCACGGCGGTGACGACGTAGGTCACATGGCTGCGCTCATCGATGTAGAGCCAGCCCTGCTCGGCTTCGGAGTACTTGCCGTAGTGGCGCGTCATCACGCCGTCGACCGTGTCGTTGGGGTCCAGCGTGTGGGCGGGCTGGCGCCGCTCGTGGATCACCATCGCGACGATCAGCACCAGAAAGAGCACGCCGATCCCGGCGAGCATGTAGATCGGGATGCGCAGCCATTTCGAGCGGCGCTTGGGGGTCTCGGAAGCGGAAGGCTCCATCGGGTTCTCGGCGTGGGGGCTGTCAGGGCGGGCGGCATTATCAGCGCCCGGTGACCGGCCCTCAGCCCCCGAGCAAGGGGGGTAGCACGGTGGCTGCAGTACCGCGCAGCACGCTGTGCGCCACGTCGTCGAGTTCGCTCGGATGCGGGTTGACGATCGCCACATGCGCACCTGCCGCCCGCGCGGTGTGCGCGAGGCCGGCCGCCGGATACACCGCGCCCGAGGTGCCCACCACCAGCATCAGCGTGCAGCGCTCGGCCGCCTGCTCGGCGGCGGCGAACGCCTGGGCCGGCAGCGACTCGCCGAACCACACCACGCCGGGCCGCACCAGGTTGCCGCAGCGCTCGCAGCGAGGTGGCCGGCCGGGCGCGGCGCCCGCCGGGTCGCAGCCGTGATCCGCGCTGCAAGCGCGCAGCCAGCGGTCCTGCAGGATGTCGCCGTGCAGCCGGATCACGCCGGTGCTGCCCGCGCGTTGATGCAGGTCATCGACGTTCTGCGTGATCAGCGTGAGCTTGCCGCGATGGGTGCGCTCGAAGGCGGCCAGCGCATGATGCCCCGCATTGGGCTGCGCACGCCGCACGCCCTCGCGGCGCTCGGCGTACCAGTCCCACACGAGCTGCGGGTCGGCGCGGAAACCCTGCTCACTGGCCAGGCGCATCGGGTCGAAGCGCGCCCACAGCCCCGTCAACGCATCGCGAAAGGTCGGGATGCCGCTCTCCGCCGACATGCCGGCCCCGGTGAGCACACAGACGGCGTCGGCCTGCTGCAGGCGCCGGCGCAGCTCGGCGAGCGCGGCCGCTTCGGCCATGCTCAGCCGCCGCGCTGGCGCAGCGCCTCGTAGAGGCACACGGCCGAGGCCACCGAGACGTTCAGGCTCTCGACCGCGCCCTTCATCGGGATGCGCACCAGCTCATCGCAGGTCTTGCGCGTCAGCTGGCGCATGCCGGGCCCTTCGGCACCCAGCACCAGCGCGACCGGACGGTTCAGGTCGACCTCGTAGATCGACTTCTCGGCATCGTCGCTGGTGCCGACGACCCAGATGTCGCGCTCCTTCAGCTCGTTGAGCGTGCGCGCGAGGTTGGTCACCATCAGGTAGGGCACGGTCTCGGCCGCGCCGCTCGCCACCTTGGCCACCGTGGCGTTCAGGCCCACCGCATGGTCCTTGGGCGCGACGACCGCGCTGGCGCCGGCCCCATCGGCCACGCGCAGGCAGGCGCCGAGGTTGTGCGGATCGGTCACGCCGTCGAGCACCAGCACCAGCGGCGCGCCTTCCACCGCGTCGAGCACGTCGTCGAGCGAGTGGCTCTGCGGCAGCGGCTTCACATGCGCCACCACCCCCTGGTGGCGATGGGTACCGACCAGCTTGTGCAGCCGCTCGTCGTCGCTGTCGATCAGCCGCACGCCGGCTTCCTTGGCGCGCTCGACGAACTGCCGCATGCGCTGGTCGCGCCGCGTGGCGTCGAGGTGGATCTCGACGATCGACTCGGGGGCGGTCTTCAGCCGCACGGTGACGGCATGGAAGCCGAACAGGATCTTGGCGCTCATGGGGTGGATTGTCGCCCGGCCGCACTCGGGGCCGACCCTTCCCCCCATCCGCGGGGTTCGCGGCAGCGGCCCGATCCGGATACTTCGCCTCACAACACCACCACCCTGGAGGGGTACCCATGCAACGCAAGCTTCTCGCCGCGGCCGTCCTGGCCCTGTGCGCCGGCGCCGCCAGCGCCGCCACCAACGTCGCCCTCGGCGGCGCCGTCTCGATCAGCGGCCCCGATTTCTGGAACAGCCCGGGCTGGGGCGCGGGCGCTCCGGCGCCGCTCGGCAGCCTGACCGACGGCACCTTCCTGCCGCTGAACACCCAGTGGAACCTCGGCACGGTGTTCTGGACCAGCCCGCCCAACCTCGACGTCATCACGATCCAGCTGACCCACACCTCGGTGGTGTCGAGCATCCTGCTGCAGGCCGACAACAACGACGACTACGGCATCGGCTACTACGACACCAGCAATGTCTGGCATGCCCTGCCCACAATCTCGCCGAACCGCTCCTGGGGCATGGACAACGGCAGCGCCAGCTTCGCGCCGGTCACCGCCACCGCGTTCACCATCACCAACCTGGGCGGCGACGGCTACAACTCCGTCTCCGAGTTCCAGGCCTTCGGCGCCCCCGTGCCCGAGCCCGAGACCTATGCGCTGATGCTCGCCGGCCTCGGCGCGCTGGGCTTCGTGGCCCGCCGCAAGATGCCGCGCTGATCTCGCCATTGCTCCGCTCGACGGCCGCCTCGTGCGGCCGTTGTCGTTTTGGTGAAGATCTCTTACGCCTGCTTTCACCGCGATGTCACCCGCCGCGGCTAGCGTGCGGCTTTTCTTCTTTCAACTCAGAGGAGCCAACCATGCATGCATTCAAGACCGCCACGGCGCTGCTGCTCGCCGCCGGCGCGCTGCTCGCCACGACGATGCCGGCGCAGGCGCATCGCCATGCCGACAACGCCCCGCTGGTGATCGGCCACCGTGGCGGCGCCACCGGCTACCTGCCCGACCACACGCTGGAAAACTACGCGCTGGGCATCGCATTCGGTGCCGACTTCGTCGAGCCGGACCTCGTGGCCACGAAGGACGGCGTGCTGATCGCGCGCCATGAGCCCAACCTGATCGACACGACCAACGTCAAGGAGCTGCCGCAATTCGCCAGCCGCAAGCGCACCGCGGTGATCGACGGTGTGCCGCAGGTCGGCTTCTTCGCGAGCGACTTCACGCTGGCCGAGATCAAGCAGCTGCGCGCGGTGCAGCCGCTGGCCGACCGCGACCCGTCGTTCAACGGGCGCTTCGAGATCCCGACGTTCGAGGAGGTGATCGAGTTCGTCAAGCGCAAGTCGCGCGAGGAAGGCCGGCGCATCGGCATCTATCCCGAGACCAAGCATCCCACCTACCACCAGCAGATCGGCCTGCCGCTGGAAGATCGGCTGCTCGCGGCGCTGGCGCGCGCGGGCTGGAACCACCGCAGCGCGCCGGTGATCATCCAGTCGTTCGAGACGGCGAACCTGAAGTACCTGCGCAGCAAGACCAGCGTGCGGCTGGTGCAGCTGGTGGATGCCGACGATGTCAACCCGGACGGCAGCATCGCGCTGAACCCGCCCTACGACAAGCCCTACGACTGGGCGGTGTCCGGCCGCGCCGGCCAGTTCAAGGACCTGCTGACGCCGCAAGGCCTGGCCGAGGTGCGCACCTATGCCGACGGCATCGGGCCTTGGAAGCCCTACCTGATCCCCAGCGCCTGCAAGACGATCAAGAGCGGCGCCTGCGCCGACGTCAACGGCGACGGCAAGATCGACGAAGCCGACCGCGTGCTGCTGCCGCCCACCGACGTGGTCGCCAATGCGCACAAGCTGGGCCTGATGGTGCACCCCTACACCTTCCGCAACGAGCAGCGCCGGCTGGCCGGCAGCTACGCGGGCAACCCGATCAACGAGTACCTGGCGTTCTACGAGCTGGGCGTCGACGGGGTGTTCAGTGACTTCGCCGACACCGCGTTCGCGGCACGGGCGATGTACCTGCTGAAGCGTGATCCTGACTATGCGCGCTGCCTGGTGAACGGGCGGCGGTGCGAGCGCAGCAACGACTGAGTCTTCGTTGCTGTCGACATGTTGAGCGTGGCAAGGCTGCGAGCGGGCTGCCGCCGCCCGGCTGCCCAGGGCCTTGCCCGCTCCATACGAGCCTCTACTTCACCAGCATCAACACCCCGATCAACACCGGTTGATGCCCCATGTAGAAGCTCAACGACCACCGCCCCAGCACCGCCAACGGCCGCAGCACTCCCGGCAGCGGCCCGGTGAGCCACCGCGGCCGGTGCGCCAGCACCCACTGCCCCGCCGCCACCCCCCAGGCCATCACGCCGATCCACGGCAGCAGCGGCGCATAGTCCTCGGTCACCGGCTTGTGCGTGACCAGCCCGACCCAGTTGGTCCAGCGCGAATCGAAGAAGGGATGCTGCGCCACGTGCGGCAGCACCAGCGCCAGCGCCCCCAGCAGCCACAGCCAGCGGCCGAGCCGGGGCGCCAGCAGCCGCAGCAGCACCAGCATCACTGCGATGCCATGCAGGATGCCGAAGCTGATGAAGCTGCGCGGGAACATCAGCCACGAGCCCAGCGACACCAGCAGCGCGCAGCCCGCGATCTGCACCCAGCGGCGCCAGAAACGCCGCCACGGCTGGCCCTGCTGCAGCGCCACGGCCTGGCCGAGGCCGGCGCAGGTGAGGAACAGCGTGACGATCAGGCTGCGCTGTACCGTCCAGAACGGGTCCACGTAGAAGTTCTCGTGGATGAAGCCGAAATGGTCCAGGTCGAAGCAGAAATGAAAGATCACCATCCAGACGATGGCGGCGCCCCGCAGCGCGTCGAGCCGGTCGAAGCGCGGGGCGGAAGCAGCGGAAGAGAGGGCGGGCGGATTCACGGCCGCGACGATAGCCGATGCGGCATGGACTATCCTGGGAGCTTCCCTCTTCTGGGGGTCTGGCGCGCTGTTTGCTCACTGGCATGATGGCCTTCCCAGGACGGTTGCGCAGGCAGCACCTTGAAGGAGTACGCGCGTGCTTGATGCCCTCTCCCGCCTCTTCGGCAACTCGTCGGCTTTTCTGCCGCATGGCTATTGCATTACCTGGCAGCCGGGCCTGTTGTGGTCGATGGTGGTCGGCGACGCGCTGATCGCACTGGCCTATTTTTCGATTCCCGCCGCACTGATCGCCTTCGTGCGCCGGCGCAGGGATCTCGAGTTCAACTGGATGATGCTGCTGTTCTCGGCCTTCATCTTCGCCTGCGGCACCACGCACCTGCTGTCGATCTGGACGCTCTGGTACCCCAGCTACTGGCTGGAGAGCGGCGTGAAGCTGCTCACCGGCGCGATCTCGCTGGTCACCGCAGTGCTGCTGTGGCCGATGCTCCCGAAGGCGCAGCGGATTCCGTCGGTCAACACGATGCAGGCGGCGATCGCCCGCCTGGAGACCGAGGCCTCCGAGCGCCGCAAGGCCGAGGCCCGGCTCGAGAAGATGAACGCGGCGCTGGAGCTGCGCGTGCTCGAGCGCACCGAGCAGCTCGAACGCGAGATCGCCGAGCGCCAGCGCCTGCAGGATGCCGACCGCGCCCGCCGTGCCGCCGAGCTCGCCAGCCAGGCCAAGAGCGAGTTCCTCTCGCGCATGAGCCATGAGCTGCGCACGCCGCTGAACGCGGTGCTGGGCTTCGCGCAGCTCTCATCGCGCTCGCTGGCCGACGGTGACTCCGCGCGCACCCGCACCTACCTGCAGCACATCGAGGACGGCGGCTGGCATCTTGTGCGCATGATCAACGACATCCTCGACATCTCCCGCATCGAACAGGGGCGCCAGAGCTTCACGATCGGCCCGGTCGAAGTGCCCTCGGCCGTCACCGAGGCCGCGACCATGGTGCAGCCGCAGGCCGAATCGCAGCAGGTGGCGGTGCAGGTCGAAGTCGGCTCCCCACCGCCGATCCGCGCCGACCGCACGCGGCTGATCCAGGTGATGACCAACCTGCTGAGCAACGCGGTCAAGTTCAACAAGCCCGGCGGCGAGGTGGTGGTCACCGCCCGCCCCTGCGAGGGCGAGCGGCTGTGCATCGAGGTGCGTGACACCGGCATCGGCATGTCGCCGGCGCAGATGGAGCAGCTGTTCCAGCCCTTCAACCGCCTCGGGCGCGAACGCCTGGGCATCCCCGGCACCGGCATCGGGCTGGTGCTGGTGCGCCACCTCGTCGAGCAGATGGGCGGCCGCATCGAGGTGGCCAGCACCGAGGGCGTCGGCACCACCGTGAAACTGAGCTTCCCGCGCGATACCGGCCTCAACGGCCCGGCTTCGGGCTCCCCGGCCGAGGGCGAGCCGGTGGCGGTGGCCGGTGTCGAAGCCGATGCGGGCGGCGAGCCGCCGCACGGCGGCCGATAAAATCCGCCACCCGCCCAGCCGTGCAGCGCCTTCCGGGCGCGGGCACGCCGCACGCCATGCCCGCCGACCTGCACACCCTGGAACTGCTCTCCCCGGCCAAGAACGCCGACATCGGCATCGAGGCCGTCAACCACGGCGCCGACGCCGTCTACATCGGCGGACCGTCGTTCGGGGCGCGCGCCAATGCCTGCAACGAGGTGGCCGACATCGAGCGCTTGGCGCGCCATGCCCACCTCTATGGCGCCCGCGTGTTCGTCACGCTCAACACCATCCTGCGCGACGACGAGCTGGAGCCGGCACGGCGCATGATCCGGCAGGTCCATGAAGCCGGCGCCGACGCGCTGATCGTGCAGGACATGGGGCTGCTCGAGCTCGACCTGCCGCCGATCCAGCTGCATGCGAGCACGCAGTGCGACATCCGCACCGTCGAGAAGGCGCGCTTCCTCGGGCAGTCGGGCTTCTCGCAGATCGTGCTGGCGCGCGAACTGACGCTGCCGCAGATCCACGCCATCTCGCAGGCCACCGACGCGACGCTGGAATTCTTCATCCACGGCGCGCTGTGCGTGGCCTACAGCGGCCAGTGCTACGTGAGCCATGCCCACACGGGCCGCAGCGCCAACCGCGGCGATTGCTCGCAAGCCTGCCGCCTGCCCTACACCGTGACCGACGCGCAGGGCCGCATCGTCGCGCACGACAAGCATGTGCTGTCGATGAAGGACAACAACCAGTCCGACAACCTGCACGCGCTGATCGACGCCGGCATCCGCAGCTTCAAGATCGAGGGCCGCTACAAGGACATGGGCTACGTGAAGAACATCACCGCCCACTACCGGCTGCTGCTCGACGAGATCCTCGAGCAACGCGCCGGGCTGCGGCGTGCATCGTCGGGCCGAACGACGATCCTGTTCAAGCCCGATCCCGATCGCAACTTCAACCGCGGCGCGACCGACTACTTCGTCAACGGCCGGCAGGAAGACATCGGCGCCTTCGATTCCCCCAAGCATGCCGGCCTGCCGCTGGGGCACGTGGCCAAGGTGGGCACTGACAGCTTCGAGGTCGAGCTCTCCGATGACGTGCAGGCGCTGAACAACGGCGACGGCCTGACCTACTACGACCTGCAGCAGAAGGAGCTGATCGGCGTGCAGGTCAATGTGGCGCAGCCGCTCGGCGGCCGGCGCTGGCGTGTTCAGCCGAACGAAGACGTCCGGGGCCTGAAGCACCTGCGCGCCGGCACCGAGCTACACCGCAACCGCGACATGGCCTGGGGCCGCATGCTCGAGAAGAAGACCGCCGAGCGCCGCATCGGCGTGTGGCTGCGCTTCGAGGAAACCGCCCAGGGCTTCGCATTGCAGCTGACCGACGAAGACGGCCACGAGGCAAGGGCCGCGGTGTCGCATGCGAAGGAGGACGCGCGCGACGCCGTGCGCGCCGAAGCGATGCTGCGCGAGCACCTCGGCAAGCTCGGCAACACCATCTTCGACCCGATCGAGATCGTGATCGCCAGCGGCGCCCAGCGCTTCATCCCCGCCGGCGTGATCAACGCGCTGCGGCGCGAGGCGGTCGAGCGGCTCGAGGCGGCGCGCCTCGCGCAGCTGCCGCGGCTGCAGCCAACGGTGCCGGTCGATCCGCCGGCGCCCTACCCCGACGACACGCTGAGCTACCTGGCCAATGTGCACAACCACAAGGCACGCGATTTCTACGCGAAGCACGGCGTGAAGGTGATCGCCGCCGCCTACGAATCGCACGAGGAGCTGGGCGAGGTGTCGCTGATGATCACCAAGCACTGCGTGCGCTACAGCCTGAGCCTGTGCCCCAAGCAGGCCAAGGGCGTCACGGGCGTGCAGGGCACCGTGCGCGCGGAGCCGCTGGTCATCGTCAACGGCGACGAGAAGCTGACGCTGCGCTTCGACTGCAAGCCCTGCGAGATGCACGTGGTCGGCAAGATCAAGCGCAACGTGCTGGCGCAGGCCGCGGCGGTGCCGGTCAAGTTCTACAAGACGCAGCCGGCGCGCCGCTGACGCATCGTGCCGCTGACCCTTGCCCGCCTGGCCCGGTGGTGCGGTGCCCTGCTGTGCGTGGCGTTGCTGGCCGCGTGCCATCGTGCGCCGCCGCTTCCCGACGCGCACGACGTCTACATCTGGCAGCGCGCGTGGCGCCCCGCGCTGGGCGACGCGATCACCGGCGCGGCCGATCTCGTGCGGCAATGGCGCGTGCTCGCGGCCGAGGTCGCACCCGATGGCCGGCTGCAGGCGATGACGGTCGATGCCGCGATGCTGGCGCGCGCCGCGCGACCGGTGGTGATGGTGGTGCGCATCGATGGCCAGCTGGCGACGTTGGACGAGGCGGCGCTGGTGAGGCAGATCGCTGCGCTGCATGCCCGCTGGCGCGACAAGGGCCCGGCGCCGGCCGGCCTGGAGATCGACCATGACTGCGGGCTCGCGCGGCTGCCGGGCTATGCCGCGTTCCTCGCGCGGCTGCGCGCGGCCCTGCCGGCAGGCACGGCGCTGTCGATCACCGCGCTGCCGGCCTGGCTCGAATCGCCCCTGGCGCTGGAGGCCGTGCTCGCGCAGGCCGACGAAGCCGTGCTGCAGGTGCATGCGGTGAAGCAGCCGCGCCTCGGGCTGTTCGATGCCGAGCAGGCGCGGCGCTGGGCAGCCGCCTTCGGCGCGCGCACGACGCGGCCGTTCCGCATCGCGCTGCCGACCTACGGCTCGCGCGTGAGCTTCGATGCCTTCGGCAACCTCGCGGCGGTGGAGAGCGAGGGGCCTGCGCTGGCGCAACACGACGAGCAGCACGAGCTCAGCGTCGCGCCCAGCGCGGTCGCGGCGCTGCTGGCCCGGCTCAAGAAAGACCCGCCGCCGCACCTGCAGGGCTGGGTCTGGTTCCGCCTGCCGACCGCCGAAGACCGCCGCGCCTGGCAGTTGCAGACCTGGCGCGCGGTGGTGCAGGCCCGGCCGCTCGCGCCGGCGCCGGCACTGCAGTGGCGCGCAAGCGCCGAAGCCGGGCTGTACGACGTGGTGCTGGCCAACGCGGCCGCGCTCGACGCCGAGCTGCCGCCGGTGGTGTATGCGCCGCAGCACTGCGCGCTCGCCGATGCGCGCGGCGGCTACCAGCTCCATCGCCAGCCCGACCGCTGGCAGTTCCTCCGGCCGCGTGCCGGCCTCCTCCCACCGCGCAGCGAGCTCGTGATCGGCTGGCTGCGCTGCGACATCCCACCGACTCCTCCCCATGCACCTGCCTGAACGCCTGCGCGCGAAGCGCCCGCCCACCTTCACCACGGTCGCCGTGGCCGCGACGCTGGTCGCCTGCGCCGCGGCCATTGCCTGCGGCCCCGAATTCACGCAGCTGCTGACCAGCCGCCAGGCCACGCTGAGCGCGCCGGTCTCGTACAACTTCGAGCGCGAGGCCCGGCGCCTGGTCACCCCGAAGTCGAAGCTCCCGCAGCCGCCGAAAGCGCCGGAGGCCGACGCCGCGCCGGCAGAGGCGGCGAAGGCCTTCGCGCGCATCGAGGCCGCCGGCTTGTCTTCGGCACAGGCGGCCCAGGTGGCCGAGATGCGCAGCAAGGGCAGCGGCGACGAAGCCTGGGCGTGGTCGAAAGGAAAGGACCTGCCGGAAGCGGTGCGCCTGTACACCGCGGCCGCGGTGGATTTCCATCGCGGAGAGGGCGCGCCGCAGAACTGCGACGGCAATGCCTCCTGCGACCAGCAACAGGCCGACCAGCCCGAGGCGCTGCGCCGCGCCGCCGCGCGCTTCGAGGCGGTGCTCGCCCTGCCTGAGGCGCAGCGCCGCGTACGGGCCACCTGGGCGGCGTTCAGCCTCGGCCGGGCACAGCGCCTGATGAAGGCGCCAGACGCCGCGGCAGCCGCCTTCCGCCGCACGCGCGACGAGGCGGCCAAGGGTGCATCCGATCCGCTGGCCCTGGCGTTGGCCAGCCTGGGTGAAGAGGCGCGCGTCGAGCTCGAGCGCGGGCATGTGGCCCAGGCGGTGGCGCTCTACGCCGAGCAGGCGGCGCAAGGCTCCGAGAGCGGCGAACTCTCGCTGCACGAGGTGGCCGACAGGATCTACACCGACCCGGCGCTGCTGAAGGCCAGCATCGGCGATCCGCTGGTGCGGCGGCTGATGGTGGTGTATGCGCTGTCGTACGGCGAGAGCGACGACAGCGCGGGCGAAGCGCCGGCAGCGCCGGCGGCTTCTGCGCCGGCCTCTGCCGCCGCGGCGGAAGCCGCCTCGACCCCGGCCGCAGCCGCAGCCGCCACGTCAGCCGCGGCGTCAGCGCCCGAAGCCGCAGCGCCGGCCCCGTCACCCGCCGCCTCCGCGCCGTCGGGCAAGCCGCCGCAGAACCGCCGCATGGCGCGCCTGCTGGACGCGATCCTGCAGGCCGATGCCGGCCAGCTGCAGGATGCCGACCGCCTCGCCGCACTGGCCTATGCCGCCGGCCGCTACGACCTGGCGGCCAAGCTCGCACCGCGCAGCCAGAGCGCGGTGGCGTCCTGGGTGAGCGCCAAGCTCGCGCTGCGGGCCGGCAACAAGGAACTGGCGGCGCAGCACTACGCGGCGGCCGTCCGCGCGATGGCGGCGCAGCCCGACGACGGGGTGCCCAACCGCACGCGCTTCCGCCTGCGCGCCGAGCAGGGCATGGTCTCGCTAGCCCGCTCGGACTTCACTGCCGCGCTGGAGCAGTGGTGGTCGGTCGGCAGCCCCTACTGGATGGACCTCGCCTATGTGGCCGAGCGGGTCGTCACGGTCGACGAGCTGAAGGCCTTCGTCGATGCCCACGTGCCGGCGAGCAAGCCACCCGCGGCCGAGAAGGTGGGCGACACCAGCCGGCAGCCGGAAGATGCCGGCGCCGAATGGCCGGCGATCAGCCCGGCCAACCAGTTGCGCGACCTGCTCGCGCGGCGCCTGATGCGCGAGGGCCGTGCGAAGGAAGCCTTCGACTACTTCCACGGGCCCGACGAGCAGCGGCTGCAGGACGCCGACGTGCGCCAGCACGCCAAGGACTAT
>Ga0207706_10004628_pt1 | contig 12903 bp, 13 predicted proteins | sample KBSC53metaG_FD_184318 | JGI IMG/M metagenome (GOLD analysis project Ga0207706, IMG submission 184318) | Corn rhizosphere microbial communities from Kellogg Biological Station, Michigan, USA - KBS C5-3 metaG (SPAdes) (version 2) | ecosystem: Host-associated > Plants > Roots > Rhizosphere > Soil ... | reverse complement strand
CTAGGAATTGGGGATTTCCGGCCACCGCCGCAAGATCACGGCGGCACCACTCAGGCGACGCCGAATTGCCGCGCGATCGCATTCATGGCCTTGGCCAGATCGATATCGAGCCTGGTGACGCCGCCGGCGTCATGAGTCGACAGCACCACGTCCACCGTTTTGTAGACATTCTTCCATTCCGGATGATGGTCGTTCTTTTCGGCCACCAGCGCGGCGCGGGCCATGAAACCGAACGCTTCGTTGAAATCCTTGAAGGTGAAGGTCCGGTCAATCGCCTCGCGCCCCGCCGTCTCCGACCAGCCCGGCAGTTCCGCCAGGGCCGATTTTCTTGCCTCCGCCGACAGCCGTTCCGCCATGATCGCCTCCCCGTTTGATGCGCGCGCTACCCTAACACCGAAGCCCGCTTCGGGATCCCTGCCCCGATGGAACGCAAGGCGCGCCCCGTCACGGTCCGCGGCGCCGGTAACCATGACGCAGATGTAATCCCGATTCGGCGGCAAATTTGCTAGATTATCGCTCCGAACGTGCCGGAAGCGTGAAATTGCACCTCAAACGATCACCAAGGTATTGATGACCGACGGTCCCGATCCTGCGGAAAAGCCGGCCCCGCCCTCGCCCCGATCAGCGAAACAACGGCTGACATTCGTGATGCTGGCCGGTGTGCTCGCTCTCGTCGGCGCGTTGGCCGCCGGTTATTACTTTGCGATGCGGCCGGTGACGCTGCGGATCGCCGTGGGTCCCGCCAACAGCGACGACATCAAGGTGGTTCAAAACCTGACGCAGGCTTTCAACAACCAGAAGAGCAGTCTGGTCCGGCTGCGCCCGGTGCCAACCGACGGCGCGGTTGCAAGCGCCGCCCTGCTCGGTGAGGGCAAGGCCGATCTCGCCATCATCCGCGGCGACCTCGAAGTGCCGAAAAATGCGCAAGCCGTGGCAACGCTGCGCAAGAACGTCGCGGTGCTGTGGGTGCCGCCGGCCAGCAAGAGCAAGGGCAGGAAGGCCGCGCCCGCGATCACGAAAATTGCACAGCTCGCCGGGCGTCGCATCGGCGTCGTCGGCCGCACCGACGCCAATGTCAATTTGCTCAAGGTGGTCCTGCGGCAATACGGCGTCGATCCAGGCAAGGTCGAGATCGTCCAGTTTCCGGCCAACGAGGCCGCCGAAGCCATCCGTAACCAAAGGGCGGATGCCTATCTCGCGGCCGGTCCGGTCAACAGCAAGATCACCGCGGACGCGATCACGGCCTCGATGCGTGACGGCGGCACGCCGAAATTCCTAGCGATCGACTCGGCCGAGGCCATCGCGCAGAACCATCCTGCCTACGAGGCTTCCGAAATCCCCGCCGGAACATTTGGCGGGGCGCCGGGCAAGCCCGAGGAGGAGATCAAGACCATCAGCTTCTCGCATCACATCGTGGCGCGCAGGGGCGTTTCGGAATCGACGGTGGCGGCCTTTACCCGCCAGTTGTTCGCCATCCGGCAGACGCTGAAGAATGAATTTCCGCTGGCCGCGAAGATCGAAACGCCGGATACCGACAAGGACGCAACCATTCCCGTGCATCCCGGCGCGGCCGCCTTTGTCGACGGTGAGGAGAAAACCTTCCTCGACCGCTACAGCGATTTCATCTGGTGGGGATTGATGGGGTTGTCGGCAATGGGCTCCGCCGGCGCATGGTTCGCCGGCTATCTCAAGAAGGACGAGCGTAATGTCAACGTATCGCAGCGCGACCGGCTTCTGGACATGCTCGCCACCGCCCGCCAATGTGATTCGATGGAAGAGCTCGACCAGATGCAGTCGGAAGCGGATGCCATTCTGCGCGACACGCTGCTGTGCTTCGAACACGGTGCGATCGAGGAAGGCACGTTGACCGCGTTCAACATCGCAATCGAGCAGTTCCACAACGCGGTGGCCGACCGCAAGGCGTTGCTGGTGAGCATGCCGCAGAATTTACAGCGGGCGAGCGCGCAATTCCGCGCCGCCGGTAACGCCTGAACGGCAAATTGGGTAATCGAACCGTCATCAATTGCTTCTAGAGCATCCTTCAGTCGGGGTTGAACCATGCTCGTCGGTCGCCTCGCGCCGGACCCAAGGAGGCTTGCATGGCATTCAGGACTTCTCGCGGACTTTCCCGGCGTCGTTTTCTCTCCACCGCTGGCGCAGGCGCCATCGGCGCGCTCGCGATACCGTATCTCAGCCGCGCTGCCGATCGTCCGATCGTGACGTCTGGCGTGCAGTCCGGCGATATCGGAGCCGATGGCGGCGTTGTGTGGGCGCGTGCTGATCGGCCCTCGCAGATGCTGGTCGAGGTCGCCACGTCAGACTCGTTTGCCAAAGTGCGGGCGCTGCCGCCGGTCGCGGCGCTGCCCGAGAGCGACTTCGCGGCGAAAATACTGCTGCAGAACATGCCCGCGGGGCAGGAGATCTTCTACCGGGTCCGGTTTCGCGATCTCTCGGACATCAACGTCGAGAGCGAGCCGGTGCTCGGGCGCTTTCGTACCGCGCCGGCCGATCGGCGCGACGTCAGTTTCGTCTGGGGTGGCGACGTCGCCGGACAGGGCTGGGGCATCAACCCGGATGACGGCGGCATGTTCACCTTCGCCACCATGCGCAACCATCGCCCGGATTTCCTGCTGCACTCCGGCGACACCGTCTATGCCGACGGGCCGATCAGGAGCGAAGTGGCCCTTCCCGACGGCAAGATCTGGAGGAATGTAACTATCCCGGAAAAGGCGAAAGTCGCCGAGACGCTCGACGAGTTCCGCGCCGCGCATAAATACAATTTCATGGACGAGCATGTGCGCGCCTTCAACGCCGAGGTGCCGATCTTCGTGCAGTGGGACGACCATGAAGTCACCAACAACTGGTCGCCGTCGAAGCAGCTGCCTGCCGCCTTCAAGGAGCGCAGCATCACCCTGCTTGCCGCCCGCGCGGCGCGCGCGTTTCACGAAATGTATCCGATGCGCGAGAGCATCAATGAGCCCGGTCGGCTTTACCGCACGCTCAACTATGGTCCGCATCTGGATGTCTTCATGCTCGACGAACGCAGCTATCGCGGCCCCAACGGCCCCAACTTGCAGGCCACTTACGGTCCCGAAAGCTACTTCCTCGGCCCCGACCAGCTCGCATGGCTGAAGCGCGCGCTGTTGAATTCGCGCGCCACCTGGAAGGTGATCGCATCCGACATGCCGCTTTCCATCGTCGTCTACGACGACGCAGCCAACAAGAAAGGATCGGAAGCGTTCGCGCAGGGCGACGGCCCGCCGCGCGGCCGCGAACTGGAGATCGCCGACATCCTGCGCTTCATCAAGACATCAGGCGTCGTCAACACGGTTTGGCTGACGGCCGACGTGCACTACGCCGCCGCGCATTACTACAACCCGGACAAGGCGCAATTCCAGGAGTTCGACCCGTTCTGGGAGTTCGTTTCCGGTCCACTGCACGCCGGCACGTTCGGCCCGAACGAGCTCGACAATACGTTTGGCCCCGAGGTGAAGTTCATCAAGGCGCCCGGACCCGGCAAGCAGAATCTGCCGCCGTCCGCCGGCATGCAGTTCTTCGGCCACGTCAGGATCGACGGCGCCAGCGGACAGATGACGGTCACGTTGCGCGACCGCGCCGATGTCGCGCTGTGGTCGACGACGCTCGATCCCAGGCCGCTGTCAGTGCCGCTGTAGCTGCCGCGGCAAACTTGTCCGGGCCGGAAGCAACCGCTCAGCGCTTGAAGCCGCTTTTCAACAACGCCCGCAAGGCGTCGGTCGAATAGGGTTTGGGCAGCCGCGGCTTGCTCGCGAATGCTGCCGGAAGCTGGGTGTCGGCGCCGTAGCCGGTGACGAAGGCAAAGGGGATTTTCAGCGCGTCCAGCCGTTCGGCAACGGCAAAACTTTTTTCGCGAATGAGGCTGACGTCGAGCAGCGCGAATTCCGGTGGCCGAAGGGCGATCAGTTCGAGCGCCTTGGCCACGTTTGCAGCGGTCCGCACCGTCTTCACGCCAAATCCCAGAAGGGTGTCTTCGAAGTCGAGCGCGATGATCGGATCATCCTCGACGACCAACACGTCGTTGGGCATGCCGTCGCAGGGGGCGGGTTCCATGTTCTCGCCAGTTCACGTTCGAAATTTTGGTCCGGGGGCCGGGCCGAAGCCCCGGCACTGTGCGCCCAGCCGACGCCCATAAAGCGCACCAGCCGGTTCCGGAACCAAAAGCACCATAAGTCAGTTCTACCGTCTGTCCACTTGTGAACAGATAGGCGGGTCCGGATCGATTTATTGTGCTCCAACGGGAGCGGGAAACCTTCAATGATTTCGCGAGAACAGGACACGGCGGGCTGGCGGCCGTTCAATAATTTGCTGCGCCGGTTAAATGATGCCGATTTCGCGTTGGTCGATCCGCACCTTGTCGCCGCCGACGCCAATCCGAATGATTTGCTCTACAGCCCCGGCGACGGCGTCGAAACCGTGCACTTCCCCTGCGGTCCCAGCCTGGTTTCCTACATGGTGACCAACGAGGACGGCCGGGATGTCGAAACCATCCTGATCGGTCGCGAAGGGGCGGTCGGCGGCATCGTCAGCCAGGGCTATCTGCCGGCCTATACCCGCATCACCGTCAAGTTCGCCGGGCCGTTCGTGCGGCTGCCGGTCGGCAAGCTCGACGCGGCGAAATCGAAATCACGCACGCTGAGCAACATCTTCGCCCGTTATGCCGACTGCATGCTGGCGCAGATTTTCCAGTCGACCGCCTGCAACGCCATCCATTCGATCGAGCAGCGCACGGCGAAATGGATCATTTCGGCGATGGAACGCACCGACGGCGAAGACATCGTGCCGCTGACCCACGAGCAACTGGCGACGCTGCTCGGTGTCGGCCGTTCCTATACCAGCCGGGTCATTCAGACCTTCAAGGCGGAAGGCACGCTGGAGACCCGCCGCGGCTCGATCCTGGTCCGCAACCCGGATGCGCTCCGGAGCCGGTCCTGCCGCTGCAACGAGGCGGTTAGATCCCATTTTGACGAGGTTTTACGGGGGGTCTATCCCGACCCCGAAAAGGGCAATTAGACGGCCGCCATGCGCAAAATCGGCTAACCAAATGCCAAACAAACCATTGTTTTTTGGCGTTTTCTGAATATATTGCGCCGCAACGCGTAAGGTGTGCCCGGTCCCTTTTGGCCGGGTTTCCTTTTTGGGGGAAAGCGCCCCCGGAGCATGATCCGGAAAAGTGGGTACCGGTTTTCCCTCGGGACAAACGCGGTACGCGTTTGCCTGGAGATCATGCTCAAACAAAAAAGATGGAGCGGGATGACGATTCGAAGAAGCGTCATCACGCGCCAGTATTCCAGGTTTTAGAGCGCGATCCGGAAAAGTGGGTCCCGGTTTTCCGGTGAGATCGCGCGTTAACCTTTGCACGACCAGAAGAAGAGCCATGAACCTTCGTAACGTCGCCATCATCGCCCACGTCGACCACGGCAAGACCACCCTGGTCGATCGCCTGCTGCAGCAATCCGGCACCTATCGCGAAAACCAGAAGGTCACCGAGCGCGCGATGGACTCCAACGATCTGGAGCGCGAGCGCGGCATCACCATTCTGGCCAAGGCCGCCTCGGTGCAGTGGAAGGATACCCGCATCAACATCGTCGACACCCCCGGCCACGCCGATTTCGGCGGCGAGGTCGAGCGCATCCTGAACATGGTCGATGGCGCGCTGGTGCTGGTGGACGCCGCCGAAGGCCCGCTGCCGCAGACCAAGTTCGTGGTGTCCAAGGCGCTGAAGGTCGGGCTGAAGCCGATCGTGGTCATCAACAAGGTCGATCGCCCCGACGCAAGGCCGGGCGAAGTCATCAACGAAGTGTTCGATCTATTTGCAGCCCTCGATGCGAGCGAGGAGCAGCTCGATTTCCCGATCCTGTATGGATCAGCCAAGCAGGGCTGGATGGCCGAAAGCCCCGATGGGCCGAAAGACAAAGGCATGGAGCCGCTGTTCGACCTGATCGTGCGCCATGTCGCGCCGCCCAAGGTGGACGACGGCCCGTTCCGCATGATCGGGACCATCATCGAAGCCAATCCCTATCTCGGCCGCATCATCACCGGCCGCATTTCTTCCGGCAAGATCAAGCCCAACCAGGCGGTCAAGGTGCTCGGCGCCGATGGCCGACTGATCGAACAAGGTCGCCTTACCAAGATTCTGGCGTTTCGTGGCCTGGAACGGACACCGCTGGAGGAGGCCGAAGCCGGTGACATCATCGCCATCGCCGGTCTCACCAAGGGCACTGTCGCCGACACGTTCTGCGATCCCATAGTCGATACTCCGCTTGCGGCGCAGCCGATCGATCCGCCGACCGTGTCGATGTCTTTTATCGTCAACAACTCGCCCTTGGCCGGTACCGAGGGCGACAAGGTGACGAGCCGCATGATCCGCGACCGCCTGCTGCGCGAAGCCGAGGGCAATATCGCGCTCCGCGTCAGCGAATCCGCTGACAAGGATTCGATGGAGGTCTCAGGACGCGGCGAATTGCAGCTTGCCATCCTGATCGAGACCATGCGCCGCGAGGGCTTTGAATTGTCCGTTTCGCGCCCGCGCGTGGTTCTCAAAAAGGACGAGGCCACCGGCACCTGGCAGGAGCCGATCGAGGAAGTCGTGATCGACGTCGATGAGGAGCATTCCGGCGTCGTCGTGCAGAAGATGAGCGAGCGCAGGGCCGAACTGATCGAGATGAAGCCCTCCGGCGGCAATCGGCTGCGGCTGGTGTTCTACGCGCCGACCCGTGGCCTGATCGGCTATCAGGGTGAATTGCTGACGGATACCCGCGGCACCGCCATCATGAACCGGCTGTTCCATGGCTATGCCAACTACAAGGGCGAAATCCAAGGCCGCCGCAATGGTGTCCTGATCTCCAACGACCAGGGCGAGGCCGTGGCCTATGCGATGTTCAAGCTGGAAGATCGCGGGCCGATGATGATCGAGCCGGGCTGGAAGGTCTACCGTGGCATGATCGTCGGCGAGCACACCCGCGACAATGACCTCGAGATCAACGTCCTGAAGGGCAAGCAGCTCACCAACATCCGCACCACCGCCAAGGACGAGGCGGTGCGCCTGACGCCGCCGATCCGCATGACGCTGGAAAAAGCGCTCGCCTATATCGAGGATGATGAACTGGTCGAGGTGACCCCGAAATCGATCCGGCTGCGCAAGAAGTTCCTTGATCCGAATGAGCGCAAGCGCGCCGAGAAGGCCAAAGAGGCAGTAGCGTAAGTAGTTCTTACGCCTCCTCCCGGTGCGGCGCGGCGCCGCACGGCCCAGCGCTGCTGGGCTCCGGGGGACCTTGCAAATTCCCGTGGTTGGGCTTGTCCCGACCCTCCCGGCTTTCGATATTGAGCGCAGATGATAGTGGATGCTGGCGCGTGAGCCCGGGCATCGCGGGACAATCTCATGCGCCTTCCTTCCTTTATCGACGTTGCGATTATCGGCGCTGGCGCGGCCGGCCTCGGCGCGGCGCGCGCCCTGGCCGATTCCGGGCTTTCGGTCGCGACCCTTGAAGCGCGCGATCGCATCGGCGGCCGTGCCTGGACGATCCAGGTCGCGCCCGACGTGACATTCGACCTTGGCTGCGGCTGGCTGCATTCGGCCGACAAGAACAGCTTCGTTGCGATCGCCGGGCAACTCGGATTTGCCGTTAACAAGGAGCTGCCGCCCTGGCGCGAACGCGCCTATGGCAACAGCTTTCCACAACGCGAGCGCGATGAGTTTGCCCGCGCAATGGATGAATTCTACGAACGCGCCTGGGCAGCGGCCCAGCGCGGCGAGGAGGGACCGGCGAATCGTTGCCTTGAACCCGGCAACCGTTGGAACCCGATGATCGACGCCATTTCGACCTACATCAATGGCTGCGAACTCGATTCTGTCTCGATCCTCGACATGGAAGCCTATGAGGATACCAATCTGAACTGGCGGGTGCGAGACGGCTATGGCGCGCTGATCGCAGCCTATGGGGCAATTTGTCCGGTGGTGAGGAATTGCAACGTCACGCAGATCGACCATTCCGGTAAACGTATCCGCCTCGATACCTCGCAAGGCACGCTGGAAGCGGACAGGGTCATTGTCACGGTGCCGACCAATCTCATCGGCGATGAAGCGATCCGCTTTTCACCGGAGCTGCCGGCGAAGGTCGATGCTGCCAGAGGTCTTCCGCTTGGCGTCAACGACAAGGTGATGCTGGCGCTCGACGAGCCGGAAGCCTTTCCGAGAGAGGGCAATCTGCGCGGCTCCACCATGCGCACCGCGATGGGCACGTATCATCTCCGCCCGTTCGGGCAGCCCTGCATCGAGGGTTTTTTTGGCGGCCGGTTTGCGCGCGAGCTGGAAGACGCGGGCGATGGCGCCTTCGCCGCGCAAAGCATCAACGAGATCGCAGGCCTGCTGGGTAACGATATCAGACGCAAGCTGCACCCGCTCGCCGAGTCGCACTGGGCGCGCGATCCGTTTGCACGTGGCGGCTATTCTCATGCCCTTCCCGGGCGCGCCGGTGACCGTGCCATCCTCGCCGCGCCGGTCGACGGGCGAATATTCTTCGCCGGTGAAGCGACCTCGCCGAATTTCTTCTCGACCGCGCATGGGGCAAGGGATTCGGGAGAGCGGGCGGCGAAGGAAGTGTTGGCGGTTACCGGTAAACGCTGAACTTCACTTTTTTCCACGCACCGCCGTCGTCTTCAAAGCACTCTTGAGAATCGAAGCGCCGCTCTGCACACCGGCATCGGTTTCGACCAGCCAATGACCTTCATTGCCGAAATCCGGCAGAACGCGAAAATCAACCTTGTCGCCTCCGGCCGCAAACGCATTCGCCAATTGTCGCGAGAGCGAGGGTGGAAAATAGCTGTCATTGGCAGCGACAAGCCACAGCACCGGCGCGCGCGCCTTGCGGCCAAAGGCGGTAGCCGCAGCGATCAGCTGGTCCGGCGCACAAACGACGCCCGCTGCATCGTCGGCACGGCCGCCGCGCCCCGCGGCAAAGACAATGACGCCAGAGAGGCCGGGCGGATTTTCACCGGCAAGTGCCAGAGCACCCCAGCCGCCGGCCGAATGGCCGACCACAAGCGTCTCGTCGCGGCGAATGAAGTTCTGGCGGCGCAGGAAATCCATTGCCGCCAAAATGGAATCGGCGGTTGCGCGTCCGGCCTTGTCGTAATCGGCCGTCACGCAGCCGCCCTGATCCTCCAAATAATTTCCGCCTGTCGCGCCATGTCCGGGCCGCTCCGGCACCAGCACGGCAAAGCCGCGCCCGACCAGCCAGTTCGCCAGCGCCGCATAGTCGGGCTGCGGCATTTGCGCCCGTCGCAGCGGGTTCTGTGTGGATGCATGCGCGATGACCGCCAGGCGAAACGGCCCGGGGCCAGCGGGGCGAAACAGAACGGCGCGGGCCGCCAGGTTCGGATCCGGTGATGGAATGAGCCACAACTGCCGGCGATTAGGCGTGGACTCTTCATCCTGGGCGCCGAACTGAATGGGCGCGGCTAGCGCAGCACCGTGGCCGGCGAAAGGGATCGCCACGAGAAGCGCGACTAGCACCCACGCCAGAGCCGGCCGCGCGAACATCGGCAACAAGATGATTCGCATCACACCGGGGTGACTTCGTCGCATCCTCGTCCCGCCGAACAGCCCCGCCGAGGCCGCCCTTATACGCCAGTACCGCAAGCCCATCGCCGCCGGTAAGGCGATTGCCCACGCCTGCATCAACCGCATGCCGCACACCGCGCCTCCTGTCCTTTTTCGATACAGCGGTTCGCGAAACTGATGCACAAAATCCACAGCTTAACTGATTATTAACGATAGACCTTGAAGCCGGCGCGATGACTTGCTTTGATCGGGGTCATGAGCACAACCCTGATCGAGGTCCGGCCGGCCAAGACTGCTGATGCAGCCGAGGTGGCATCCGCCCATGACGAAGCCTGGCGCTCGGCCTATCAGGGCATCATTCCCGGCGCGGAGCTCGAAAAGCTGATCAATCGCCGCGGCCCGCATTGGTGGGACAGCGCGATCCGCAAGGGCAGCCGCGTCAGCGTGCTGGTGTTCGGCGATCGTGTGGCGGGCTACGCCAACTATGGCCGCAACCGCGCACGCAGCCTGCACTTCGAGGGCGAAATCTACGAACTTTATCTGCGTCCGGAGTTTCAGGGGCTGGGCTTTGGCCGTCGGCTGTTTACCGCCGCCCGTCGCGATCTCGCCCAGAGCGGCCTTCGAAGCATGGTGATCTGGGCGCTGTCCGACAACGATCCAGCCACCGAATTCTATCGTGCGCTCGGCGGCCGAATGGTCGCCCGCTCTTCGGAAAAATTCGGGTCCAAATCCCTCGACAAGATCGCTTTCGCCTGGGCGCATTAGTCCTCGCGCTCGCAGCTTCGGGACCGCCGCGTTCGGCGACGCGTTACCGAGCGCGTTGCACTTTTTAAGGTCTGGCGTTTCCGGAGGCTTGCCTTTACCCAAGTGGGTGACGGGCGGTTTTCTCATTGAACACGCTCCTTTCTTGCAGCTTTCCGGAGACCTTCATGCGTATCGACGCCATTTCCATCGGCGCCAATCCTCCCCATGACGTCAACGTCGTCATCGAAGTTCCGGTCGGCGGCGAGCCTATCAAGTACGAGCTCGACAAGGAGGCAGGAACGCTGGTGGTTGACCGGTTTCTTTATACCGCCATGCGCTACCCCGGGAATTACGGCTTCATTCCGCACACCCTCTCGGACGACGGCGATCCCTGCGACGTGCTGGTTGCCAACACGCGCGCCATCGTGCCGGGCGCGGTCATGAGCGTGCGGCCGGTCGGCGTGTTGCTGATGGAAGACGAGGCCGGTGGCGACGAAAAGATACTGGCGGTGCCGTCCTCCAAACTGACCCAGCGCTATGACCGGATCAAGAACTACAGCGATCTGCCTGATATCACGCTGCATCAAATCCAGCATTTCTTTGAGCACTACAAGGATCTCGAGCCCAACAAATGGGTCAAAATCCTCCGCTGGGCAGACGCTGATTATGCGCGCAAGCTCATTACCGAAAGCATCGAGCGCGCCAACGCCAAACTGAAAAGGGCGTAAATCGCCGAGCGGCCTACCGAGGCGCTCGCATCAAACGCCGGGTGGCGGCAATTTTCGGATCGCACAGGCCGCCCGTAGCGTGTTGACGAGAAGGCAGGCCACCGTCATCTGCCCGACCCCGCCGGGCACTGGCGTGATGGCGCCCGCTACTTGCAGCGCCTCATCGAAGGCGACGTCGCCCACCAGGCGCGTCTTGCCCTCGGCACCCGGCAGCCGGTTGATGCCGATATCGATCACGGTCGCGCCGGGCTTGATCCAGCTGCCGCGCACCATCTCCGGCCGCCCGACCGCGGCATAGACCAGATCGGCTCGCGAGGTCAGCTCAGCGAGGTTGCGCGAGCGCGAATGCGCGATGGTGACGGTGGCGTTTTCGTTGAGCAGGAGTTGCACCAGCGGCCGGCCGACCAGATTGGAGCGGCCGATAACGATGGCGTTCAGGCCTTCCAGCGAGGCGTGAATGCTCTTGGTCAGGATGATGCAGCCGAGCGGCGTGCAGGGCGACAGCGCCGCAAATCCGCCCGCGAGCCGCCCGGCATTATTCGGGTGTAGGCCGTCGACATCCTTGGCGGGATCAATGGCATTGATGACCTGTTCGGTATCGAGCCCTTTCGGCAGCGGCAACTGAACCAGGATGCCATGCACGGCGGGATCGCGGTTGAGGGTTGCAATCAGCCCAAGCAATTCGGCCTGACTGACATCGGCCGCCAGCTTGTGCTCGAAGGAAGCCATGCCGGCATCCTGCGTCTGCTTGTGCTTGCTGCGGACATAGACTTCACTCGCCGGATCATTGCCGACCAGCACCACGGCGAGCCCCGGCAACAGGCCCTGATCGCGCGTGACCCGGGCCACCTCGTCGGCGACACGTCCGCGAAGCGCGGCGGCAATGGCTTTTCCGTCGATGATGGCTGCGGTCATCTCATTCCCTCAAGTTTCGCCCGGGCCTTTCGCAGGCTTGCTCGACGTCAACATCTCCAACGCCTTGCCGAGCTGGACCGGATCGCCATCGATCGCAACCTGCTTCATCCGCGACGTTATCCCGGACAACAGCCGAATTCTGGCCTTGGGCACGCCCAATGCATTTGACAATAACGCAATCACCGCGCGATTGGCTTCTCCGCCATCGGCAACGGCGCGCACCCGCACCTTCACGACGCTTCGGCCATCGGCCAGCGCTTCGATCCCGTCGATATCGTCCCGGCCGCCGCGTGGCGTCACCCGCAGGGCGACGCTGATGCCCTGCGGGGAATAGCGCCAGGGAGTCATCGTCCATCCAGGATCAGAAGACCACTGGATAGATGTAGTACTGGATCACACGTTCGATGAACATGATGATCAGAATGACGATAATGGGAGAGATATCGAGGCCGCCGAGATTGGGAAGGATCGAGCGGATCGGCGCCAATACGGGCTCGGTAATGCGATAAAGAAATTCGGCCACCGCCGACACGAACTGGTTGCGCGTATTGACCACGTTGAAGGCTATCAGCCAGGACAGAATGGCCGAAGCGATCAACAGCCAGACATAGAGGTCTAGCACAATGAGGACGATGTCTAGGATGGCGCGCATGGCCAGGATCACTCGTGGGTAGAGGGTCGCGGATTCGACCTCACGCTAAATATCGGGTCCGCTCCTCGCAAACAAGGGAAGTTCCCGGCGAGGACAGCTTTTCGGTCGGCAGCCATCCTTGACTTGGCCTCGGGGCGGAAGGTAAATGGCGCCGATTGCTGGCCGCCCAGCTTTGTTCGGCGGTTCGCAGGGGCCATAGCTCAGCTGGGAGAGCGCGTCGTTCGCAATGACGAGGTCGGCGGTTCGATCCCGCCTGGCTCCACCAC
>Ga0207706_10004627_pt1 | contig 12905 bp, 12 predicted proteins | sample KBSC53metaG_FD_184318 | JGI IMG/M metagenome (GOLD analysis project Ga0207706, IMG submission 184318) | Corn rhizosphere microbial communities from Kellogg Biological Station, Michigan, USA - KBS C5-3 metaG (SPAdes) (version 2) | ecosystem: Host-associated > Plants > Roots > Rhizosphere > Soil ... | reverse complement strand
GAAGAAGCACCAATACTTACGTTATACTTTCCTGCCTCTGCGATCCATGAAGAAGTGTTGGTATCAAATGAAGCCAGGTCCTCTGCGTTCAATGTAAATGTCAGGGTTTCTGATTTGCCCGGCTGTAATAAACCAGTTTTTGCAAAACCTTTCAATTCTTCTGACGGCTTATCGAGTTTGACCTGCGGTGCACTTAAGTAAAGCTGTACGACTTCTTTTCCAGCAACCTTTCCCTTATTCGTAATAGTGACTGTGGCTGTCAATTTTCCATCAAAGCCGGATGTATTTAATTTGACAGGGCTATAATCGAAACTTGTATAAGAGAGTCCATAACCAAACTCATAGGCGGGCTTTACACTAAAGCTATTGAAGTAACGATAGCCAACATAAATGCCTTCTTCGTACGTTACTTCTGCCGGCACCTGTTTCATTCCAAACATTCCTGTTGTTGCCTTATCCGGGAATTCTTTTCCTGGAAAATTCTTTGCTGAAAACTCATCATTATAAGATGCAGGGAATGTTGTGGCCAGTTTGCCTGAAGGATTGACCTTACCACTTAATATGTCAGCTATAGCATTGCCACCCTCCTCTCCCGGTTGCCATGCCAGCAAAATGGCATCCACCTTATCGCGGAACGACGCCACATCGATCACCCCGCCAATGTTGAGCACAACAACTACCGGCTTGTGTTTCGCATGAAAAGCATCAGCGACCGTTGTGAGCATTTCTTTTTCCTGGCTCGTCAGTTCATAATCACCGGCAACCTTCCTGTCATTGCCTTCGCCTGCATTTCTTCCAATATAAAAAATGGCAACATCGGCAGCCGCCGCTCTTTGATCAACACTGTTCTTATCAAAAGTATATTCAGGTGCCATTGGTGTAGGATTCATCATCTCCAGAAGCAGATTTTTCTTCGGATGTTTTGCCGAGTAATCATTTAAATAATTTACATAAGCCTGTTGCACATCCTTGTCTGTTTTATATCCTGCATTTGTCAATCCTTCAGCAAGGGAAACGGCGTATGCCTTATTCACGTCGCCACTCCCCGTACCACCCGCGATCAGATCATATGCATGGTTCCCAAATACAGCAACGCCTGCCGAGTTCTTTATAGGTAACGCATTGCCATTATCTTTCAACAACACCATACTTTCTGAAGCAGCCTCTCTTGATACCTGGGCATGCTGTTTCAGGTCCGGGTGATTGGAATATTGGTAAGATTTGAATGTAGGGGTCTGCAACATTACTCTTAAGATGCCTGCGATGTTCTCATCCAGCACTGATTCGGAAAGTTGTCCGTTCTTTACCGCATCGATGATCGCTTTTACTTGCGCCGATGTGCCGGGCATTAGCAAATTATTTCCTGCCTTCAATTGGGCGACCGCATCTTTACCGCCAAACCAATCAGTCATTACAAATCCCTTAAAGCCCCATTCATCTTTTAATATGGTCGTAATGAGATCACGACTTTCGGAAGTATAAGTTCCATTGATCAAATTATAAGAGCTCATCACTGCCCACGGCTGTGAGTTTTTTATAGCGATCTCAAAGTTTTTCAAATAAATTTCTCTCAAACCTCTTTCACTCGCAATTGTGTTCACTGAATTTCGGTTCGTCTCCTGGTTATTCGCCGCAAAATGTTTGATGGTAGCTCCTACTCCCTGCGATTGAATTCCATTGATGATGGCAGCTGCCATTTTTCCGGAGACCAGTGGATCTTCAGAATAATATTCGAAATTTCTTCCTCCCAGTGGATTGCGATGAATGTTCACGCCGGGTCCCAGGATAAAATCAATACCATATTCTTTGATCTCATTGCCAAAAGCTGCGCCTACTTTTTTTACAAGCGATGTATCCCAACTCGAAGCCAGCAATGTTCCCACCGGCCATGCAGTGGAAAATAAATTATCTGCAGAATCCTTCCCCGTCATCATGAACCGGTGAATGCCGGCAGGACCATCTGCAAGATTCAACGATGGAATACCCAATCTTGAATTTGGAATAGTGTGACCTGATATACCCGCGATCTTATCTGGCGAGTCATCAGGTTGAGCACCCAACGATATACCGGGAATAGAGAGTCCCTTCCCGACTACCAGTTTAGCTTTTTCTTCCAGCGTCATTGCTTTGATGACATCGGGAATAGGATCTTTCCCCAGTTGTGGTGTTTTGTTTTGCGATTGAGCGGTAAAAGAAATAAAAACAGCTGCGCACAGTAAAACCTGGTGCAAACAATATGATCTCATAAAAAAACGTTGAAACAATTAAAAAATTGATAAACAAAAGTTGCGTATTGAGCCAACTTCCGTGATCGTTATTTGACAACTTTTACGCGTTCGCCTTCTGCATCAAACATTCCCATCAGGCTACCGGTAACATGATCATCGTCTTTTTTGGTCATGGCAAGGTTCACATCATATCCCTGCGCGCTGAAGTAAACAGTTGCTGTATTCCCATTGAGCTCTACCTTATCGATCTTTGATATTTGAGTACCCGTAGAATCCTGTACAACCCCGGTTATTGCAGTGTCTTTCTTTTCAAGTACAAAAAACATTTTTGTATCGCCATTTGGCAAACCTTTTAACAGTACACTCCATTTACCCGCAAAATAATCTGCGTTTGCAGTTTGTGCTTTTGCTCCCACAATGAATAACAAAGAAAATAACCCGATGAGAATTGATTTGAACTTTTTCATTTTAGTTGATTTGATGTTTGTTTTTTATTACAGTTTGGTAAGACTTCCGATTTACTTATCAGTTCCCCGGGACGTGAATACCGGGCAAATATACTCCTATTGTATCATTTTGATACAATAATAAAAAAATATATTTTCGCACAGGAATTCCTGGGCCTTACAGTCACCGGCACTCTAAATTCTTTTACAAGTAAACAGCAATCATGATCTCTACTAATAAAATCAGCAACAACAAATTGAAAAAAATTACAAGGGAGTTCCTGGCAACAGCACCTGGCATCTACATGCCGGGATTATCGGTTGATGCGGTGATCTTTGGCTTTCACAATGATAAATTGAAAGTGCTGCTATCTTCTGTTGGTGATCCACCGTATTTGGGTTTGCCGGGAGGTTTTGTAAGGAAAGATGAGGACCTTGATGACGCCGCTTTGCGGATATTACAGGAAAGAACGGGTTTTGAAAATATATACCTGGAACAATTTTACACTTCAGGAAAAAAAGACCGTTCAAATGAAAAAATGCTGAAGGAGATCATAGAAAAAATTATTGGAAAAAGTCCTGAAAGCAATTGGCTGAGGCAGCGGTTTGTTTCCGTGTGCTATTATGCCTTGATAGACGATACTAAAGTAAAACCCTCGACAGAGATCCTTTTTGGAGAATTCAAATGGTTTGATATAAACCGGGTACCAAAACTTATTTTCGATCATAACCTCATCATCAAAAAAGCATTGGCAACACTGCGATCTGACCTCGATGAAAAATTGGTAGGTTCTAACCTGGTGGGTGAAACTTTTACCATGAATGAATTGCAAAAATTGTATGAGGCTGTTTACCAGGAAAAACTTGTCCGCACCAATTTCCAGAGAAAAATGTTAAGCCTTGGGGTACTTAAGAGATTAGAAAAACAATACAACGGCAAGTCGCACAAGGCGCCTTATCTATATAGCTTCAGCAGAACGAAAAGAAACGGTCATTCCACTTCGCTATAACCCGCCTTCTGGAGGCTCCTTTGGACCAAATGCAAAAAGATCCTTAAAGATGTCCTTGCTGAAATGAAAATTTCTTAGCTTGTTACGGGATGATTAATTTCAAATATCAAATCTCAAATCATTCAACCAGCTTGCGCATTAAATATAATTCCATAATACTTTCTTTTTCGCTGTTCGCATGTACAATAAGAACATTGGCTCAATCTCAGTTTACTGATTCCGTGAGTGCGGTTTTCACAAAGTTTATACAAACAAGCTCAGATAAAAGTACCGTCTTGTTAACCAATCGAAATATTTACATGGCGGGTGAACCAATCTGGTTCAGAGCATACAACGTGATAACACATAATGGGACGCCTGACCTCACGTCAAAAAATTTATTTGCAGACCTTGTTGATGAAAAAGACAGCATAATAGAACAACTCGTTTTGGATAATAAGAACCTGCATACAGACGGAGCTTTTGATCTGCCCCGGTCAATACCAACAGGATTTTATTGGATAAGATGTTATACGGCGAGACAACTAGCGAACAAAAGCGATATTTTTCTTCATCCCGTATATATTGTAAACAAGCAACTTCATGATGAAGGCATATATGCGAAAAAATTGGAGAACAACTTGGCAAAAAACAAGCTCAGCCCATCAGTTCATTTTTTTGCCGAAAGGCTGACAGCTATTCCCGGAATTATTTCAACCGGTGTCCTTGAGATCAGGGACGGTTACAATAACCCTGTATCGGCAAGGGGCGATCTTTTAAACAGTAAAGATTCTCTGATCACCAGTTTCAAAACCAATAGCCTCGGGCTTGCCCGGCTGACATTTGTAAATGACCCTGCGGAGAATTACACAGCCGTTTTTTATTTGAATGGGAACGCCATCAGGTATCAACTGCCCGCTGTTAACAAAACTTCCATCCAGCTTTCCGTAGCCAATCAGACTGCAAAAACAATAAAAGCATTTGTAACACTTGAAGACTCTGTATCAGCGGAGATGAACACTACTATTTTAGCCATACATCGTGATAGCTTGTATTGGGCAGCAGTCGGTGCGGGTAATTATGGAATTACAATCCCTATCGATAATTTTCCCGGCGGTATTGTAAGATTATTATTGTTTGATGGGGATAAGAATTTAGTGAGGGAACGAAAGATCTATATATCAAAAGAAAATGCCGAGTTGGAAATAAAGCCCGACAAAAAGAAATATTCTCCAAGAGAGAATGTAACTATTCATGTTAAAGTAAAAGGATCAAAAGGAAAGCCACTTGTATCAGTGCTGAATGTTGCGGTAGAAGATGAATGGATCTCACAATTTTCAGACAGTATGGAAGCAGACATTCCGCCAACTGACGAGTTTCTCCTGGATAGCTGGCTAAATCGTTACCAAACAAAATATTCTGCTGATGATATTGATCTTTTGATGGCAACAAGAAGGTCAATTTTTCGACAGCCACCTGATACGGGTTTAGATAAGGAAATCCAGGACTTTGATGACAACAAAAAACTTTTAAACCTTGAAGGGAAAATAATAAATAAAAAAGGTGATGGCATCAGCAATCGTATTGTTAACGTATTGGCAAAAAACTCCCGGCAATTTTTTATGGATGTTGATACGACAGACCCGGATGGTAAGTTTAGTTTGTCAATACCCCAGGGGTTTGACAGTTTAAAGCTCTCGCTACAGGTAACTGATAAGCACCTGCTACAAATGCCTTCCGACAGTATCAAAATAGAAGATTTTCATTATCCGGATTTTTCAACGCCAGTGTCTTTCAAACAACAGTTTCTTGGGAGTAATCTCAACACAATCGCTTTGTTGAAAAAATATCATGTAGATACAACGATCACTTTTGCGGGTAAAGGTTGGCTTGAACCAGTGACAGTAAAAGCAATAAAAAAAGTCCAGCCAAATTATGATGTATCGAGGCGGCTAAATAACATTTCCCAGATCCTTACAAGCGATAAAATTAAATACGCCGTCGATGCTGAAGGTGTTAAATATGCTCTTCTTATGGTGCCTGGCGTTTCGTGGTATGGTGGCGATTTTGCGATCTTCGGACCTACGGGATGGCACCTTGAGCGACCATTGGTCGTTATGGATGGAACTCCAATGCCATCCAATGGGGGTGTCATGAATTTTTTGAAAGATTTAAATCCTTCAGATATAGATTTTATAGAAGTGCTAAGGGGAGGTGAAGCGGCTCTGTATGGCTCCCGTGGTGCAGGCGGTGTTATCTCGATCAATACCAAACATGGCCCTGACAGGACAGACTACAGTAAAAATAATTTACGGGTATTCACTCCAATAACTTATCACGTTTCCCCAAAATTTGAAATGCCCGATTATTCAAATAAAGAAATAAGGAGTAATCCGGCTCCCGATCCACGCACGACCATTTATTGGAATGGAGATATTGTAACAGATAAAAATGGGGAAACCGATATAAGTTTTTATACCGGCGATAATGTTACCAATTATACCGTCACTATTACAGGGCTAACAGCAAATGGAGACCTGGTCTATAAACGTGTTGTTATTGGGAACAAAGGCAAGGGCAGATAAAATTTCTATGATAATTACTTCTTTACAGCATATCCACCATAAAGTATCTTCATATCATTACTTTCAATAAGCCAAAAATGTTTGCCAAGATCTTCATAGGTCCATTCGCCTTTTGCTCTTTTTCGCAGGTAACCTAACATCTTTGGGATCGAAACATTAGGTGATGATCCAACGTGTTCCTTCCATTCAAAACCATTCTTTCCCAAAAGGTCTTTGAGCTCTGCCGGTTTTATAAACATTTTCCATACATGCAGATTGGGTGGCATGAATGCCCACCGTTTCCATTCCTGCCATATTTTGATCGCGACTAACTTGCTGATGAACGTCCTGTTCAATGTATCATAAAAGAAAATACCGTTTGGTTTTAATACTCTCGAGATCTCTGATATTACCTTGGGCAGATCCTGTACATGTTCCAGCACATCACAACAGAAAACTGCGTCAAACGAGTTGTCAGCATAAGGCAGATGTTCTCCGGAACCTTTATCGTATTTAATGTCAAGTCCACTTTCATGTGCGTGATTTAACGCAGTAGTGATGGATTGTTCAGACGGGTCAATCCCGGTAGTGATAAACCCCATCCTTGATATCTCTTCTGTCAATATACCTCCACCCGATCCAACTTCAAGAGCTTTTTTACCCCTGGGATCAATTCCAAGTCTCTTAATAATGTTTCGCTGGTAACCTGCCCTCCAGGGATTCACTGAAGTTTTTAGAAGATGTAAAACAGTATCACCTTTCCACCAGATATCGCCTTCGGCATTATAAAGATCATTATCGATTCTTTTATAAACTTCAGCTTTAGTTTTTTCCATATTGTGTTGTTTTGATTTCTTATTCCTGGAACTATGATACTAATATACTCCCTCCCTGACCAGATTTAAATTCTTATTTGCCTAATCCAATTTGATTCATATAAGTTTGGTTATCCCAAAACAAATGCTCTTCGGACATTGTGCCATCCGGCTTCCAGATACCGATCGTACACATGGGCATTTTAAATGCTTTTCCTGTGGGCTGAATAAATTTGCCATTGCCAATGGGCATTGGTTTCGTAAATGTGCCTTCAAAAACTCCTGTGACTGCCGTCATGTTTCCGGAACCAAAACGAATAGGATGCTGCCTGATCCGGGTATCAGGTGCATAAACAAATAGCATTTTCAGATCTTCAATATGTTTTTCCAGCCCTTCAGTCATGTGACCGTCCGGCCAATATACTTTAATGTCCTTTGCATGAGTTTCATGTAAACGTGTCCATTCCTGGTTAGTGAAGACCGTATAATCCAATGTGTCGAATGAGGCAAGATTCTTTGCAAGGGTTGCATCATTTGCCGTCAATTGGTTGATCTGGTTGCGAAGTGAATCGATTTCCGATTGACTCACATTACTACTGTTGGCGCTGTTGCAACTGTTGAAACTTATAACTGTTACAGAGGCGACGAAGAAAGTGAGCAAAGTGATCGTTGGAGTTTTCTTTTTCATATAACTTTTTTATTTAAGCATTAGAGTGATTGTTTGCAGACGATATAAAACTACACCCCGCTGCTGCCCAAACTCGTTCGCCTATGCTAAGAAATTATTTTTGATTCCTGATCCTGCTGAGCGAAGATGGCAGGATACCTAAATAAGAAGCGATGAGGTATTGCGGCGCTCTTTGAAGTATGTCTGGGTATTGTTCTCTCAACCTGTTGTATTTTGCTTTTGCGTCTTGCGAATAAATATCCGACAGTTGCACCAAAACGTTTGCATATGCAGTTTGCATAAGTACCCTAAAGTAGGTTTCGAATGCTGGGCTCTTCCTCATAGCATTTTCCCAATCTGTTCTTGTCATGCTCCATAATTCAGATGGTTCCAATGCTTCAATGGTAAAAAGTGCTTTTGAGCCTGTAAGGAAACTATTCAGATCGCCGATCCAGAAATTCTCTTTTGCAAACCGGACCACTTGTATATCTCCGCTGTCCAGGGTTTTGTAAGAAAACAATAAACCCTTTTGAATGAAGAATGCCTTGCCTGTATTATGTCCTTCGGTAACGAGTTTTCCTTTTTTGCAGATCGTTTCGAATTTGAAGCAATGGGAAATAGATTCAAATTCACTTTCGATAGCCGGGGCTTTGGCTGCAATGCTTTTAAAAAGAGTTTCCGCCTGCATGTTTACTTCACTCTTCAAAGTTTAGGAACTGATTTTTCTGGGCAATACATAAATATATGAGATTATATTCTCATGCCTGCCGCCCGTTCTATCCGTTATAATTAACTTTTAGAATTTTCTAGTTCTGCTGAGGTTGCCAAAACAAAAGCTACAGCCGAGACGAGAAGTTCAGTGCCTTTTAGTTCTTCAGTAGAGGGTTCCCGGTGTTGGCGAAAATAAGTTCCAAAAGTACCAATGACTTTATCATCACGGGTTTTGATGGGCATGCTCCAGGCACCAACGTAACCTAATGCAAGAGGCAGGTGACGCAGTTCGGCCCATTTATTATCGGCAAAAAAACTTGGCGTCAGAACAATGGATCCGGTTGCAGCCGCCGCGGCACAGGTACCCACATTGGCATTCGGCTTTAGTCCATCGATCGCTTGCAAATAATCCTCCGGCAGTTGAGGGGAAGCGGCATTTCGCAAAAGGCCCTCTTTGTCGAGTAAAAGAATGGACACAGCCGTTCCATATCCGGATGCCGTTTCCGCAGCGGAGGCTATATAATTAAGTATATCTTCCTGTTTTCTCCCGGATTCGTGCATAGTCAGCGCCTGCCGGTAAGTTTGGGTATATAGATTTTTGATCATTCAGTAGTGCTTGTAGTGACAACCGGTAGATACAAGATTTATACCCCTTTTACCGGCCATCGATCGATTATGTTAATTGTTGATCCTGTACAACAATGAACAAGGTTAGCGAAACAATAAGTCCATAGTTTCTCCGTTGGAATTTGAGGCAAGCATTTTGCTATAGAGACGTCGACATCGCTTAACCCATAAAACACTAATCCGTAAATCAAAACAACCCTTTTATGACACCTGCATCTAAGCCTAAAACAAAACTGGCAAAAAAACTACTCGTCGTCGAAGATGAAGGCCAAATTGGCCTGGTTCTTAACATGATCCTTTCTGAGCGGAATTTCGACCTGGACTATGTGAGTAGTCTTTTATCTGCCCAGGAATATCTCGAAAAAAATAAACCCTCACTTGTTATCCTGGATAATAAGCTTCCCGATGGATTTGGCGTCGATTTTATCAGCTACATCAAGAAAAAATATCCTTCGATAAAGATCATTATGATCTCTGGCTTTAGTACTGCACGCGACGTTGCTTTGGAAAATGGAGCCGATATGTTTCTTGAAAAGCCTTTTTCAATGGACAATGTCAATGAAGCCATCGACAGCGTGTTAGCTTAAATACAAAACAGGTTATTTATTATTGCAGTAATTGTTTGATGCGTTCCCCCTTTGCATCAAACATACCCATGGCCCTTCCTGTAACATGATCCTCGTCTTTTTTGGTGAGTACTATGCTGACATCATTACCAAGTGCTGTGTAATAAAGGGTGGCCTCATTGTCTTTCACTTCTATTTTAGAGCATTTTGATATTTCTTTTCCTGTGCTATCCAGGACCGTTCCCGCAAGACCATTGTCCTTTTTTTCAAGAATATAAACTCTTTTCAGATCTCCGTAAGGAGTGCCTGTTATCAGCACATTCCATTTGCCTGCAAAAAAATCTGCACCGGTTTTAGATTGTGCTTGTGCATTAAACGATAAAACCAGGGATAAAAACCCTGCTGTAAGTATGGTTAGCCTTTTCATACGTAAATAGTTTTTGAGTGTTTAAGTTAAGATAAGTTTATTGCTTCATTTATCAACAGTTGTGAATAATTGTCATCGATCGGCGCAAGCCACTCAGGTGGCAGATCGAAATCGAAAGAGGCGTGCAGGCCGGCAGACATTGGTGATGTAGCAACTTTATACATCTTTTTGACAAGGGTCTTTGTTTGCTTAAGCTCTTTTTCAGTAATGTCCTTTGCTATTGCCAAACCAAAGTTCCTGTCGGGCAACGCGACATAATATCCATTTGGAAAAATTTTTGACAGCTCAGTTTTCAGCAGAATTCTTGACGATCCAATTCCGTCTCCATTTTCAAAAGCAAGAAACAAGATTTTTGAATTATCACTTGTTTTTTTAAAATGTGTAAAAAAATTTTCATTATCACCTGTTGCATGCCTGAGATTTTCCAGGGCTTGCCGCTGCCAGTTTGGATGCTGTGCACTCAACTTGTTGTACGTATCCTGGGTCATATACATTGGCTCTGATCCGATAACTGAAACCCATGTAAGAATATAATTTGTGTTATTGAAAGCCTGGTGGGGGAACCCCCAAACATCCTTTACATGGTAGTTTGCAGGGACAATAAGCGGATAAACCGTTTTGATATCCATGAAATAAAGATAGTAATTAGCGTCATCAGGAGAGTTAAGTCTTACAATAGATTCTATTACCAGGACATAGAAGGTAGAAGTTGGAAGTTATCATTCCTGCCATGCCGTTCACATTCTGCATTCTAACTTCTCTTCTACTTACTGAAATAATTTCAATGCGCCGCCCCGATGTAAATCGGGAGGCAACCAAAAGAAAGAAAATGAACGATTGCATTTTCAAAAACAAATTCTATTTTGTTTTGTCAAAGTCATACCGCTCACTTCCAAATAAAAAATATGAAACGACCCCTTTTCTTTTTTATATCCCTCCTCATATGCATAACTGCAACCAGCCAAACCAAACAAACCGATTATAAAGAAGCGTTGAACATAATTGATGCATGGCTGAATGGCCAACGTGATTTTGACAAGCTGCCTGGAATAGCTGTCGCCATTGTAAACGATCAAACTATTATTTTCAAGAGGGGTTATGGTTTTGCAGATGTAGAGAACAAGGTGCCCATGGAACCAGAAACAATTTGCAGCATTTGTTCCATCTCTAAATTATTTACTTCGGTTGCCGTGATGCAATTGTGGGAGCAGGGAAAAGTAAGACTTGATGATTCGATCAGCGCCTTACTGCCAGCTTATAATTTAAAACAGCAATATGAAGAAACAGTTCCGATCACCGTCCGGTCATTGCTCACACATTCATCAGGACTTCCAAGGGAAGCCGATTATCCTTATTGGAGCGCACCTGATTTTAATTTTCCGACAGAAAAAGAAGTCAATGACAGCCTCGGACGACAACGGACACTGTATCCTTCCTCAACCTATTTTCAGTACTCAAATCTTGGATTAACCCTTTTAGGTGAAATGGTCGCCAGTGTTTCAAAAACAAACTATGAAAGCTATATAGAGAAAAATATTCTGCAACCACTTCAATTAACAAATACACATCCCTCGCTTCCGCAGGATCTATGGAGAGGAAAAATGGCAACAGGCTATAGTGCATTGTACAGGGATGGCTTGCGAAAAATGATGCCCTTTTTCCAGGCAAAGGGAATAGCACCTGCAGCAGGTTTTTCTTCAAATGTTATAGACCTTGCGCATTTTGCTTCATGGCAATTCCGCCTGCTTAGCGGGAAGAAAGAAATTCTGCGGCCATCCACATTAAAAGAAATGCAAAGAGTTCAGTGGATGGACCCCAATGGAAAATTAACAAGAGGTCTTGGTTTTGCTGTTAACCAGGTGGATGGAATAACATACGTTGGGCACAATGGTTCTTGTCCAGGGTACACAAGTTCATTGACACTTTCTCCAAAAAATAAGATCGCTGTTACCGTTATGATCAATGCACAGGGTACCGATCCTGATAAATATGTTGCAGTTATTTTCAAAATTTTGAATGTGGTCGATGACGCAGCAGATACATCAGCAAACAAAATTAATCTGAATGATTATGCAGGCAATTATGATTATTATGCCTGGCGGGGCGAGCATTTGATCTTACCCTGGAAAGGAAAATTGGCGGTACTCACTTTGCCCTCAGCCGATCCTGTCAATGATATGCAACAATACAAATACACCGGCAACGATACTTTCAGAAGAGTGCGTAAAGATGATGGAAGCCTGGGTGAAGAACTGCGGTTTGAAAGGGACACTAATGGCAAAGTCATCCGAATGATCAATAACAACAACTTTGAAAATAGGCTGAAATAGCGGATGCGGCAGAGATAAGGCATGCCGTACGCCGTAGAATTTTTACAAATTGTACAAACTATTGTTTTAGTTTCTTGTGCCAGCAATAATAAGACACAATACCAGGTATTATCCAGAGCAGCATAGTAAGCATCATTGGATCGAATTTACCTGAAGATGCAATACCGGAATAAATAGCACCGGCAAGATCAAAAAACAAACCTGCATAAGCCCATTCCTTTACGCTGCGGTTTAAGCCGGGAATAAGAATTACAGCGCAACCAATCAATTTTGCATAACTGATGAGCGGTATAAAATATACCGGGTAGCCGAGCGCATCATGTATCAATTGTATAGCAGGTTGCGAAGGTTGAAGACCGCCCACGGCAGAGAATGTCATGAGCCCTGCAAAAATAATAGTGGATATCCAGTAAATGATGTTCGCGGTCTTTGTTGTCATAGCATTGTTTTAGTATTGAAATTTTTTGATAATAAAAATAAACCCTTCCATTCATTTTTGAATGATTTAAATGTTCGGAATAGCCCGACAAGCGGG
>Ga0207706_10004620_pt1 | contig 12913 bp, 11 predicted proteins | sample KBSC53metaG_FD_184318 | JGI IMG/M metagenome (GOLD analysis project Ga0207706, IMG submission 184318) | Corn rhizosphere microbial communities from Kellogg Biological Station, Michigan, USA - KBS C5-3 metaG (SPAdes) (version 2) | ecosystem: Host-associated > Plants > Roots > Rhizosphere > Soil ... | reverse complement strand
AGGAGTTCATCGCCCTGCTGCGCGAGCACGGGGTGCAGGTGCTGGTGGACGTGCGGCGCTTCCCCGGCTCGCGGCGGCACCCGCAGTTCGGGAGCGCGGCGCTGGACGCCTCGCTCGCGGCGGCGGGGATCGGCTACCGGCACGCCGAGGCGCTCGGCGGCCGGCGCTCGGGCGACATCGACGCCGCCTCGCCCAACACCGCGTGGCGCAACCAGGCGTTCCGGGCGTACGCCGACTACATGGCCACGCCGCCGTTCCGCGCCGCGCTGCGCGAGCTGATCGAACTCTCGCGCGAGCGGACGGCGGTGATCATGTGCGCCGAGGCGGTGCCCTGGCGCTGCCACCGCCGCCTGATCACCGACGCGCTGCTGGCCCGCGGCATCCCGGTGCTCGACATCATCGGCCCCGGCGCCGCCACGCCCGCGCGGCTCTCGGAGCACGCGCTGCCGCAGGCGGACGGCAGCGTGATCTACCCTGCGCGGCGCGAGGTGCAGGAGGAGCTGTTCGGCGGCTGACCGGCGCCATCGCTCCGTGCACTTGTCACGCGCGCGGCGCCGTTCTTGCGCGACCCGCCGGGCATCGCACGCATCCCTCCATGGACGTGGACACGCGCGCTTGCGAAGTGCCGTGCCGTGCGGCAGCTTCGTGGCGTATCCATCAACCGGCAACACCCTGCGCCCCGGCACCGATGCCGAAAACCGTCCTGCTCGCCGACGACCACGAGGACAACCGCTCCGCCCTGCAGATGATGCTGGAGCGGGCGGGCTACCGTACCCTGGGCGCGCACAACGGGCGGGAGGCGGTGGACCTGGCGCTGGCGCACTGCCCCGACCTGATCGTGATGGACCTGGCCATGCCGGTGATGGACGGCCGCGAGGCCACCCGCGCGCTCAAGGCCGATCCCCGCACCGCGCACATCCCCGTGGTGATGCTCACCGCAATGGCGCTCTCCATCGACCGCGACACCCTGGTGAGCGAGGGTTTCGACAGCGTGATGATCAAGCCGATCCTTCCCAGCGTGTTCCTGGAGGACGTGAAGGACCGCATCGGGTCGGCGGAGTAGGGCCGGCCGCGCTCGATCCGCACATCGCCCGATCCGCTGCCATTCGCTCCGATCCGCTGCTGGGTCGGGCGAATGAATTCGAATTCAATTTCGCCTTGGACGATCTCCACCCGCCGCACGTTGCCGCTCTCCGGCCCCGGCCGTACTTTGTCGCGCTTTCGTCCGGGGGCGTGTCTCCGGCACAATTGCGGCGGGCGAACGGCCCGCGGCATCAGCACTGAGGTGAACGTTGGCGGATACCAGCTACGACATCGTCATCATCGGCGCCGGCCCGGGCGGGTACGTCGCCGCCATCCGCGCCGCGCAGCTCGGCTACAAGACCGCCTGCGTCGAGGAAGCCAACCTGGGCGGCGTCTGCCTGAACATCGGCTGCATCCCCACCAAGGCGCTGCTCGAGAGCGCCGCCATGATCACCCACCTGGGCCACGCCAAGGAGTTCGGCGTGACCGTGGAGGGGATCAAGACCGACCTGGCGCAGGCCGTCAAGCGCTCGCGCCAGGTCAGCGAGCGGCTGGTGAAGGGGATCGGCTTCCTGTTCAAGAAGAACAAGGTGGTGCACGTGCAGGGGCGCGGCCGCCTGGCCGGCAAGGGGAAGGTCGAAGTCACCGGCAAGGACGGGAAGAAGCAGACGATCACCGGCAAGCACGTGATCATCGCCACCGGCAGCAGGCCGCGCGACCTGCCGTTCCTGAAGATCGACCACGACCGCGTGTGGGATTCGACCGACGCGATGATCTCGAACCAGGCGCCGAAGACGCTGGCCATCGTGGGCGCCGGCGCCATCGGCTGCGAGTTCGCCGACGTCTACGCCGCGTTCGGCACGCAGGTCACCATCATCGAGGTGGCCGACCGCATCCTCCCGCTCGAGGACAGGGACTGTTCGGCCGTGGTGGAGAAGAGCTACAAGAAGCGGGGGATGACCATCCTCACCGGGACGAAGCTCGAGAAGGCCGAGATCGGGAAGACCGGGGTCAAGCTCACGGTGAAGACGGCCAAGGGCGAAACGCAGACGATCGAGGCCGAGCGGGTGCTCAGTGCCATCGGCCGCGCGCCGCTGACCCAGGACATCGGGCTGGACGTGGCCGGGGTGAAGCTGGACGAGCGCGGCTTCATCCAGATCGACCGGCAGATGAAGACCAACGTGGAGGGGATCTACGCGATCGGCGACGTGGCTGGGCCGCCGCTGCTGGCGCACAAGGGAAGCCACGAGGGCGTGCAGTGCGTGGAGGCGATCCACGGCGACCCGCATGCGGGGATCGACTACGGCAACATCCCCAACTGCACCTACTGCCACCCCGAGGTCGCGTCCGTGGGCCTCACCGAGGAGCAGGCGCGCGAGGCGGGGCACGACATCGAGGTGGGCACCTTCCCGTGGAGCGCCAACGGCCGCGCGCTGACCGCGGGCGACAGCGACGGCTTCGTGAAGGTGATCCGCGACAAGAAGTACAGCGAGGTGCTGGGCGCGCACATCGTGGGCCCGCACGCCACCGAGCTGATCGCCGAGTTCGTGGTCGGCCGCCACCTGGAGACCACCGCCGAGGAGATGGACCGCGCCATCCACCCGCACCCCACGCTGTCCGAAGCGGTCGCCGAGGCCGCGCTCGCCAGCCTGGGCCACGCGCTGCACATCTAGCGCGGCGCGGCGGCAGGTGACGCAGCATCCGAGGCCGGCTCCGGACACCCCCGGAGCCGGCCTCGACGTTCAGGACCGGCCGGGATCGGACACTTCGTACGCTTCTGATGATTCCAGGGAGCCGGGTGTGGCGCCTGCCGCGGCGGAGGGCCGCCTCACCGTCGCCGGTGCGATCGACTCCTTCCTCTTCCACTGCCGCTACGAGAAGAACCTCAGCCCCAAGACGCTGAAGGCGTACGCCACGGACCTGCGCCAGTTCACGGCCTACACCGGCGCGCAGGGCGTCGCGGACGTCTCGGGGATCGATCGCGGCGTGCTGCGCGGGTTCATCCGGCAGCTCTTCGGCACGCTGGCGGAGAAGAGCGTGAAGCGGAAGGTGGCCACGCTCAAGGCGCTCTTCCACTTCCTGGAGCGCGAGGACGCCATCGCCCTCAACCCCTTCCGCAAGATGGACGTGCGCATCCGCGAAGCCCGCCGCGTGCCGCGCACCATCGCGTGGAAGGACATCCAGGCGCTCTTCGCCTACCTCTATCGGCAGAAAGCGAAGGAGTCGCGGGGCGCTGGGATCGAGTACCGCCGGCTGGTGCGCGACATCGCGCTGCTGGAGATCCTCTTCGCCACCGGCGCGCGCGTGTCGGAGGTGTGTGGCCTGACCGTGGGCGCCGTGGACCTGGACGGCGGGCGGATCCGGATCTTCGGCAAGGGCGCCCGCGAGCGCACGATCGACCTCTGCGACCCCGAGGTGCTGGCCACGCTTCGCGAGTACCAGCGCCTCTTCCATCCCGGAGCGATGCCCGAGGGCGGCTACTTCTTCCCCGCGCGCCAGGGCGCCCCGGTGTCGGATCAGACGGTGCGCGTGAGCCTGCGCCGGCACGTGCGCGCCGCGGGGCTCGAGGTGCACGTCACCCCGCACATGTTCCGGCACTCCGTCGCCACGCTGCTGCTGGAGGAAGGCGTCGACATCCGCTACATCCAGCGCATCCTGGGCCACAGCTCCATTGCAACTACGCAGATCTATACTCACGTTCACGACTCCGCGCAGAAGCGCATCATCGCAACCCTACATCCGCGCCGTCGCTTCCGGAGTGCTCAGTGAAAGGATAAGCTTTCACTTCGGTAAGCATAGGTGTAGATTCGGGTGACCACACCCGCAGCCCGTTTGCTGATAACAAGAAATTATGCGTAACCCACTCAGGGTCGGGGTTGACCAATTCCTCCGGGCGACTCCGCTGACTTTGTTGCTGCTTGGAGTCAGCGTGGCGTTGCTGGATTTTGTTACACTCTACGTTGCATCTGACAAAGAAGGGGTGTTACGCATCCCGCAGGGCGTCGGATTTCTCCAAGACTACGGACTTTTGTCGACAATAGTTGGTGATGTGATCCTCATCTACTTAGTTCGGAGATACTATGATGCAATCTGCTCCGCGCGAACGAGCAAGGCTGTGAAAGATCCAGCGCAGATAGATGAACCAATAACAAGACTCACGTCAATGATGAGGATGGATCGTCGATACCGTCAACTAATGTATCTTGTGGTGGTAATTGGCACGGCTTTTTGGATGTCAAACCTCGGGTTTCACTTGTTCGGGAACCCAGAAACTCACTGGGGACACAAAGTCTTCGATTCGAAGGATCACGTCCTCACGTTTATAGCGAGCCGGGTTCACAACGTGTATACCTGGAGTTTGGTTGTTCCCTTCGCAGTTTACGGCCTTGTCTTCTGCTCTGTTCAATTACAGCGCGTTTTCGCCTCCGCGGTTCATGCCGGATCGCTTAAGTACGACCTTCTGAATCCGGACCAGAGAGGTGGGTTTTCATTCGTTGATAAATCGCAACTCTTTTTCAATCTTGTCATTTCAATGTTCTATGTCCAAATCGTATTGCACATTGGCACTTTCGAACGGATGAATATTGAGCACTATCTTTCGATCGCTGTCGCAACACTCCTCCTGATCTTTGGAAACAGGATATTTTTGGGTAATATTTATACGACAATCAACATACTGAAAGTGGAGGCACTGAATGCCATAAAGGACAATGTATACGAAAATGACAAATTAAGCTTCGAAATATTGAAATATTGTTATGAACGCAGGATCAATCGTTACTCGCTCTGGAACATTCTTACGAAATCAATTGCCGTTGTAGTCTCAGCGGGGACCAAGCTCTATCCTCTTCTGGAGAAAGCAATTACTCGATCTTAAGCCAGTGGATAATGCTCGCAACTCCACAAAGCAAAGCTAGGATCGCAATGGTTTGCAAGAAAGGATAAAAATTAATAAGAATACCGTTAATCGCCCCGTACATACTTCCCAGTCCAGTTATTATCAACAAATACATAAAATAGCCATGCCAGTTCGTAAAAGGACGTATGCGTTCGACGTGCGATAGCTTTTCAATGTACAGAATACGTGTAATATAAAGAGCTATTTCCCGAACGAGTAAGCCCCAAGCAAGAAGGGGGCTTAGCAAACCTTGCGCATTGAACGCAATTACGATTGCGGCATAAACGGCTTTGTCACCAAGGCTGTCCCAGTGCCTACCGTTAATTGATGCGACGGCGAGTTTCCTTGCAAAATATCCATCTAATACATCGGTAACAAATGCAAGCACTATTAAGACGACCGACACTTTGAACAACAACTCGTTCCTTTGGAAGAAAACAACGAAGGCGAGGGCGAGTGGAATTCGAGAGAGTGACAATGCGTTTACGATTTTTCGCGAGGACATAATGATAATTTCTTGTTATCACTAAGTCGATCCGCCTGAGTGATGAACTAGAATTTGGTGCGAGACACTTCTTCGGGGGAACATAACTTTGTTCTGAAGAGGTGAAACATGCGTCCGCTCGTTTTCAGAGTCCTCTCTATTCTGGCGCGGAGTCCACTATTCACGCGTAAAATCGGTGTCCAGCGCAATTTCCATCTCCATATACCGACTATGTTGACAAAACGTTGCAAGAGGCTCGTCCAGAAGAAGGGATTTTTGTCTATTGTTTCGTATTTGACCCGTCTAGTTCCCATGGGAAAGGGCTCCTTCCTCGTCGCTAAAACCGACATTGGTCGTATCGAACTGCCGATTGATGATAGGAGCGCGACTCCTCTGATTATTTTTGGCTACCTTCCTCATGAAGACATAGAAACCTTATACCTGTACATGCTCGGGCTTCACTCGCGCACAATTGTAGATATCGGAGCACAATATGGATGGTATTGCGGCTTGCTTGCTCAGCAGAATCCGTCCGCTCAGGTAATCGCATTCGAACCGGATCCGCAGAGTTATGAATACCTGCACCGTAACTTCTCACATTTACGAAATCTAATTCGCCGGTCCGAAGCAATTTCTTCGCGAGTCGGCGCCGCTACTCTGTGTATCGCTCCGGCGCGTGGCTTGAATTCTCTCGTACGACAGGTTGGACCATGTATCGCCGTGCAACGAACGACCCTCGACACACTGTTCCGTTCCTCCGAAGGTAAGACGATCGATTTAGTCAAGTGTGATGTCGAAGGTGGTGAAGTTGATGTCCTAATTGGCGCTAGAAACCTTATACGAGATAAGGATGCACCTATTTGGATGATCGAGGTCGTTGATCGGTATCTTCGTGAAGCAGGACGGAAACCTGATGACATAATCGAGCTACTCACTTCGCTCTCAGAGGGGACGTTCTGCTACGAAATCTCGCCCAGTGGCACGCCTCAACGAGTCATGCGCTTCCGTCCTGGTGTTCATGCAAACATATTTGTTGTTCCTAGCGACCGCCGGTTTGAGTTTGAACGCGCTGCGATAGCAGTCGAACGCATCCTAAATTACCGCAAGCGCTGGCGGATCGGGGCGAAGAGCGAAAACGATCCTGATCGAGGAGGTACTTCTTCATGAATATTCTTTTATTCGTCCTCGTTGCGGTGAGCGGTGAGGGCCGATTCGGCGATACTGGGCGCCCCCAGCACGCCGAACCTGCGCGGGTGCCGTCGATTGTCCATCCTCCCGTCCTAACGCATAACATTGTGGTGGCCGCAAGCGTGGGAAGCATCGACTCAGTTCGTCAACTCGTGATCGTCGTCGATCCCGGCCACCCGTCCGAGAACGGGATCGGCGCGCGCGGCCATGGCGTGGCGGAGGTGACGGCGGCGTGGGAGGTGGCGGTGCGGCTGCGGGGTGAGCTGCGGGCGGCGGGGTACGAGGTGCGGATGACGAAGACGGCGGAGCGGGAGGTGGTGCGGAACGTCACCCGTGCGCAGATCGCGAACGACGCCGGGGCGGCGCTGATGGTGCGGCTACACTGCGACGTGGGGAACGGGACCGGGTTCGCCGTCTACTATCCCGACCGGCAGGGGACGGCCCACGGCCGCACCGGCCCGTCGCGGCAGGTGATGGAGCGCAGCCGGGTGGCCGCGCTCGCGATGGACAGCGCGCTGGCGGCGGAGCTGTCGCCGCGGTACCTGCACAACGGCGGCGTGCTGGGCGATTCGCACACCTTCATCGGGTCGCGGCAGGGGGCGCTCACGGGGTCGATCTTCTCGCGCGTCCCCGTCGTGACGGTGGAGATGGCGGTGCTCACGGACACGGCGGACGCGCGCTTCATCTCGTCGGCGGACGGGCAGCGGCGGATGGCGCGGGCGCTTGCCGCGGGGATCGCCCGGTTCGCGCCCCTGCCGGCGGGGCGGCGCGACTCCACGGCACGGGGCGGGTCCGCCGCTCGCACGCCGCCGCCCTGGTAAGCACCGGGTGGCTGAAAGGCGGCGTCGCACATGCGCGGGCGCGCCTTCGCATCCGCCGCCCAAACCAGCCGAGGCTTTCGGAGGCACGGCGGGTGGCAAGGCGTTCTTGTCAAATCCACCAGGAGTGGTGCAGCTTGGGGGCACGGTCCGCGTCCGTGGTCCTTTCGCACCTCTTCCCTCCCGGTACCCATGCGTCCTGCGCTCCACCTCCTGGCCGCCGCCGCGTCGCTGGTCGCGGCGACGGCCGCCGCCCAGCCGCTTCCGGTGGTCTCCGTCTCCGCGCCCCAGATCAACTGCCTGTTCACCACGTCGTCGCCGTGCAGCGTCACGGTGAGCGACGTGGCTTCGCCGCTGCTGGGGAACGGGTTCCTGCAGTCGCGCACTTTCCAGGCGCAGCCGGGGTCGCCCGCGGCGGGGAAGTGGGTGTACGAGTACCGCCTGGACCTGCGGAACGCGACCGGCGGCACCACGCCGCAGGTGGTGGTGATGACGATCCCGTTCCCCGCCGCGCCGGTCCACATGGATTTCAATGCCGACGGCAACGCCAACGACCAGGTCTTCGTGGTGACCGGCGGGGCGCTGGGATCGGTGTCGCCATTCAGCGTGATCCTGTATAGCGATTCGCTGATCGTCAGCTTCATGCCCCCCGTGACCGGCGGGCAGAGCAGCTATTTCATCGGGCTGGTGTCGGTGAACCCGCCGCAGGACGTGGTGGCGCGGGTGACCACCAACGTGGCCGGCGACGTGCTGCTGAAGGCCCGCGCGCCCGGGGCCGGCGCGAGCATCACGTCGTCGTCCGCGCCCGCGGCGAGGGTGGTGCCGGCCGCCCCGCCGGTCCGCCCACGGCCCGTGCCGCCAGCGCCCGCCAGACCGTAGCTGCCGCCGGCCTGCAGCCGTCCCGGGAGCGCCGTCTCCCGGGGCGGGTCCTCCTTTCTCCCGTTGTCGAGATCGCGTCTGGTTCCGCCGATGATCACTCCAACCAGGCTCCTGCCCCCCATCCTTGCGATCGTGGCGCTCTGCGCGCTCCCCGCGTGCGTGGTGTACCGCAACGTGCCGGGCACGCCGGCCACGCCCGGGTTCAAGCGCATGGCCGATTCGCTCTCCACCGTGCGCGAGGCGGAGCTGGCGGCGCTGCTCACCGGCGACCGCGGGCAGCAGAGGCCGCGGCTGGCCTGGAACCCGGTGCTGGCGAAGGTGGCGCGCGAGCGGGCGTGGGACATGGCGGTGCGCGGGTACTTCAGCCACGTGAACCCCGACGGCCTGGGCGCCAACACGCTGGTGGAGCGCGCCGGCTACCGCCTTCCCACCGCGTACGACCACCGGCCCGCGGGGAACAACATCGAGTCGGCGGCGGAGGGGTACGCGAGCGCGGGGGCGGCGTGGCGGCACTGGATGGGGTCGCCGCACCACCGCGCGCACCTGCTGGGGATGAACGAGGAGTTCCAGCGGCAGACGGAGTTCGGGATCGGCTACGCCCAGCGGCCGGGGAGCAAGTTCGGGAGCTACTGGGTGGTGCTGATCGCCCGCCCCGCGGAGGTGGATTCGATCATCCGCTGAGCCGCCGCCACCCACCCGATCGAACCGGCCGGCCTCCGCATCGCGCGCGGGGGCCGGCTCCTTTCGTGTGCGGACGATCTCGAGGCTCACACAGGGTCCACAGGGTCCACGGAGGAACGGCGGTGGTTGGGGCGATTCCTTCGCGCCGCTTGTGTAGCACATTTCCCGTGGTCGGCGAATCTGGTGCATCCTCGTCCCAGAAAGTGGGTCGGCTACGTCCCAGATTGTCGTCCTCCCAAGAATCGAGAGCGGGGTGAGGAGAGCGTATGTTGGCGAGGGAGATGGGTTTGCGCACCCGGAGGTGAATCGGCCGTGGAGGGCACGTCCGTTGCCCGAAAGGAAGCCGCCTCACCGCGGTCCGGTGATGCCGCCGGCTGCCGGACGATGGCGTCGGGCAGCACGGCGACCCTCCATCCTCCTCCCGAGGACCCCATGCGCTCCAGCATCCGCACCACGCTCCTGCTCGCCGCGATGGCGGGCGCCGCCGGACCCGTCCGGGCCACTCCCCTTTCCCTGGTGAATGTGTCGGCGCCATCCATCAACTGCGTGTTCAACACCTCGTGCACCGTCACCGTGAGCGACTTCACCTCGCCGATCTGGGGGGACGGGTTCCTGCAGTCGCGCACCTACCAGGCGGCACCCGGCTCGCCCGCGGCGGGGATGTGGGTGTACGAGTACCGCATCGACCTGACGCGCGTGGTGGGGCTGGCCGCGCCGCGCACCATCAGCTCGCTGATCATCGACTTCGGCCCGGTGGTGAACTCGGTCGACTTCAACGGCGACGGGGGCGGCGACCAGGTGTTCGTGGTCACCGGCGGCGGGCTGGGGAGCGTGGCGCCCGTCTCGGCCGAGCAGACGGGGCGGCTGATCACCTTCACCTTCAGTCCGCCGGTGGTGAGCGGCACCAGCCCGGCGCCCCCGGGGCAGACCACCTTCTTCTTCGGCCTGGTGTCGCGCACGGCGCCGCGCCAGGTGCCCGCCCGCGTGGCCACCAACACCAACGGCATCGTGGCGCTGCAGGCGAAGGCTCCCGCCGCGGCGGTGCTGCGCCCGATTCCGGGCGGCATCATCAACCGGCCCGGGGGCTTGCAGCCCGCCACGGGTCCGCGCGCGCCCGAAGACTGCATCGCCTACGACCCGAACGACCTGCGGATCGTGGACGAGGGGGCGAACGGGTTCGTGCTGACGTCGGGGAACATGCGGATGGCGATGCTCGACAACCACGCCGACGCGGGGAAGGCGCTGGCGCTGGCCCGGCAGCACACCCACCAGTGCTTCGTGGGGCGCAACAACCCGCGGCCCGACCGCGCCGCCTACATCATGCAATACTGGCGCGGCGTGTCGGGGCTTCCCGGCGGGCTGATGCCCGGAGAGGACTGCATCGGCTACTCGCCGGCGGCGGTGGGCGTGTTCGACCGCGGCGCGCTGGGGTGGCGGATGGAGGCGGGGCAGATGGCCATGCAGCTGTTCGACAACCAGGCCGACGCCAACCGCGGGCTGATGACGGGGCAGGCGTTCTCGAAACAGTGCTTCATCGGCCGCGGCAACAGCCGGCCCAACCGGATGGGCTACATCGTGGAGTACTGGCACAACTAGCGGCGGCGCCACCCGCGCGCGGCGGGCCGGCCCGGACGAGTTCCCGGGCCGGCCCGCCGCGCTTTTGCAGGAAGCCGGATCAGAAGGTGGCCACCGCGTCGGACGAGCGGGCGCTCTCCAGCATGCGGGTGCCGAGTTCGCGCATCCGCTGTTCGGCGTCCACGTATTCGGCCGAGCCGGCGGGGATGGCGCGCTTCTCCATTCCAGCAAGCCAGCGCACCATGCGGCCGTCGGCGAAGTAGAAGCGCTGCTGGCCGAAGTCGGCCCACCCGCCGCCCAGGCCGCGGCTGTCGGTGCGGTAGATGAAGACGAGCTGTCCGCCCTGGTAGTACGCCTGCCACACGGTGCGCACGCCGCCGGAATAGACCCGCGCGCGCACCTTGGGCACCTCGCCGCCGTAGGTGTAGAGGGTGAGGTAGGCACTGTCGGCCTGGACGCCGCCGAGCTCCTTGCGGCTCGAACCGTAGAGGCCGGCGGCCAGCTCGCTCTCCACCTGCTGGAAGCGCGCGCGGATGGAACCGACGCGGGCCTCCACGTCCGCCGCGCCCGCTCCGCGCGCGGATTGGAAGCCGGTGGCGATCACCGGCGGCGGCACGTGCGCACGGCGGACACACGCTTGCGCCGGCTCGACGGGCAGGCCCAGCGCGCAGCGGACCTCGGGCACCATCATCGCCGCGGCCACGCAGCTCACGACGGCGGCCAGGAAGCTGATCACACCGGCCAGGCGGGGAAGGTTCATTCAATCCTCCAGACACCAGAACGGCGGGCGTATCCAACCCGGAGAAGATACGTCCCGACGCTCCGGTCCGGTACTTTTTTGTTCCCACACGATACGAACCGTCCGCCGGAACGGATCCGCGGCCGGTTTCACGCTCAAGCGGGTGCGGCGGATCAGGGCCGCCCGGGCTCCCTGTAGACCACGCCGTTCTTCATCACGAAGACGGCGGTCTCCAGCGTCTGCACGTTCTGCGTCGGGTCGCCGGCCACGGCGACCACGTCGGCGAGCTTGCCGGGGGCCAGGGTGCCCAGGCGGTCGTCCCACCCCAGCAGCCTGGCGGCGCTGGCGGTGCCGGCCACGATCGCCTGCATCGGCGTCATCCCGCCCCACTGGCTCATCAGGGTGAACTCGTGGCCGTTCACGCCGTGGCGGCCCACGCCGGCGTCGGTCCCCAGCGCGATCGGCACGCCGGCGGCCACGGCGATGCGGATGGCGTGGCGCATGGCGGCGCCGGCCGCGCGGGCCTTCTGCGCGCGCAGCCCCGTGAGCACCCCTCGGTCCGCCGCGCCCATCACCGTCTCGCCCGCGCTCAGCGTGGGGACCAGGAAGGTGCCGCGCTGCGCCATCATCCGGGCCCCTTCCTCGTCCAGGAAGGAGCCGTGCTCGATGGAGGTGACGCCGGCGCGCACGGCCATCTTGATCCCCTCCGTCCCGTGCGCGTGCGCCGCCACGCGGCGCTCCAGCTTCCTGGCCTCGTCCACCAGCGCGTTCATCTCCTCCTGCGTGTACTGCGGCACGCCCACGGCGTCGCCCTCGCTCAGCACGCCGCCGGTCGCGCACATCTTGATCACGTCGGCGCCGTACTTGGCCTGGTAGCGCACGGCGGCGCGCACCTGCTCCACCCCGTCGGCCACGCCCTCGCGGTAGTCGGTGTCCATCAGCCCGGGGCGGAAGCCGTTCTCGTCGCAGTGGCCGCCGGTGATGCCGATGGCGTGCCCCGCCACCTCCATCCGCGGGCCGATCGCGTAGCCGCCTTCGATGGCCGTGCGCAGCGCCACGTCGTCGAAGTTGGGCGCGCCCACCACGCGGATGCTGGTGAAGCCGTTCATCAGCGTGCGCCGCGCGTTCTCCACGCCGATCATGGCGCCCAGCCCGGGATAGTCGCGCACGGCCTCGTCGCGTGAGCCCGGGTCCTCGAGCGTGCGCCCGATGATGTGCACGTGCGCGTCGATGAAGCCGGGAAGGAGGGTGGCGTCGCCCAGGTCGATCACGCGCGCGCCGGCCGGGGTGTCGCCGGTGCCCTGCCGGCGCACGGCCACGATCCGCTCGTTGGTCACCACCACCTCGCCGTTCGCGACCGGCGCCGCGCCCGTGCCGTCGATCACCCGCGCGGCGCGCAGCACCACCGTGCCGGTGCCCGCGAGCGGGTAGCTGGTGCGCGGCGCGGCGGGCGCCGGCGTCTGCGCGGCGAGCGCGGGCGTGAGAAGCGCCACGGCGGCGGCCGCGGCGAGCAGGGTGCGGGTCACGGGTCCTCCTGGGGCGTGTGGATGAGGGGGCGCGACGTGCGTCGGGGGATTGGGATGGGTGATGATGATGCGCGGCGGGGCGGGGGACGGCAAGAAGTGCTG
>Ga0207706_10004619_pt1 | contig 12913 bp, 10 predicted proteins | sample KBSC53metaG_FD_184318 | JGI IMG/M metagenome (GOLD analysis project Ga0207706, IMG submission 184318) | Corn rhizosphere microbial communities from Kellogg Biological Station, Michigan, USA - KBS C5-3 metaG (SPAdes) (version 2) | ecosystem: Host-associated > Plants > Roots > Rhizosphere > Soil ... | reverse complement strand
CTCCATGGAGTTCCGCGACGGCGAGGCGTCGGCGCCGCTATCGGTCGTCGGCCCGGCCCAGGATCGACGCGGCACCGAGGTGACGTTCCTGCCGAGCCCGCGGACGTTCACCATGATCGAGTTCGATTACGCGACGCTGGAGCACCGGCTGCGCGAGCTCGCGTTCCTCAATTCGGGCGTGCGTATCGTGCTTTCCGACTTGCGGCATGCCGTCGAGAAAACCGAAGTCCTGCTCTACGAGGGCGGGGTCGAAGCGTTCGTGCGGTATCTGGACCGCAACAAGACCCCGCTCATTCCCGGCCCGATCGTGATCAAGGCCGAGCGCGATGGGATCGCGGTCGAGTGCGCGCTGTGGTGGAACGACGGATTCCACGAGACCGTGTTGTGCTTCACCAACACCATTCCGCAGCGCGACGGCGGCACTCACCTTGCCGGCTTTCGCGGCGCGCTGACTCGCCAGATCACCGGCTATGCCGAGAAGGGCGGCGGCTCGCAGAAGGAGAAGGTCGCGCTCACCGGCGACGATTGCCGCGAGGGCCTCACCGCGGTCCTGTCCTGCAAGGTGCCGGATCCGAAATTTTCTTCGCAGACCAAGGATAAGCTCGTCTCCTCCGAGGTGCGCCCGGTGGTGGAGAACCTGCTCAACGAGGCGCTGCAATATTGGCTCGAGGAGCATCCCTCGGAAGCCAAGATCGTCGTCAACAAGGTCATCCAGGCCGCCGCGGCACGCGAGGCCGCGCGCAAGGCGCGCGAGATGACGCGCAAGAGCGCGCTGGGCATCACCTCGCTGCCGGGGAAGCTTGCAGACTGCCAGGAGCGCGACCCGGCGAAGTCGGAACTGTTCATCGTCGAGGGCGACTCCGCGGGCGGGAGCGCAAAACAGGGCCGCAACCGCGCCTTCCAGGCGGTACTGCCGCTGCGAGGCAAAATCCTCAATGTCGAGCGCGTGCGTTTCGACAAGATGCTGTCATCCGAGCAGATCGGCACGCTCATCACAGCGCTCGGGACCGGCATCGGACGCGACGAGTTCACCGCGGACAAGCTGCGCTACCACAAGATCATCATCATGACGGACGCGGACGTGGACGGCTCCCATATCCGCACCCTCCTGCTCACCTTCTTCTACCGCCAGATGCCGGAGCTCATCGACCGCGGCCACCTCTTCATCGCACAGCCGCCGCTTTACAAGGTGACGCGCGGCAAGTCCGAGCAGTACATCAAGGACGAGCGGTCACTGGAGGACTATCTGATTACAACCGGCCTCGAAGAGGGCGTGTTCGAACTCTATTCCGGGGAGCACCGTGCCGGCGAGGACCTGCGCCGCCTGGTCGAGGATGCCCGCACCATTCGCTCCGTGCTCAACGGTCTGCACAACCGCTACAATCGTCGCGTGATCGAGCAGGCGGCGATCCTGGGCGTGCTCAATTCCAACATCTTCGGCGACCCGGAGAAGGCAAAGGCTGCGGCTCCTTATATCGCCAGACGGCTCGATATGCTCGCGGAGGAAACCGACCGCGGTTGGCAGGGCAGGTTCACCGAGGGCAGCGGTTTCGAGTTCGAACGTACCCTGCGCGGCGTGAAGGAGGTTGCTATCATCGACCAAGCCCTGCTCGGCTCGGCCGACGCCCGCAAGCTCGACGAATATGCTGTCTCATTGCAGGAGGCGTATCGGCGGCCCGGCCTCTTCCGCCGCAAGGACGAGCAGACACCGATCCATGGGCCGGTCGCCCTCTTCGACACCGTGACCAATGCCGGCCGCAAGGGCCTTTCGCTGCAGCGCTACAAGGGGCTGGGCGAGATGAACCCGGAGCAGCTATGGCAAACCACGCTCGACACCAATGCGCGTTCGCTCCTGCAGGTGAACGTGAAGGATGTCGCCGACGCCAACACCATGTTCGACGAACTGATGGGCGACAAGGTCGAGCCCCGCCGGGCATTCATTGAACAGAATGCGCTCACTGCAAGCGTGGATGTGTAACGGAACGCGCCGCCGGGTGATACCCCGAGTTCGCCGGTCAAACGCTGCAGGTCGGATGGAAACAGACTTGCCGCGACAAGCCCGGGAATGAGACGAATTTCATCCATCGTCACTGCGCCGTGATTCCGGAGAACCGCAGCACTTCCTGTGATTGCGCCATCTCCTCCGCCATCTTGCGCTGCACGGCGTCGGGGCCCGCGCCGATCCATTCGTAGCCGGCGCGGCCGGCCTTCTCGATAACTGCCGGGTCCTTCGACAGCTTGGCGACCTCGGCGGTCAGGAGATTCACCACGTCGGACGGTGTCCCGGCGGGCGCAAACAAAGCGGTGAAAATTTCCGCGACGAAGTCGGGATAGCCGAGCTCCACCATGGTCGGCACCGCCGGCAACGTCGGCCAGCGCGTGTTCCCACTGACCACCAGCCCCGCCAGCGTTCCGGCGCGCACCAGGGGCTCACCGGCCGGCAAGGCGGTCGAGCCGAGTTGCGTCGTGCCGGTCAGCAGCGACTGCACCACCTGACCTCCGCTCGCATAGGGTACATGCACGACATCGATCCCGGCGCGTAGCTTGAGCAGCTCCACCGCGAAGTGGCCCTTAGTGCCGATCCCCGGGGTCGAATAGTTCAATTGCCCTGGCCCCGCCTTCGCCTTGGCGATGAACTCGATCATGGTGTTAGCGAAGGCGGGCTGTGCCACCATCAGGTTGGGCGAGGTGCCCAGAAGCGATATCGGCACGAAATCCTTGGCTGGATCGAACGGCACGGTCTTATAGAGCAACGGGTTCACCACCAGCACGCTCGACGTGAGAAGGAGTGTGTAGCCGTCGGGCTTGGCACGGGCGGCGACACCCATGGCGATGTTGCCACCGGCTCCGCCGCGATTTTCGACGATGACGCTTTGACCAAGCTGCTTGCCCAGCGCGTCCACGATGATCCGGGCCAGAATATCCACCGGGCCCGCAGCGGCGAACGGAACGATGACGCGAATGGGTCCGCCCGCGGGATAGACCTGCGCCGCGGCGGGGCTTGCAAGCCGTTGCAGGGTCGCGACCGCGACCGCGGTCAATGCGCCGCGACGGCTGAGGTGCACGTCAGCGGCCGTTCGCCCAGCCCGACGCCTTGCGCCGCGCAGCGTCGGTTTTTTGCCAGTAGCTTTGCCAGCCTTCGGTAGGCCCGATGCCGTCGATGGCGGCCGGACCGGTGACCTTGGCGGCGGCAACGGCATCGAGCACCATCAGCGGCCGCTCGCCATGGCCGGCTTGCTCGATGGCGCCGCGCAGCAGGCGCCGGTAAGCGCTGATCGCCTTGTCGGATTGCCCGAGATGCTCTCTGGTGCGGTCCTGGATCGCTCCCATCGACTCGCACGCCCATTGATCGTGCACGTTGATATCAGCGCCCATGCCGGTGAAGGTCTCGTGCTCCTGCTCCTGGGGATCGAAGCCGTAATCGTTGCTCTTGTTCTTGCGCGGAACGTAGTCCGGCAGTTCGTAGAGCTCGAGCCGCTGGCGTCGCATCTCCGCCTTGTTCACCGGCGCGCCGAAGCTGGTGAAGATCGCGTACCAGTAGTGCCTCGAGTCGTCGATCGGCACGTGCCACTGGGTGATGGTCATCTCGCTCGACATCGGGATGGTGAATGCGTGCGGGAAGACCAGGTTGGTGACGCGCACATGGGTGTTGGCGTCGCTGATGCGGCGCAGCGTGACCACCCGCATGCCGTAGTCGGTCGGCTCGACCTCGATCTGCGGGCGCGGGAATTCGCGCATGATCTTCGTCATCGGCATGTCGGAGTCGATCGACTTGTCGCGAAACAGCTTGCCGTAGCCCTTCGCCGGCTCCTCGTCGTGGAAGAAGCGATGCAGGAACGAGGTATGGGCTGGATCGATCCCGACCTCCAGCGACTGCAGCCAGTTACAGTCGATCATGCCCTTGAACGCGAAGGTGTGGGTATCGGGCGCGGTAAAGCAGTCGAAATGCGGAAATGCCGGTGGCTCGCCTGGCCCCATGTAGGCGAACAGGACGCCGCTTTTCTCAACGACGGGATAGGCCTTCTGCCGGATATTGGCGCACATCCGGCTGCCCTCCGGTTCAGCCGGCGTCTCCAGGCACTGGCCTTCGACGTCGAACAGCCAGCCGTGGAACGCGCAACGCAACCCGCCGGTCTCCAGCCGGCCGAAAGCGAGATCGGTGCCGCGATGCGGGCAGGCCCGCTCCAGTAAGCCGTATCGGCCATTGTCGTCGCGGAACAGCACCAGGCTTTCGCCAAGCAGGCGCAGGGGTTTGACCGGACGGTTACCCGCCAGCTCGTCGACCAACGCAGCCGGCTGCCAGTAGCAGCGCATCAGTTTGCCCGCCGGCGTCCCCGGGCCGGTGCGGGTGATGAGATCATTCTGCTCGGCGCTCAGCATGCCCGATGTCCAATCCTACGTTCCGTTCACGGTCCACTTGAATTTACAGGATCGGGCGCCCCCTCTGCCAGTCTTTCGCGCTCCATGCAGGCTGGAACTCGCTGCATCGCAGCGGCGTTATAGGGCAGCGATGAAACGCCCGAGGAGCAAGTCATGAATGAGGCAAGACGACCGGTCGAGACGCCCATAGTCGAGACTCCTGTAGAAGCGCGAGCGGGATTTCTGGACCGGCCCGTACTGGTCGTTCTGTGCGTCAGCCTGGCGCTGGGCATCGTGGTTCTGGGTGCGCTCTGGTTTGGCTTCTTCGCCCCGAGCGCCTGACGCCCTCAATGCCCCGGCAGCACGGTCACTTTGGGGGTGGCCGGCAGGCTCGTCTTTGACACCACGAGCGACGGAATCTCGCTTATTTCCACCGTCCAGTTCTGCCGCACGCGCTCGAGGAAACGGTGGAGCGTGTATGTGCTGAAATAGTGCATCGGAATCATCAGCGGCGCCTTGAGCGCCTGCAGAACCTCGATCATACCTTCGAGATCGAGCGTCATGTTGCCGTCGACAGGAACGAACACCACGTCGACGCGGCCGATCTCATCGAGCTGCTGCTGGTTGAGCGTGTGGTGCAGATGGCCGAGATGGGCGATGCACATGTTCGCCATCTCATAAATGAAGATCGAATTGCCGTGCCGCTCGGTGCCGCCGCGCCAATCTCGGATATTGGTTGGGACGTTTCTCACGCGCACATCCTTGAGCGTGATGTCGTGGCGCGCCGGTTGATCCGGAGTCGGCCCCCAGCCCCGCAGCACATACTTGATGGCGGGATCGGGGCGATCGGTGAAATGACTCGAATGCGCGTGATTCATGGTGACGATGTCCGGCAGGACCGGTGAGCGCACATAGTCGTTGTAATCGGTCGCGATCCGCACGAGCTGCGGGCTTTCGATCAGGAAGGTCGAGTGACCGACATAGGTGAAGCGGACCTGGTCCGCATTGAGCGCAAGCCGCAACGCGGCCGGGGTGGCGCGGGGCCGGCCGGAGGCCACGAGACCTGGGCAGTTCTCGACCATTTGCGGCTTTGGCGCGGGAGTCTGCACCTGCGCGAATGCACCAGGATGGAGCGCCCCGAGCCCGGTGAAAGCGGCGGATGCCACCAGCATTGTTCGCGCCAGAATAGCTATTGCGGGCATGCGACCAGTTCTTTCCGCGGCGGACCTCCGCCGATCAAGCAAGCGGCGTGCCCGCTTGCTCTTTGCGCGCCGCAAAAGTTGCCATGGATTCGAACGCGGCGCCACCTGAAGGGCGCGCGGAGCGCTGCGGCAAAGCCGATGTCGTCCGACCGCGGAAACAGGTCAATTCAGGCTTGCAAAGTGAGTAGCGCCGGACGTCCGGCGTAGCCCGAAGCCAGCGAACCGTCGATCGGGTGATCAGCGGCCGGTCGTGATCAGACCCCTGGAGGTCACCACCACCCAGCGGCCATCCTGCTTGCGGATCGCATCCACCCGCCCGAGCCCTGGCACGAGGTCACCTTGCTCGACCTCGATAATCCCCATCCTGCCTTCGATCAGAGCGGTGCCGCGATGGACATCGCGCACGACCCAACCCTCCACCCCTGATTTCGGCGGCGGCTGATTTGGCCCATTCGCGTGCGCCGGTGAAGACGGCGCGACCGAGCCCGTGACTTCCTTGGGTTGTGCGCCGCCGTCGCCGCGCGCCATGCGATCGAGCATCTCGACGGCTTTGTTGAGCTTGGTCGTCGGTTCGGCCTGAATGCGCTCGATGCGTTCGATGCGCTCGCCGATCCGGGTGAACTGGGCGCCGGCGTTGCGGTTGGCGGAATCGATGCTCACCTTCAATGCAGCCAGTTCCACCCGCGCCTGCACCACGTTTTCTTTGAGCGCCTGGATTTCATCCAGGTTCGTTCGCCCCGCCGCCACCGCTGGAAGCGGGCTGGGTCGAGCCAGGCCGTAAGCTGCAAGCGCCCCCGCCATGCCACCGAGTGCCGCCGCCAGGGCGAGCGCCGCTGCCAGCAACGTAAACCGGCTGACACGAGGTCCGGCGCCCTCGGCGGCCGGCGCGCTTGCGTTGTCGCCGGCGCTGACCTCGGCTTGCTGGGCGGAAGGCTTGGGCTCGTCCATGTCGGGTGCGATGTGCGGGGCTTCGACGCTTGCAAGCTCGACCTTCCGCGTCGCGGCGGCCGGGTTCGCGACCTTGGGTGTCTCGATACGCGGAGTGTCGATTGTCGGCGCCCCGATCTTGGCCGCGTCGGGTTTGGACGTCACCCCGGGCTCAGGCGCCGCGGATTTCGGCGCGTCGGACTTGAGCGCCTCAGATTTGGTCGCTTCAGGCTTGATCGCTTCAGACTTGATCGTCAGATCCGCCGACGCCAATGCCGTCTTCGGGGAAGCGCTCGCGTCGGCTTCAAGGACAGGCGCGGCCGCGTCTCCGCTGGATAAGGTTTGCCCATCCGAGATCGTCTCGAGCTTGCCCATAAAATGTCCCCACCATGCGCCGGGGGATTGGAAACCATGGGCGTTACCAACTGGTTACTATTTGGCCGGTGGTCGTCCAACGGACCGATCGCCAGGATTGCGGGCGGTCACATCCACAAACGTGGTTATCAGACTCCGAGATACCGATGCTGGATCGGGGGAGCGGCGGCAAGCTCCGGGGAGGAGCCAACCCACACCACCTTGCCGCGCTCGATCAGATAATGCCGGTCGGCGATGCGGATGAGCGCCTCCACGTTCTTGTCGATCACCAGGATTGACTGACCCGCGGCCTTCAGCCTGGTGAGGCATTGCCAGATTTCGGCCCGGATCAGCGGGGCCAGGCCTTCGGTCGCCTCATCGAGGATCAGCAGGCGCGGGTTGGTCATCAGCGCACGGCCGATCGCCAGCATCTGCTGCTCGCCGCCGGAGAGCTGGTTTGCCATGTTGGCGATGCGCTCCGAGAGCCGGGGGAACAGCCCACAGACCTTGTCCAAGGTCCATGGATCGGCGGCGCCGCTCCGGTTCGCCGCGGTCGCAACCAGATTTTCCCGCGCCGTCAGATTGGGGAAAACCTGCCGCCCCTCCGGCACCAGCCCAATGCCGAGCTTGGCCACCTGATAGGCATCCAGCCCGCGGATTTCCCGGCCGTCAAATCGGATGGAGCCCGCCATCGCGCGGGTGAGCCCCATGATCGAGCGCACCGTCGTGGTCTTGCCCATGCCATTGCGGCCCATGAGCGTCACCATCTCGCCCCGCCCGATGGCAAACGACATGCCGAACAGCACCTGGCTCAAGCCGTAACAGGTCTCGACGTCGGAGATTTCGAGCAGCGCAGAGTCAGCCATGAACCGGCTCCTGCTCGCCGAGCTACGCCTGTCGCACTTCGGCGTTGGCCCTGATCGCCTCCGGGGTGCCGGATGCGATGGTGCGGCCATAGACGAGGACCGTGATCCGATCGGCCAGCGCGAATACCGCCTCCATGTCATGCTCGATCAACAGGATGGTCAGCTCGCGCTTGAGCTCACGCAGGGTCTTGACCATGCGCGAGCTCTCATCCGGCCCCATCCCGGCCATCGGCTCGTCGAGCAGCAGCATCCGCGGTGAGGTCGCAAGCGCCATGGCGATCTCGAGCTGCCGATGCTCGCCATGGCTGAGCCTGGCGACGAGCACGTCGCTCCGCTCGGCGAGCCCCACGCGCGCCAGCGCCGCGCGGGCGGGGGCGCGCAACGCATCTTCGCTGCGCGCCGCACGCCAGAAATGAAAGGAGTGACCGGCATGTGCCTGCACGGCAAGCGCCACATTGTCGAGGACGGTAAAATCAGGGAACAGCGAAGTGATCTGGAACGAGCGGGCGAGGCCGAGCTGGCTGCGCCGATAGGTGGGCAACGCGGTGATGTCCTGGCCGCCGAAATGGATGCGGCCGACGTCAGGCGCGAGCTCGCCCGCCAGTTGGCCGATCAGAGTGCTCTTGCCCGCGCCGTTCGGCCCGATGATGGCGTGCAGCTCGCCGGCGGGCACCACGAGCGAAATGTCATCGGACGCGACGATGCCGCCGAAGCGTTTGCTCAAGTGTTCGACGCGCAGCAGGGCATCAGTCACGACGCGCACCCAGAAGCACACCATCGATTCCGCCGCGTGCGAACAGCACGACGAGCAGGAAGATCGGGCCCATGATGATCTGCCAATATTCCGTCACGCCCGAGAGCACCTCTTCCAGCACCAGGAGCGCCACCGCGCCGATCACCGGCCCGAACACCGTCCCCATGCCGCCGAGCACGGCCATGACGATCAGATCACCCGAGCGCGTCCAGTGCATCACTGCAGGGCTGATGAAGTCGGTGTGGTTGGCAAGCAATGCGCCGGCGAGCCCGCACATCGTGCCAGCAATCACGAAGCAGACAAGCTTGTATCGGTAGGTCGGAAAGCCGATCGCGCGCATGCGGCGATCATTCGAGCGCGCGCCCTGGATGACCATGCCGAAACGCGAATTGACGATCCGCCAGACGATGTAGACCGCCACCAGCAGCAAGACGAGGCAGAGGTAATAAAACGCGGTCTTGTTGGAGAGATTGATCAGATCGCCGAACTGGCTGCGCTTGTAGATGGTCATGCCGTCGTCGCCGCCGTAGCGGTCGAGACCGATCGCGACGTAGTAGACCATCTGCGCGAAGGCCAGCGTGATCATGATGAAATAGACCCCGCGCGTGCGCAGCGACAGCGCGCCCACGGCTAGCGCGAACAACGCGGACATTGCCAGCGCCAGCGGCCATTGCAGGAAGCCGGAATTGATGCCCTCCTTGGCCAGGATTCCGATCGCATAGCCGCCGATGCCGAGATAGGCGGCGTGCCCGAAGCTTACCATGCCGCCGAATCCCATGATCAGGTTCAGGCTCACCGCCGCCATCGCGAGGATGACGATCCGCGTGAACAGCGACATCAGGAAGTAGTTTCCGATCAGCGCGGCATAGACCGGCACCAGCGCCAGCATCACCACCAGCGCGACCACAAATGCATTGCGCAGATTGAGCCAGGCGCTCATCGGTTCGATGCCGGAAACAGACCTTCCGGCCGGAACACCAAGATCGCCGCCATCAGCATGTAGATCAACATCGACGAGATTGCCGGCCCGGCGCTCGACGCAGCGTTGGTGCTGAGAAACAAACGCAGCAGATCCGGAAGAAAAGCGCGGCCGACGGTGTCGATCAGCCCGACGAATATCGACGCGACGAAGGCGCCGCGGATCGAGCCGATGCCGCCGATGATGATGACGACGAAGGCGAGGATCAGGATATTCTCGCCCATGCCGATCTGCACCGTGAGGATCGGCGCCTGCATCAGCCCGGCGAATCCGGCGAGCGCCGCGCCCAAGCCGAACACCAAGGTGTAAAGCAGCTTGATGTTGACGCCAAGCGCGCCGACCATCTCGCGGTTGGAGGCGCCGGCGCGGATCAGCATGCCGATGCGCGTGCGCATGACCAGCAGATAGAGCAGCAGCGCCACCACGAGGGTGGAGAGGATAATGACCAGGCGGTACAGCGGATAGTACACGCCCGGCAGCACCTCCACTGCCGTCAGCATCTGGCTCGGCAGCGGCAGCGTCATGCCCGCCGGTCCCCAGACCAGGCGCACCAGCTCGTTGAAGAACAGCAGCAAGCCGAAGGTGCCGAGCACGTGATCGAGATGATCGCGCCCGTAGAGACGCCGCATCGCAATCACCTCCACCGCCATTCCGACCACCAACGTGGCAAGGAGGGCGAGCACCGCGCCGGCGATGAAACTGCCGGTCAACGCCGCAAACGTCGCGGCGAAATAGGCGCCGATCATATAGAGCGAGCCGTGCGCCAGGTTAACAAGATCCATAATACCGAAGATCAGCGTCAGGCCCGCTGCCAGCAGAAACAGCAGCATGCCCAATTGCACGCCGTTGAGGCATTGCTCGATGAAATACAGCATGACTCTCGTTTCCCAGCCCGTCCCCGTGGCGCTTGCGAAAAGCAAAGGACGGGCCAGCAGTCCCCCTCTGCGGCGCGACGGCGAAGCGCAGTCTGCCGTCGACCGAGCAGGAGACCGGTCAGCCGCGCGCGCGCTTCACGCGCGAAGCACGTTCGCTCTCATGTTGCGAACGCGCTCCGCGTGCTCCGCCGACCTCGGTTCGCTGTCCGATGATCATTTCATCGGGCACTTGCCGACGTGCTTGTCCTGATCATTCTCGACAATCGTGGCAACGGTCTTGAGGACGTAGTCGTCGCCCTGCTTCACCACATCCTGCAGGTAGAAGTTCTGAATCGGGATGTGATTGGGGCCGAACTTGAAGTTGCCGCGAACCGACTTGAAGTTGGCCTTCTCCATCTCCTTGCGCATCTCGTCTTTCTTGGTGAGGTCGCCCTTGACCGCGACAACCGCGCTTTCGAGGAGAGCGAGCGCGTCATAGGTCTGTGCGCCGTAGAACGATGGCGAGGCCTTGTACTTCGCCTTGTAATCGGCGACGAACTTCTTGTTCGCTTCGTTCGGCAGATCGTTGACCCACTGCTGCGCGCCTGGAATGCCGACGGCGAGGTCTTTCATGCGCGGCAGCGACAGCTCGTCGATGGTGAACGCGGTGTAGAGGGGAATCTGGCTCTTCAGTCCGGATTGCGCGTACTGGGTGACAAACTGGATGCCGGCGCCGCCGGGATAGAACGCGAAGATCGCATCCGGCTTTGCCGCTCGCGCTTTGGACAGCTCGGCGGAAAAGTCGAGCTGGTCGGGCCACCGGGTCAATTCCTGGCCCACGATCTGGCCCTTGAAGGTCGCCTTCACGCCTTCCAGCATATCCTTGCCCGCCGCGTAGTTCGGACCGATCAGAAAGGCGCTTTTCACGCCCTTCTGGTTCATGTAGAGGCCCACCGCCTGCGGCGTCTGATCGTTGTTCCACGAGGTCGAGAACACGTAAGGCGAGCATAATTCGCCCGCGACCTGCGACGCGCCGGCATTGGTGATCACCAGGAAGGTCTTGGAATCGACGATCGGCTTGAGCGAGGCCAGCAGTACGTTCGACCAGATATAGCCGACGATGAAATCGACCTTGTCGGACTCGATCAGCTTCTGGGTCTTCTGCACGCCGACCTCGGGCTTGATCTGGTCGTCCTCGTAGATCACCTCGACCGGCAGGCCTCCCAGCTTGCGCCCGTGGTGATCGAGCGCGAGCTCGAACGAATTACGCATGTCGTTGCCGATGGCCGCGGCCGGACCGCTGAAGCTGCTGATGAACCCGATCTTGATCGTCTTCTGCTGGGCGAGCGCCGGCGCCGTCCCAAGCGCCAAGAGCGCGACCGTTCCCAAGAGAATTCTCTTCATGTCTACTGTCCTCCAAACACACTGGAAAGTGTGCGGCGATCTTAGTGGATCGGTCCATGCGCCAAAAGCCCTCTTGGCCGTGGCTTTTCGCCCTTCGTCCTATCAATCAGTCTAAGCCGGGGCCACAACCGCCAAGCGTTCATGTCCGCCGCTCAGGGCGGGACGGGCATCGGTGCGACGGCCGGTGGCCAACACCTTGCCTTGTCCGGGGCATTGGCAGTAAAGCATTGGCAGCAAAGCAATTGCGGCTACGTTCCCGCCATCATCAAAGGCGTCACCATGCACGAATTGACCGGCAGGACGCATTGGCATGAACCCACCGGCAGCAACCGCGCCGGCTTCGGAGAGTTCGGCCGGCCGAAGACGCCCTATGACCTGTTCATGGAATCGGAAGGCATTCCGATCTACCGCGACATCGGCGTAAGCAAGGTACAGAACCTGCCGCTCGCGCCCTGGAAGCGGTTGGGCGGTAAAGGCAGCTTCATCCAGTTGCACGGCACCGAGGGCAAATGGGGCAGCTACGTCGTCGAGGTGCCGGGCGCCGGTGCACTCAATCCGGAGAAGCATCTCTACGAGGAGATCTATCTGGTCGTCGAGGGCCGCGGGACGACCGAAGTCTGGCTCGACAACGACAGCAAGCGCCACGTGTTCGAATGGCAGAAGGGCTCGTTGTTCTCGATTCCGGTCAATGCGTGGCACCGCATCGTCAATGCAAGCTCGGCGCCGGCGCTGCTGCTGGGCGGCACCACGGCGCCTAATCTCCTGAACCTCATCAACAACGTCGACGTGCTGTTCAACTGCCCGTACGAATTCCGCGACCGTTTCAGCGGCGCCGACGATTTCTACAAGTACAAGGACGACATCGAGCCCGATCCGGTGCGCGGCCTCGCCATGCGGCGCACGAATTTCGTTCCCGACATCGTCAATTGCGACCTGCCGCTCGACAACCGGCGCTCGCCCGGATGGCGGCGGGTCGAGCCGTTCATGACCGGCAACACCTTTTATCTCTGGATCGGCCAACACGAGAACGGCCGCTATTCCAAGGCGCACGCGCACACCTCGGCCGCGGTGCTGATCTGTCTGAAGGGCAAGGGCTACACCTATACCTGGCCGGAGCGTTACGGCGTCACGCCGTGGAAAGACGGCCATGCCGACAAGGTCAAGCGCGTCGACTATGAACCGGTCGGGATGGTGTCGGCCGCGCCCGGTGGCGC
>Ga0207706_10004613_pt1 | contig 12927 bp, 12 predicted proteins | sample KBSC53metaG_FD_184318 | JGI IMG/M metagenome (GOLD analysis project Ga0207706, IMG submission 184318) | Corn rhizosphere microbial communities from Kellogg Biological Station, Michigan, USA - KBS C5-3 metaG (SPAdes) (version 2) | ecosystem: Host-associated > Plants > Roots > Rhizosphere > Soil ... | reverse complement strand
CAGTACAGCACCGGTGCCCATAGTAGCTTTGGCAATAAATTCCCTTCTGTTTAATTTTTTCATATTAGTATTTTATTAGTGCGGTTGTTATTAAATAAATGAGTCGCTTTGCTGTTTTATATAGTTGCAGGATCCCATCCTGACCTGTACTCACGGCTCAAATATTTATTCGCATCCGGTACATTAGTAATGGAATGAGTGGATGCGTCATATTTTAGAAGCTTCCAGGATCTCAATGCCACAGCGTATAAATTGATCGCTTCAGTTAAATATTCGGCCTCATGGAAACTACCAGGGTATTGTTTGCCGGTCTTACATGCATCAACAAATAATGACAATGCATCGGTAGTTTTCTGTACCTGGTTCCTGTTATCTGTATCTGCTTTGGCAGGTTCATCCATTTTTTTCCCGGAAATGATCTTTGGAGCCTGCACATTGAATCCGGCTAATATCTTACCCTTGTCGCCAACGAACATCATTCCTTCTGGAGGTAACTCCTTATTATCATTCAGCAATTCCATAGGTATCGGTGGACGCATACCACCATCATACCACACAAGATCAACAGCCGGTCTCGATCCGTTTGCAGGATATTTAAATCGCACTGAGCTTGCCATCGGAAATGAAAAATTGTTTGCGATTTGATATGGAACCGGGTCCTTCATTCCGCAAACATGGCTCAGATTGGGTTCAATAACCATTGGCGATGTCAGTTGCAATGCATTAAAAACAGTCCATAAACTATAGTGACCCATATCGGCCATTGAGCCTCCACCGAAATCATACCATCCTCTGAACACCATGTGTGTATAGTTGGGATGATAAGGACGCTGAGCTTCGGGTCCCAGCCAAAGATCCCAATCAAAACCATTGGGCACAGGAGGTGTGTCAGTGGGTATATCCGGATATTGTGGCCACACGGGTCGGTTTGTCCAGTTATGCACTTCTGTAAGCGTTCCAATGGCTCCTCCATTTATCCACGCCATTACAGTTTCCATAGAGCCGTTTGAATCCCATGGTATCAGGTGTGTGATTACTTTACTGTTGCGGGCCGTTTCAATTATCTTCTTTCCTTCGAGCAAACGATTGGACAATGGTTTGTGCATTAAAACATGTTTGCCTTTTTTCATAGCAGCCATGCTAAGAACACCGTGAAGATGATCAGGGGTCATTATTTTAACTGCATTGAGATCTTTTTCTTTTTCCAAAAGTTCACGTGCATCTGCATAAGCATTGCAACCCTTATAATTTAGTTCAGGATGAACGTTTGAATAAAATGTATCAACGATCGATTTACCATTATCCCTTCCACCGGGGATCATGTTATCGCCACCCGAGGTCCAATTTGGATTTTTGATAGTATTGCGTATTTCATTTCGCAGCCAATCCTTTCCCCAGTCTTTATACCCCACAGCTTCTTTATTTGGATCACAAACAGCAACTACATGAAACTGGTTGCTGGCCAGCAATGGCAATAGTTCGCGTATGCCTTGCGTGCCCACGCCGATATATGCCAAGGTGATCTTATCGCTGGGAGCAATATAATTCTTTCCTCCAAGCACGTGCCGCGGAAGAATTGTAAAACCGATTGCAGAAGCAGCGGTCATTTCAACAAATTTTCTTCTGCTTATCTGGGATCTTTTGGGGGTATTTAAATTGTTTTCGTTTTGAATACCGGGAGTTGCATCCTGGTTGGTTTCCTTTTTCATAAGCAATATTTTATCGTTAAAGAAGCGGGACTAATTTACGCTATTTGATGAATTAATAACCAAGAAAAAAAATAATGAGACCTCATTCAAATACAATATGACCGAACAATTCATAATCATGAAAATTTTCATTTCTCACTTTTTGCCATTCCCAGGATGATTCGCCGTTGTCATAGTCAATACGGTAAAAATTAGCACGCCAATGAGTGCCTTTTTGAGGAGGCACATTGTTCAGAGGCCGAAGAAGTGTATAGGGTATAAAAAATTCAGCGGTCCACGATGTAACCGCGTCCCCGCTTTTATTTATATGTATTGCATGTTTTGTTTTACGGTTCCCTTCATAATGCCAGGGGCGCCATCCAAGAAATTTTCCTTTATTGTTGGGAACCAAAATGGGTAATTCATAATTGAGAGGAGAAAGTTCGTATTCAAAATAAATTGGGTTCGATTCATCTGTCCAGAAAAAAGCTTCCACTACATCTTCATTCCAGAGGTCAAGAAAATCCTCCTTCAGGGTAGCTGTGATCTTATTGTCTTCGCAATGATAGAGGCAATAAAGGCCTGAATCAGAATAAAGCATCTTCACCTTTGTTTGATAAGAAACGTTACCTCCGCTTTTCGGCAATTCCAACCAGTCCGAATTGTTCCAATTTGAATTACTCCCCTCGCCATTGATCGCAAAATCTGTAGTGCGTTTTACTTTCAATGTATCTTCTTTCACAGGTAAAAGAGATACACCTGCAGTACTCGAAATATTGGTTGCATAGCTTACTAAAAAGATCGCTAAGCATAAGAAGTTTGTCATTAGCATCAATATAATTTTATTTTAAGGGCTAAAGCCCAATTGGGTTTAATTTCATTTGCCGGAGCCTTAAGGCTCCGGCAAATCCTTTAATAACATTCTATTTCTGATATGGCCACCTGCTTTTGTGCATGTGCAAAATTTATCCTGACACGTGCGGTCATTATCTTATCAAAAAATAAACTGTTCTCTGTGTTTCCTGTTGGATTGGCGGGCTGTTGTCTTTTGATTGCTACCGGGATCCATTTATCATCCTTTAGGATCTCAATAGCAAAACTGTCAGGAGCTGCAAAGGTTTTATCATCAGCAACCGGGTAAATTTTTATACTTGAAATTTCTCTTGGCTGCCCAAAATCGATGGAAAACCAATCAGTTTTTGCTGTTGAACCAAGCGAGGTCCACCGGTTAGTGATCTCAGGAAAATACCAGGTCCTTCCATCGATCGCCTGGTAAAGCGAAGTATCCGGAGTTGTGTTAATGGAAGCAAACGGTGCGGGATAGCCTTTATGCGAAATATTTAAGGCGAAGTCAACCGGTTGTTGCGATGAATGGGTCACAATTGGAGAACCGACAATGATCGCCTGTTTATCACCCATTTTGAATAGTTCCGTTTTCTTTCCGTCGACCAATGCGGTTAATCCTTTTCCCATCTTGTACCTGGTACCATCTCTATCATAAACTACCGTCAATTTATGACCATGGTAAAGAATTTCATCGAGATAGAAATATTGAATCGAATTATCAATAAGAGGATTGATCACAAGCGTATCGCTCTCAGAAGGCCGGAGACCACAGAGTCCCGTAATGATAAGATTGTTGTAAGTAGAATGATTGTAATGATTACTCCAATAGTAATACACGATCGGCCCGCCAAGATTCGGATCATAATTTTCAACAAGGTTGATCTTGCCATCAGGAAGATAATGCTGTTGTGTGTAAAGCCGTAAGATTTTTAAATAGTCAGATGCAGTAACAACGTTTTGGTCATAATTATTCAGAAAATTGGCCATTGCCGTGATCGCCTGGCTTGTTTGATAGGGCCAGCTTGGGCCATTCCACTGGCTTCCGCGTTGCCCCTGGAAAAAAACAAATTGTTTGAAATAATATTGATACGAAGGCTCATTTGTTCTCAACCCAAACTTTCCAAGCAATTGTGTTGTGTCTGTTATGTGCTTCCACGCGGCATTGTAAGTCTGCTTATCTGCCGGCAAATTAAAATACCAGGGAATAAGGCCAGCCAGTTCGCGACCACGGATAAAATCCCAATAGTGTACAAATTGATTATTTACTTTAAACCTGTCAGTAAAATGTTGTAATGAATCGTTCCATAAGTCATGCTCCACATCTGTCTTTAAATCGGCAGCCTTTTGCAAATACTCTTTGCTCATTTTAACATCACCTTTTATTGCAGCAATGCGGGCAATGGCTATTGCATTGCCATACATATAACTGTTTATCGTGGGCCTGTAAGCTTCCCCATCGTCAAAGCCATCCTTTCCTCCCGAAGCATCAATGGATGCAATAGTGTATTCAGTCGCATCAGGCATGGCAGGTATGTAATAAAGATTTTTGGTTGAATCAAAATGATCGCTCCATTCTCTATACATCTGCTGCATGCTGTCAAGTTGCTTTATAATAAAACCTGAATCGGCATTTACAAGATATCTTGCGTATGCAGCGTCAGCAATGCTTTCGCTGTAACGCCGGTTATTGCCGCCACCCTCGTACAGGTAATTAATATACCCATCCATATAACGATTATCCCTGAGCCACCGGCCTTCATAAATATGGTGCATGGATGCCGCATTGATCGTGCAATAAGGATCCCTGTCCCACGGAACATGGTTAATAAATTCCGTAATAACATAACTGTTGTCACCAACATGACGAATATGTGCCTTGTAAAGTTTCCACCTGTAATAATATACCTGCTCCATCTGCTTGTCGGAACATTCAAAAAATGGGATATTATCCAAATACCACTGAGCATCTTCCTGGTAATACTCTTTGGCTAATTTGGCATGATCGGGAAGAGCATAATGATCTCTATCAGTGCAGCCAATAAAGACAATCGTTGTTAATACGATCAATGATCTTGCGATAATAGATTTTCTTTTTAGGCAGTTCATTATTTATTATTTGTACCAGGCGTAGCTCAGATCAAATTGTTTCCGTAGAAAAGGGTGGATCACTCAGTAAGCTGATACCCAATTTCCCAATGAAGACCAAAGGGATCAACGAGCCTTCCCAGTCTCCAGCCATGCTCTTCGCCAACAGGAAAAACTTCTGCCGCGCCGGCTTTCAGCGCTTTTGCAAAAAAACTATCGGGATCATTAACTGTTAAGATCATTCGTATTGAATCTCCACCGAGTATCTGGGCATTCGGTACGTTGTTCGTACCGCCACTTACCCAAAATTCTGCCCCGTTCACAGAAAGCCTTACGATCAATCCATCGGGAGTTTCTAAGCGATATGTTTCAACAGCATCAAATGCAGTCTTATAAAAACCTGCGGCCTCTTCGCCATTTTGGACAGTTAACCAGGGTGCAATGGTTGTTCGAATTGATCTCTTTTTCATTATCCTATGTTTTATCTATTTTATTTGAGATATTTAAAATATATTCTTCATTTCATTACAATACAACCTGCTTCCTAAATATCTTATTTTTCCCGATCATAACGTCTGAATTTTATAATTAATAAAATAGCGGCGGGTGAAAACTAAAATGAGTTACATTTATATTACAAAAAATAGATAAAATGAAAACCATTGGCCAACTTTTATTGCTGATCACTGTCTTCTGCTCTACGTCTGTCTATTCCCAAACAGTTGATGAAATTATTTCCAAACACCTTGATGCTGTAGGTGGGAAAGAAAAATTAACTGGTCTCACTTCGGTATCCATGGAGGGAACCATGGAAGTAATGGGTCAAAGCGGCACAACTAAAACAACGATCTTAAATGGCAAAGGAAGCCGCAGTGAATCCGAGATCGGCGGACAACAGGTGGTTAGTGTGTATACCGACAAAGGCGGATGGCAGATCAATCAATTTGCAGGAATGACTGATCCCCAGGCCATGCCTGATGAGCAATTCAAAGCAGGCGAAGACCAAATATATATTGAGCCTTTCCTGGACTATGCTGCAAGAGGTGCGAAGGTAGAGCTGGTTGGCCAGGAAAAAGTGGGAACTGTAGACGCACACAAAATGAAGTATACGAATAAAGACGGTGCTGTCACTACCTATTATATAGATCCCACGAGTTTCCAGGTGATACAAGTTTCAGCAGTAAGCAATAACATGGGGCAGCAAGTTGAAGTAAAATCGACCTATTCGGATTTTCAAAAAACTGACTACGGGCTTGTAGTTCCTCATTCAATTGAAATAGATTTTGGAGGACAATTTACAGTTACGTCAAAACTTCAGAAAGTTGATGTGAACCAAGCTGTAGATGCCGCTATTTTTGAAATGAAGAAATAATTTACTCTATATTCTAATTATGTCTGCTTAGCGGCGACCTGTCTCCCACAAGCCAGATATGCCCAAACGGATCGATGAATCCTCCCTGCCTGTGAACACCCCATGGAGCTTCATGATTTCTTATTTTATCAACGCTGCCATTGGCACCGGCTTGTATGGCCCGTGCAATAAATGTATCGGGATCTTCACAAAATACTTCAACCCGTGTTGACGTAATACCAAGTTTTTCCGGGCTTTCCCATCCGTTGTTGGCCGGTTCACCGACAAAGAAAGCCGCCCCTTCAATTTCCATACCTGCAACTGAACCCAGGCTCCATAACACAGCAGCACCAAGGGCCTTCTCATACCAGGCAACAGCTGCGGGTGCATCTGTAACTGCCAGCATTACTGATATAACAAGACTGCTGTCTTTTATTTCATCTTCCATTGTAGCGTCTTTTTATAAATGTATGCTTTTGGCAGATTGAAAAATGTGCAGATCATTTATTAGTGAGATCGGAAGCTACTAATCATGCACATTAAGTATTTTCATTTTGTTATCAGGAGTATACGAAATGTCCAATCTCTTTTGAATGGTAGCGCCCGCTTCAACTAAAGAAAATATCATTTCGGTTTGCGGCGGGTTTGTTTTGATACAATTGAAGCAATCCGCCGTCGCAGGAATGTTACATCGATCGGTTATTTTGCTGGCAAGCTCATCCAGGTTTCCTTCAGAATACGAGGTTAGCAAGCTTCCAATGCTCTTGGTGACAAGTTTTGTATCATTCATTAAAAGACCATTTCTTAAATTGTCGCAATCGGAATTATTCAATTCTTTTTTACAGGCAGTAAGAGAGCTGATAAGCCCTGTTATTATTATAGCAAGTCGGAAATATCGCATAAACAAGTTTTACCAGATGACAAGCCAATGCAAAAAAACGTTGCTTACGATCGGAGATCGATCGTGAACAACGTTATATCTTTTGAAGCGCTGGGATTAAAACGGGGAGTATTCGAACTTTTGTCCCCCGACTGATGCTTCATACATCAATCCACCTTTTTCCTGGGTAAACACCATTACGCCATTTCTATACTTTACATTGGCAGAAGCGCCGACATTCGCGGCCACTGCAGAAGCCTGCGCGTCAAACTCAAATTTATTTTGTTTGAAACGGTCTAGTGCCGCCTGGTTTTCAAAAAATATCACTTCGCGATAGGCCTTTCCACCAAATTGAAAACCAACATTCACTTGTTTCATGCTTGCCCGGCCTACAGGGTTTCCGTTTTCATACAAAATTCCATTGCCGGCTGCACCACCAACTCCAATAGCTCCTTTGCCCACATTCGGGAATATTACATACCCAACTGAATGGTCAAATAAACTTTGCATGAGGCTATCCGATTTAATGAAACTGGCCATGGCCTCCTTATTGTCATCAATAAGTTTTGCATCCTTATCCTGCGCAAGGAGAGACACCGGCATTGCAAGACCCGTTACTACAAGCATTGTTGCCGCAAACTGAATCAACTTTTTCATAATTATTTTTAATTTTTGTTTACAGATAAATAAAAAAATACATTACATGGTTTAGTTAATCAAAGATTCTGCCAGCATTCCTAAGTGGATGTTATAATATCACAATATCTGAATATCATAATATCCTAATATCATAATAGCCTACTTTTGTCCTGAAAAATATTTTAACGAACTGAAATCTTGCTGTATGACAACCGTAAATGTTTACCTCACCTTTAATGGTAATTGTGAAGAAGCTTTTAATTTCTACAAATCAGTATTTGGGGGAGAATTTCCTTACATAGGTCGTTATAAAGACATGCCGCCACAGGATGGACACAAAACGGATAGCAAGGATGCGGAAAAAATTATGCATGTTTCATTACCGATAAGCAAGGAAACAGTGCTAATGGGCAGCGATACGGGAGGCGAATGGGCTTCCAGTTATTCACAGGGGAATAATTTTTCGATATCTATCAATACCGATAAAAAGACTGAGGCCGACAGGTTGTTCAATGGCCTTTCTGCCGGGGGACAGGTCACTATGCCCATGAATAAAACATTTTGGGGAGATTATTTTGGAATGTTCACTGATAAGTTCGGTGTTAACTGGATGATCAGTTTTAATGAAGCGCAGCAAAATAAATAAATTCACAAATTATTTTCGCAGGTAATCGTCACTCTTGTCAAGCCAATCCTGGCGTGGAGGAGCCCATGTATCTATTTCCTCTACTTCGCCGATCATTAGAGCCTCATGCGGAAGATTTGATGGAATGACAACCACATCTCCCGGATGCAGGTCCATCATTTGTTCTTTATTTTCTCCAAACCAAAAACGAATTGTGCCTGAAAGAACCTGGGTAACCTGCTCATGCACGTGATGATGCAGTGGCACTAAAAAGCCATCTTTAAATTTTATCCGGGAGATCATCAATTTTTCTCCCGAAACAATTTTCCTTGACATGGATGGATTCACATCTTCTGACGGAACCGATTCCCAGTTCATTTTTTCCAACATGGCAAATGCATTTATTTTTTATTCAATCGAAACAAGGATTGATCCACATTGTCTATCCTCCACCCTGAACTTATTTTCCTGCCACATATTTATAGATTAGCAAAGAAATATTTGCCATCGTTTGTATGGTCAGCTTCTCATCATCCCAATCTTTTGAAAGTAACACCAGCACATATTTTCTTCCACCAGGCAGGATCACAATGCCTGAATCATGATGGACATGAGTAATAGAACCTGTTTTGTGAGCCACTTTTACATCGGTTGGAAGTAAGGCAGGTATGATCTCATTGAATTTCTGATCCAGCAAAATGTTGATCATCGCCTGGGAAGCGCCTGCGTTGACAGCCTCACCCTTCGCGATCTTCTCAAAGATCAACATCAGGTCGTGGGCAGTGATAGTATTGTTCAGTCCCTTTTCAAAAGCTTTATCATCTTCCACTCCTCTCAAAACCTGGATATCTTTTGCGCCCAACTGTCTCATGGATTGAGTTACGTTGTGTGCCCCGACCTTCTGCATTATAAGGTTCGTAGCAAAATTGCTGCTTACAATGATCATTTGATAGAGTAAAGCACTAATTGTTCTTTTTTCACCGATATGTTTATACAACTCGTATTCGCTATCATCCGCCGAGTCCAAACTATAAGGGCTTCTATCTACAAGGCTCTTAAATTCGTTTTTTAATTCGATAGAGTCAGTTAAAGAAAATTTTCCGTCAGCAGCTTGTTTGTACACTTCGATCATCACGGGAGTTTTCATAGTGCTGGCTGCATGAAACGTCTCCTTATCATTTATTTTTATTTCCTTACCGGTTTTGAGATCCTTAAAGGCAACAGCAAATGTTCCCTTCTTTCCGGAGATCTCTTTGTCAATATCCGACTGAAGTGTTCGCAAAGCTTTCCTGGATGAGGTACAGGAAGAAATCAAAACAATTGCGGCAGCTAAAATAGCAGGTAGTTTCAGGTTCATGAAATGAAGCTAATGAAAAATACAGTAATTAATATTCACTCCCCTTCAGTTCTATTTAGCGGTAAGAAATTTTATCACCTGTTTCCTATAACCTTCATCTTTTTCCCTTAGTTCAAGCCAGTGCTCTTTGTCATTAATATTCACATACAGTTCGGCATAGTCGTCCGGATCTTCGGTCTCGAAAAATAACTTCATTTCTTTTGCGTCTGTATGTGATACTGCATCTTTACCAAATTTGGCTTTTGCAAATTCATTCAGATCGACAAAGGCAAGCTTTGCCGAGCTTATAAAATGTTTTGCTGTATCAACCTTTAACTTATACAGCTTTGAAAGTAACATTAATAAATTGTCGCTGCTCTCAACACAGGCTTTTATCGTTAATATTTGAGTTGGTGATTTTTCATCTCCCGGTTTATTATTAGGTACGATAAATTCGATGCCAACATTCTTTCCTTCGTGGGAAGAAACGGCCTCGTATGTGACAAAGCTGTCCGTTAAAGTGATCTCTTTGAGAGAAAGTCGTATGTCGGCACCCCACCCTTCTTCTTCACCATTGTCAATAAGCAATGGCTGAATGGGATAAGTAAATGTAGTAGATATCTTCTTTATTTTCCCAGCGGTGTTAGTTTGGTCTGTTGAACAACCAATGGATAGTATTAGTATTGGTAAGATTGAAACTTTTTTCATGATTGTTAGAACCCGGATCATAAATTTATGGTATTGGTATGCCAAACACCAAAATTTATTTCATCGAACAATGAAGTGTATGGGAAAGCTATTTCATTGCATTCATGGGGAGATAATTGCAAGGGTGAAAGCTGTAATATAAATATAGTCAGGACCATAAGTAATGCCCGGTGCAGAGTCCCCTTTGGGAGACTCTGCGAGGACTTAAAGCTGTTTAATGCTAGCGCGATTTAGTATAAAAGTTGAGAAGTGGAATATCTACCGCAATAAAGAACTGCCACCTGTAATTAAGGCCGTTAGATGAATTAATATCAATATTGTCGTTTTTTATATTTAGTTCCCTAATTGCAGGTCCTAACTGCCACGAATACCCGATAGAAATTGGCAACTTCCATGGCAATCCATATACTACTCCTAAACCAGGAGCAAAGATGTTCTTTAAGGAAACTTCTGGAAGAGATTTTGTTGTATCATCTTGTAAACGGAATGATGCGAATGCACCGATATCTATTGCAGATAGAAATATGCTGGCTGAGCCTGCTTTGCCCAAACCTTTACTGAAAGTGACGCCAACAGGTGCATATATACCTGATATTGCAGCCCAATTCGGACCGGGAGTTTCTTTTAGATATTCATTCCCATAAAAGCCTCCCAAATATGCATTCAGAGCTATATTCCAGTTGCTTTTCTTTTTAATTGAAGCGCTGCCGACAGGCAATGCTATTGACTCGATCGCCGCTTCTACTTCATCCGAATTCTGAGCCTGTGCCACCGTTGCTGCAAATGTGCCATATTTCAAAACGGTTGATTGCCAATTGAAATATTTGTCAGATGCATCTAATGCCCTATTTCCAATTACTATTTGCCTTACATATTTAGTAACAACCGTGTCGTTAATTTTTTTACTTCTTAATTGATTGTCTAAATCTAATAATGTAGCGGCCTGATTTTTTGAAAACTCTGCTATGACATTATTTACCTGGTTGGTCTTTGATACACTGTCGGTTGAGTTTTGTTTTGCTTCCTCTAATTTATTTTTAAGGTCAGCTAATTCCGCATTCAGCTCGTTAACATAATCCGTTTTATTGAAAACAGTATCCAATATACCCGAAACATCTAAAACTGCAGAAGAATAGTTTTTTGTTCTCACATCTATGTACAAATCACCTGTATTTCTAGCAACAGATAGCCATTTTATTGATTGAATGTGTATTTTATTTTCCAACGATTCGTTAAGTTCTACATAAGGCAAATCAATAAACCTTAAACCGTGTTCTAACAAATCCAATGCTGCATTATAAAATTTATAATAATCATTGTAATCAATATCTTCTTTCTTTTTTGTTTTTAATTCCGTCAGGTATTCATTCACCTCCTCTGCATGATCGCTCAACGTTTCTATAAAATTTTTGTATGCGCTAAGGCTATCTTGTAAAGCGTCTGTAGCCCTTTTTGCCCAGGCAAGCAGCGTGTCTAATCTTCTGGTTTCTTTATTAGCATGTATCTGGAAAGACACGCTGCCATATTTTTGAAATATTAATCCGAAGTATAAGTTTCTTCCTGTCGGATCGTCTAATAAACCTTTCACAGAATCAGCAGGGACCCAATAATGATCAGGCGATAACGATTTGAAAGAAGCTGAAAATGCCTGTAATAATACTACGGAACTCCTGATGTTATATTCAAGAGAAGCATTTCTGAATCTTAAATCTGCAGTGTCAAATTTTGCTAATACTTCGCCCGGGTGTGTGCCTCTTGAGAACTTATCAATAAAATAAAGCGAACTTACAATTATGGTATAGGCTTCGGGATTTTCATGTTGAAAATAATTTTTATACTTTTCAAGTTGAGTAAGCTTTTTAAAATCGGTATATAAATTGGTCAGATCTTTAATAAAGGCTTCCCGTAGTGTATTGAGGTACGCACTGAATTTGTAGACGTCTTTGTCAATAACGACTAATACTTTATACGTTTCAGGAAATAAAGTGTACAATTCTTCAAACTTACTTATTTCATCTTTGAACTTTTCGAAAAAGGTAATAGTAAGTTCTTGTTTAAATCGCTTAACTAAAAATTTGGCGAGGCCATCAGCAAAGTTTGTTACATTAAGGCCACCGAGAGCTGATAAACCTTTACCCACCAAAGCCCCGAAATTGCCACTCACTGTTTCGGCTTCAAAAGAAGTTTCCGCTTTTTGGATAAAATCAATTAGAAATAGATTACCCGAATATGCATCGATAAGGTCTTGTCCACTCAACCCGTTTTTTTGAATATAGAAATTCAAGATCCTTTCAAATTGCATCTTGCCTATCACTTTATAATTTAAAAGATGGCGTGCGTCATAAATCGGTATGCCCGTAAGGCTATCTTTTTCAAGCGTAGTATCTGCACTGTCGTTTTTTACACCTTCGGTATCCGTGTTGGATTTTGCATCAGCCTCTACTGCTGCAACGGTTTCTTTTTTTATAACTGAGTCTTTCGCATCAATAACGGTAAGCTCAAACGGAAGAGACAAATGCTGTTTATTGTCACCATAACCTTTTACGATGCCAATTGAATTAAATTCAAAAGTATTTACTCCGATTTTCAGAGGTATTTTGCCGCCTTTGCCAAAAGAAAATATTGAAGGATTCTGTGATCTTATTACAACATTCTGTTTATTGTCTGAGCTAGAATTGATGATTAGTTTGTTCATTTCCTTATCACCCGTTGAGTTTTGCCGAACCACTGTTTTAATTTTTTTATCTGTACTTATTGTAATGGAAATTT
>Ga0207706_10004611_pt1 | contig 12930 bp, 10 predicted proteins | sample KBSC53metaG_FD_184318 | JGI IMG/M metagenome (GOLD analysis project Ga0207706, IMG submission 184318) | Corn rhizosphere microbial communities from Kellogg Biological Station, Michigan, USA - KBS C5-3 metaG (SPAdes) (version 2) | ecosystem: Host-associated > Plants > Roots > Rhizosphere > Soil ... | reverse complement strand
GAGGGCAGGCAGGTCGAGGACGTCGCGCAGGCACTCGCGGTAGGTCTCGAGGATCACGGGGAAGCGAGGGAAGTCCTTCGCCACCTCGAGCAGGCTCTGGGCCTTCAGGCGCTGCTGCCAGAGCGGCGTGCGCTTGCCGGGATAGGCCCGCGGGATCAGCAGCGAGCGGGCGGCGTTCTCGCGGAAGCGGGCGCCGAACAGCGCCGACCCCGAGAGCTCGCGCACGACCAGGTCCTCCAGCTCGTCGGGCTCGATCAGGACGAGGTCGGAGGGAGGTGCCTCGTCGGCGTCGGGCAGGTGGATGACGATGCCGTCGTCGGACCAGATCGCGTCGGCCTCGAGGTCGCGCTCGCTGCGGATCTTCTGGCTGAGCGCCAGGCCCCAGGCGGCGTGGACCCGGCCGCCGTAGGGGGAGAGGATGCAGAGCCGCCAGTCGCCGATCTCGTCGCGGAAGCGCTCGACCACGATCGTACGGTCGGTCGGTACGGCGCCCGTCGCGGCCTCTTGCTCGCGCAGGAACGTGAGGAGATTCGTTGCCGCCCGCTCGTCGAGCTTGTGCTCGGTCTGTAGCCGCTGCGACGCCTGCTCGTCGGAGAGTGCGACCAGCTCCCGCGAGGTGGCGCCGATCGCCTCACCAAGCTCGTAGGGCCGGCCGACACCCTCGCCCTTCCAGAACGGCACCGCACCCGGAACGCCCGGAGCCGGCGAGACGAGGACGCGGTCGCGGGTGATCTCCTCGATCCGCCAAGTGCTGGCGCCGAGCAGGAACGTCTGGCCGGCCCGAGCCTCGTAGACCATCTCCTCGTCGAGCTCGCCCACGCGCCCGCCGCCGTCCACGAGATGGACGCCGAAAAGCCCGCGGTCGGGGATCGTCCCCGCGTTCGTGACCGCCAGCCGACGCGCCCCCTGGCGGCCCTTGACGACGCCGGCCGTGCGGTCCCAGACGACCCGCGCCCGCAGCTCGGCGAACTCGTCCGACGGGTAGCGCCCGTCGAGCATGTCGAGCACGTTCTCGAGCTGAACGCGCGAGAGGTCGGCGAACGGGTAGGCGCCGCGCACCAACGCGTGCAGCTCGTCGACCGCGATCTCCTCGTCGGCGCAGATCGCCACGATCTGCTGCGCGAGCACGTCGAGCGGGTTGCGCGGAATCTTCGTCTCCTCGATCCCGCCCTCGAGCATCCGCTTGACGACGACGGCCGACTCGAGCAGGTCGGCGCGGTACTTCGGGAAGATGCGGCCCTTCGAGACGGCGTCGAGCTCGTGTCCCGCGCGGCCGACGCGCTGCAGGCCCCGCGCGACCGACTTCGGCGACTCGACCTGGATCACGAGGTCGACCGCGCCCATGTCGATCCCGAGCTCGAGCGACGACGTGGCGACCAGGCACGGGATCTCGCCCTTCTTCAGCAGCTCCTCGACCTCCACTCGCTGCTCGCGAGCGAGCGAGCCGTGGTGGGCGCGCGCGATTTCCTCCTCAGCCAGATCGTTGAGGCGCAGCGCCAGCCGCTCGGCGAGGCGTCGGTTGTTGACGAAGACGATCGTCGAGCGGTGCGCGCGGACGAGCTCGAGGATCTCCGGGTAGATCGAGGGCCAGATCGACTGCTGCTCCCCGGGCTCGCGCATGTCGTCGAGCGGGACGACCACCTTCAGGTCGAGCTCCTTGGCCCTCCCCGCGTCGACCAGCTCGATCTCGCGCCCGCCGGAGACGAAGCGCCCGATCTCCGCCAGCGGCCGCTGCGTCGCGGAGAGACCGACGCGCTGGATCGGCTTCGCGGTCAGCCGGTCGAGCCGCTCGAGGCTCAGCGCCAGATGCGCGCCGCGCTTCGTACCCGCAACCGCGTGCACCTCGTCCACGATCACCGTCTCGATCCCGCGCAGCGTCTCGCGCGCCTGCGAGGTGAGCAGCAGGAAGAGCGACTCCGGGGTCGTGATCAGGATGTCGGGCGGGTTGCGCACCATCGCGGCGCGCTCCTTCTGCGGCGTGTCGCCCGTGCGGACGCCGACGCGCAGCTCCGAGCGCAGGCCGGCCAGCGGCCCGCGCAGGTTGCGCTCGATGTCGTAGTTGAGCGCCTTCAGCGGCGAGACGTAGAGCAACCGCAGGCCCTCACCTGGCGCGGCCGTGAGCCGGTCGATCCCGTACAGGAACGCCGCCAGCGTCTTGCCCGAGCCGGTCGGTGCCTGGATCAGCGTGTGCCCGCCCCGAGCGATCGCGGGCCAGCCGAGCGCCTGAGCCGGAGTCGGCCCGTCGAAGGCCTGCTCGAACCAGGCGCGCGTTTCCGGTGAGAAGACGTCGAGCGCCGCCATGGTTCGACGTTAGCATCGGCATCGCCAGTGCCCGAGCTCGCCACAGCGGCCCGCGAATGACCTACTCGATCGTCGCGCGAGACCGTGAGACCGGGGAGCTGGGCGTCGCCGTCCAGTCGCGCGCGTTCAACACCGGCGCGATCGTGCCGTGGGCGGCGCCGGGCGTGGGCGTCGTGGCGACACAGTCGTACACCGAGCCCTCGTACGGCCCGCTCGGCCTCGACTTGCTGCGGGCCGGGAAGACGCCCGAGGACGCGCTCGCCGAGCTCGTCGCCGCAGACGACGAGCCCGAGTATCGCCAGGTCGCGATCCTCGACGGCAAAGGGCGGGTCGCGGTGCATGTGGGCGAGGCCTGCATCCCGGCAGCTGGCTTCGCCGCGGGCGAGGGGTTCAGCGCGCAGGCGAACATGGTCGACAGCGAGCGCGTCTGGGAGTCGATGGCGGAGTCCTTCGAGCGCTCGGAAGGCCCGCTGGCCAATCGCCTGATCGACGCGCTCGACGCTGCAGAGGCTGCGGGGGGCGACTGGCGCGGCCGCCAGGCCGGCGGGATCATCGTCGTCGCGGCCGAAGGCGAGCCGTGGGCGCGCGAGCTCGATGTGCGCGTCGACGACCACGACGATCCGCTCGGCGAGCTGCGCCGGCTGGTTCGACTGCGCCAGGCCTACGGCGCCATGCGAGGGCCGCCCGGGCCCGACGCGGAAGATCTCGCAGTACTGCACGAGCTCGACCGGACCTTGGCGCGGATCTTCGGCCTAACGGCAACCGGCCAGGTGGCGGAGGCGCGGGAGCTGCTCCAACCGCTCCTCGACGCCGAGCCGCGTTGGGCGGACTTCGTGCGCACGCTCGCCGATCGCGGGCTCCTGCCGCACGCCGCCGAGCTGCTCCAGGAGTGAGGCGCGTCAACGTCAAGGGCACGTCTGGCTCGGGGAAGTCGACCTTCGGCCGTGAGCTCGCGGAACGGCTCGGCGTGACGTACGTCGAGCTCGACGCGCTCCATCACGGGCCGAACTGGGCCGAGCCGACGGTCGAGGAGTTTCAAGCGCGCGTGCGCGAGGCGATGGACGCCAACCCGGAGGGCTGGGTGATCGACGGCAACTACGAGGCGAAGCTCGGCGACTCCCTGATCGGCGCCGCGGACACGATCGTCTGGCTCGACCTGCCGTTGCCGCTCAAGCTGCGGCGCGTGGCTCGCCGGACGCGCGAGCGGATCCGCGACGACGTCGAGCTCTGGAACGGGAACAAGGAGACCTGGCGCAACGCGCTCTGGGGGCGCGAGTCGCTCTTCGCCTGGATGATCCGCGGCCACTTCCGCCAGCGGCGCGCCTGGCCCCGGCTCTACGGGAACGACCCGCGCTTCGTGCGCCTGCGGTCGGTCGCCGAGGCGCGCCGCTGGCTCGACGCGCAGCTGTAGCGCGATACTGAACGCATGGCCCCGAGCGGCACCGTGACGCTCCTCTTCAGCGACATCGAGGGCTCGACCCGGCTGCTGCGCCGGACAGGCGACGCGTACCCGGAGCTGCTGGAGCGCCATCGCACGCTTCTGCGTGAGGCCTTCGAGAGCCACGGCGGCCAGGTGCTCGGGACCGAGGGCGACGGGTTCTTCGTCGCGTTTGCGTCGGCCGTCTCCGCTGCCGCCGCGGCCGTGGACGGCCAGCGCGCGCTCGCCGGGAACGACTGGCCCGACGGCAACGAGATCCGCGTGCGCATGGGGCTGCACACGGGCGAGCCGCGGCGGGTGGACGGCAACTACGTCGGCCTCGACGTGCATTACGCGGCGCGAGTGATGTCGGCCGGCCACGGTGGCCAGGTGCTCGTCTCGCAGTCCACGCGCTCGCTGCTTGGGACGAGCGTCGAGCTCCGCGACCTCGGCGAGCACGTGCTGAAGGACCTGGCAGGTCCGCAGCAGCTCTACCAGCTCGAGATCGACGGCCTGCCGGACGAGTTCCCGCCGCTGAACACGCTCGACCACCGGTTCCTGAGCCTCCCCGCGGTGCCGAACGCCTTCGTCGGGCGCGAGCGCGAGCTCGCCGAGACCGGCGAGCTGCTCGCACGCGACGACGTGCGCCTGCTGACGCTGATCGGCCCCGGCGGCACCGGCAAGACCCGGCTCTCGCTTCAGCTCGCCGCCGGCGTGAGCGAGCGGTTCGCCGCCGGCGCGGCCTTCGTCCAGCTCGCGCCGGTGCGTGAGCAGGAGCTCGTCGTGCCGGCGATCGCACAGGCGCTCGGCCTGCGCGAGCAGCCGGGCGAGAGCGCGCTCGAGACCCTCGTCGAGTACCTGCGCGACAAGCAGCTCCTGCTCGTGCTCGACAACTTCGAGCAGGTGCTGGCGGCGGCGCCGGCGCTCTCGACCCTGCTGTCCGAGGCGCCGGGCCTGAAGCTGCTCGCCACGAGCCGCACGCCCCTCCACCTCAGCGGCGAGCAGGCCTACCGGGTGCCCCAGCTCGCGCCGGCAGACTCGGTCGCGCTCTTCGCCGAGCGGGCGCAGGCGGCGGCCGCGGACTTCCGGGTCACCGACGAGAACGCCGCAACCGTCGCGGAGATCTGCGCCCGGCTCGACGGCCTGCCGCTCGCGATCGAGCTGGCCGCACCGCGAGTGCGCACCCTGACGCCGCAGGCGCTCCTGCGCCGCCTCGACCAGCGCCTGCCCCTGTTGACGGGCGGCGCCCTGGACGCCGACGAGCGCCAGCGCACGCTGCGCAACACGATCGCATGGAGCTACGACCTGCTGCTCGAGCGCGAGCAAACGCTGTTTCGTCGCCTGGCCGTGTTCGTCGGCGGCTTCCGGCTCGAGGCGGCCGCGGCCGTCGGCGACCCGGACGGCACGGGCGACGCGCTCGAAGACCTGGACTCGCTCGTCGAGAAGAGCCTGTTGCTGCGCCTCCGCGAGGACTCCGACGGCGAGCCGCGCTTCTGGATGCTCGAGACGATCCGCGAGTACGCCCGCGAGCAGCTCGACGCAGCCGGCGAGCTCGAGAGCGCCGGCCGGCGGCACGGCGCCTGGTTCGCGGAGTTGGCCGAGTGCCTGGACGCCGAATCGGGCACCGGCGACCAGTCGGCCTCGGTCGCCCGTCTTGCCGACGACTACCCGAACCTTCGCGCGGCGATCGGGCGCGCCCGTGAGGACCGGGACGGCGAGCTGTTGCTGCGCCTCTCCACAGCGCTGTGGTCGTTCTGGTCGACGCGCGGCTACGTGGCCGAGGGACGGCAGGCGCTCGAGGACGCGCTCGAGCTCTCGGGCCGCCGCCCGGCCAGGGCGCTGCTCGGCCTGTGCTCGCTGCGCGTGTTCAGCGGCAACAGCGACGGGCTGCTCGACGACGTCCACGAGGTGCTCCGCGCCGCCGAGGAGCTCGGCGACCCGCTCACCCTCGCGCAGGCGTGGAACCTGCTCGGCCGCGTCGAGGGAACGCTGGTCGGGTCGCTGGCCCGCGCCGAGGACGCCTGGCAGCAGGCGCTCGAGCACGCCGAGCGCGCCGACCTGCGGGCGGAGCGGGCCGAGAGCATCGGCTGGCTGATGATGGCCGCCAACTTCGGCCCGCTGCCCGTGGAGGAGGGCATCGCCCGTTGCCGCAAGTTCCACGACGAGGAGGTCGACGACCTGTACATCCGCGGGAACGCCAGGGTCGAGCAAGGTGCGCTCGAGGCGATGCGCGGCGACTTCTCGCTCGCGCGGGAGCTGGTCGCGGAGGGACTGGAGACCATCGCCGGCCTTGGGTTCCCGTTGCGCGCGGCGATGAGCTCGCAGGAGGCGTTCTACATCGAGATGCTCGCCGGCGACCTCGACGCCGCCGAGCGGATCGCGCGCGACGCCTATGCAACCCTCGAACGCATGGGCGAGCGGGGCTACCTCTCCTCGGCGGCGGCGCTGCTCGCACACGCCCTCGCCGGGTTGGGCCGGCTCGACGAGGCCGAGCGCTTCAGTCAGACGAGCGAGGACGCCGCGGCGGCCGACGACGCCTTCTCCCACGTGCTCTGGCGCAGCGCACGGGCGAAGATCCGCGCCCGACGCGGCGAGCTGGCGGAGGCCGAGGCGCTCGCCCGCGAGGCGGTTGCGGTGGCGGACCGGACCGACCTCCTGAATACGCGAGGCGACACGCTCGCCGACCTGGGCGACGTGATCGCGCTCGCCGGCCGTCCCGCGGAGGCCGTCGCGGCGCTCGAGCAGGCCGCTGAGATCTTCGAGCGGAAGGGCAACCGCGCCTCGCTCGAGCGGGTTCGTCTCGTCGCGCAGGAGCTCGCCGGGTGACCTATGACGTGCTCGTGCTCGGCGGCGGCGCGGCCGGATGCGCGCTGGCGGCGCGCCTGAGCGAGAACCCGGACCGCAGCGTGTGCCTCGTCGAGGCCGGCCCCGACTACGGGCACCTCTCGGCAGGCCGCTGGCCGGCGGACATCCTCGACCCGCGCTGGCTCGCGCTCGAATCGCACCTCTGGGAACGCGCGGACGAGGACGACCGCTCGCAGGCGCGCGCGCGGATCCTCGGCGGCTGCTCGGCCCACAACGCCTGCGTCCTGCTCGAAGGCGCGCCGTCGGACTACGACTGGGGCGGCGACTGGTCGTACGACACCTTCGCGCCCGACCTGCGCCGCGCCTACGAGACGCTGCGCGGCCACGTGCTCGCCGACGAGGAGCTGACGCCGTGGCACCGGGCCTTCCGCGACGCGGGCGGCGAGGGCTCGATCGTCCATCCGGTCAACATCGTCGACGGCGTGCGCTGGCACTCCGGCTTCGCCTACGTCGATCCTGCCCGCGGGCGTGAGAACCTGACAGTTCTCGGCGACACGGTCGTCGACCGGGTGCTGCTCGAGGACGCCCGCGCCGTCGGCGCGCTCGCCGGCGGCCGCGAGCTGCACGGGGAGACGGTCGTCGTCTCGGCCGGCTCGTACGGCTCGCCCGGGATCCTGCTCCGGAGCGGGCTCGGCGACGAGCTGCCGGTCGGCGAGGGCCTGGTCGACCACGTCGGCGTCGGGGCGGCGTGGGAGCCGACCGAGCTGCTGCTCGCGGAGACGGGGGCCCACGCGGCCGAGCACGGGCTCTACATGGGCCAGGTGACCGTGGCCGCTTCGAGCCGCTCCTGCCCGCAGGGCGTGCGCGACCTGTTCGTCTTCCCAGCGCTCGACGTCGGGCCCGAGATCAGCGGCGCCGCCTTCGCGATGAAGCCTCGCTCGCGGGGCTCGGTGGGGCTGAACGGTCCCGACCCGGAGACGCCGCTGGCCATCGACCACGGCTTCCTGCGCGACGAGCGCGACGTCGAGGTGCTGGTCGAAGGGTTCGAGCGGCTGCGCGAGCTCGTCGCCTCACCGCAGGTCGCGCCGTACGCGGCCGCCGAGCTTCGGCCCGGCGATCAGGTCGACGCCGAGTCGCACGTGCGCGCGACCGCGCGCGGGTTCTTCCATCCGGTCGGCACCTGCGCGATCGGGACCGTGCTCGACGAGCGCTGCCGCGTGCTCGGCTTCGAGAACCTCTACGTCGTGGACGCCTCGGCGATCCCGGAGATCCCGGCGGCGAACACCAACCTGACCACTGTTGCGCTGGCCGAGCGCGCGGCCACCTGGCTGTAGGATCGAACCGTGGCCGTGACGAAGCCCGACCGGCTCCACTACACCGGCAACGACGAGGCCGACGCGCTGCTCGCGCACGATCCGTTCGCGCTGCTCGTCGGGTTCGCGCTCGACCAGCAGGTGCCGGTGCCGACCGCGTTCCAGGGCCCGCTGAAGCTCAAGCAGCGGCTGGGCACCCTCGACCCCGGCCAGATCGCGGCGACCGATCCCGCGCGGCTGGAAGCAGTCTTCCGCGAGAAGCCGGCGATCCACCGTTTCCCCGGCAACATGGCGCGGCGGGTGCAGGATCTCGCAGCCGTGGTGGTCGAGGACTACGGCGGCGACGCGGAGCGCGTCTGGCGCGACGCGGCCGACGGCGCCGACCTGCGCAGGCGGATCTCGGAGCTGCCCGGCTTCGGCGAGATGAAGGTCAAGGCCCTCGGCGCGGTGCTGTGGAAGCGCTTCGGCGTCCCGGCCGCGGAGGAGCTCGACCCGGGCCACCCGACGCTCGGCGACGTGGACTCCGCGCAGGCGCTCGAGGAGTACCAGGCGAAGAAGCGCGCGTACAAGGCGAAAATGCGCGCTCAGAGCTAGCCGGCCGTACGCCGATAGTGAGGGCATGAGAGTCGCCGCCCTCGCCGTCGTCGTCGTCGCGCTCACCTGCGCCGGCGGCTCGGCCTACGCCCTACGCGTGCCGGCCGCGCCGAAGTGCACGGTCTTCCCGAAGACGAACCCGTGGAACCGGCGCGTCGACAAGCTCCCGGTCGCGCGCAACTCTGCGGCCGTGATCGCCTCGATCGGCGTCGGCACCGGGCTGCACGCGGACTTCGGCTCGGGCCTCTGGGAGGGCTCGCCGATCGGGATCCCGTTCGACGTCGTCACGCGCGCGACGCCGCGCGCCAGGGTGAGCTTCGAGTACGCGGACGAAAGCGACCGCGTCGGTTACCCGATCCCGAAGCGCGTTCACATCGAGGGCGGCAGCGACCACCACGCCCTGCTGCTCGACCGCGACGCCTGCCGGCTCTACGAGCTCGGCGGGCTGGAAAAGCAGAGCGGCCGCTGGCACGCCTGGGCCGGCGCGACCTGGAACCTGCGCTCGAACCATGTGCGGCCAGCGGGCTGGACGTCCGCCGACGCGGCCGGACTGCCGATCTTCCCCGGCCTCGCCCGCTGGGACGAGGCGAAGCGCGGCGTGATCGATCACGCGCTCCGCTTCACCGTCCAGCGGTCGCGGCGCGCCTACCTCTACCCCGCTCGCCACTACGCTAGCTCGCTGACCGACGCGAACCTCCCACCGATGGGCCTACGCGTCCGACTGAAGGCGAGCTTCGACATCCGCCCGTTCCCGCGCCAGGCGCGCATCGTGCTGACGGCGCTGAAGCGCTACGGGATGCTGGTCGCCGACAACGGCTCGAACTGGTACATCAGCGGCGCGCCGAGCCCCGGCTGGTCGAACGACCAGCTGCACACGCTCGGAAAGGTCACGGGCTCGAACTTCGAGGTCGTCGACACCTCGAGCATCAAGCCCTAGCGCGGGTCGTCGCGGTCGAGGTACCAGTGGCGGCCTGCCTGGGCCAGCCAGCCGCCGCCTTCGCGCGGCATCATCGCGTAGCGGCTGATCATCCGCTGGCCGCCCTCGGCGTCGCCGTAGAGCACTTCGGCCGTCCAGTCACCGTGCCCATCGACGGCCGCTCGGGCCTCGGCGAAGGCGGGCGTGGACGGATCGCGGAAGGCTCCCTGCCAGAAGCCGATCTCCCCCGGTGCGATGAAGATGTCGCGGGACAGCCGTGTGAACTCCTCCGGCGTGATGTGGTCGCTCGTGGTCACGCGCTCGGGATAGAAGTGCCAGCCGTGCAGGACGGCGATCCCAGCGCCGACGTTGCGCAGCGCGGCGGCGAGCCGGACCGCCTCGTCATCCGCCTCGGCGACCGCGGCACCACCCTGGACTACGAGGTAGCTGCCCTCGACGAAGGCGACCTTCTGCGGCGGGTCGTCGAGCCTCGAGGGGACGAGCAGCGGTCGCAGCCCGACCAGCAGCGAGCGCTCCGCCACGCGTGCGGCCCGGTTGGCCGAGCGCACCGATGCGAAGGTCGCCAGCGCCAGGACGAGCGTCCCGGCCGCCGTTGCGAGGGCCGAGATCGTCACCCAGTCCGCTGCCAGGGTCACGAGCGGACTTTTCGCAGCGCCGGCCCGAGCGCCTGGCCGCCCTCGAGGACCGGCTCGAACAGGTCGCCGTGCTTCTGCACGCGCGCGAGCGCCTCGCGCATGCCGAAGTCGCGCGGCCGCACCTTCTCGCCGAGCTCCTCCCAGCGCAGGGGCGTCGAGACCGGCGCGCCCGGCTTCGGCCGCACCGAATAGACAGAGGCGATCGTCTTCCCGTGCCCGTTCTGGCGGTGGTCGACGAGCACTCCGCGACGCTTCTTCTTCAGCCATTCGGTCGTCGCGAGCCCGGGGTTCTCGTCCTCGACTCGGCGCGACACGAGCTCGGCGAAGTCGTACGTGTCCTTGTAGGTCGAGCGTCGCGTGATCGGCACCAGGACGTGGATGCCGTCGGCGCCGCTCGTCTTCACGTAGGAGCGCAGCTCGAGCCGGTCGAGCGCCTCCCGGATCAGGTGGGCGACTCGAATCGCCTCGACGAAGCCGTTGCGCGTCTCCGGCGGGTCGAGGTCGAACAGCACGAAGTCGGGACGGTCGGGCTTGTCGACGCGCGAGTACCAGGCGTTCATGTCGATGCAGTTCATCTGCACCATCCAGACGGCCGCCGCCGGCTCGTTCACGAGTGCGAAGTCGACGAGCCGCGAGCCACCTTCGCGCGGGTACGTGCGGAACTGCCGGGTCGGGACCCAGGACGGCTTGCCCTTCGGCGCCTGCTTGGCGAAGTACGGCTGGCCGCGGATGCCGTACGGATAGCGCTTGAGCGTGAACGGCCGGTTGCGGAGGTGCGGCACGATCGTGTCGCCGATCTCGGCGTAGTAGTCGGCCAGGTCGCGCTTCGTCACGCCGTCGCCCGGAAAGAGCAGCTTGTCCGGGCTCGTCAGGCGGACGCGCCGGCGGCCGACCTCGAGCTCCAGGTCAGGCACGGCGCGCCCAGTGCAGCACGGTCGTGATCTCGAGCGTGTACGACGGCTCCAGCAGCGCCACGAGCGTTCGCTTCAGCTGCTCGCGCTCGCCCGGTGGCAGCGAGGCGATCGCGCTCACGGTGGCGAAGAGGTCGACCACGTCCCTGCCCGAGAGCTGCTCGGAGCGGGCGAAGGCCTCCTCGGAGAGCGGCTCGAAGGGCCCGCCCGCAAACGCGTCGAGCGGGTCGGCCATCTGGGCGCGCGCGGCCGCCCGGCCCGAGCTGACGTAGACCTCGTCGAACAGCGCCTGCGCCTCGGCCGGCAGCGGCGGGTCGAGCGTGTTCACCGTCCGGTCGTCGCCGTCGCTCCACCAGTGGTTCCAGAGCAAGGCCACCCCACCGTCCGGCCGCAACACGCGCGCGAGCTCGGCAACCGCGGCCGGTCCGTCGAACCAGTGGAACGCGTCGCCCACGAAGACCGCATCCGCGAAGTCGTCCGGCAGCGGCATGCGCTCGGCCGTCCCGGCGAGCACCTTGATCCCGGCCGAGCGCCCGGCCAGCACCGCCCGCATCGCGTCGTTCGGCTCGACGGCCACGACCTCGGCGAACCGCGTGGCCAGGGCCCGCGTCAGCTTTCCCGAGCCCGCGGCCAGGTCGACGACGCGCGAGTCGGCGGTGAGGGCGAGCACTTCCACGGCACGCTCCAGCGCCTCGGGCGCGTACTCCGGCCGGACGTCGTCGTACTCGGCCGCGATCCGCCCGAAGCTGAAGGCGAGCTCAGACACGGCGCGTCCTGTGGGCGACGGTGCGAATGCGGCGGCGCACCTCGCGGTCGGCGGGCACGAGCTCCCGCAGCCGGGCCGCGAACGCCGCTCGGTCCTCCTCGGGCTGGTGGGCGATCGAGCTCACCGAGAGCAGGTTCGCGATCCACTCGTCACGCGTGTTGAGGACGTCGCGCTCGACCTCGGCCTCGCGCAGCTCCTCAAACGGCCCGTCCTCGATCGGCCGGCGCCACTCGCCCGAGAGCACGCGAGGCAAGCCGGGAACGCCCCCACGCTCGAAGGCCTCGTCGATCACGGCCTCGGCCTCGTCACCGAGGTCCGCGAACTCGACCGGGATGTTCCAGAGGATCACGAGCGCCCCGCGCGGGCGGAGAACACGGGCGATCTCATCGACCGACTCGTCGCTCGCGAACCAGTGGAAGGCCTCGGCCGAGAAGACGGCGTCGACGCTCTCGTCCTCGAGCGGGATCGCGTCTCCGCGCCCGGCCAGCGCCTCGGCGCCCGGCACGACCTCCTCCAGCACGGCACGCATCGCGTCGTCCGGCTCGACGGCGATCACGCGGGCGAAGCGCGGCACGAGCTCGCGCGTCAGCTTGCCTGTACCGGCACCGAGGTCGAGCACCTCCGCCTCAGAGGAGAGGCCGAGCTCGGCGACCACGCGGTCGAGCAGCGCCTCCGGCCACCCGGGCCGCCCGAGCTCGTACTCGCGCGCGGTGCGCCCGAACGCGTCGGGCGGAGCTTCTCTAGGAGACACCGGCCAGGAGTGACGAGCGCTGCTCCTTGACCATCTCGCGCGCGATCACGAGGCGCTGGATCTGGTTCGTGCCCTCGTAGATCTGCGTGATCTTCGCGTCGCGCATCATCCGCTCGACGGGGTACTCCTGGATGTAGCCGTAGCCGCCGAGGATCTGCACCGCGTCGGTCGTGACCTCCATCGCCACGTCGGTGCAGTAGAGCTTCGCCATCGCGGAGATCTTCGACAGGTCCTGGCCGTCGGCGCCCTCGTCGATCAGCTGGCCGCACTTGTAGAGCAGCCCGCGCGCGGCCTCGCACTTGGTCTCCATGTCGGCCAGCATCCCGGCGATCAGCTGGTGCTGGGCGATCGGCTTGCCCATCGTCTCGCGGCTCTTGGCGTACTCGAGCGCGTAGTCGGTCGCGCCCTGCGCGAGACCGAGGCCCTGCGCGCCGATCCCCGGGCGTGAGCGGTCGAGGATCCGCATCGCGATGCGGAAGCCCTCACCCTCCTCGCCGAGC
>Ga0207706_10004609_pt1 | contig 12935 bp, 8 predicted proteins | sample KBSC53metaG_FD_184318 | JGI IMG/M metagenome (GOLD analysis project Ga0207706, IMG submission 184318) | Corn rhizosphere microbial communities from Kellogg Biological Station, Michigan, USA - KBS C5-3 metaG (SPAdes) (version 2) | ecosystem: Host-associated > Plants > Roots > Rhizosphere > Soil ... | reverse complement strand
CGCGTCGCAATCCGACCTCCACGCGCGCTACGGCGGCGTTGTGCCGGAGATCGCATCGCGGCGGCACCTCGAGCTCGTCGCGCCGGTGATCCGCGCGGCGCTCGACGACGCGTCGGCAGAGCTCGGCGACATCGGACGCATCGGCGTCACGCAGGGCCCGGGCCTCGTCGGCGCGCTGCTCGTCGGGCTCTCGGCCGCGAAGGCCCTCGCGTGGGCGGGCGGCATCCCACTCGTCCCCGTCGACCATCTCCGGGGCCATGTCGCGACGCTCTATCTCGCGCCCGAACCGCTGGAGCCGCCCTTCACGTGCCTGCTAGCGAGCGGCGGCCACACGCTGGTCCTGTCGGTGCGCGACCGGACGGGCTACGAGGTGCTCGGCTCGACGCTCGACGACGCCGCCGGCGAGGCGTTCGACAAGGGCGCCCGGCTGCTCGGGCTCGGCTACCCGGGCGGGGCGGAGATCGACCACCTCGCGCGGAAGGGCGACCCCGACGCGTTCTCGTTCCCGGTCGCGCGCGTGCCCGGCCTCGACCTGTCCTTCTCGGGGCTGAAGACCGCCTTGCTCTACGCGGTGCGAGATCTCCCCGAGGCCGAGCTTGCGGCGCGACGGGCGGATCTTGCCGCGTCGTACCAGCGCGCAATCGTCCGCGCCCTCGTCGGCCGGCTCCACGCCGCCGCGGAAGAGACAGGGGACGGCACGATCGCGGTCGTCGGCGGCGTCTCCGCCAACTCGGAGCTTCGCGCCGCGCTTCCCCACGCGCGCTTCGTCCCCCTCTCGCTTTGTACGGACAACGCCGCGATGATCGCGTCGGCGGCCCGCTTCGCCCGCTCCATCGAGTCCCCCGGCTACCTTGGGCTCGATGCCTACGCGTCGGTGTAGGAGCGCGCTCGGCGTGCTCGCGGTGCTCTGCGCCCTCGCGCTCGGCGGTGCGGCCGGCGGTGCGGACGGGCCGTCGGTCGGCGCAGCCGGATGGCAGGGGCTCCTCGGCAGCCGGCCCGACCCCCAGCTCGGCGGTCGGTGGATCGTCGTCCTGCGTGCGCCGTCGCTCGCCGATCGCGTCCGTCGCGCCGGAGGTGGCGCGACCGAGCGGCAGATGCGCGGCTGGACCGCCGCCGCGCAAGCGGCACAGCGGAAAGCCATCGCCGGCCTCTGGTCGCGCGGCGCGCCGGTCGACCCCGAGCAGTCCTTCGTGCGGGTGATCAACGGCTTCGCCGGCGCGATCGACCCGACATTCCTCCCGACGATCGAGCGTGACCCCGCGGTCGCGGGCGTCTACCCCGTGCGCGCCGCCTATCCAGCCGCGCTGCCCCGCACGTCGCTGGACAGCGAGGCGTTCGGCGCGGCCAGCGGCCGGCGAGTCGGTCTCGAGATCTCCGGCTTCGACGGCTCCGGCGTGACCGTCGCGCAGCTCGACACGGGCGTCGACCTGCGGCACCCGTACCTCCAGGGCCGGCTCCTCCACGGGGTCGACATCCTCGACGCGGACGGCGACCCGTCGGCGGAGCAGAACCCGACGGAGCCGGGACGGCCGGAGCGGCACGGGACGGGGATGGCAGGGCTCGTGGTCGGCATCCGCGGGCCGGCGGGCCTTCACGGCGTCGCTCCCGGCGCGTCGCTGCTCCCGATCCGCGTCGCCGGCTGGCAGCCCGATGCCGACGGAGGCGTCTCCGTCTACGGGCGCACCGATCAGGTGCTCGCGGGCCTCGAGGCGGCGGTCGACCCGAACGCCGATGGAGATGCTCACGACGCCGCACGGGTCGCGCTGGTCGGGGTCGTCGAGCCGTTCGCGTCGTTCGCGGACAGCCCGCTCGCGCGAGCCGGCCGCGGGGCGCTCGCCCTGGGGACGCTCGTCGTCGTACCCGGCGGCAACGACGGCCCTGCCGGCCCCGGCTACGGAAGCCTGGCCGGGCCAAGCGGCGCCAGGGGCGCGCTCGCCGTCGCGGCTTCGGACTCGCGGAGCGAGCGGCCGACGGTCCACGTCCTCCTTCGCGCCGGGCTGCGCGTGCTCGCGTCCGGGGAGACGGCGCTCGGCGGCGCGGCCGGGCCGGAAGAGGTCGTCTCGGCCCCGGTCGTGGCGCTGCCGAGCCGGCAGGCGGTGGCCGTCACCAAGGGGAACGCGCTCGACCGGCTGTTCGACGCCGACGGCTACAGCCGCGTGGCGGGCGGCGCCGTGCTCCTCCCTTCGGGGCCGACGACGCCGGAGGCGGTCGGCGAGCTCGCGTCCGCAGGTGCGCGCGCCATTCTGGTCGACGGGCCGATCCCCGCGGGGTCGCTCGGGGTGGACGAGCCGGTCCAGGTCCCGGTCGTGGGGGTCTCCGCGGCGATTGCGGCGGAGGTGCGGCGCGACCTGGGGGCGGGTGTCCCCGTCGAGCTCGGCGTCGGTGCCGCCGCGTTCGGACGGAACCCCGACCTCGGCACGGTGGCGCCGTTCTCGAGCACGGGCCTCGCTCTCGACGGAAGCCAGGGGACCGAGGTCGCCGCACCGGGGGTGGGGCTCGTCACGTCGGTCCCCGGCCGCAACGAGGGCGGGACGGCGCGGTACGGCACGTTGAGCGGATCGAGCGCCGCGGCGGCGGTGGTCGCGGGGGCGGCGGCGCTCCTCGCCGAAGCGCGCCCCGATCTCGACGCCTCGGGCCTGCGCGGCGCGCTCGTCACGTCCGCGCGGCGCGGCAGCGCCGGCGAGGAGCCCGGTCTCGTGAGCCCGGCGGCGGCGTCCGCCGTCGAGCTGGTCGCCGAGCCCTCGGCGCTCGCCCTGCCGGCGCTCGTCGGGAAGAAGCGCGGGGCGTCCGGGAGCGTCACCTTGCGGAACGTCTCGCGACGCGTGCTGGTGGTCCGGCTGCAGCCGGGCGCGGCCGCCGCCGGCGTGACCGTGCGCACACGCCCGGAGCGGGTGGTGATCGGCCCGGGGAAGCGTGCGCGCATCGCCGTGTTCATGAAGGCCAGCGTGCGTCCCGCGGCGCCGGGCGCGCTCGAAGGAGTGCTTCGGGCCGTGGTCGGGCCGGGGACGCGTCTCCGCATCCCGTGGACGGCCGCCGTGCCTGTCGCCCTCCCGGTGATCGCGCGCGCGACGCTGACGAGCGCGGAGTTCAAGGCAAACGACCGCACGCCCGCGGTGCTGTCGCTCGTCGCAGGCCGCGTCGACGGATCGGTGGAGCGGCCCCAGCTCCTGCCGCTCGCGCGGCTCGAGATCGTGCTGTTCCGCGGCAAGCGCCGCGTCGGGACCCTCGTCCGCCTCCGGGACATCCTGCCCGGTCGCTACGCCTTCGGCGTCACGGGACGTGGCCCGCGGGGTGCGCGGCTGCCGGCCGGCGGGTACCGGGTGAGTGTCATCGGCGTGCCCGTCGGCGGTGGGAGCCCGACCGTCGTCGCGATCCCCTTCCGCTTGCGCTAGATGCCCGCTAGCATCACGCGCGTCGTGCGAGGCGCGCGCAGCAGCCGATGAGCACCACCGAGGCGGCCACCCACCTTCGCGAGAACCCGTACGCGCTCGCGCGCGCACAGCTGCAGCGCGTCGCCGACACTTTCGGCGTCGACCCGAACCTGGTCGCAGTCCTCTCGGAGTGCAAGAAGACGGTCGAGGTCTCGGTTCCCGTGGCGATGGACGACGGGACGACGAAGGTGTTCGAGGGATACCGCGTGGTGCACAACGTCACCCGTGGCCCCGCGAAGGGCGGCATCCGCTACCACCCGGGCGTCACGCGCGACGAGGTGAAGGCGCTCGCGATGTGGATGACCTGGAAGTGCGCGCTGATGGGGCTCCCGTTCGGCGGCGCGAAGGGCGCTGTTGTCTGCGATCCGAAAGTCCTCGCGCCCGACGAGCTCGAGCGGCTGACGCGGCGCTACACGACGGAGATCATCAACGAGATCGGGCCCGAGAAGGACATCCCGGCGCCCGACGTCGGCACCAACGCCCAGGTCATGGCCTGGATCTTCGACACGTACTCGATGAACGTCGGCCACTCGGTGCTGGGCGTCGTCACGGGAAAGCCCCTCGCGATCGGCGGCTCTGTCGGCCGTGACGGGGCGACAGCACGCGGCGTCCTGTACTGCATCCGCACCGCCCTCCAGAAGGAGGGCCGCCGGTTCCCCGACACCCGGCTGGCGATCCAGGGCTTCGGGAACGTCGGCCGGAACCTGGCCCGGCTGCTGTCGGAGGAGGGCGCACGCGTGATCGCACTCTCGGACACGAGGGGCGCCGTCGTGAACCAGTACGGCATCGACGTGCAGGCGGCAATCGCCCACAAGTCCGAGCACGGGGCGCTCGAAGGGCTGCCCGGCACGGAGGAGGCGACGAACGAGGAGCTGATCGAGCTCGAGTGCGACGTCCTCGTCCCCGCCGCGCTCGAGCAGGCGATCACCGCCGACAACGCGCCGAGGGTCAAGGCGCACATGATCTGCGAGGCGGCGAACGGCGCGACCACGCCCGGCGGCGACGAGATCCTGGAGGACCGCGGCGTTCTCGTGCTCCCGGACGTCGTCGCGAACGCCGGCGGCGTCGTCGTCTCGTACTTCGAGTGGGTCCAGGGCCTCCAGGAGTACTTCTGGAAGGAGTACGAGGTGAACGCGAAGCTCAACGACATCGTCGTGCGCGCGTTCGAGGAGACCTGGTCGGCGCGCGAGCGCTTCGGAACGAGCATGCGCATGGCCGCCTACGGGCTCGCGGTGCAGCGGGTCGCTGAGGCGACCGTCACTCGCGGGCTCTATCCGTAGAAGCTGACATGAGTCGCGTCGTCGTCTTCACGGCGCCCGGGTGTCATCTCTGCGGCCCGGCGCTCGACGCCGTTCGCTCGCTCTGCGGAAACGACTTCGACGTGGTCGACATCACGATCGACGCCGAGCTCGAACGGCGGTATCGCACCCGGATCCCGGTCGTCGAGGTCGACGGTGTCGAGCGTTGCCGCTACGTCGTCGACGAGGACGCTCTCAGAAGCGCCGTCGGAACGCGGACCGGCTGACAGACGGCCCGAGAAGGGACTGTCGAGAAGGATCTCCTGGATCCGCGGTCGGGACCACCCCTGGCGGCTCCGGCGGCGGCGCGACCTCCGGTGTGTCGTGAGCTGCAACCGCGAACAGGCTCGGTCCGACCTTCATGAGGTTTCCGTCCTTCGCGATCCGGTTGAGGGCGATGCGGATCTGCTCGAGGTTCACGATCTCACCGCGCTCGGCGAATGCCTCGAGCACGCGGGGCGGTGTGATCGGGAAAGGCACCGTTCTCGCGACCTCGAGGATGCGGGCCCGGGGAATGCCGTGGAAACGTCCATCGGGCCGTCGGTGACGCTCGTTGTCGACGGTCGTGGACGACTCGGCCGAGAACGCACCCGTGTCCGGCAGTTCGCCCCTGAGCCGCGCGTGGAGAGCCTGGTCGACCAGGAGGAGCTCGCTCTCGGACTGGGCGAGCACGCGCCGCGCGTCGGCGATGCGCTTCTCGAGCTGGCGCTTGAGGTCAGCCAGCACGTCGTCGGGCTTCTCGGACAAGATCGCGGAAAGCAGTCCCCCGCCAGCCACGTGATCCACAGTAACGCAGCGTCGCGGGAGTGACAAACAGGGCGCCCACCGGCCAAACACGGGAGATCCGCCGGCCCGCGCGTGGCGGTTCTCTGCGACCGATCGTTCGGGCCGTCGGCACAATGTGCGCCGTTGTCACAAACTCTGGGGAGGTGATCGTGGCGGAACGTCTGGGGGTCGGGGTTGCGGCGCGGCTGAGCCGGTACCTCCAGGTGCTGACTCAGGCTCGCAAGATGGGCAAGGACAGGATCTCGTCGCAGGAGATCGCCGAGTACACGAACATCAACGCGACGCAGATTCGCCGCGATCTCTCGGGCTTCGGGAAGTTCGGCAAGCGTGGAGTGGGCTATTCGGTCGACTCGCTCCTCTCCGAGATCCGCAAGATCCTCCGAACGCAGGGTCAGCACAACATCGCCCTCGTCGGCGCAGGGCGTCTCGGTGCGGCCATCGCGTCGTCGCCGATCTTCGCCGAGCACGGCATCACGATCGCGGCCGTGTTCGACAACGACGCCGAGAAGGTGGGAACGACGCTCGGGGGCGTGCCGGTGAGCGCACTCGACGACCTCGAGACGATCGTTCGTGAGCGCAGCATCGTCGTCGGAGTGCTGGCCGTCCCGACGGAGTCCGCGCAGGACGCCGCGGACCGTCTGGTCGATTCAGGCGTCAAGATCGTCTTCAACTACACACAGGCCTTGATCAATTCCCCCTCGGACGTTCAAGTGCATACCTCCAATCCCGCTGTCGAGTTGCTCTACGCGCTCTACTTCCACCTGACCTGAGCGCACATTGCGTAATCCCGGATTCAACCGGCTGTTGGTGAATTTCTGGAAATATAAACCGGTGCAAAAACTTCGACCAACAGGGCGAATTCGGCGAAAATATGCCGAAATGGGGGTAGTAATCTCGAGATAGCGTTTCTACGCTGGCTGCCTAGGAAGTCATGGCGAGGAATCGAGACGCCGTGACGGGGGAAGTGATCGGTGGCAGCGTCGGGCAGCGTGAGAAGGCTCCGATTGTGGCTTCTCGGCATGGTTGTCGTTTCCGTTGCGCTCGCTGTGGCGCCGATCGTGCACGCTGCGGACGGCCCGCCCACGAGCGGCGCAGATGTGGCGCAAACACAGGCGGTCACGGGCCAGGCGACCCCGCCGGAGCAGGTAACACAGCCGGCTACGCAGCAGGCCGCCGCCGCTCCAGGCAGAGCGGACGGCGGTGCGGTCAGCGAGACGGTCGGGTCGGGCGAGGCGTCCGGGTCGGGCGGGCCGGCCTCTGCCGGCGGCGACCACCCTGCTGCGGACACGAATCAGGGCGCCGCCGAGAAGGCAAACGGCGACGGCAACAAGAGTGCCTCGGCGCCGGACACCGCCGGCGCGCAAGGCTCAGAGCCCGAGAGCGATGTGCCGCAGCCGTCGGGCGCCGAGCAGGAGACGTCGGTCGCGCAGACGGCCGCCGCAGCAGCCGCGGCGACGCAGGACGGCGTCGGCAACACCGCGTTCACCGTCCAGCTCGACCAGCCCGGGGACGAAGCGCCGCTGACACAGGCGAACCAGGCGCAGGGCAACGCACAGGCCGGCGTGGACGCCGAGAGTTCGACGCCGGCGACGACCGACCAGGCGGCGAGCGCCGATGCCACCGGGACGCAGTCAGACGTGCAGAACACGGCCGTGACAGTCCGCGTCGGAAGCCCCGGCGGCAACGGCGCCGTCCACCAGTCCAACACCGCAGGCGCCCACGCGGCGACGTCGGTCACGCCCCCCGCGAAGGGACACGCGACGAACGCGGAGAGCGCGGTCGCCGCTGCCGCACAGGACGGGGCCAGCAACACCAACGTCTCGATCCGGGTGTTCTCGCCCGGAAGCGACGGCACGGTGGGTCAGAGCAACCACGCAGCTGCAGCTGCGGAGACGTCCGGCCCCGACGGAGCGAGCGCGACGGCGACCCAGGCAGGCGCCCGGAACACGAACGTCTCGATCCGAGTCGAGAGCGACGGCACGACGGGCGCGGTCACGCAGACGAGCGGCTCGACCGCCACGGCCTCGGGCGACGGTGACGCCACCGCGACCACACAGGGCGGCCTCGACACCGATCTCTCGGTCGTGGTCGACGGCAACGACCTCGTCAAGCCGGGCGACGGCGGCCTCCAGATCTGGGAATGGACGTGGACATGGGATCGCGACGAGAGCCTCGACGCCCCTCTCGACATCCAGCCCTCCTCGTGGAACTGGGTCTGGGGCAGCGCAGGCGCACCCGCCGGCGCGCAGGCGACGCAGCTCACACCGGCGCCAGGCTCGGCCACGTACACGGCTGGTTCGTGGACTTGGAACTGGGATTGGGACCGAAGCGGCGCGCCCAACTGGGTGTGGGACTGGGACTTCGCGGGCCAGCTCCCATGCGGATCCTGCGTGTGGATCTGGAACTGGACGTGGGACTGGACGGGCCAACCGGTTCAAACCGGTTCGACGGCCACCGACGGGGAAAGTTCCAACACTCCTGAGACACCGCCGGATCAGGCGAATCTGGCGTTCGCGGGCGCGGAGGCGTCCGTGACCGGGTATGTCGCGCAGACCATCAACCAGGACGGCGTCGGTGAGGAGGCCCAGTACGCCGGCCAGCTCGTCTCCGTCGACCAGAGCGCGGATGCCGTCGCCACGGCGACGCAGTCCGACGTGGGCACGCTCGTCATGGGGAATGAGCTCGTCCCGCAGCTCAACCTTGTCGTGAGCCATGCGGCGGCCACCGTGCGGGCAGACCTGAGCCAGCAGGTCGACCAGGCGATGCTCGTCGGCGGCGAGGGCGATGCGGCGCAGTGGAGCGGGCAGGAGATCGACGTCGTCCAGGCCGCGCGGGCGAGCGTTCGCTCGGGACAGAGCGGCATCACGCTTCGCAGCGGCGGCGCGGCTCGTGCCGAGGGCGTCGCGGCAGCGACGACGGCGGCCGACGTCCACCAGCGGGTCGCCCAGGTGGCCCTGGTCGTCGAGGGCACGACGGACCAGTGGGCCGGTCAGCTGACGCTCGTCGAGCAGGCCGGCGACGCCGTGTCCGTCGTCGACCAGACAGCGGCCCCCGTTCCGTACTTCGTCGGAGGCATCGCTCGTGCGCAAAGCATCTCCGGCGCGGTTGCCGTGGTCGACCAGAAACTCGTGCAGAGCGCGGCGCGCGGTGGGGGGATCGGGTCCCAGACCGGAATGCAGGCCGTGTATGTCGGCCAGGATGGCTCGAGCATCGCCACCACGACCCAGCAGACGGGAAGCGCGGCGGGGCCTGCAACGAGCGAAGCACGGGCGATCAACCAGGCACTGGTCGTGCAGGACGGGCTTCAGCAGAGCACGGGCGTCCTGGCGCTCGACATCCAGGACCTGTCCCAGCAGTCGATCGTGGTTCAGAGCGCGATCGCCGTCTCGACGTCGGCGGGCGGCATTGCCGGCGTCGCCGTCGTCTTCAACTGTGCAGCCGTCCAGCAGTCGGCCGGTCAGTCGCTCGCGGGAGGGACCGGCATCCCCGAGAGCCGGGACATCTCGACGTTCTGTGCTCCCCCGGCCGCGGTTTCGGATACCGCGCAGTCGACGGCGGGGCTGGAATCCGCCGTCTCCCGGGTCTTCGCCACCCCTCCTGCTGTCGAGGCGTCCGCGAGCGGCGTGCTCATGGATGACCTCGACGTCATGGTGTTCCATGATCATCGACGCCTCTCGCCCGCAGCACGCGGAACGCGCGCGACCACGCCGCGCCTTCGCCTCGTGCGCCCCGAGCAGGCCTCCGAGCGACTCGCGCCCGAGTCGCCCGCGATGACACAGATTTCCGCCCCGCGTCCCACGCAAGCGCGCCTCGACACGCGCCCGGGGGATCACGCGGGAGTCGGAGACGCCGGTACGGAGCCGCCGCTCCCGCCGGCGGGAGGCCCACCGTCGTGGGTCTCCGCGTTCGCACCGGCGGCGGCGTCCGGCGCTGGGCCGTCGGGGATCGCAGCGATCCTCGCGGACTTCGCGCTCGTGCCGCCGCTTCTGCTGCGCGCGCGAGAAGGATCGGTCGTCAGGCGACCGATCGACGTCCTCTCACGGGTAGACGTCCCGGTCTGACCTTCGCGTCACGCCAGTGACTCGTCGGACGCTGGTCCGGCGGGCAATCGTTCATTCGGCAGTGACGAAAGAAGGTGAGATACGTGTCACGCAGACTGCTCGCACTCGGAGTGCTCGCAGTTGGGCTCGTCCTTCCGGCCAACGCGCTGGCGGACATCGGGTTCAACAAAGATGCTCTGAAGGCGAACGTCCAGGCGTCGATCCAGAGCGCAACGGTCGTCCAGACCGGCGTTGCGACGTCAGGGCCTGCGACCGCCAACGGCGGTGCCGCCACGGGTGGCGCCGGCACGGGCGGTTCCGGTGGGTATGTCAACACCGGCAACGACGGGACGTCCCAGAGCCAGACCGCCTCGTCCTCGACGGGCGCGGCAACCTCTGGCGGCATCTCGGGAGCGAACACGAGCTCCATCGGCAACGACGGTGGCTCGATTTCGAACGACAACGAGACCAAGTCGATCGTCGACAACGGCAACAAGGCCGAGAGCGACGTCGACCAGAGTGCCGACGGCGGCTACTCCGCCGCGGGCAACTCGAACCACGAGGGCGACAACACGTCCGCCGGCGGCGGCGCTGCGAACCTGTGCGGCGTCATGGCCGGTGGCTGCCAGTCGTCCGACGGTGGATCGAGCGGCCGGGGCGGGAACGCCGACACCGGTCGCGGTGGTGACACCTCGTCCGACTCGGGCAACGGCGGCAACGGCGGGGCGGCAGCCTCGACCGGAGCCGGCGGGGCCGGCGGGGCTGCTACGTCCGGCGCGGCGACCGGCACGGCCGGCGCCGGCGGCGCGGGCACGGGTGGCTCCGGTACGGGCGGCGACGGTGGCAGCCTGTGCGTCACCTGCAACGGTGGCTCGGGCTCCGGCGCATCCGGCACCGGCGGAGCGGGCGGCGCAGGCGCGCCGACTGCCTCGCAGGCGTCCGGCGGTGCCGGCGGCAGCGGGTCGGCCGGTGCAACCGGTGGTGCGGGTGGGTCGACCAGCTCGCCCAACTCGGGCGACGGTGGCGACCCCTACGCGGTCGGCGGCGACAGCGGTCGCGGTGGCGACGGTGGATCGAACGGCCTCGGCCAGACCGCCACGGGCGGCGCGGCAGGGCCGGTGAGCGACAACACGTCCCAGTCGGCAAGCTCGACGGCGAACGGCGGGAGCAACACGAATGGGAGCTTCACGGCGACCCAGACCGCCAATCCGACGACGACGACGACGTCGACGACGAGCCAGGGTGGTACGACCGGTCGCGGCGGCGACACGTACGGCTCACTGAACACCACCGGAGACGCGGTCTCCGGGGCGAACACGACGGCCGCGGTCGGCGGCGACGTGATCGCGAGCGAGACGGGTGCGGGCAACGCCGCTGGTGGCGCCGGCACCGGTGGCGCGGCAAATGCGAACGGCGGCACCGCGACCAGCGGTCCTGCTGCGGTCTCCAACACGGCGACCGTGTCGCAGACGTCGACGCAGAACATGAACGCCTGGGACAACGACACTTGGGTGTCGATCTGGTCGTTCAAGAAGAAGCACTACAGCTGGTAGGACGATGAGGGACCGATCGCCTGCGATGACCGTGATGCACGAGGTAGCCACCTCCGGAGGTCGCCTGACGACCTCATACCGGTGGCCGCTCGTGGTCGCGGGATTCGCGGGCGGTTTCCCCATTGCTACGGGGGTGCCGCCGGTGGCCGAGAGACGGCCGTCCGTCACCGGCGGCAACACCCTCCACCGGCCGTGCGGCGCCGGCGCGGGTGTAGCCGATCGGCTATGCCCGTGCCGGCCGTCGGTGGAGGCGGTACCGGCCCGACGTGAGGGACGCCCAGGCGGCACCCTCACGTCGGGGCTCGCACGGCGCTCGTGCGGCCCTTCCGACTCGTGCCCGGGCAGGATGTGCGGATGCGCATCCTGCTCTGGCACGGATACCTCCTCGGCGGAACCGGATCGAACGTCTACTCCCGGCAGCTCGCACGGGAGTGGTCGCGCGCCGGGCACGACGTCACCGTCCTGAGCCAGGAGACACGGCCCGAGGCCTACGACCTCGGTGGAGCGTCGACCGTGCGGCCGGACGTCGGCGGCTTCCTGCCGGTCTTCGTGGTCGACCGCTACGACGGCTTCGAAGACGTTCGCCGCGTCCCCGACTGCACGCGCGAGGAGCTCGAGCAGTGGGTCGAGGCGAACGCGGCGGCGGTGCGGGCGCTGCTCCCCGCCGACCTCGTCTTCACGAACCACGTGCTGCTCGGCGGGCCGGTCGGCGCGGCGTCGGGCGCGCAGTTCGCCGTCAAGGCGCACGGCTCGGAGCTGGAGTACGCGATGCGGGGGCGGCCCGACCTCGGGGCGTGGGGGGCGGAGACGCTGTCCGCCGCCCGGGCGACGTTCGTCGGCTCCGGGCACATCCGCGAGGTGCTCACCGAGGTCTGCGGGCCGACCGAGCGCGTGCACGAGGTTCCACCCGGGGTCGACGTCGAGCTCTGGCGGCCCGAGGAGCGTCCGACGGCGCTCGCGGCGTTGCTCGCCGAAGCGCGGCTCGACGCTCCCAATCCCGGCAACGCGGAGGAACGGCTCCCCGATTCCGGGAACGCCGAGCGGCTCGAGTCGTTCCTCGGCGGCGACCTGCCGACGGTCGTGTACTTCGGCAAGCTGATCGAGCAGAAGGGCGTCCACGTGCTGCTCGAGGCGCTGCGCGGTGTGAACGCGCGTGTTGTCGTCGTCGGCTTCGGCCCGGAGCGGGCGGCGCTCGAGGCGCAGGCCGCGGCGGATGGCGCCCGCGCGCTCTTCACCGGCCCGCTCGAGCACCGCCACCTACGTCACCTGCTGGCGTTCGCCGACACCTGCGTCGTGCCGTCCGTCTTCCCCGAGGCGTTCGGCATGGTGGCCGCGGAGGCGGCGGCCGCGGGCTGCCCGCCCGTCGTGGCACACCACTCCGGGCTGGCGGAGGTCGCGGCGGAGCTCGCGGCGGAGCTGCCGCCTTCGATCGGGCCGCTCGTCTCGTTCCCGTCCGGCGACGCCGGCGCCCTGCGCGAGCGGCTCACGGGGCTGCTCGGCCTGGGCGCGGCAGACCGCGCGAGGGTGCGCGCGACGGTTCGGCGGGTCGCCGCCGAGCGGTGGAGCTGGGCCGGTATCGCGCGCCGCCTGCTCGAGCTCTCCGAGTAGCCTTCCCGCTCCATGGGTGAGTCGACCGGCGGCGAGCCGTACGAGCGGGTCCTCGCGGAGGCCTACGAGCGCTTCGAGGAGGCGGACGATTTCACGGTCTCGGTCGAGGAGGAGTTCGCTCTCCTCGACCCGGAGACGCTCGACCTCGTCAACCGCTTCGAGGACGTACAGGAGGCGGTGCGTGGGACGGAGCTCGAGCCGAACCTCGCCGGTGAGCTG
>Ga0207706_10004607_pt1 | contig 12940 bp, 9 predicted proteins | sample KBSC53metaG_FD_184318 | JGI IMG/M metagenome (GOLD analysis project Ga0207706, IMG submission 184318) | Corn rhizosphere microbial communities from Kellogg Biological Station, Michigan, USA - KBS C5-3 metaG (SPAdes) (version 2) | ecosystem: Host-associated > Plants > Roots > Rhizosphere > Soil ... | reverse complement strand
TCGTCGCGGGGGCGACCATGAGCAGCGCAGCACCCGTCGCCGCCGCGGGGGACGCCGTGCCCGCCACCCCGGCGGCGATGATCACGAGCGCGGGCAGCGCCGCCACCGCGGGGAGGAGCCCGAGGAGCATCGACGCGACGCCGTAGGCGAGGGCCCAGCGCCGCGAGCGCGGCGGCCGGGTGGACGGCCAGGCCACGCCGCTCTTGCCGACCCGCTGCGCGGGCGCGCCCGCCCAGCGCTGACCGGCGGGGACGGCGCCGAGCACGGTCGAGCCCGCGGCGATCTCGCTGCCCTTGCCGATCCGCGCACCGGGCAGCAGCGTGCTGCGCGCGCCGACCGTGGCGTCCGCTCCGATGCGGATCTTGCCGATGCGCACGACGTCGCCGTCGACCCAGTAGCCGCCGAGGTCCACCTCGGGCGCCACGGCCGCGCCGCGCCCGATCTTGAGCAGGCCCGTGACGGGGGGCGCGGAGTGCAGCGCGACGTCCTTGCCGATCTTCGCGCCGAGCGCGCGGGCGTAGCGGTTGGTCCACGAGGCGCCCGCGACGCCGGTGGCGCCCGACATCTCGGCCAGGCGGGTGGCCGCCCACAGCCGGACGTGCACCGCGCCGCCGCGCGGGTAGCTGCCGGAACGCACGCCGCGCAGCAGCAGCCGGGCGCCGCCCGCGGCGATGCCGATCCGCCCCGGCGGGCTGAACAGCACCAGCCAGGCCAGCGCCAGCGTCCACCACGGCACGGTGGGCGCCCAGGGCACCGCGACCGCGGCGACCGTCGAGATCGCGGCGGTGACGCTCGCCCAGCGCAGGCCGACCAGCGCCAACATCGGCACCATCAGCAGCGCCTGTGCGAAGGCGGCCCGGCGCGGCGTCGGCACGACCTCGCGCTGCCGCGTGGTGGTCGCGCTCAGCCGGTCCAGCCGGGTGGCGAGCGCGCCGAGCTTCGGGTGGACGTACAGGTCGTTCACCGACACCTGCGGGTGGCGGGTGCGGATCCGCGCCACCAGCTGCGCGGCGGTGAGGCTGCCGCCGCCGTGGGTGAAGAAGTCGGCCTTCGGGTCGGTCACCGACACGCCGAGGATCTCCGCCCAGCCTTCGGCCAGCCAGGCTTCGGTCGGGGTCAGCAGGCCCGCCGCCACGGGGTCGAGGCCGCCCGCGGGCAGGGGCCAGGGCAGCGCGTCCCGGTCGACCTTGCCCGACGTGCGCGTCGGCACGTCGTCGACGATCGCGAGCAGCGGCACCAGCGCGGCGGGCAGCCGGTCATGCAGGGCGACTGCCGCGGAGTCGGTGTCCAGGCCGTCCTCGGCCACCACGTAGCCCACCAGCACCTGGTTGCCCGCGCGGGTGCGACGCACGGCCGCTGCGGCGGCGCGCACGCCGGGCAGGGCCAGCAGCGCCGCGTCGACCTCGCCCAGCTCGATGCGCCGCCCGCCGAGCTTGATCTGCTCGTCGGCGCGCCCGAGGAACAGCAGCCCGGCCTCGTCGGCGCGCACGACGTCGCCGCTGCGGTAGGCGCGCTCCCAGCCCAGCGAGGGCAGCGGGGCGAACTTCGCGGCGTCGCGCTCGGTGTCGAGGTAGCGGGCGAGCCCGACGCCGCCGATCACCAGCTCACCGCTCTCGCCCATCGCGACCGGCTCGCCCGCGCCGTCGACGACCGCGAGCGCCCAGCCGTCCAGCGGCAGGCCGATCCGCACCGCGCCCGCGCCGGTGAGCCGGGCGGCGCACGCGACGACCGTGGCCTCGGTCGGCCCGTAGGTGTTCCACACCTCGCGGCCCTCGACGGCGACGCGCTCGGCGAGCTCGGGCGGGCACGCCTCGCCGCCGAAGATCAGCAGCCGTACGTCCTCCAGCGCGTCGAGCGGCCACAGCGCGGCCAGCGTCGGCACGGTGGAGACGATCGTGATCCGCTGCGCCTGCAGCCACGGCCCGAGGTCGACGCCGGTGCGGACCAGCGCCCGGGGCGCGGGCACGAGGCAGGCGCCATGCCGCCACGCGAGCCACATCTCCTCGCAGGACGCGTCGAACGCGACCGACAGCCCGGCCAGCACGCGGTCGCCGGGCCCGATGGGCTCGTCGGCGAGGAACAGGCGGGCCTCGGCGTCGACGAACGCCGCCGCCGCGCCGTGGCTCACCGCGACGCCCTTCGGCGTGCCCGTCGAGCCGGAGGTGAAGATGATCCACGCGTCGTCGCGGGGGCCGGGCGCGCCCGGGGTGCCGATCGGCGCGCTGTGCGGGGTGAGCCGACCGTTGTTGCCGAGCACCGCGCACACCCCGGCCTCGCCGAACACGAGCTCGGCGCGTTCGTCGGGGTCGTCGGCGTCGACGGGGACGTAGGCGGCACCGGCGGAGAGCACGGCCAGGATCGCGACGTACAGCTCGGCGGTGCCGGAGGCGATCCGGATGCCGACGCGGTCGCCGACCCCGATGCCCGCCTCGGTGAGGCGCAGGCGCGTGGCCTCGACCTCCTCGGCCAGCTTGCGGTAGGTCAGCACGGTGCCCGCCGCGTCGATCGCGGCGGCGTTGGGGTGCTCGGTCGCGGTGTCGGCGAGGACGTCGAGCAGCGTGCGGCGGGCCGGGGCGGGCGCGGCCGGGTACACCGCGGCCGCGCGGGTGAGGGCAAGCGTCACCGGGTACCGGTCCGGGCACGACGAGGGCAGCGGGCAGCGCGCGGGCGCATGACTCACCTTCCGGGTGGGCGTGCTGTGTCGTCAGCCGGGTCGAGGCTGGTGGGGAACAAGCGGCACCACCCGGGAGCACAGCGATCTCGACTACGAAGGTTAACGGCAGATGTCCACGCGGTCTCGAAGACGTGTGTGAGTTCACCCTTCGGGGCGGAGCTCAGCCGGACGCCCTCCGGCGCAGCTCCGCGAGGTTCACCAGCACGATCCGCTGTCCGTCCACTTCGATCACGCCGCGGCCCGCGAGGTGCTGCAGCACGCGGTTGACCGCCGGGCGGGTGGCGCCGACCATCGCCGCGAGGTCGGATTGCGTGAGGCGGAGGTCGAGGACGGTCGAGCCTGCGCCGTGGGCCTCGGCCAGGTGCAACAGCAGCTTGGCGACCCGGCCGCCGAGGTCGAGGAAGACGAAGTCGCCCGCCTGCTCGGTGATCCGGCGGATGAGGTTGCCCAGCGAGCGGAGCAGCGCGTCGAGGACGGACGGGTAGCGGTTGAGCATGTCGAGCACCGTCGCCCGCGTGAGCAGGAGGACCGTGGTCGGCTCGGCGGCGACCACGGAGGCCGAGCGCGGCGAGCCGTCGAGCACCGCGAGCTCGCCGCTGATCTCGCCGGGGCCGAGGGTGGTGAGCACCACCTCGCCGCCTTGCGGCGAGCTCAGCACGACCTTGACCAGGCCCGACGCGACGACGATGAGGTGTGCGCCGTCGTCGCCCTGGTACCAGAGGAACTGGTTGCGACCGTAGGTGCGCCGCACGCAGCGCGCCGCCAACCGCGCGAGCGCGTCATCGGGTAGCTCCGCGAAGATAGCGGCCGATCGGAGGATCTCGACGACGTCCGGCTCCGACAACGGGGACGTCCGCGTTGCGGCGCGCGGGATCGTCATTCTCCGACGATACGTCGGAACTCGGTGAACGCTACCGAAATTTCTCCACACGGCTGTGTCCGCGGTAACACCTGGCGTGTGTCGTCCTGCGCAGACACCCCCGCCCGCCATCTCTAGCTTCGGTGGACGCAGGCAAAGGCGGAGGCGGGAACGATGATGGTCCACAGTGGTCGACAGAATATCGCCGAGGACGTGGCCGCGGCGATCAAACGCCATCAGGACGGCGATGCGAACGCAATGGAAGATCTGTTCCGCGTCGTGCGCCCGTGGTTGCACGGAATAGGCAGGGCGTGCAGGCTCTCGATCCATTCCGCCGACGACGTCGTGCAGAACACGATGGCGGTCGCGCTCGCGCACCTGCCGCGACTGCGGGATCCGGACGCCGGGCTGGCCTGGCTCTCGGTGATCGCGCGGCGGGAGGCGATCAAGATCAGCCGCGAGGAGCGGCGCACCGACCCGATCGGCGACCGGGACGCGTGGACGGGCGGAGGCGAGGACCCGGAGGAGATCGCGCTGGCGCGCATGGCGTGCAAGGAGTTGTACCGCGCCCTGTCCCAGTTGCCCGAGCGCGAGCGGAAACTGCTCGTCTTCCTCTTCTTCGACGAGGGCTACGACTACGCGGCCATCGCCCGCGAGTTGAACATGCCGATCGGCAGCATCGGGCCGACGCGGCAGCGCGGTTTGAAGAAGGTCCGCACAATCGTGAACCGGGATCGCGAGAGCGTTTACGCGCACTCGGCGTGAGGTGCCGCGGGTGGTTGACCGTCAGTTCTCGACCTAGGACCCGTCCTGGTAGCAGTCGGGGATGCCGTCGTGGTCGTCGTCGCGCTCCTCCTCGGCGCACAGCCTGCGGTAGTGCGCGTTGCGGATGCGCAGGACGACGGTCGCGAGCAGCGCCGCGGTCAGCGAGCCGAGCAGCACCCCGATCTTGACGTGGTCGTCGGCCGGGCTGCCCGCGCCGAAGGCGAGCTCGCCGATGAGCAGCGCGACGGTGAAGCCGATGCCCCCCAGGAGCGACAGCCCGAGCACGTCCCACCAGGACAGGCCCTCGGCGAGCTGGGCGCGGGTGAACCGCTGGACCAGCCAGGTGCCGCCGAGCACGCCGACGGTCTTGCCCGCCACGAGCCCGCCGATGATGCCGAGGGTGACGGGGTCGCCGAGCGCGGCGCCGAAGCCACCCGCGTCGACGATCGAGACCCCGGCCGCGAAGAACGCGAACACCGGCACCGCGACCCCGGCCGACAGCGGCCGGAAGCGGTGCTCGAAGTGCTCGGCCAGGCCCGGGCCGGGGCCTTCGGCGCGGCGGATCACGGGCACGGTGAAGCCGAGCAGCACCCCGGCGACGGTGGCGTGCACGCCGGACAGGTGCATGAGCACCCAGGTCGCCGCGGCCAGCGGCAGGAGCAGCCACCAGGAGCGGACGCGGCGGTGCACGAGCACGGCGAACAGCGCAAGCGGCACGACGGTCAGGAGCAACGGCACCCAGTCGAGCCGCGCGGTGTAGAAGATCGCGATGATGGTGATCGCGAGCAGGTCGTCGACAACCGCGAGGGTCAGCAGGAACACCCGCAGCGCGGACGGCAGGTGGGTGCTGATCACCGCGAGCACGGCGAGCGCGAAGGCGATGTCGGTGGCGGTGGGGATCGCCCACCCCGTGAGGCCCGCTCCGCCGCCCGCGGCGGTGACCGCGACGAAGATCAGCGCGGGCACCGCCATCCCGCCGACCGCGGCCGCGACCGGCAGCGCGGCCCGGCGGGGGTCACGTAGATCGCCCGCCACGAACTCGCGCTTGAGCTCCAGCCCCGCGACGAAGAAGAAGATCGCCAGCAGCCCGTCGGCCGCCCAGGCGGAGAGGGGCAGGTCGAGGTGTAGTGCCGCGGGCCCGATGCGCAGCCCGGAGAGGTCGGCGTACGCGGCGCGCCACGGCGAGTTGGCCCAGAGCAGCGCCAGCGCCGCCGCGGCGACCAGCAGCAGCCCGCCGGTGGTCTCGGTGCGCAGCAGGTCGCCGATGCGGCGCGCCTCCGGCCACGAGCCACGGCCGAACAGGCGGGGGCGGGGCGGCGAGGCGTGCATCCGGGCGTCCTCCAGCGGGATCGATGAACTTACCGCCGACCAGACTTCCCGGCACACCCCGCAATCGATTCTAGTTGGTCGGGTGCTTGCTACGGCGAGCGACGATGAGGACGATCACGGCGGCGACGGTGATGCCCGCGAGGTTGACCACCAGCTGGCCGATCGAACTGGCGACCTGCGCCCAGCGGCCTTCGACCGCGGCCACGGCGGCGTAGCCCGCCGCGGGCACCGTCGTGACCGAGATGAAGACGCCGACCAGCGAGGCGGACTTGGCCGAGGTGAGTGCGAGCATGCCCGCCGCCCCGGCCAGCAGCGCGACGATCAGGGAGAACCAACCGACGGAGTAGATGAAGTCGACCTGGTCGCCCGCGTCGAGGTCGGCCGTCGTGAACAGGCCCAACCTCGCGAAGACGATGGCGGCGAGCGCGGTGGCGCCCATCGCGATCGGGAAGCCGACGGCCAGCGCGAGCAGGCCCCGGCGGATCAGGTCGCCACGGCGCAGCACCAGCCCGACGGCGACCGCGGCCAGCGGGCCGAACTCCGGCCCCAAGACCATCGCGCCGACCACCGTCACCGGCGAGTTCGTGACGGCGCCGATCGCGGCCAACAGGCAGGCGATGGTGAGGAAGGCCTGGAAGCTCACCGACAGGCGCGATTCGTCGCCGGTGCGCGCGACGACCTGCTCCCAGATCACGGCGTCGTCCGGGTCGCCGGGCACCGCCTCCTCGGCGGCGGTCGCCCGATCGGACAGCGTGGTGTCGAGCGCCTGCAGCGTCACCCCGCCGGTGTGGTCGAGGTCGAGCTCGAGCAGCCGGTCGAGGACGCGGTCGACGGCCTCGCGCGTGACGTCGGCCTCGATCACGTCGCCTTCGGGCTCCACCGCGGCGCCGTCCTGCACGCTGATGTGCGTGGCGCCCGGCTCGTCGAGCAGGGCCGCCCGCACGGACGCGGAGACGGTGGTGGGCGCGATGATGCGCAGGTGCAGCACGGCTAGAACGCCGACGTCGATGCCCGGGGATGGCCCTTCATCGCGCCGAGGGTAGCCGGACGCCCTCGCCCGGCTCGGGGTGGAGCAGCCTCACGCCTGGGGGGCGACCCCGCCCCGGAGGGCGTCGAACAGCCGCTCGAAACGGGCGCGGTGGTCGTCCACGACGGCGCTCGGCGGCTCTCCCGCGATCAGGCGGCGCGCCGTCGCCACCAGCACGGTGGCGTAGCCCGCGACGAAGAACGCGGCGAGCAGGGTGGCGTCGCCCCGGAAGGTCGGGTCGCGTTCGAGCTCCTCGGCGAGGGTGCGTTCGAGCTCGGCGGCGATCTCCCGCGCGCGCCCGACCAGCGCGGGCGAGGCCGCGACGGTGCGGAAGAAGGGGACCGACCGGTCGTTGACGCCCGACAGGGGGTGGCGGGCGTCCACGAGGCGGAGGGTCACGTCGCGCAATGACGCCAGCACGTCGACGCCGGGTGCCCGGTCGCGCACCGCCCCGCGCAGCAGCTCGACGGCGTCCACCGCGCGGTCGAGGTAGAGGTCCTCCTTGCGTGGGAAGTGGTTGAACACCGTCACGCTCGACACCCCGGCCACCCGCGCGACCTCGGCGACCGTGACCGCGTCGAACCCGCGATCGAGGAACAGCCGGGCCGCGACCTCGGCGATCCGCGCCCGCGTCTGCGGGCCGCCCCGCTCTCCGGTCCTGGGCACTCCGAACCCACTTTCTTGTGTAACTAAACTTAGTGAGTTAACTTAGCGGCATGTCGCCCTCATCTTTGCGGGAAGCCTGGATGGCCCTGACGGGGCTGTCCGCCGTGTTCCTCTTCGAGATGCTGGACAACTCGATCCTGAACGTCGCGTTGCCGACGATCGGGCGGGAGCTGCACGCGTCGACCACCGCGCTGCAGTGGGTGACCGGCGCCTACGCGGTCGTGTTCGGCGGGCTGATGCTGGCGTTCGGCGCGCTCGCCGACCGGTTCGGCCGACGTCGGATCATGCTCATCGGCCTCGCGCTGCTCGGCGTCGCGAGCCTGGCGACCGCGTTCGTCGCCACCGCCGAGCAGCTCATCGCCGTGCGGGTGGCGATGGGCGTCGCGGCCGCGATGACGACGCCGGGCTCGATGGCGCTGGCCTTCCGGCTGTTCGCCGACGACGGCCTGCGGGTGCGGGCGACCACGCTCATCTCCACGGTGGGCCTGGTCGGGCTCGCGATCGGTCCGACCGTCGGCGGTTTCGTGCTCGCGGTCGCGCCCTGGCAGGTCCTGCTGCTGGTGAACGTGCCGATCGCCGTGCTCGCGATCGTCGGCGTGCGGTGCGGCATCGCCGCGGACGCCGCGGTCGAGCTGCACCGCGCTCCGCTCGACGCGCCGGGCGCGGTGGTGGGCACGGCGACGATCGTGCTCGCGCTCGTCGCGCCGACGTTGTTCGTCGAGCGGGGCGCCGGGTCCTGGGCCCCCTGGACGGCCGGTGCGGCGGCCGTCGTGGCGGCGGTCCTCTTCGTCCTCCGCGAGCGTTCGGCCCGCCACCCGCTGCTCGACCCGAAGCTCGTCGCGCACCCGCTGGTCTCCAGCGGGCTCGCGTTCAAGGCCGCGGCCGGGCTGGCGACCGCAGCCCTCGGCTACCTGGTGACGCTGCAGCTGCAGCTCGACTGGGGGTGGAGCCCCGCGCTCGCCGCTATCGGCATGCTGCCGCAGGTCGTCGTCCTCATCGCGGGCGGCGCGCTCATCACCCCGTTCGTCGAGCGGGTCGGCCTCGACCGGGCCGCCTGGATCAGCGCCGCGGCGGTCGTGTTCGGGCTGGCCGTCTACGCGCTGGCGGGCCGCTTCGGCTACCCGTGGGTCGCGCTCGCCCTCGTGCTGGTGGCGGCGGGCATGCGCGTGGTCGGCGTCGTCGCCGGGGTCAACGTGCTGCGCGGCCTGCCCGCCGACCGGACCACCATCGGCGCCGCGCTCACCGACACCGCCACCGAGGTCACCTCCGGCGTCGGCATCGCCGTCACCGGCACCGTCCTCGCCGCCGTGTTCACCGGCAGCATCGCCACGGCGGGCTGGAGCGCGGCGCAGACCGCGGAGTTCCGGGAGGCGATCACGATCGCCGGGCTCGCGGTCACCGCCGTCGCCGCGGCGCTCGTCGGCTGGGGTTTCGCCCGGGCGCGGCGGGCGAGCTCACCGGTCGACGGCCGGGGTGAGGGCGGCGGCGAGGTCCCGCTCGATGTCGGCGGTGGTCGCGGCCAGCGCGCCGACTAGCTGCGGCAGCGTCGTGCGGGAGTACCGGGCCGTGGGCAGGGAGATCGAGACCGCGGCCTCGGCGCGGCCGTCGGCCCGGCGCACCGCCCGGCCGACGGCCGTGACGCCCCGTTCGGTCCGCCCGTTGTTCAGGGCGTAGCCGCGCCTGCGGGCCAGGCGCGCCTCCCGGCGGAGCGCCCGGCGATCGGGCAGCTGGTCGGACCGGTCGGCCCAGCGCTCGTCGCTGTAGAGCGCCGCGAACTCCTCGTCCGGGAGGTCGGCCAGCAACAGCACCCCACCCGAGCTGAGGTGCGCCGGGAAGACCATGCCCTCCCGGTTGCCGACGCGGAGCACCTGCGTGCCTTCGACCGAACCGACGAAGCGCACGTGGTCGCCGGAGAGGACCATCAGGTTCGTCGACTCGGCGACGCGGTCGGTGAGCGTCGTGAGGTGCGGCATCGCGACCTCGCGCAGGAGCGCCGCGCGGGAGTGCGTCCGGGCGGCCAGCGCCAGCACGGGGCCCGCGGCGTAGCGCCGGTCGCCGTCCTGCACCGCGAAATCCCGGTAGCACAGCATCGAGAGCAGGCGGTGCGCGGTGGAGCGGGCGACGCCGAGGCGCTCGGCCGCCTCGGAGACCGTCAACGGCCCCTCCACCTGCAAGATCGTGCCCAGCTGGAGGGCGTGGTCGACGCTGGCGATGGCGTACGCGGGACGGTTCTTCACAGCAGAATTGTATGTTCTGCAAGTGCGGTCGGGTGCCACCATTTCGGCAACGACATCGCAGAGGAGCAGCGACGATGCAGTTCTATCTCAACGGCTACAAACCCGGTGACCCGTTCGTCGAGGAGCCGCACCCGTCGGTCGCGGCGCGGTCGGACGCCCTCCCGGAGGAGGTCGACGTCCTCATCGTCGGCTGCGGCCCCGCAGGCCTGGTGCTCGCGGCCCAGCTGGCGGCGTTCCCGGACATCCGCACCGCCGTGATCGACCGGAAGGACGGCCCGCTCGAGGTGGGCCAGGCCGACGGGGTCGCCTGCCGGAGCGTCGAGATGTTCGAGGCGTTCGGCCTGGCCGACCAGCTGATCCACGAGGGCTACGGGGTCAACGAGGTCGCGTTCTGGCGGCCGGACCCCACCGACCCGAGCAAGATCACGCGCACCGGCCGCATCCCGGACGTCGAGGAGGGCCTGTCCGAGATGCCGCACGTGATCGTCAACCAGGCGCGGATGCTCGCCTACCTCCTCGACCACATGGAGCGCTCGGCCAGCAAGCTCAAGCCGCACTACGGCCTGCACGCCACCGACATCCGGCTCGACGAGGACGGCGCGGCCGAGTACCCGGTGACGGTCACCGCGGCGCACCTCAAGGGCCTCGAGGAGACGGGGGAGACCTCGACGGTCCGGGCCAAGTACGTCGTCGGCAGCGACGGGTCGCGCAGCGGCGTCCGCACCGCGATCGGCCGCGAGCTGGAAGGCGACGCCATGAACCAGTCGTGGGGCGTCGTCGACGCGCTGGCGGTGACCGACTTCCCCGACATCCGGCTCAAGTGCGCGATCCACTCCGGCAACGCGGGCAACATCCTGATCATCCCGCGCGAGGGCGGCTACCTGGTGCGGTTCTACATCGCCCTGGACAACGTCCGCGACAAGGAGATGCTCGAGAACCGCAGCGTCACCCCGGAGAAGCTGATCGAGGTCGCCAACCGGATCCTGAGCCCGTACACCGTCGAGCTGAAGAGCGTCGGCTGGTGGGCGGTGTACTCCATCGGGCAGCGGCTGTGCGACAAGTTCGACGACGTGCCCGCCGACGAGGTGGGCACCCGGCTGCCCCGGGTCTTCATCGCGGGCGACGCGTGCCACACCCACAGCGCCAAGGCGGGCCAGGGCATGAACGTCTCGATGGCCGACACCTGGAACCTCGGGTGGAAGCTGGCAGGCGTGCTCCGCGGCACGGCCAAGCCCGAGCTGCTGCACACCTACTCCGAAGAACGGCAGAAGGTCGCCCAGCAGCTCATCGACTTCGACCGCGAGTTCTCCAAGATGTTCAGCGCGCACCCGACCGGCTCCGGCGACGACGTCGAGGGCGTCGACCCGGAGGCGTTCCAGGAGTACTTCACGACCCAAGGCCGGTTCACGGCGGGCGTGGCCACCCGTTACGAGCCGTCGATGATCACTGCGCCCGGGATGTTCCAGCACCTCGGTGAGGGCTTCCCCGTCGGGATGCGCTTCCACTCCGCACCGGTCGTGCGGCTGGCCGACGCCAAGCCGGTCCACCTCGGGCACGCCGCGCGGGCCGACGGCGCCTGGCGGCTCTACGTCTTCGCGGACCGCAACGACCCGACGAGCGCGGATTCCAAGCTCCGGCAGCTGTGCACGTTCCTCGCGTCGGACGCGTCGCCGCTCAAGCGGTTCACCCCGGCGGGCGCCGACCCCGACTCCGTGATCGACGTCCGCGCCGTGTTCCAGCAGGGCCACCGCGACCTCGCCGTCGAGGCGCTGTCGCCGGTGCTGCTGCCGCGCAAGGGCGACTTCGGGCTGGTCGACTACGAGAAGGTGTTCTGCCCCGACCCGAAGGCCGAGGACGTCTTCGACCTGCGTGGCGTCAACCGCGACACCGGCTGCATGGTGGTGGTCCGGCCCGACCAGTACGTCGCCACCGTGCTCCCGCTGCACGGCCACGAGGCGCTGACGAACTTCTTCGCGGGGATCCTGGTCGAGGCCGACTAGGTCGTGTCCACGGGGTCACGACACCTAGCCCGGGCGGTAGGCGGGGGCGCGGCTCGGGGCTCGGCGCGGGCCGCTCTCCAGGATGCTGTGCGTGCGCGGCGGCACGACGACCGACAGCACGACGACGCTGGTCGACCGCCCGATCAACGGGGAGCGGTTGAGGGCGAGCAGGGCCTGCTGGAGGTCCTCGTGCGACGAGGCGGCCAGCTTGCAGATCACGTCCGAGGAGCCGGTGGTGGCGTAGGCCTCGAGCACCGCGGGCTGCGCGTGCAGCTCGGCCGTGACCTCGTCGAGGTCTCCCTGGGCGATCTCGAGGGTGACGAAGGCCTGCACGCCGTAGCCCGCGGCGGGCAGGTCGATCTCGGGCGCGTACCCGGTGATGACCCCCGCCCGTTCGAGGCGGTCGAGGCGCGCCTGGACCGTGCCGCGGGCCACCCGCAGCGTGCGGGACAGCTCGAGCACACCCGGCCGCGTGTGGGTGCGCAGCGCGGCCAGCAGGTCGATGTCGAGCGCATCCATGTGGGCAGACTGTACAGCTGCTATCACACAATTTCGACAGAAGTAGCGGAGATGGCCAGATCAACTGGGCTTGCTTGCCACCGGTACCGCCTTCAGGTGTCCTTACCGCATGACCGTCGACCAGTCCCTGACCAGCCAGGAGCGGCTCGCCGACCTGGATCTCGCGCAGCTGCGCCAGCTCGTCGGCCTCGTGGAGTACGACGCCGACCGGGATCCGTTCCCCGTCACGGGCTGGGACGCGGTGGTGTGGTCGGTCGGCAACGCCACTCAGGCCGCGCTGTACTACCAGGCGGTGTTCGGGATGGAGCTGGTCGCGTACTCCGGCCCGGAGACCGGCAACCGCGACCACCACGCCTACGTGCTGCGTTCGGGGGCCGTGCGGTTCGTGCTCAAGGGCGGGATCGACCCGAAGAGCCCGCTGCTCGACCACCACCGCCGCCACGGCGACGGCATCGTGGACATCGCGCTCGAGGTGCCCGACGTCGACCGCTGCGTCGCGCACGCCCGTGCGCACGGCGCCACGATCCTCGACGAACCCCACGACGTCACCGACGAGCACGGCACCGTGCGGGTGGCCGCGATCGCCGCCTACGGCGACACCCGCCACAGCCTCGTCGACCGCTCCCGCTACACGGGCCCGTACCTGCCCGGCTACGTCGCCCGCACGAGCGGGTACACCAAGCCCGCGGGGGAGCCGAAGCGGCTGTTCCAGGCGCTCGACCACGTCGTCGGCAACGTCGAGCTCGGTCGCATGGACGAGTGGGTGGCGTTCTACAACCGGATCATGGGCTTCACCAACATGGCCGAGTTCGTCGGCGACGACATCGCCACCGAGTACTCCGCGCTGATGAGCAAGGTCGTGGC
>Ga0207706_10004606_pt1 | contig 12942 bp, 11 predicted proteins | sample KBSC53metaG_FD_184318 | JGI IMG/M metagenome (GOLD analysis project Ga0207706, IMG submission 184318) | Corn rhizosphere microbial communities from Kellogg Biological Station, Michigan, USA - KBS C5-3 metaG (SPAdes) (version 2) | ecosystem: Host-associated > Plants > Roots > Rhizosphere > Soil ... | reverse complement strand
ACCAGGAGGCTAAGAAGTAGAAGAGCGGCGCCAAGGGCCGAAGCGATTGTGGTCAACACAGCTGGCCCAGGAGTTGAGGGGGCATCCGGGACCGGGTTACTCTGTCGGTCCATCTCGGTCAATTTACGGTGATGCGTATACCTATCGAGACATTTCGTCTGGAAAACGGGCTGTTCGTCACACTCTCCCAGGATCGCACCGCGCCGATCGTAGCGGTGAACCTCTGGTACCATGTCGGCTCCGCAAATGAACGTGTTGGTAGAACCGGCTTCGCTCATTTGTTCGAGCACATGCTTTTTCAGGGATCTGAACACGTTGGATCGAATGAGCATTTCGAGCTGATCCAGCGTGCCGGAGGAACGCTCAACGGGTCGACCTGGCTGGAAAGAACGAACTACTACGAGACCATTCCGTCGAATCAACTCGGGCTTGCACTCTGGCTTGAAGCGGATCGAATGGGGTATCTGCTGCCGGCAATGACGCAGGAAAAGCTCGACACCCAACGAGACGTAGTGAAGAACGAACGACGCTGGTCGATTGACAACCAGCCTTACGGGACGTGGCTGGAGCAACTGACGGCACTGACATTTCCGGAGTCGCATCCTTTTCAGCACTCGCTGATCGGATCTATGGAAGATCTATCAGCAGCCTCACTCGACGACATAAAGCATTTCTTCGCAGCGTATTACACGCCGGACAATGCAGTGCTGTCAATCTCCGGTGATTTTGAATCATCCGAAGCAAAGAGTTTAGTGGAGCAGTACTTCGGTGACATCCCGCGTGGCGAAGGCAAGCCTCCGCTCGCCGCGATGGAGCTGCCAGCCACGTTCGGAAAACCACTTCGACTCGTCGTGGCTGATGATGTTGCACTGCCTCGACTGTATCTGGCTTTCAGGTCACCGATTTTCGGCAGCGACGAGTACTACGCGGCCAGCGTAAGCAGTGCAATTCTCGGAATGCGCCGGGGAAGTCGTCTTCACCGGTCACTGGTGAGAGAGAGGCAAATCGCCGCAGATGCGTCAGCGTTCACGTTCGATCTGGCCAAAGGCAGTGATCTTCTTGTTGCGGATGTGATGGGACGGCCGGAGACATCACCGGAAAAACTCGAGGAGGAAGTTGGCCGTGAGATAGACCGGCTCGCTCGCGAGGGTGTGACCCAAGCTGAGGTGAACCGCGCGGTCGCATTGATTGAAACCGACATGATGACCGCGCTGCAATCCGCCAGCGAGAGAGCGGACAGGCTGTCGATGTTCGCGACTTACTTTGGAGAACCGGAACTGCTGAATGAGCAGTCGGCGAAATACCGATCCGTCACCGCTGCCGACGTGAATGAGTTCGCAGAATCCAGACTCGGTGCGGATAACAGAGCAACGCTTCTGTATGTGCCGAAAAGCGAATCCGGTGACGCTGCGGAGAAACCTCAGCCGGTCGCAGCATGACGGTTGCCCTTCGTCCATCTCCAACGCAGCCACGAGAATACCATTTCCCGCGATTCTCGCGTCATACGATGTCGAATGGAATGCGAGTCATCGTATCACCGGTACGAAAACTTCCGGTGGTAACCGTGCTTGCTGTAGTCGATGGAGGGGCAAGCGCAGACCCAACAGGAAAGGAAGGGCTCGCGCAGCTAACTGCAGAAACGCTCAGAGAAGGTACCGGCAAGCACAATGGGATTGAGATTCTCGAAGGTTTTGAGCGTCTTGGAACGTCCCTCGAGTCTGGCGCCGACTGGGACACTGCAGTCGTAAGCATGACGTTGTTGAGGGAGCATCTGCCAACGGGACTTTCCCTTCTGGCGGAGGTTCTCACGAGTCCCTCGTTTCCGGTGAACGAAGTCGAGAGGCTTAAAGCGGAACGGCTCGCGGAAAGATTGCAGATCCTGTCGGAGCCACGCGGTTTGGCTGACGAGTCGTTCTCCAGATTTCTTTACACGCCAGGCTCGAGATACGCGGAGCCAATCGGTGGCACGAGCCAGTCGATTTCAGCGATCGAGCGATCTGATCTGGTTGAATTCTTTGGCTCGCGCTATGTGCCCGAGGCGGTAACGATGATCATCGTCGGCGACATCGATACTGACGAAGGATTGCGTCTGATAGATGAAGCTCTCGGGGAATGGAAGGGAAAACAAACTTCAGCTGCTGTCTCAAACACTGGAGAATCCAGGACTACCCGCGCACTTGAAGTGGTTGCCAAGTCAGATGCCGCCCAGGCAGAGCTTCGCCTTGGTCACCTCGGAGTATCACGCTCGCACCCGGACTATTTCAGCGTGGTGGTGATGAACGCTCTGCTCGGTGGCCTCTTTTCCTCGCGTATCAATCTCAATCTCAGAGAACGGCACGGCTACACATACGGTGCCTCGTCGTACTTCGATTGGCGACGGGAACCAGGCCCATTCGTGATCTCTACCGCGGTACAGAGTGAGGTGTCAGCCGATGCGCTTCGGGAAACACTAGCCGAAATAGATGGAATGCGGAGGGAAGAAGTTCCCGCGGACGAGCTCTCGCTGGCGACGAGCTATCTGGAAGGCGTGTTCCCCATCCGTTACGAAACAACGTCGGCGATTGCATCCGCACTGGCGACTCTTGTGACTTTCGGCTTGCCGGAAGATTTCTACGACACCTATCGTGACAACATTCGGGCGGTGTCGCCGAGTGACGTCCTGAATGCAGCGCGAAAACATGTCCATCCGGAAAAGCTGCAGGCAGTGGTCGTCGGGGACCCAACCATTATCAAGGCACCGCTGGAAAAGCTCGAATTCGGCTCTGTATCAGTCCGGTCTCCAGCTGACACGTGACGGAAAATCGGGACGATCCAGCTCCTTCGCCTGGCAAGGTATCGTCGAAGAGAGTTTACTCAGGTCGGGTCATTTCCGTAGACGTCGACAAGGTCCAATTCCCCGATGGAACAGTTGGGGAGCTGGAGATGGTGAGGCACTCGGGCGCAAGCGCCGTCGTCCCATTACTCGACAGTGGGACGGATCCTCGAGTTCTTCTGATACGACAGTATCGGTATGCTGCAGATGGGTACGTCTATGAGGTTCCCGCAGGCCGGCTCGATCCAGGCGAAGCTCCGGAATCCTGTGCCTCGAGGGAGCTGAGAGAAGAAACGGGGTACACCGCAGCAAGTCTCCGGCAGCTTACTACTATCTATACGACCCCTGGCTTTACGGATGAGCGGATCCACCTCTTCGTTGCCGAAGGTCTTACCCTCGGAGCCTCGGACAGAGAAGCTGATGAATTCCTCGAGCTCCACCCGGTACCTCTATCGGAAGCAGTAGCGATGATCCAATCCGGCGAGATCGTCGACGCCAAAACCTCTATCGCGCTGCTCCTGGCCTATCTCGGGCTAAATCCGAAGTAAACCCAAACCCAGCATCCAGGCTCCAATAGACGTATAGGGAGTGTGGCATCGCTGTCTTGGATTTAGGACACTAGCAGGGCAGGGGCGGGACAACGGCTCATGTCCAAAGATGCTAAGCTCTTATGATATCGGGACTTAAGAGGCGCCAAGGCGGTCGGCATATCCTCTGCATTATGGAGCTCCGCTAAGGACTTTTACACCAGGAGGACGTATTTGGGTTCTTGTGTGGTCAGAGTCTCATCCTTTTTAGGGAAGGTCTTATGAGAAGCATTGCTCGTAAACAAGAGATTCCAAATCAGGGAGCGACAGTCAGGGAACGGCTACGCGCGATGGACGATTCCGCTGTCGTGACGGCATTCCTTGGTGGGGAAGAGAGGGCTTTTTCGGAGCTGGTGGAACGCTATCAGACCCGGCTCCTGAACTTCATATATCGCACTATCGGCGACCGCGAGAAGGCAGAGGATCTGGTGCAGGACGTTTTCATCAGGGTCTATCGGCACCTGCATCGCTTCGATCGCTCGAAGAAGTTTTCGACTTGGGCTTATACGATTGCATCCAACCTGGCGAAGAACGAGCTGCGGAATCGCTCGCGAAATCCGCTGGTATTGATGCAAACGGTACAGAAGAACTGGCAGGACGATGATCGGCCGCTGCAGTTCGAAGATACGACGTCACGACCAGACGACATGTACAGGAAGCGACACCTCAGGGAAATTGTCGAGGAGTCTGTCGCAAAACTGCCTGAGCATCACAGACATGTTTTTGTGCTGCGAGAGCTGGAGGGGAAGTCGTACGAGGAAATAGCGGAGATCACGGACTGCAACCTCGGAACGGTGAAATCAAGGTTGAACCGGGCCAGGAATTCATTCGCGGAGATCGTTGCGCCGTACATGGACTAGGGTTATAAAATCCGGGGGAACCAGTACCCTCAACGTGGGTACTGGTATCCGGACCCCCGACCCCACCACATGGATTGCCGCGAGTTTCAAGACAACCATCTTGCCTTCATCGACGACACGCTGTCAGGAATCGAGCTTGTCGGGATGCTGCGTCACATCGCGGAATGTGAAAACTGCGCAAGACATGACGCGACGGTTCGTCGATCCCTCATGCTCTTTCGCAATCTTCCCCGCATCGAGCCTTCGCCGGAATTCTCGGAACGTCTCCATTCGCGTCTTCGCGAGCTGAGAGACACAGAACGCTCTGCGACGTTTCATCACTCCGGGAAATTTGCGGCAGCAGTTGCAGTTGCAAGCATGTTGATGCTCGGGTACATCAGCAACTCGTTGAAGAATGTCGACTCGCCACGCGACATCGTTTTCCCGCCGGTAGTGGCAAGTCTTCCCGAGCCGGAGCTAGCTCCGATCACGACTCCGGCTCCGGCGCTGGTTGCTTCTGCAGCGGCAGGGCTTCCCATTTGGACGGCCGCTCTTTTCGCCGAGGTGCAGCCTCTACACTTTGCATCGGCAGATCTGCGCCTGACCAGCGCTCACTAATCCCGGACGGCACTGTCCGGGGTTTTTTATATTAGCAGGATGTCCATCACCGCCGCCAAGACTCTCGCGCAGATCCTGAAGCGCAACTCTCTGGAGGGCGCATTCTACATCTGCGGAGAAGACGAGTTCCAAAAAGAAGTGGCGATGAAGAAGCTCATCGCTGCCGCTCTGGATCCAACCGTCCGCGACTTCAACCTGGATGTTCTCCGCGCCCAGGATGTCGATGCAAAGTCGTTCGACGGAATCGTATCTTCGATGCCAATGATGGCGGATCGACGAGTGGTCGTAATCCGTGATGCGAGCGCTCTCCGAAAGGAAGCTCGAAAATCCGTCGAGCGATTTCTGGCAAAGCCATCTCCAGATGTCTTGCTGTTGCTGGTGGAGTCATCTGGCGGGAAGACTGACAAGGACTTGTTGAAATCGGCAACTGCGCTCGAGTTTCAACCACTACCTGCCGATGACATACCGGGATGGATTACACATTGGGCTACGAAGGAGCTCGGAGCGGAGATCTCGCGTGACGCGGTTGACCTTCTACAAAACGCTGTGGGGAATGACCTTCACCAGCTTGTGATGGAGTTGGACAAGCTCGCTAGCTACACCGGTGGCAAGGCGATTACCGAGGAAGCGGTGGCGGCAGTCGTCGGCGTGCGTCGCGGCGAAACAATGACTGACCTCCTCGACGCTATTGGGAGACGCGATGTCATAGCTTCGCTTGGCTTGCTGGATCACGTGATGTCCCAGCCGAAGACAACTGCAGTGCAAATCGTAATGCTGCTCTCGGCGCAAACTGTGGCGCTGGCCTGGGGGAGAGCGAAGCTGGATGAAGGCTTGGCGTCAGGACGACTTCAGGGGGAATACTTCAACCTGCTGAGGCAGTCGGGATCAGCCTACACGGGACGACCTTGGGGTACCGCAGCAGCCGCCTGGGCTTCGGTAGCTGCAGGATGGGATCGTAAAGCACTGGAGCGAGCGATCGAAGCTTTGTTGACGGCCGATGTAACCCTCAAGGAAACGAGACTATCCTCCGAAGAGCAGGTGTTGACCACCCTCATCCTGGCGATGTGCGCCGGGGACGAGCACAAGATTGCCGCATAGAAGCAGGAGCAGAGAGATGTCGAGGAAGTTGTGGATTGCAGCAGCGTTGCTGGCAGTACCGGCCGCCGCCGGTGCCCAGAGCAGCTCAGACAGCGCGGCTTACAAGCAAGCGCAAACACTGGTGAACGATGGCAATGCAACAGCCGGCAGAGCGATCGTCGATTCATTGATCACTCGAAGCACGCCGGGTTCCAATGCCTACGCTGAAGGTCTTTACTGGCGCGCAGTGCTTTCAGCAACTGCCGCTGACGCAGAGATGGATTACCGGCGAATAATCGTGGACTATCCGCTCTCGCCACGAGTGGAAGATGTGCTCCTTCGTTTAGCACAGCTCGAGCTCGCACGTGCCGACTACGACGGGGCACTGCAACACCTGACCAGGCTCACAACAGAACACCCAACCGGGTCAACGAGGGCAAGAGCAGGTTACTGGACTGCGAGAGTGCTGTTCGAGAAGAATGACGCCCCGCGAGCATGTGCTGCAAATGCCGATGCGCTCGCGCGAACAAGTGACGCGGATACGGAGCTGCGGAACCAGATATCGTATCTCAATCAGCGGTGTGTGGGCGTTGCGATCGCAACAAACCCGACCTCTTCACCAGCAGTAACCCCCGCGACATCTCCAGCGGCGGCACCTGCACCGGCACCACCGCCTGCAGCGGTCCCAGCCGGGACAGTCAAAGACTCCACGGTGCCGAAGAAGCCGATGCAGATACCAGCTGCGCCAATGGATGGGAAGCCGACGATGGTAGCGGGTGGAGTCAAGGCGACTACGGCAACCCCGAGCTCGGGTGCCAAGAGCGCTCCCGCCAAAACGGTACCCCGGGATGAGTCTTCCGGATCTGGAGAGTGGTCCGTGCAGATCGCCGCTTACAACGTGAAATCCCAGGCACAGGCAATGATGGCCAAGCTCAAGAAGAACGGCTACGAAGCACGAGTTTCTGGAACGACGGCACCATTCCGTGTTCGAATCGGACACTATGCAACGCAGGCTCAAGCATCTGCTGTGATGCGATCGCTCAAGGCAAAGCAGATAACCGGATTCGTGGTGAAGGCCGAATCGCAGTGAGTCGAGCTTCATCAACTCCGTTGATGCAGCAATACCGGGAGATCAAGGCCCGGCACCAGGACGCAATTCTGTTTTTCCGAATGGGTGATTTCTACGAGATGTTCTATGAGGATGCGGAGACAGCATCCCGGGCACTCGGACTCACACTCACATCGAGAAACAACGGCGGCTCCGCAGAAGTTCCCCTTGCCGGTGTGCCGGTCAAGGCGGCGGGTGAGTACCTGCGGCGCCTCATTCAGCAGGGATTCAAGGTCTCGATCTGCGAGCAGACAGAGGATCCGCGGTTTGCGAAGGGAATTGTTCGTCGGGAAGTCATCGAAACAGTCACGCCAGGCGCAGCCTACGCAGACGATATGCTCGATGGGTCGCGCAACAACTTTCTTTGCGCACTTCATACGGTAGGAACTACAGTCGGCATTGCGGCCGCCGATGTTTCGACGGGCGAGTTCAAGCTGATCATCGTTCCGGCAGCTGATGTGGATGCCGTGTTGTCGCGGCTGACACCTCGTGAAGTTCTCGTTGCTCGAGACTCGAATGGCACATCGACGGCACTTCGCACCCGCGGCGAAGGAGCTCTAGTCACGGAGCGAGAATCGTGGGAGTTCGATGCAGGGTTGGCGGCTACCGAGCTGACGCGCCAATTCGATGTTGCGTCGGTTGAGGGAATGGGGATCAGCGAGGTCGATGAACCAGCGCTAGCCGCAGCAGGAGCGTTGATGCGGTACCTGCACGAGCTTCAGCCGGGAGGGATACCGCATCTCACCCGGCCGAAGGTCGAGCGACCGGGTGGCACAATGCCACTTGATGAAATGACGCGCCGAAACCTTGAGCTGATCGAATCGCTGCGTGGCGGCGAAGACGGCGGGACTCTGATCAGCGTGCTCGACCGAACGCTTACTCCAATGGGCTCCCGGCTGTTAAGGCAGTGGCTTCTGGCTCCGCTCACAAACAGAAACGCGATAGATAGCCGTCTCGATGCTGTAGCGAGCTTTGCAGGAAATCCGATTGCACGTGAAGCGATGAGAAGCTCGTTGGATGGCGTGCGGGATATCGAACGACTCTCGAGTAAAACCGCATCTGGTCGAGGAACGCCGAGAGAAGTGAGAGCACTCGGCGATTCGATTTTGCGTTTACCTGCGGTCGAAGCGGCGTTAAGGCAAACATTGGCTGAGGGTGATGATGGAAAAGGGTACTCGCTGTCCGCGCTGCTCGATCAGTGGGATGGTTGCGCCGACCTTGGCGACGACATCATCCAGACGCTTGTTGAACGTCCACCCATTACCCATGGCGATGAGCCGAGCATTCGTGCGGGTGTAGATAGTCAGCTCGACGAATGGCGATCACTACGCGATGGCGGAAAAGACGCGATCGCGCGAATTCAGACAGAGGAAAGAGCGCGGACGGGAATCAACACCTTGAAGGTCGGCTACAATCGCGTGTTCGGATATTTCATCGAGATCACGCGCAGCAATGTCCATCTCGCGCCAGCGGATTATCAGCGCCGACAAACGCTAACAGGCGCAGAACGATATGTGACGCCGGCGCTAAAGGAGTTCGAAGAAAAGATTCTCACAGCGGCGGAGCGGATCGAAGAGCGTGAGCGTGAGCTTTTCGAAGCACTTCGCAAGCGAATCGGTAGTGAGATTACGCGACTTCAATGCATCGCGCGACTGACAGCGGAGCTCGATGTTCTGGCGGGGCTGGCAGAAGTGGCTGAGCGCGAAGGTTACGTGAGGCCTGAGATCAGCGATGGCTTCGATCTCGAGATCATTGCCGGGCGACATCCGGTGGTCGAGCGAATGATGCAGCGAGAGAAGTTCATTCCGAATGACGTAAGACTGACCGACGACGCACGGATGATAATTCTGACCGGGCCGAACATGGCGGGAAAGTCCACCATCCTGCGTCAAATCGGATTGATAGTGCTGATGGCGCAGATCGGAAGCTTCGTTTCGGCAACACGAGCAAGGATTGGCGTGGTAGACAGGCTCTTCACTCGTGTGGGTGCGAGCGACAACCTCGTGCGTGGACAGTCCACATTCATGGTGGAGATGTCGGAAACGAGTGCAATCCTCCACACAGCAACGCAGAAAAGCCTGGTGCTGCTGGATGAAATCGGCCGGGGGACCTCGACATACGACGGCGTATCGATTGCGTGGTCAGTGAGCGAGCATCTGCATGACAAGGTGAGATGCAAGACAGTGTTCGCGACCCATTACCACGAGCTGACCCAGCTTCCTGATGAATTAGTAGCAGCTTGTAACTATAGTGTGGACGTGCGTGAGGTCGAAGGACGGGTGCTATTCCTGCATCGACTTGTGCCGGGCGGAGCTGACCGGTCGTACGGCATCGAGGTTGGCCGGCTAGCTGGATTGCCGGAGGAAGTACTGGAGCGCGCGAGAGCGCTGCTCAGTCTTTTCGAGGGAGCGCAAATCGTATCCGCGCTCGGACAAAGAGGTGAAAGAGGTGACAAGGTAATGGCCGAAGGAAGCTCTCGAAAACGAGGACTCGATAAAGCGAAGGATCAGCTCGCGCTCTTCGGACCAATGCCACATCCAATACTGGACGAGCTCAAGCAACTGGATCCGAACGCGATGACACCGATAGATGCATTGACGCTGCTGAATCGGCTCGTTGACCGTGCAAGGCAGGGCTAGATTAACGCGATGCTGACGAAAGGGACGAGACGGGCGCTGGTAATCATTGGAGGTCTGGTCTCAGTCAGCTGCAGCAAGGGTAGCGAAGGCGATCAGCCATTTTCGGGAGTAGGCGCCAGACCTGATGTTCTGCCGGTGATGCTGAACAAGGATCTCCCCTTCCGGTATCCAGCTTCCCTGTACGCAAAGAAGGTTCAAGCGAACGTCACCCTGCGCGTGTTCATCGACAAGGAAGGCCAGGTAGTGAGCGAGTCGACGCACGTCGCCGAAAGCTCTGGGATTCCGTCGCTCGATTCAGCGGCCGTGAGGGGATCGAGTGAGCTGAGGTTCATCCCGGCCAAGACACGCAACGAAGCAGTACCGGTGTCGATTCTCTTCCCGGTGTATTTCAGACATCCCGATGCAGCACCGCTTCCCGGCGACACGATTCTGAAGACGAGTGGAGCGGCGACAGTTCTGAATCGACCGCCAGCAGTAAAAGACACAGCAGTAAAAGACACAGCAGTGCCGCCCAAGAAAAAGAACACCCCGAAAAAAGTATCGCCAAAGCGGAAGACCTGATGGCTGCTGCTGATCGGAACCGTCACCCGTACGATAGTGTCATCGACACAATAGGCTGGACACCGTTGATCCGGCTCAATTCAGTGACGCGTGGAATACAGACGCCAGTGTATGCGAAAGCGGAGTTCTTCAATCCGGGCGGATCGGTAAAGGACAGGATCGCTGTTCCTATTATCGAGAAGGCAGAAAGGGAGGGAGCGCTGCGTCCAGGGGGGACGATCGTCGAAGGTACAAGTGGAAACACTGGAGTTGCGCTTGCGATTGCGGCTGCACTTCGCGGCTACAAATGCATCTTCACGATGCCTGACAAGATGTCGCAGGAAAAAGTGAGATTGCTGAAAGCGTTCGGTGCGGAAGTGATCGTCACGCCTACGGCAGTTCCGCCTGATCATCCTGACAGCTACGTGATGATGGCCAGGCGAATTGCAGCAGAGACTCCCAACGCCATCCTTGCCGATCAGTTCTACAACCAGGCAAACCCCCATGCCCACTATGAATTCACGGGCCCCGAGCTGTGGGAGCAAACGGAGGGACGGATAACGCATTTCGTGGCGGGAGCAGGAACGGGCGGAACGATTACAGGAGTGGGACGCTATCTCAAAGAGCAAAACCCCAACATCAAGATCATCGCCGGCGACCCTGTAGGATCGATACTGGCGGATTACTGGCGTACCAGCGGCGCTCAGGTGAACGAGGGAGTTCCGTACAAGGTGGAGGGAATCGGGCAGGACAAGATTCCCGGCACGCTCGACATGAGCGTGATCGACGACTTCCAAACTGTGAGCGACAAGGACTCATTTGCGATGGCGCGACGATTGACGCGCGAGGAGGGACTATTCGCAGGCGGTTCGTCAGGGCTGATTACCCATGTTGCTCTTCAGGTAGCTCGGCGAATCAACGACAGGCAAGCGTTCATGGTGACGATGCTATGCGACACCGGAGAGCGATACCTGTCGAAGGTTTACAGTGACGAATGGATGCGAGAGAATCAGTTGCTCGATTCCCCACGAGTCACGCTGAGTCATGTGCTTGGCGGAAAAGACAGTGATGGAGATGCCCCGGCGGTAGTGAGCGTTGCGCCAGGAGCAAGCGTGCGGCAGGCATTGGGATTGATGGCTCTGCATGACGTGTCGCAACTACCGGTGATGGAAGGGACAAACTGTGTCGGATCAGTCAGCGACTGGTCGCTGTCACAGAAAAGCCTGGAGAACCAGAAACTCCTCGATTCAGCGGTGAGCGACGTGATGGAATCCCCGTTTCCGGTTATTGCCAGTGATCAACCCGTGGATAGTGTGGTGAAGCTGCTCTCCAAATCGAATCCGGCTGTTCTCGTCCGTGAAAATGGGAAAGTGCAGGGGATTGTGACGCGGTCGGACATGCTCCGCTTCATGATGTCGCGATAACACTGAGACTGATGAAGATCACGGTATTGCTGGGAGGTGCATCCGCTGAGCGGAATGTTTCACTGGCCTCCGGTCTGAGGATAGCAAACGCTCTCAGATCCAGAGGGCATGAGGTAACTGCATTCGATCCGTCAAAGGGAGTGATCGACGCTGTTGCGGAGCGCGAGCTCACCGCGAAAGGAGTGGGGGCTGAGCCTCCCTCAATCGAGTCGCTGACAAAGACGACTGGCGGATCGTTTCTGCCGGCGCTCGAGACTTATCCCGAGCTCGCGGGTGCAGACGTCGTGTACCTCGCGCTTCATGGTGGACAGGGAGAGGACGGCACTCTTCAGGCGCTGCTGGACATGGCGCACATTACGTATACAGGGAGCGGGCTTCTCTCGAGCGCGCTGGCAATGGACAAGGATCTGTCCAAGAAGCTTTTTCGAGCGGCCGGCGTTAATACCGCGGACTGGCTCATGGCGCCGGCGTCGATCGATGAAGTAGAGAAGACGCTCGGGCTTCCCGTAATCGTGAAGCCGTCGAAACAGGGCTCGACTGTCGGCCTCACCTTGGTGAAGACGCGGGAGCAATTCGACGCGGCTGTGGCAGAGGCACTGCTTTACGATGACGAGGTGATGATCGAAGCGTTTATCCCCGGGCGCGAGATTACAGTTGGCGTCGTTGGCGACCTGGTGTTACCAGTTGGTGAGATCAAGCCAAAGCACGAGTTGTACGACTATGAGTGCAAATACACACCGGGGATGGCGCAGGAAGATTTCCCAGCCGATCTATCGGCGGAAGAGACTTCCGCGGTGCAGCAGCAGGCACTTGCCGCCTTCCGTGCCTTGAAACTGGGAGGGTGTGCACGGATTGATTTTCGGCTGGCTTCTTCCGATGATGGAGGAGGGAAAACTCCGGGGCGATTTTATTGTCTCGAGGCAAACACGTTGCCGGGGATGACCGAGACGAGTCTCATACCGCAGGGCGCAGCGGCTGCAGGAATGTCGTTCGCGGATTTGTGCGAAGAAGTCGTCAGGCTGGCAACGATCAGGAACAGACCGCCGCAGGCCGTGTTATAGAAAGCAGGATCACTTCAAGTCGTAAAAAGGTTCAGATGTCCGATACACTTTTCGAATCGCCTCAGCGGGCAAGGATGACACCGGCAGTGCAGTGGCTGCTGGCGGCGAATATCGGCGTCTACTTTCTCCAGCTGACGCTGATTGGACCGGACCAGGTCTATCGCGCGCTGGGCCTTTCGTTTGGAGATATCACCTCCGGGTGGTGGACTCCGTTCACATACATGTTCGTTCACGCGG
>Ga0207706_10004603_pt1 | contig 12945 bp, 15 predicted proteins | sample KBSC53metaG_FD_184318 | JGI IMG/M metagenome (GOLD analysis project Ga0207706, IMG submission 184318) | Corn rhizosphere microbial communities from Kellogg Biological Station, Michigan, USA - KBS C5-3 metaG (SPAdes) (version 2) | ecosystem: Host-associated > Plants > Roots > Rhizosphere > Soil ... | reverse complement strand
GACAGCCGGCCGATGCCCATCGCGCTAGCGTGAAGGCGTTTCAAGGGAGACGCTTCATGAGCAGCCAACCGAGAGAGAAATACCCGCCTGCGATGAATGGCGGCGAGCAGGCCGATGCCGACGATGTCCGCGTCGGCGAGACGCACCGCCGCGGCATCGACGCCGGCCAGGGCGACCGCGTCAGCGATGGCGTGCGGCCGCCGGCCTCCGACGAGGCGCGGGAGGAGTCGATCCGCCGCCGCGACTGTTGACGCCGCGGCTCAGTCGCTTTCGGTCCATTCCACGCTCGCGCCCAGCGAGCAGAGGTTCTGCACGAAGCGCGGATGCGCGCGGCGGATCGGCGTGGCGTTGCGGATTACCGACCGACCGGGGATGCTGGCCGCCAGCATCAGCATCGCGATCGCGACGCGGATGATGTAGGGGCTTTCCACCTCGGCGGGCACCAGCGGCTTGCCGCCGAAGGTGATCACGCGGTGGGGATCGGAGAGGAACGCGTGCGCGCCGAACTTCGACAGCTCCGCGGTCCAGCCAAGTGCGCCGTCGTAGACCTTGTTCCAGAACATCACGCTGCCTTCGGCCTGCACGCCCAGCGCGATGAAGATCGGCAGCAGGTCCACCGGCAGGTAGGGCCAGGGCGCGGCCTCCACCTTCTGCAGGATGTTGCGCGTGAACGGGCCCCGCACGTGCAGCCGGCCGGCGGTGGTGGCGCGCGACCAGCCGTCCTCGTGCGTGACGTCGATGCCGAACTTCGCGAACGTGCGGTCGATCAGCGGAAAGTGCTCCGGCGCCGAGTTCTTCACCGTCACCTCGCCGCCGGTGATCGCGCCGAGCGCGAGGAAGGTGACGATCTCGTGGAAATCCTCCGCGAAACTGAACTCGCCGCCGCCCAGCGCGTCGACGCCGGTGATCGTCAGCCGCGAGGTGCCGATGCCCTCGATGCGGGCGCCGATCATCTCCATGAAACGGCAGAACTCCTGCACATGCGGTTCGGAGGCGGCGTTGGTCAGCGTCGAGGTGCCCGAGGCGAGCGCCGCGCACATCACGAAGTTCTCGGTGGTGGTGACGGAGGCGTAGTCGAGCCAGTGCTGCGTGGCCTGCAGCGGGCCGGCGCTGCGCACGATCAGCGAATCGTCGCTGCGCTGCACATGGCCGCCGAAGCGCTCGAACACCTCCACATGCGGATCGATCTCCCGTGCGCCCAGCGTGCAGCCTTGCACGTCGTTCTCGATGCGCGCGACGCCAAAGCGCGCGAGCAGCGGCGGCACCAGCATCACCGAAGAGCGCATCTCCTCGGGCAGGCGATGCACGCGCTCGTCGAACACCGCGTCGCGATGGTCCACCTCGAGCAAGCCGGTCGAGAAGTCGATCTCCACGCGGCTGCCCAGCGTGCGGAACAGCTCCAGGATCTTCTTCACGTCGGTGATCTCCGGCACCCCGCGCAGCCGCACCGGGCAGCGCGTCAGCAGCGTGGCGCAGAGGATGGGCAGGACAGCGTTCTTGTTGGCCGACGGGGTGATGCGGCCGATCAGCGGCGTACCGCCATGAACGACGAGATTGGACATGAAGATCGGAGAAGGGTTGGACACGGCGCGGACTGTCGATGGCCGCCGTGAACTCCGAATGAAGTCCGTGAAACCCGCGTGAAGCCCCGGCAGCGCTACTCAGGGCTGGGCAAGCAGCTTGCCCACGCCTTCGCTCACGGTCTGGTTGATCATCCGCTGCAGCAGCTTGGTTTTGTCCTCCGGCGACATCGAGTTCCAGGCCGAGGGCGCACTCAGCGAGCCTGCATGCACCTTGCTCGCCTGTGCAGTGGTGTCGCGGATCACCTTCTGACCGGCGATTTCGATGAGCCTGAACCTCAGCGAGGCGTACGGGGCGAAGAATCCAGACAGGTTCTCGCCGGTATTGGCATCGACGATGCGCTGGTCCTGGTGCTCGTCCACATAGAAACCGGCCCCCGCCAGCTTGCCGATGCCGTGCATCGCCTTATGAAACTGGAGCTTGGCATCCTCCCGATGCTTGGTGATCAGCACGAAATACGGTGCCTGCGTGTTCGAGAAAAAGGGCTTCAGCGCAGCCATCAGGGCCGCCGTGTCTTCGGTGGCCTCGTCCATGCCGGCCGCGGCATAGGCCTTGGCACTGCGGGTCGAGAACAGTTCGACTGCCGCCCCGGGCTGCAACTGCTTGATCGCGAGCTCGGCGGCTTGCACCGTCGCAATGTCCATGCTGTCGTCCGGCAGGTCGACGATCTGCCGCAAATTGCGGTCGATGTGGCTGCCGGTCGTCATCTGGGGAGCCACCATCGTCAGCTTGTCGACGGCAAGCGAGAGCACGGCGTAGCTTTGCGGTTGCTGTCCCAGCGCGGGGAGGGCGAGTGTGGAAACGGCAAGGCATGCCGCCAGGGCGAGCAGTCGCCGGCGAATCGTGAAGGCGGGGGACATGTGTTCCGGAAGCGTGTGCGGAAAGGGGCACCCATGGTAGCGAGTAGGGGGCGGTTTTGATCCCCAAAGTCAGGGGAGCGAACGTCGGGGAATGGGACTTTTGACGCTGCTAAGCTGCCGCCCATTCACGCAGGGAGGGGCGGATGGACATGCGCCATGGCATGGCAGGAGCGTGGCTGCTGCTCGCAGCGGCGGCCGGCGGTTCGGCTTGGGCCGCCGACCAGATCAACGTGTCGAAGATCGCCACCGGCACGCACACGGGCGTCGACTGGGCTGCTGTCGACGCGCAGCCCAAGGTCGCCGTGGGCGCGCTGAGCTACTTCACCCTGGCGACGGCGGCGGTGCAAGGCGATGCGCAGCCCTTTGTTGCGCCGCCGCCCTGGAGCGCCACACTGCAAGCGGTTCCGGCCTATCCCGATCTGTTGCGCAAGACGCCGCTTGCCGACTACACGCAAGGCGGCGCGGATTTCCACTATGCCCGCGACTACGGCAGCTTGGCCGAAGCGGACATGGCAGGCGCCACCAAGCAGGTGCGTGCCGGTGCCTTCCGCGATGGCAGCGGCAACGCCGCCGCGAGCTACCGGGTGCGCATCGACAACACCACCGGCCAGCCGCTCGACTACTTCGTCGATCTCGCGGTGCCGGTGTTCGCCCGCACCGCCCAGCCCGGCTACGACCTCTGCTGCTCGGGTGATTCCAACGGCGGCACCTACACCTACCACCGGCCCAAGAGTGCGCGGGCCCGTGCTGCGGTCGACCTGTTTGCCGACGAGCTGCCGGTGTGGTCCAGCGAATCGACCTTTCTCTACCCCAACGACAGCCAGACCGGCAGCCCCTTCGACAAGCTCGAGTGGCAATGGGACCGCGCGCCCGGCACCGGCTCGGCGCGGCTCTACCTTGGCCGGCTTGCCGCGGGCGGCGCGCTGACGCTCACGCTCGTGGTGCGTGCCGAAGCCGCCACGCTCGCCACGGATTGCGGCATCACCGGCGGCGGCTTCTACAACGGCAACCAGTACGACGTGCGCTGCTACGACCTGCAGCAGACCGTCCAGCTGGCCGGCGGCGCCAACGGCGCGCCGGTCGCGATGAGCCTCTATGCCAAGGCGCCGCCGGCCGCCGCGATCAAGCCATGAGAAACGCCTTGCTTTCCGCCGCCGCTGCGCTCGTGCTCGGCGGCTGCAGCTCGCTGCCTTCGCCGGTGCATCCCCTCACGCCGCAGCAGGCCGCGGGGCTCGCGGCCTTCACGCCGGTGCCGCTGTCGAACGCGGCGTTCGCCACTTCGGTGATGGTGCAGGTCGAAGGCGATGGTCAGGCCAAGACCGAGGTCTCGCGCCATGCGGGCACCACCTCGGCCGGCTATGCGGGAGTGTCGAGGTTCGATCCGCAGAGTCCGCCCGGTGTGCCGGCCACCGGCGGCGAGCCCTCGGGCGCCACGCGCTTCGATTTCAAGAAGGCGGGCGATTCGGGCCAGGGCTGGGCCACGATGAGCGATGCCGGCATGCCGTTTCTCTCGCTCACCGCATTCGGCCTGGGCAAGGCCTCCGGCACGGCGGCGTGGCGTGCCCGGGTCGACACCGCGCCGGGCGCGGACAACGTCTACGTGCAGTTCCACCTGCCGGTGGCCACCATCACCGGCTTCACCGAGCAGAACGGGCCGAGCCGCTGGCAGTCGCGCCTGCGGGCCGACCTGTTCGTCGACGGGCATCCGTTCTGGAGCACCGAAGCGGCGCGCCAGGCCGAGCTGGTCGACGACACCGGCGGCGAGAGTTGTGCCAACGGCGTCGAGAAGCAGCAGTACCTCACCGCCTATGGCATGCCCATCGGCTTCCAGGCCGACAAGCCCGGCCTGTCGTCGACCGCGCAGACCGTCACGCTGTGGCTGGGCGCGTTTCCGGTGGGCCAGACGGTGGATCTGAGCTTCGTGGTGCGTGCCGATGCGCAGACCTTCAAGCGCTGCTGCAAAAAGCAGGTCGATGCCGACACCCAGGAGCTCTTCTGCACGCGCGCCACCGCCACGCTCGACTGGGATGCCGGCGCGCAGCCGGTGAAGCTGTGGGTCGGGCCGGCGCTGCAGTGAGGGCTCAGCCGATGTGCCGGAAGCGCTTGACGCGCTGTCCGTCGACCTCGATCTCTTCGGTGAACATCGCGAGCGGCCGCACCCAGAGGCTGAAATCGCCGTAGAGCGTGCGGTAGACCACCAGCTCTTCCTCGGTCTCGGAGTGGCGGGCCACGCCGATCACTTCGTAGTCCTGGCCCTTGTAGTGCCGGTAGCGGCCGGTGGGAATGCTTGTCATCCCCGGATTGTCGCGAGTTCTTCGCGGCGGCCTGCTTGTGCGATGCTTGAGGCCCCCTCCCACTCCACGGCCTCGACCGCGTCGTATCCGCCGCTCGTGACCACGCTCAGCAGCCCCGCGCCCCGCCGTTGGCCGCCGGCTCCGCAGAAGCCGGTGCCGATCGAGCAGTGCGTGGTCCTCGCCATCCTGCTCCATGTGCTGCTGGTGCTGGTCTTCGGCACGGCGCAGGGCGGCAGCGCGCGCCGCGGTGAAGGCGTGTGGGGGCCGATCAACGTGACGCTGCGCGACCTCCATCCCGGGCGTGGTACCGGCAGCACGGTCGTGTCCGATGCCTACACCGGGCCGGAAGGCCGGGCCAGGCAGCGCCGCTGGGGCGGGGCGGTGCGCGAGGCCAACCAGCCCCCGGTGCCCAAGACACCCGGTGCCGCACGGTTGGGGACCTGGAGCCCCGTGCCCGCCTTGCCCGACGAGACCGCGCCGCCGCCCGCGCCTGCCGCGCCGCCCCCGCCGCCGCCTGTGGCATTGCCGCGGCAGCCGCCCCCACGGGCCGAACCGTCCCGCACCCTGCCTGCGACGCCGCCGACACCCCCCGTGCCGCCCGCCCCATCGGTGCCTGCGCCGCCGCCGGTGGCGGCCGAGCCTGTCGAAGCGCCGGCCCCGGTGGCGTTGCCAATCCCTGCACCCGCACCAGCGGCTCCCGCACCAACGCCGGCCCCTGCACCGATGGCGGCTCCCCCCGAGACGCCCGCGCCCGCTCCGACGCCTCGAATGGCGACCGACGCGCCGGTGCCTGGACCCAGGGTCGAGAAGGCGCCCGTGCCGCCGCCGGAGGTGAAAGCTCCCGAGCCGCCGGCTTCGCGCCCGTTGCCGATGCCCGCGCCGACGCCGGCCCCCGCCAAGCTGGAGCCTTCGGCGCCAGAGCCGCCGAAGGCCGCGATCGAGGCCCCGGCGGAGCCCAGGCCGCCGGTGGAAGCGCCCGCCCCGCCGAAGCCGCAAGTCGATGTGCTGCCGGTGCCTCCCAAGCCCGTCGAGACGCCGGTGCCGGTGCCTGCGCCTCGTCCGCCGATCCAGGTGGCCAGGCCGCCGGAACCGGTGGCACCGGCGCCGCTGCCCGAGGTGAGCAAGCCGCCGGCACCGGTGCGACAGGCCGAACCGGTGCGAGCACCCGAGCCGGTCGAGGCAGCGCGCCAGGCCAGCCCGACGTCGGCGCCCGCCGCGACACCGCCTGCGCCGTCCACCGCGCCGGCGCCGGCGACGGCCCAACCCGCGGGCCGCAGCACCACGCCGGCCGAATCGCGCGAGACGCGCCCCGCCGCCGGCGCCCCCGATGCCGGCGCCCAGCAGGGGCATGACGTCGCCACGGCGCCTTCGATCCCGGCGAGTGCTCCGCGCCTCAACCTCGACCTGCCGCGCCCGCGGGGCGCGCCGACTTCGAGCATGGGTGCGCGCGGTGCGCTGCAGCTGCTGCCGCCACCGCCGGAGCGCAAATCGAAGCTGGCCGATGAGCTTGAGAAGGCCGGCAAGCCCGATTGCCGCACCGCCTATGCCGACAAGGGCCTGATCGCAGTGGTGCCGCTCACGGTCGACGCTGTGAAGGGAACGGGGTGCAAGTGGTAGTGCTCTCGACCCGCCAGCTCAACCGCGCGCTGCTCGCGCGGCAGCTGCTGCTCAAGCGCAAGCGCCTGTCGGTAGCCAAGGCGGTGCATGCCGTCGGCGGCCTGCAGTCGCAGGAGCCGCGCGATCCCCATGTGGCGCTGTGGTCGCGGCTCAGCGCCTTCAAGTCCGAGCGCCTGCAGCAGGCGGCCGAGCGGCGTGAGGTGGTGCGCGGCAGTCATCTGCGCGGCACCATCCACACCGTCAGCACCGACGATTACCTCGCATTCCGCCTGCTGCTGCAGCCGGTGCTCGACCGCGACCTGAAGAACTGGGCCCACCTCGGCGGCGGCTTCACGATGAAGGCGCTGGAGCCCGCCGCGCGTGCGCTGCTGGCCCGACAGGGGCCGCTCACCGCGCAGCAGATCGCCGAGGCCTTGGCGCCGCGCTTTCCACAGGCCCACAAAGAAGGCCTCGCGCGCTGGGTGCGCACCTGCGTGCCGCTCGCGATGGTGCCGGGCGATGAGCGCTGGGGTTATCCGCGCCCGCCGCGCTTCATGCCCGCCGACGATTGGCTCGGGCAGCCGCTGCAGGCCGGTGCGTCGGCCGACGCGATGCAGGGGCTGGTGCGCCGCTGCCTCGCGGCCATCGGCCCGGCGAGTGCGGCCGACGTGCGCGGCTGGTGCGGGCTGGGCTCGGTGAAGGCGGTGCTGGAGGCGATGCGCGGCGAGCTGATGGTGTTTGCCGACGACCAGGGGCGTGAGCTGTTCGACCTGCCCGACGCGCCGAGGCCGCGCGCCGACACGCCGGCGCCGCCACGCTTCCTGCCCGAGTACGATAACAGCCTGCTCTCGCACGAAGACCGGCGGCGCATCGTGCCGCCGGAGCATGCGCCGCATTTTTCGATGACGCGCAACGGCCGCCGCCCGCGTGCGCTGCTGGTCGATGGCTTCGCGCGCGGCGGCTGGGAGATCGTGCGCGAGCGCGACACCGCCCGCCTGCTGCTGCGGCTGTACGAGCCGGCAAGCCGGGCCGTGCGCGACGAGATCGAAGCCGAGGGCGAGGCGCTGCTGCGCTTCATGGAGCCGGACGCCGCACGGCATGTGATCGAGCTGCCGAAGCGATGAGGTACAACCCCGGCATGTCAGACGAACACCAGATCGTGATCCCGCCGTCGTTCCTCGCGCTCTACAGCGATGCGCGGCGACGGCTCACCGAACCCGTGGACACGGTGCGCTCGCGCTACGAGCTGTGCGAGGACCTTTCGAACCAGCTGGTCGACCACGCCAAGGCCATGCATTTCGACAACGGCATCTCCGAAGACGAGGTGATCGCGCGCTGCCGCGCCGGGCTGTCGACACCGGAGTCGGGCCTGTCGGCCCCCGAGGGCGAATGGGTCGTCACACGGCTGGCCGAACTGCTCGGCTGGCTCGAGTGCATGCCGGCCGCGGCGCGTCAGGCCACGCCGTGAAGCCGGCCGCTGGCGGCGGTGCCGAAGCGGAACATCGGCGGCCCATGGAGGAAACGCTCGGCGACCGCCGCGCGATAGTCGGCCAGCGGTGACGAGCCGAAGGGCGAGGTCGACACCTCGGGCGGGGGCGCCGCGCCCTGCACGAACTGCTGCGTCACGTGCTGCGAATAGCCGGCCAGCTGATCCTGCTGAAAGGGCGTCGTCCTGACAGGAATCGCTGCAACGCTCGTCACGGCTCTCGCTGGCCAAATCCGGAAAAACGCGAAGTTTAGGGTGGCACGGTGCCTCAGGCGCGAGTTGTGCCGTGAACGAGTGCGCGTGCCCGGCTAGTACGTGATCTCGTAGCGGTAGCCCTTGTACCGGAGCACCGCGGCCTTGAGCTTGATCTGCTCGAGCGAGAGATCGGCATTGATCCTGTCGCCTTCGTGCAGCACCTGGCCATTGATGATCAGGAAGCGGCTGGCCGGGTTCTCGGAGTAGATCGAGCCGCCGACCGCCAGTGTCGGCAGCTCGCGGCGGATGTCTTCGGGCAGTTGGCTGTGCGTGTAGACGCGGCTCTCGGGCGCGGCCGGGGGAGGGGCCGTCACGCGCGGCGGCGCAGGCCGCGGTGCCGGCGCTGGCACTGGTGCGGGCATCACAGGCGCGGGTACCGCTGCCGGTACGGGTACAGGTGCGGGTACAGGTGCGGGTACAGGTGGCGGCACAGGTGCTGCGACAGGCGGCGGCACCTGCGCCACCACCGGCGCGGGCGCCGGGGCCTCTTGCGCGGGGCCGGCCGTGAAGAGGCGCCATGCCAGCGTGCCGCCCAGCGCCAGCGAGACGCCGAGCGCCATCCACATCCAGGGCTTCAGGCCGCCGGGCGTGTCTTCGTCGTCCGCGGGCACCGCGGGCTGCGTGTGCAGGCCGGGGACCGAGCCGCGCTCGCGTTCGGCATCGGCCCGCTTGAGTGCGTCGAGGATGTAGGACATGGTTCAGGAGCCGGTGCGCAGCCGGGGTTCGTCGACCCCGGTGGCGCGGTTGAGCTGCATGAAGGTCATCGGCCCGGCGCGACCATCGGCCTCCAGGCCCTGGGCGAGCTGGAACGCATGGATCTTCGACTTCAGGGGCTTGTCGCTGCTGCCGGCGCCGGGCAGCCGGGCCAGCTGCGCGGCCAGCCAGTCGGCCACCGGGCCGGTATCGCCTTCACCGATGCGCTTGAGGTAGCCCGGCGGCGCGCGCCAGAAGGTCGCGAAATCGCCGCGCCACATCGCGGCCAGCGCAGGCAGCGAGATCGTCTGCGCGCTGCCGCCCATCTGCAGCGTGGCGGTGCGCTCGCCCAGGCCGGTGATCAGCGCATACACCGGCCGCTCGGCCTCGTCGTGCAGCGTCAGGATGCCGGGGCGGCCGAGCTGGCGGATCTGCGCGAGCGTGATGTTCGGGCGCTTGAAGCAATGCACCTGCTGGCGCTGTGCGGCCTCGCAGGGATCGCCGTCGTCGAGGGTCACGCGCCATTGCGCTGCGAGCTCCCGCCAGGCCTGTTGTTCGTCGCGCAGCGCGGTGGCCGCCTTGAGGTCGAATGCCGAGGCGGCCGGCGCGGGAGCGGGCGCAGAGGCGGGCGTTGCCCCGGCCAGCGCCGAGGCTGGCCTGGACGCCGGCAGCGCCGCGCTCTTCGGGCCGGCCGGAGCGGGCATGCGATGCAGCGCGCCGTCCCAGGCCCAACCGACTACCCCGAACAGGCCGACGCCCGCTGCCACGCCCACGGTGGTGAGCGCCATCCGCTGGGGGCTCCAGTGCCCGCGCTCGCGCACCGGCTTGTCGAACACCTCGCGCGCCGCCTGCTCGACGATGGGAACGCCGATCGTCGATTGGCCCTTGGCGTAGGCACCCAGCAGCGCGCGGTCGCACAGCAGGTTGATGCGCCGCGGCACCCCGCGCGCGAGTTGGTGGATGCGGCGCACCGCCTTGCGCTCGAACGGAATCGCCTTGCCCATGCCGGCCACCGAGAGCCGGTGCCGCACGTACTGCAGCGTCTCGGCCTCCGACAAGGCATCGAGGTGGAAGCGCGCGATCACCCGCTGCGCCAGCTGCTCCAGCTCGGGCCGCGCCAGCATCTCACGCAGTTCGGGCTGGCCGATCAGGATGATCTGCAGCAGCTTGCGCTCGCTGGTCTCCAGGTTGGTCAGCAGGCGCAACTGCTCCAGCACGTCGGCCGAAAGGTTCTGCGCCTCGTCGATGACCAGCACGTTGTTCTGGCCCACCGCGTGCGTCTTCAGCAGGAACTCGTTCAGCGGATCGAGGTAGTCCTTGACGGTAGGGGCGCCCGCGCCCTGGTGCGGGTAGGGGATGCAGAACTCGTCGCACACCGACTTCAGCAGCTCGGTGACGGTGAGCTTGGGATTGAAGATGTACGCGACGTTGCAGCGCTTCGGGATCTTCTCGAGGAAGCAGCGGCAGACGGTGGTCTTGCCGGCGCCGATCTCGCCGGTGAGCAGCACGAAGCCGCCGCCGCCCTTGACGCCATAGAGCAGGTGCGCCAGCGCCTCGCGGTGCCGCTCGCTCATGAAGAGGTAGCGCGGATCGGGCGCGATCGAGAAAGGCTCTTGCTTCAGCCCGAAGAACTGGGCGTACATGGGGCGGCCGGAGGACTGCACGGCCGGAGTATCGCAGCCGCAGCGCCGCGCCGTGTCGGCCTGCGGGGCGGGCCGCGCGTTGGAGCTGCATCGCCGTACACCCCATGGGGATGTCATGCCGGGCGGTATGCTCCCCCAGACCATGGCCTTGTCAATCCTCCCCCGACTCTCCCTGATGCTGGTATCCGTTGCCCTGGCCGGCGCCGCAGCCGCAGCCGAGCTGCCCGCCGACGTGCGGATCACGTATGACGTGATGTACGGCAGCAGCGGCATGCTGCGCGTGGGCCGCGCCGACCAGCACTGGCACCTCGAGGACGGCCGCTACACGCTGAGCACCGAGCTGTCGCCGGTCTTCGGGCCGCACATCCGCTATGTGAGCGCGGGCAAGGTGACGGACGCCGGCCTCGTGCCCGAGAGTTTTGCCGAGTTCCGCAACAAGGAAGGCGCGCCGCGCGTGCGCGCCGACTTCGACTGGGCGAAGCAGGAGGCGGTGTACGGCAGGCCCGACGAGCACCGCACGGTGAAGCTCGAGCCGGGCGCGCAGGATGTCAATGCGCTGGCCTTCCAGCTCGCCTGGCTCGGCGAGCGCGCGGCCGGCAGCGTGCAGGTGCTCACCGGCAAGGGTGTGTCGACCCGCAAGTTCTCGGCCGGCACCCGCACCCAGGTGACGGTGGGCGCCCAGCGCACGGAGGCGCAGCCTTGGCGCAGCGGCGACAGCGGCGCGCGCACCGAGGTGTGGCTGGCGCCGCAGCTCGGCAACCTGCCGGTGCGCGTGGTGCGCACCGAGGACGACAAGGAACTGCAGCTCGTCGCGAAAGACCTTCGTGTGACGCGCTGATGACGACACCCGGCCGCCGGGTACGGCGTCCGCCCTCCGAGAGGGCCTGAGCCGGCTTGGGGCGGCCCGGCGCCGACTCAGATGGCGCCCCGGCGGGTGAGGCCTCGAAGAAAAACACCCACCCGCCCACGCACGGCACGTGCGCAGGGAGGTCACGCACGCTTGCTGCTCAGGCAGGCCGTGCCGTGCGCGTCTTGGTGGCGAGTGGGCAAAACCGGTGGGGCTACGGCATGCGGGCCTCGTCGGGCGGAGGGGGCGGGGCGCCTTCGGTGCCCACCAGCTCGGGCCAGATCAGCCACCAGTCGTGTGGCCGCAGGTCCCAGCGCCGCACGATGCCGCCGGTGGCGCTCTCGATCGCGCAGGCACGGTCGGGCGGCACCGGCCGGTTGCCGCGCGCCAGCTGCGACAGGTACGAAGGCGCGACCTTCAGCGAGCGCGCCAGAGAGGCTGCGCGGCCGCGTTCTCGCTCCAGGAACTCGCCAAGTTTCATGGGTCGCAAGAATAAAGCAATAATTCCGTGTGTGTAAAGCATTGCATTGCAACTGATGCTTTCCGGACAATAAGCAATGCTTTACAAAGGATCGGACGCAGACACGGTGCGCGCATGGTTGAACCATGTGTTCGAGCTCGGTGCGGAGCGGGGCCACACGCTGGTGGATCTGGCGCGCTATTGCGGCGTGAGCCCGCAGGCGGTGAGCGGCTGGAAACGCACCGGCCGCATCAGCAAATCCAACCTCGAGAAGGCAGTCGAGTATTTCGGCTCGGCGCCGTCTTTCACCACCGCGGTGATCGCGCGCGAGCCCGAGGTGGCGGCGCAATGGCCGTTCAAGCGCGTCAGCTATGCTCGCTACGCCAGGTTGCCGGCGGGCGAGAAACAGCGCATCGAGCGCCAGGTGGAGTTCATGGTCGAGGAGTGCGAGGCGGCCAAGGCCGAGAAGACCGAGAAGGCGCAAGGGGTCGCCAAGGCACCACCCAAGCGCAAGCGCGCCTGAGCGTCCGGGCCAGCCGGGTAAACTTCGCCCCTTTCGCGAAGTGCTTTGGTGCCCATGGCCGCTGTGTCCGCAGGAAACCCTCCCGCTGGTTTTGAACTGAAGAATGCGACGCTGCCGCTGGTGTCGGTGGTGCTCAAGACGGCGGACCTCGCAGCGCTGGAGGCCGAGCTGGCGGGCCGCTTGGCCGAAACCCCCAATTTCTTCAACGGCGACCCGGTGGTCGTCGACCTGTCGCAGCTGGCCGAAGGCGCCGAGATCGACTTCGCCGCGCTGGCCGATCTGATGCGCCGCCACAAGATGCTGCCGGTGGCCGCCTCGGGCGGCTCTGCCGGGCAGATGGAGGCCGCCGCCGCGGCCGGTTTCAGCGAAGCGCCCGAAGCCTCGCCTGCGCCTGCTCCCCGCGTCGAGACGGTGGTGCAGAAGGTCGAGGTGGTGCAGGAAGTGGTGAAAGAGGTGATCCGCGAGGTCCCCGGCATCGCGCCTGCCACCGTGGTGGTCGACAAGCCGCTGCGCTCCGGCCAGCAGGTCTATGCCAAGGGCGCCGATCTGGTGGTGCTGGCCGCGGTGAACTTCGGTGCCGAGGTCATCGCCGACGGCCACATCCACGTGTATGCGCCGCTGCGTGGCCGCGCGATCGCCGGCGCCAAGGGCAACACCGAGGCGCGCATCTTCACCACCTGCCTGGAGCCGGAGCTGATCTCCATCGC